>Ga0326726_10000107_pt1 | contig 78190 bp, 71 predicted proteins | sample MHFenrmetagenome_2_FD_207603 | JGI IMG/M metagenome (GOLD analysis project Ga0326726, IMG submission 207603) | Lab enriched peat soil microbial communities from Michigan Hollow, Ithaca, NY, United States - MHF15MN | ecosystem: Environmental > Terrestrial > Soil > Wetlands > Peat | place: USA... | reverse complement strand
TCATTTTGTTTTGGCTTCTGGTTCTTTGCCTAGATTCTGGGAATTCCCCAAAATATCTCAAACTAATGTGAGTATCCCTGATTTAGTGCCGCAGTACATTCGTGAGGATGCGGACAATGCTGAACGAGAACGGATAAAATATTTCTCGATTTCTGAGCCCTTAAGTTTAGCCGCATTGATCAAACGAATACTTTCTGTTCAAGGTCCACGATTAGTCATAATGAATACTGTTCAATCCGCAGCAGTGGTAGCTCATGAGCTCTATCAAGTAGAGTCCGGTAAAGTGAAAATCGATGGCTATAGCAACGTATTACATTTGTCCACGGCACTATGCCCGGCTGATCGAGACAAGGTCGTTGATCAGATAGAGATGCGATTGGGAAATAAAAATGAAAAAGATTGGACGCTTGTTGCTACCAGTTGTGTAGAGGCCGGTATGGATTTTTCTTTTACTACAGCTTTTCGAGAGAGCTGCAGCGTATCAAGTCTCATCCAGATTGGTGGGAGAGCGAATCGTCACGGTAAAGATCCTGTGTCGGAGATTTGGGATTTTCGGATTTCTCAGGATGAACCGTTGTTAAACAAACATCCTTCTTTTGATAACTCCAGAATGGTTTTAGCTGAACTATTTGCTGAAAAGAAGATGGATGTACTAACAAGTACGGCTCTGGCGACGGAGGCAATGCGTCGTGAAATAATGAACTTTTTTGATGGAAAGGCTAAAGCGATTGTGGATAAGGAGGCAAAACAGGACTTTCCAGAAGTGGCAAGATTATGCCGGGTAATAGATGCAGATACGAGGACAGTAGTTGTTTCACCCCTGCTGATAGCAGCACTGCGACATGGCAATAAAGTTGAGTATAAAGACCTGCTAAGAAACAGTGTTCAGTTGTGGCCAAAAAAGGTTGAATTCCTTGCTTTGGAAGAAATAAGTGCTTGCCCCGGTCTCTACAAAATGCCAGATGAATACTACGGTGGATATGAAGGTCAACGCGAGCCCTGTCTGGGCTATATGAAAGGAGTATTGCCATTGGTGTATATGCACAAAGAAGGTCTGATTATTTGAGAAATGTGTAGTCTTTAGCGTCTGCACGTTCGTTCAAGGCTTATGATGTTTTTGTGGATGACTCTAATCTTGGTGAGGTTATACTCTTGGAATAGCTAGGATAACGTATGTACTCCGAAGCAGACTTCATATCCCTGTCGGCGTTGCAGCATTATGTGTTTTGTTCCCGGCAGTGTGCGCTGATTCACCTGGAGCAGGTTTGGAGTGAAAATCTGTACACTGCCGAGGGACGGGAGATGCATGACAGGGCAGATAGTGGTGTGAAATCATATCAATCAGGCGTCAAGGTAACAAGGAGTGTGCCGTTGAGAAGTCTGGCGCTTGGGGTGTCAGGTGTAGCTGATGTTGTTGAATGGCATCGTAGGAGCGGCGGGTTTGACCCATATCCCGTCGAATACAAACGAGGCAAGCCCAAGAAGCACGATGCCGACAAGATCCAGTTATGCGCTCAAGCGATGTGCCTCGAAGAGATGCTTTCATGTGCCATTCCAGCCGGTGCACTGTTTTACGGCCAGACGATGCATCGACTCGATGTATCGTTCGATGAAGAGCTGCGTTCGAGGACGATTATTGCTGCTGAGGGTGTACACAGGTTGTTTGAGTCTGGTGTGACACCGATGCCTGATTATGGAGCGAAGTGCCGCCAATGCTCTCTTCTCGATCTGTGTATGCCGGAAGTTCTCGATCGGACGGGACATGCAAAGAGGTATGTTAAGCAATTGTGTTGTGAGTTTTCGGAGGAAGAGATTTGAAAAAATATCTCAATACCCTGTTCGTAACGACTCAGGGTGCATATCTATCGAAAGAAGGGGAGTGTGTCGTCATTTCAATCGATAGGACTGTAAAAACAAGGGTTCCGTTGCATATGCTCAATGGAGTGGTTTGTTTCGGGCAGGTGTCATGCAGCCCTTTTTTACTGGGATATTGTGCCGAGCTTGGAATTGCTGTGACATTCCTGACAGAGAATGGAAGATTTCTCTGCCATGTTCAGGGGCCGATCAGGGGGAACATCTTACTTCGACGGGCACAATACCGTATGGCGGACAATTATTACCAGACGGCCATGATAGCACGCTCTTTCGTAATTGGTAAAATCGGAAATTCACGAGTTACTCTGGCTCGGACGCTTCGTGATCATCCTGAAAAAGTCGATGCAGCCAGATTGATCCATGCTCAACAGTTACTTGCTAGTTGTATGAGGCGACTGCAGGTGGTCGAAGATCAGGATGTGATCAGGGGAATTGAGGGCGAAGCGGCTAAGGTCTATTTCGATGTATTCAACGAGTGCATTACTTCTCCTGATAAGGCTTTCAGGTTTGAAGGACGCAACCGCCGACCTCCGCTTGACAGGGTGAATTGTCTGCTTTCATTTCTTTACACGTTGCTGACCCACGACATCCGCTCCGCCCTGGAGTCTTGCGGGCTCGATCCAGCTGCAGGCTTTTTGCATAAAGACCGACCTGGTCGCCCAAGCCTGGCGCTTGACATGCTCGAAGAGTTCCGTTCATATCTGGCTGACAGACTTGTTCTTTCGCTGATTAACCGTGGCCAGGTTCATGCAAACGATTTCGATGTTTCCGAGACCGGAGCTGTGATAATGAAAGACGATACCCGAAAGAGTGTGATTACAGCTTATCAGCAACGCAAACAGGATGAGATAGTGCATCCTTTTGTTGGAGAGAAAATGGTTGTGGGGCTCTTGTGGCATATGCAGGCGATGTTGCTTGCCCGTTATATCAGAGGGGAACTGGATGTCTATCCACCGTTTGTATGGAGGTAGGCAATGCTTGTTCTGATTACATACGATGTCAATACTGAAACCCCGGCAGGGAGGCGTCGTTTACGGAGGATTGCCAAAACTTGCCAGAACTACGGGCAGCGAGTTCAGTTTTCAGTGTTTGAGTGTAATGTCGAGCCGGCCCAATGGGTAAAATTGAGGGCAAAGCTTGTAAATGAGATGGATCGAAGTCTCGACAGTATTCGCTTTTATTTTCTTGGTTCGAATTGGCAAAACCGTGTCGAGCATGAAGGTGCAAAGGAACCGCGAGATCTTGAAGGGCCTCTGATTTTGTGATGCGCGAACATAAAGCTGCATCTGTTTTTCCGGTATGTTCGCGAAAGAAGTAAGTCTATTATTTATTTGGTGATAAAGATTGCATTATCAGGTTTGCGTGAATTGTTATTTGGAATACGAAGTGGTTCGCGAAATAATGCTTTCAGAACTACGGAATGCCTGATTATGCAGATAAACAGTCGCGCCCCGCGCGGGCGCGTGGATTGAAACAAAATAGCCGGATGCACTTTTTCATATAGCTCTTCGTCGCGCCCCGCGCGGGCGCGTGGATTGAAACAACGACGAACGGGCTGAAAAGATCAAGCGAATCCGTCGCGCCCCGCGCGGGCGCGTGGATTGAAACCGAGCTTGACGTGCGAATCGATTGATGCCTGAACCCGTCGCGCCCCGCGCGGGCGCGTGGATTGAAACTTGAGATGATGATTGACGAAGGATTTACAGAGCAAGTCGCGCCCCGCGCGGGCGCGTGGATTGAAACAAGATCTACCGCCGGGCGCACCACCGTTTTGATTAGTCGCGCCCCGCGCGGGCGCGTGGATTGAAACCTTACGGCCAGCTTAAGATGCCGGCGTTTTTGAGTCGCGCCCCGCGCGGGCGCGTGGATTGAAACTATGTTGACGAAGCGCTTCCCGGAGATACATTCAGTCGCGCCCCGCGCGGGCGCGTGGATTGAAACATAACGACCCTTACGAATACCTGGAATTTATTCACGTCGCGCCCCGCGCGGGCGCGTGGATTGAAACCCCCCTGCATGATTGCCTTGTAGACTGCAAGGGCAGTCGCGCCCCGCGCGGGCGCGTGGATTGAAACAGAAAGCAATACGGGTCCGGTATCCGTTTTTTCCACGTCGCGCCCCGCGCGGGCGCGTGGATTGAAACGACGAAGGATATCTCGTTCCTTTCTTTGTTGACGAGGTCGCGCCCCGCGCGGGCGCGTGGATTGAAACGATTGATAGCTGATCAGACTGGCCAAAGGCATAGGTCGCGCCCCGCGCGGGCGCGTGGATTGAAACCAGCTCCACGAGCTGCCCGGCTTGCGATACGGCGTAGTCGCGCCCCGCGCGGGCGCGTGGATTGAAACCCTGTGCTTCCGCCGGCTACTGACCCGAGACCACGTCGCGCCCCGCGCGGGCGCGTGGATTGAAACACCGCGGAGATTATCGCCGAGGTTACCGAGTCAGGGTCGCGCCCCGCGCGGGCGCGTGGATTGAAACTCGAGCAAGGCGCCATAACGACCAGATATTGCGTTGTCGCGCCCCGCGCGGGCGCGTGGATTGAAACTGACTACAATCACTGCCAGCTTTGATCCAGCCGCGTCGCGCCCCGCGCGGGCGCGTGGATTGAAACGAGCCCATTGATGATTCCATTGTAATGGTCGGTTGGTCGCGCCCCGCGCGGGCGCGTGGATTGAAACTTACGCCAGCGGCAGCACCGGCAACCTCTACACGGTCGCGCCCCGCGCGGGCGCGTGGATTGAAACAGTAAGCATCCAGGAAGGTGATCGAATTGTCGTTGGTCGCGCCCCGCGCGGGCGCGTGGATTGAAACACGTCCCCTGATCTTGGGCAGGTGCACGAATTGAGTCGCGCCCCGCGCGGGCGCGTGGATTGAAACAGGGCAGCGTTGAAAGTATTTATGAGAGAAGAGGGGTCGCGCCCCGCGCGGGCGCGTGGATTGAAACACCTCCCTCTGCACGTTACTTGGTCTTGAGATCGAGTCGCGCCCCGCGCGGGCGCGTGGATTGAAACTGCACGAAGAACGGCGGTAAATTTATCACCGTTATCGTCGCGCCCCGCGCGGGCGCGTGGATTGAAACGTCATGGATGCCCTTAACGGCGTCTTTTGGGCTGTCGCGCCCCGCGCGGGCGCGTGGATTGAAACAGCGACTATTTCATGACAGATGTCTGGCCGTATTTGTCGCGCCCCGCGCGGGCGCGTGGATTGAAACGAAGATGCCGTTATCAGTGTCAGCTATGCCGCAAGGTCGCGCCCCGCGCGGGCGCGTGGATTGAAACATCTCAACCATGGTTGATGCGCTTGCGGAGTTGGTCGCGCCCCGCGCGGGCGCGTGGATTGAAACGTTTAACTGCTCATCGGTGACATTGAACCAGTAGGTCGCGCCCCGCGCGGGCGCGTGGATTGAAACAGGAATTGTTGAGTCAGTACCGGAAATGAGGTTTTGTCGCGCCCCGCGCGGGCGCGTGGATTGAAACAGCTTTTCGATCAGTTGGTCTTTAGTCATGGTTAAGTCGCGCCCCGCGCGGGCGCGTGGATTGAAACGGTATACGGACTGCGGTGGTATTTCGGCGGCAAGGTCGCGCCCCGCGCGGGCGCGTGGATTGAAACCTTTGGCCCTTAGAATGACGCTAGAATGACGCTATGTCGCGCCCCGCGCGGGCGCGTGGATTGAAACTTCATCCCGCCGGGCACATTGGCGAAGGTAAGAGTCGCGCCCCGCGCGGGCGCGTGGATTGAAACCCACGTGTCCATGATGCGCTGCATCTTCTCGGCGTAGTCGCGCCCCGCGCGGGCGCGTGGATTGAAACCTGTAGCTGTCGTTGATGAATGACTGTTGCTAAACGTCGCGCCCCGCGCGGGCGCGTGGATTGAAACGGTAAGAATCAGGCCGGCGACAGCGCATTTTCGATGTCGCGCCCCGCGCGGGCGCGTGGATTGAAACTCGACATTCGTGGTCGTGCCTGATCCGTCCTTGGTCGCGCCCCGCGCGGGCGCGTGGATTGAAACAGGACACCATCAACAAGATCAAGGGTATGTTCTCGTCGCGCCCCGCGCGGGCGCGTGGATTGAAACTCGTCGACAAGAATGGTCCTATGAAGCAGGTTGTGGTCGCGCCCCGCGCGGGCGCGTGGATTGAAACCCTCCATTACTTTTTTGTATGCCGATGCCGCCAGTGGTCGCGCCCCGCGCGGGCGCGTGGATTGAAACACTGATTTGAGCCGCAAAAGAGATCCCGTTTACGTCGCGCCCCGCGCGGGCGCGTGGATTGAAACAACGGGCTGGTCGCTGCCTGCACGACTGGACGGGGTCGCGCCCCGCGCGGGCGCGTGGATTGAAACTGCAGCTTGTTCCAGTCCCATGAGATCGACGGCCTGGTCGCGCCCCGCGCGGGCGCGTGGATTGAAACATGGCGTTCGGCACCTCGCGGACCACGCCGTTAAAGTCGCGCCCCGCGCGGGCGCGTGGATTGAAACAGCGTCATACAAGACGCTGGAGGACATCGAAGAGCGTCGCGCCCCGCGCGGGCGCGTGGATTGAAACCCGTACTGCCACCCCCAAACAAGCCCCTTGCGCGTCGCGCCCCGCGCGGGCGCGTGGATTGAAACTGGATAAGCGGCGCGTAGGTTTCCAGCTCCGCAATGTCGCGCCCCGCGCGGGCGCGTGGATTGAAACTACATTACACAGAGATGGACAAAAAATTGAATACGTCGCGCCCCGCGCGGGCGCGTGGATTGAAACTTTTTCGCTGTTCCTTATCGCATTTTATGGGCCAAGTCGCGCCCCGCGCGGGCGCGTGGATTGAAACCATTAGCGTCCGGCGATGGTCCTGACCCATCTACGTCGCGCCCCGCGCGGGCGCGTGGATTGAAACCTACTTGATGCTGTTATTAACCTGATCTGCGCACGGTCGCGCCCCGCGCGGGCGCGTGGATTGAAACCCTTCGAGTGCGTTGCCAATCGGCTTGACGTTCTGTCGCGCCCCGCGCGGGCGCGTGGATTGAAACCTACCCCAGGGGACCCAGAAGCCGGCAATCTATTGTCGCGCCCCGCGCGGGCGCGTGGATTGAAACATGTGGGCAAGGACAGGATCGAAGACGATGCGAGTCGCGCCCCGCGCGGGCGCGTGGATTGAAACCATATCATAGGCAAAATGGCCTAAACATGATGCAGTCGCGCCCCGCGCGGGCGCGTGGATTGAAACGATGTCAGAAAAGTCGAAAAAGATCGGACTCGGGGTCGCGCCCCGCGCGGGCGCGTGGATTGAAACCTCAGCAAGAACATTGTCCTTCGGAACAAGTACGGTCGCGCCCCGCGCGGGCGCGTGGATTGAAACATGTGCGATCGAGGAGTATATCACCATCTCTGCCGTCGCGCCCCGCGCGGGCGCGTGGATTGAAACGGTCGTCGATGAAGACGGAGTGCTGGTTTACGAAGTCGCGCCCCGCGCGGGCGCGTGGATTGAAACCTCTTCATTCCTCCTCAAAGGTACGACACATCTGGGTCGCGCCCCGCGCGGGCGCGTGGATTGAAACTTCAGGTATTCGTACTTATGGCCTCCGTAGACCTGTCGCGCCCCGCGCGGGCGCGTGGATTGAAACGGGTTTTGTGCCGATGCGAGGTTGGCCTGAAGCTGTGTCGCGCCCCGCGCGGGCGCGTGGATTGAAACTGATGGATTCAGCGGCGTTTTTCGGGATGCCAGGTCGCGCCCCGCGCGGGCGCGTGGATTGAAACCACTCCGTGATGCTCTTGGCGTATACGCTCTCTGTCGCGCCCCGCGCGGGCGCGTGGATTGAAACGAAGTCCAGGAGAAATACTTTTCCAGCCCCCAGGGTCGCGCCCCGCGCGGGCGCGTGGATTGAAACGGACATGCTTTGCAGATCATCAAAGCCGCAGAAGTCGCGCCCCGCGCGGGCGCGTGGATTGAAACGGAGTCAAGGGCCTTGACGATCACGAGCTGAAGAGTCGCGCCCCGCGCGGGCGCGTGGATTGAAACAAGCAAACTATTGTTTTTTGCTTGGCAAAAATGCGTCGCGCCCCGCGCGGGCGCGTGGATTGAAACATCTCGGGGACGCTTGCCAGATCAAGGAAAGCTAGGTCGCGCCCCGCGCGGGCGCGTGGATTGAAACCCCTTGCTAAGATAGAGATACGCTTTTCCTGTAGGTCGCGCCCCGCGCGGGCGCGTGGATTGAAACTTGTTATCATTGTTATCATTGTTGTATGTGGTTGAGTCGCGCCCCGCGCGGGCGCGTGGATTGAAACGTGATCCGCCATGCATCGGAGAGTCGGAAAGGATGTCGCGCCCCGCGCGGGCGCGTGGATTGAAACGCGAGACTGACGGCAGGGCGAACGGCGCTGAGATGTCGCGCCCCGCGCGGGCGCGTGGATTGAAACTGCCTGATGTACGGCGGCCGCGGATCCGGTAAGGTCGCGCCCCGCGCGGGCGCGTGGATTGAAACGGATAGGGCGTCCTCTGCCGTAACCAGCTCCGCAGGTCGCGCCCCGCGCGGGCGCGTGGATTGAAACAAACAGCAAAATCACCAAAGAGGGCGGCCAGTTATGAGTCGCGCCCCGCGCGGGCGCGTGGATTGAAACCCTTGCTTCTCGGCGGGGATGTGCGGTTGATTAAGTCGCGCCCCGCGCGGGCGCGTGGATTGAAACACGGTAGCCTGAACGGGTTGGATTTGGAAAGACCGTCGCGCCCCGCGCGGGCGCGTGGATTGAAACTCTATAACCTCAATCTCATAACATCATGTCTGACGTCGCGCCCCGCGCGGGCGCGTGGATTGAAACAGCTTTGCGACACCATCAAGCCCTGATATTTTGATGTCGCGCCCCGCGCGGGCGCGTGGATTGAAACCAAGTACTCCGTATGATGGCGCCATTTTTATCAGGGTCGCGCCCCGCGCGGGCGCGTGGATTGAAACAGGCTCAAAAAACAGCGACTGAAAATTCCTTGCTAAGTCGCGCCCCGCGCGGGCGCGTGGATTGAAACAGCGTCTGGAAATCCGGCATTCCTGAATCCTGCAGTCGCGCCCCGCGCGGGCGCGTGGATTGAAACACCGCAGGCAAATCTTGCCGCTATGGGTCATGGCACGTCGCGCCCCGCGCGGGCGCGTGGATTGAAACCTAGTGAGCCTCATTTCTTGCTTGATGCTGTTATGTCGCGCCCCGCGCGGGCGCGTGGATTGAAACAGGACTCAGCCGGTTCGATCGCAAATGTTCAAAAGTCGCGCCCCGCGCGGGCGCGTGGATTGAAACCTGACCCCTCAGCGCCATGAGGGGGCAGGCGTGCGTCGCGCCCCGCGCGGGCGCGTGGATTGAAACGTCAAATCTTTTACTGAGCACTGCATCATTATTGGGTCGCGCCCCGCGCGGGCGCGTGGATTGAAACACGTCATGTTTACCCTGGCCGCAAAAAGGCCCCTCGTCGCGCCCCGCGCGGGCGCGTGGATTGAAACCATCACTGGTTAGCCTACTACAAAATACTGCATGTCGCGCCCCGCGCGGGCGCGTGGATTGAAACTGCTCCGCTTCAGCGCTGCATTGCGACGCTCGGTGTCGCGCCCCGCGCGGGCGCGTGGATTGAAACAATGGCTTCGGACCGGCTGTTTTCCGTTCACCAGGTCGCGCCCCGCGCGGGCGCGTGGATTGAAACAGACCGTCGAGCTGCTTTTTCAGGTCATTGAGGTCGCGCCCCGCGCGGGCGCGTGGATTGAAACTGATCCGGTAAGAGACATAAAATATGCCTCAGCAGTCGCGCCCCGCGCGGGCGCGTGGATTGAAACTGAGTAGCTGCCGTCCCCACCTTCGTTCCGGTTAGTCGCGCCCCGCGCGGGCGCGTGGATTGAAACGAACGGTATGTGATTATTTTTTCCTCCTCCGATAGTCGCGCCCCGCGCGGGCGCGTGGATTGAAACTCTCACGTCCATTTCGAGCTTTTCGTTGATGTTTGTCGCGCCCCGCGCGGGCGCGTGGATTGAAACTGCGCAGTGTCCGCGTAGACGTTGCGATACTTGAGGTCGCGCCCCGCGCGGGCGCGTGGATTGAAACAGGGCTACGAGAGCGCTGTTTTTTTGAGGGACTGCCGTCGCGCCCCGCGCGGGCGCGTGGATTGAAACTTTTTGCGCACCAGACAGGTGCTCCAACAACATACGTCGCGCCCCGCGCGGGCGCGTGGATTGAAACCGCTACTACTACGGGCGCCTGGTCTACGAGCGCAGTCGCGCCCCGCGCGGGCGCGTGGATTGAAACCGAATCTGTATAACGACCATTTCCAGAACTACAAGTCGCGCCCCGCGCGGGCGCGTGGATTGAAACAGATCGGTGAGCTGCTTTTTTAGGTCATTGAGTGGTCGCGCCCCGCGCGGGCGCGTGGATTGAAACGCCGTGAAGATGAGATGCGTAGACAGGACGGTGAGTCGCGCCCCGCGCGGGCGCGTGGATTGAAACGTGTCCTGGATCACATAAATTTTGAGGTTCATTTTGTCGCGCCCCGCGCGGGCGCGTGGATTGAAACCTTATTGACCAAGCCGCATCAAGGGTTGTTCGAGCGTCGCGCCCCGCGCGGGCGCGTGGATTGAAACAGTTGATCGATCTGCCTGTTCAGGGTATTAACGGACGTCGCGCCCCGCGCGGGCGCGTGGATTGAAACAAGCCTGTCGATAGCGTTTACCGCTTCCGTCAGTTGTCGCGCCCCGCGCGGGCGCGTGGATTGAAACTTTGTGTGTCGTCACGCCCGCCGGGAATAGCGAGGTCGCGCCCCGCGCGGGCGCGTGGATTGAAATCTGATCTTTGCGCTCCTTCTTCAATACATCAAGCGTCGCGCCCCGCGCGGGCGCGTGGATTGAAACTTGCCTCCTGGCCGTTGCGCTCTGCGAGATATCCCGTCGCGCCCCGCGCGGGCGCGTGGATTGAAACCCGAAGGTGTACACATCGTTTACGTCCGGCGACGAGTCGCGCCCCGCGCGGGCGCGTGGATTGAAACCTCAATCAAGCCCTCCATCACTACCAAGTCAGCAAGTCGCGCCCCGCGCGGGCGCGTGGATTGAAACCATTCAGGGCGCTGTTTTTGACGTTCGGGTCACTGTCGCGCCCCGCGCGGGCGCGTGGATTGAAACATGCCGCTGCTCCTGCGTCTTTTTGTGCTTCTCGGTCGCGCCCCGCGCGGGCGCGTGGATTGAAACTTGGTGCTTTCGTAGCCTGTGCTCGGGAATAAGTCGTCGCGCCCCGCGCGGGCGCGTGGATTGAAACTTGATTTTTACTATCTCCGTGAGCAGCCAATAATGTCGCGCCCCGCGCGGGCGCGTGGATTGAAACATGGGATTGTTTGTGCGGTGAAATAAAAAAGGGATGTCGCGCCCCGCGCGGGCGCGTGGATTGAAACTGAGCGTTTATGTGCTCAAGCAGACCAGTGGTCTGGTCGCGCCCCGCGCGGGCGCGTGGATTGAAACGTTGAAGCAGTTGATGATGCGTATTCGGATCAGTCGTCGCGCCCCGCGCGGGCGCGTGGATTGAAACTGCCAGTCAGACACGGACAGGTTGACGTCGGACTCGTCGCGCCCCGCGCGGGCGCGTGGATTGAAACGTCAGGTTTGTCGCCAGGGCAACGACTTCCGCCGTCGCGCCCCGCGCGGGCGCGTGGATTGAAACAGGAGCGCACGCTTTTTCCGCCGCGACTTAATTGTCGCGCCCCGCGCGGGCGCGTGGATTGAAACCAGAAATTTTTCAAAAGGCTACGAAAACAATTTGGTCGCGCCCCGCGCGGGCGCGTGGATTGAAACAGGGGGAAATAGCATGGCATATTAAGGGGTGATTATGTCGCGCCCCGCGCGGGCGCGTGGATTGAAACACTCACCAGAAGCATCATTACCGCCGGGGCTGGGTCGCGCCCCGCGCGGGCGCGTGGATTGAAACCGCTGATTGGATCGTATACCGTCTTTGTGATCGTGTCGCGCCCCGCGCGGGCGCGTGGATTGAAACCGTTGTGCTTGACGTTCGGTGTCTTGTTGCCCCGTCGCGCCCCGCGCGGGCGCGTGGATTGAAACCTGAGTTTTAGCCTCTGGAAGTTGAGTTCTAAGGTCGCGCCCCGCGCGGGCGCGTGGATTGAAACAGACGAGCACACGCGCCTGGCAATTGAGCGTGAGTCGCGCCCCGCGCGGGCGCGTGGATTGAAACAATTTCCGCCCTGATCTCTGGCGCCATCTCTTTGAGTCGCGCCCCGCGCGGGCGCGTGGATTGAAACAAGAGGAACTGCTGCCATTGCGCGATATTCAGGAGGTCGCGCCCCGCGCGGGCGCGTGGATTGAAACTAATGTTTCCCTTTGCAGCATTGGCTGCCGTCGCAGTCGCGCCCCGCGCGGGCGCGTGGATTGAAACGCTGTCGACAATATGCGCTCCAAAATAGGTACGGGTCGCGCCCCGCGCGGGCGCGTGGATTGAAACTGCTCTTCCGCTCCGGGCTTATGCTCGTATTTGGTCGCGCCCCGCGCGGGCGCGTGGATTGAAACAAAAGAGAGCCTACCGGTTTTACTGACCGACGAAGAGTCGCGCCCCGCGCGGGCGCGTGGATTGAAACCAGGTGCAACACGATGTGCCGAACTGGGGATACAGTCGCGCCCCGCGCGGGCGCGTGGATTGAAACAGGTTTTCTATCAAATACCTCTCCTGTTGTTTGATGTCGCGCCCCGCGCGGGCGCGTGGATTGAAACTGACATGCAATACCTGCCCGCTGAGCTTGCTGGCTGTCGCGCCCCGCGCGGGCGCGTGGATTGAAACACTTCTGCGGGGACGGCTATGATGCGGTCCTCTTGTCGCGCCCCGCGCGGGCGCGTGGATTGAAACCGCGAGGTAGTCGGCCACCTCCGCGTCCATACCGTCGCGCCCCGCGCGGGCGCGTGGATTGAAACTGATAAAGCGTCCTCTGCCGTGACCAGCTCTGCAGGTCGCGCCCCGCGCGGGCGCGTGGATTGAAACTCCGGATATAAGCCTGATAATCGGCGTATATGTAAGTCGCGCCCCGCGCGGGCGCGTGGATTGAAACTCCGGCTGATGCATACCCGTCGTAGTTCTGCACTGGTCGCGCCCCGCGCGGGCGCGTGGATTGAAACTTGCCTGCCGCTGCAGTGTCGTCACCGAGTGCGCCGTCGCGCCCCGCGCGGGCGCGTGGATTGAAACCTGCACATACTCGGTTTTTGCCCTCATGGTGACTAGTCGCGCCCCGCGCGGGCGCGTGGATTGAAACCGCCATGATTTTGAGGTCGTACTTGTAATCCCCGGTCGCGCCCCGCGCGGGCGCGTGGATTGAAACAGGGAGCGCCGCGTCGTGCGTGCGGTTGTCGGGGAGGTCGCGCCCCGCGCGGGCGCGTGGATTGAAACGTGTTTTGTGGTTACTTGGTCCTTATGGATCAGAGTCGCGCCCCGCGCGGGCGCGTGGATTGAAACGTGTTGGCCACCAGGCAGATGTAAACCCGGTGCGGTCGCGCCCCGCGCGGGCGCGTGGATTGAAACACGCTCAAGGCGCGACGTGTCGAACACCCGGCGCGGTCGCGCCCCGCGCGGGCGCGTGGATTGAAACCATAAGGCCCGGACTCTCAATCAGTTTTTTTCAGGTCGCGCCCCGCGCGGGCGCGTGGATTGAAACTGCGCATCACTGAATGTTACACCTGCCTTTTTCAGGTCGCGCCCCGCGCGGGCGCGTGGATTGAAACCTGTTGCCAGGATCTTGATTGGCTCAAGGACACCGGTCGCGCCCCGCGCGGGCGCGTGGATTGAAACTTGAGCGCCGGCTTATCTCCGCACCCGGGAATAGGTCGCGCCCCGCGCGGGCGCGTGGATTGAAACCGCCAAGTACCGGCTTGATGGTGCCCGTCCCGGTCGTCGCGCCCCGCGCGGGCGCGTGGATTGAAACGTTGTCCTCGTTGTTGTTGATGTTGATGGTTACGCCGTCGCGCCCCGCGCGGGCGCGTGGATTGAAACAGGTATAAGCCGGGCTTTGTGATCCCGACGTCAAGGTCGCGCCCCGCGCGGGCGCGTGGATTGAAACGATCTCTCCGATCTTGGCAACAATCTGTTCCTCGTCGCGCCCCGCGCGGGCGCGTGGATTGAAACCACGCCGCATATGTGGGTAGGCAAGTATACGCGGTCGCGCCCCGCGCGGGCGCGTGGATTGAAACCTGCCGTAGATCGTCGCACTCTCGCCTAGCGGAGTCGCGCCCCGCGCGGGCGCGTGGATTGAAACAAACATTATGCTGTCGGCTTTTGTCGTGAAGTAGGTCGCGCCCCGCGCGGGCGCGTGGATTGAAACTTAACATTTCGGCCGAAAGCGTGGCCCTTACTGTGGTCGCGCCCCGCGCGGGCGCGTGGATTGAAACTTATCTGATCCCTACCATTACTTCACCTGCTGGTGGTCGCGCCCCGCGCGGGCGCGTGGATTGAAACTCTGTATCGAGACGGCTGGCCGCCTCATCCATCAGGTCGCGCCCCGCGCGGGCGCGTGGATTGAAACATTCAGGAGACTCCTCCTATCTCTCGTATTGTGGCGTCGCGCCCCGCGCGGGCGCGTGGATTGAAACCCGAATACGCTCACGGAAAAAGGGTGAAGCAGATGTCGCGCCCCGCGCGGGCGCGTGGATTGAAACTCGGCGTGTCCAGCGCTCCCCATGCAAGTAGTGTCGTCGCGCCCCGCGCGGGCGCGTGGATTGAAACCAGAAATTCTTCAAACGACTTCGTAAGCAATACGGGTCGCGCCCCGCGCGGGCGCGTGGATTGAAACTTGTTCAGGATCTTCACTGTCAGCTTCAGGGACATGTCGCGCCCCGCGCGGGCGCGTGGATTGAAACGTTTTTTACTTTTGGTATCGGCGTCTTTTATGTTTGTCGCGTCCCGCGCGGGCGCGTGGATTGAAACTTGGCCTAGGCGGAATGAGGAGTTTCGAGAAATACGTCGCGCCCCGCGCGGGCGCGTGGATTGAAACCTGAAGCTCGGATATGTTGATGCTGATAATCTGGTCGCTCATGGTATTGCGTGGTTCGTATGTTGTGCTTATATTTCTTTGGCGATGAGGGGGGTGCGGGTAATGCCGGCCCTCCGGAGGGAAAGGCTGCGGTCTTCCCTACATCGCATTTTTTTATTTCAGGCCTTCCGTGAGAATCTCCTGCACTTTTCCTTTAGCATAGTCCCCCCTACTTATTTCGACCGCATTCCGTCCACGCAGAATAATGATGCGGTACATGGCAGTGTATCGGCCATAGCTTCGGGCAATGCCTTCAGCAACTTTTTCAAGTGGCGCATCTGGACCAACGTCAATGACGACGTGTGACAAGTTCTGCTCGATGGCTCGCTCTACGACGTTTTTTATCCCCTTGCTGATGGTTGTCTTCGGGGTGTCTTGAGATCTGAAATCCACCGTCTACCCAGAGCATCGATAATGGTGTATTCGGGGTTTTTCGTGTTCTCCACAGTGAGTTGCTCGTTGATCACAACCGACCAGCCGTTTTCGTAAAGGCGTTGCGCTGCATCAATGTTCGGCGTCAGATCGACCTTGTCGGCCTTTTTATGCATGGCGATAAAGGGGTCCGTGGCGTCGTTGTAGGCGAGTTCGGTGTAGCTTGTACTGGAGTAGTAGGCGGTGCGGATCTCCGAAATGCTGAGCTGGATATCGGCAGCGGCGTCGCGCCCTGCGCAGGCGCGTGGATTGAAACACAGCATTAGCTCAAATTTTTTGCATCAATCAGGACCTTCTATGTTTTAGTAAGGGATTCGCTCATTGTTAGAATAGCATTTGTTGATGGACGCAATATTTTCCGATATGTACCAGAAAAGCACTGAACATGAACCCACCAAGTAACCTTCAGGTTTATCCGAAATGAACAGGAGCGCAGGATAATTACAAAGCAATTGTTACCAAGGGGCTATATACGCCAGTTTAGGCCGAGAGCAGGGTAGACTCGCCTGATTTTCAACTGTCAGATGGACGGCTTTTATGGTGTAGAGGTCGTCCATCCAAAAAAACGTAATATTTTTCCTGTCAATGCTTGATGATTGTTTGAGATACTGCGTAATTATATATCTTGAAAAGGCCGGTGTGAAGCCGGTCCATTTCCTGCAGGGCAATTAGTTGCGCCGCACTAATCTTGTAATTTATCAGTAACAGTCACCTGGATTGAGCCATGGATTCCGGAAAAGGTACGTACATCGCATTTGACGAACTCCACCAGAAAGAAACGGAGCAGTCCGATTTCAGGTTCTGTTTGCCTATTCTGCGCTGGATGGCTGAACGACCGGCTCTCCATGCCATTTATGAGGAGCGTCACGACAAGGTGTATGCGGTCAGGAAGACAAGCCTCCGTGCCGCGCTTTCGTCCAGGATCAAGGAGCATCTTGCGACCTGCCACAACGTCGTGGTCGTATTGAGCAGCGATACCCGTAAAAGTGGCACCATCCTTTCTTACGAGATCGAGGAGGCTATCGATTCCTTCGACCTGCCCCTGATCATCACTTATGTGGATTACAAGGCGATTGCCGAACCTGCAGAGCTTGAGCCATACTGGCCAAACGCCCTTAGCCAGAGAATCAAAAGCGGTACGGCCCGGGCAATTCACATCCCCTTCAACAAATATGCAATTCTCGATGCGATTACGCAGTTCACAACGGCCAACAGGCCGCTGACAGGACTGAACCATTACACCGAGTACGCGCATCGGAAATTCAACTGCATCCCGACTACGATTCCGTTCGGCAACTGCAAGCGTGAGTCGGCAAGATTGGCAGGGCAGTAAGCCATTGCCGGGATTCCTCCGGGTTTAAAGAATTTCGAATACATTTCGCTTCGCAATAAGGGATTGCAGGGGCTTGCCCTCTTTTATCTGCATCTTAACAGTTGTGATTTTCTCCTGTTACCTCCAATCAGGAAGCCCGGACGTCTGCTTACCCTTTTGCTGTTACCGATGTTTTTCAGCACTTGTGTTTATGCGTTACGTTTGATATATTTATGTAATTGATCAACAATATGGTTATATAGTTTCTCCTGTTGGTCGCTTAAGATCATGTTTACCAGCCTGGTTCGGAGGGCCCTGAGTGTTTCCACTTCAGAGGGTTTCTCTGTCGTTCATGGTCCCTGCCTTGGTCGATTGGCAGCGAGCAGTCGTTGATGCGTTCCGTTGCCTGCGGTTTTACGATTTTGATCCGTTACAAATTTACAACCCAAAACAGTACAGCACTGGAGGCTGGAATATGTCAAAAAAAATAGTCGTATTGGGGGCTGGTACCGGCGGGACGATCGTCTCGAACAATCTGAGGCGGCATCTTCCGCCTGACTGGGAGATCACGGTCATCGATCGTGACGACGAGCACATTTATCAGCCTGGACTGCTTTTTGTCCCGTTCGGGCTCCAGAAGTCCAGCACTCTGGTCAAGTCAAGGAAGAAGTTTATTATTCCCGGTGTCAATTTCGTCATGGACGAGATTACCAATATCGATCCGGAGAAGAAGGTTGTCAAAACCAGGAACCATAGCTTCAACTATGACTTCCTGGTTATCAGCACGGGCTGCAGGATCGCCCCGGAAGAGAACGACGGCCTGATGGAGGCATGGAACAAAAGTGCGTTCACTTTCTATTACCTCGATGCGGCGGACAAGCTCAAGCAGAAGCTGAAGGAGTTCAACGGTGGAAGGCTTGTGATGGATATCGCTGAACTGCCGTTCAAGTGCCCGGTCGCTCCTATCGAATTCGTATTTCTCGCCGACTGGTACCTGAAAAAGCGGGGCATCAGGAACAAATCGGAAATCGAACTTGTCACGCCGCTGCCGATGGCCTTTACCAAGCCGAAGGCTGCAGCTGTCTTCACCGAGTCTGCCAAAGAGAAGAATATCAAGATCACGACGAGCTTTGAGCTCAACATGGTCAATGGCAAAGAGAAGTATATCGAGTCGGTCCAGGGCGACAAAGTCAAATATGATACGCTGGTCATCGTGCCGAGCACCATCGGCGACTCTGTCATCAGCAACTCAGGAATGGACGACGGTATCGGCTATGTACCGACTCACCACAACACACTGAAGGCCCTGAAGCACGAGGGTGTCTACGTGATCGGCGACGCCACCAACGTTCCCACCTCCAAGGCCGGTTCGGTTGCCCACTACGAGGCTGACGTCGTGGTGTTCAACATCATGGCCGAGATTCATGGTGTCAAGCCGGAAGAGATTTTCGACGGTCACTCGACCTGCTTCATCGTCTATTCGAAGGGAACCTCTTCGCTCATCGACTTCAACTACAAGATCGAGCCTCTGCCAGGCCAGTTCCCGATGCCGAAGCTTGGGCCATTCAGCCTGCTGAAGGAGACCAAGATGAACTGGTATGGGAAACTCGGATTCGAGCCGCTTTACTGGAACGTCCTGCTTGCAGGAAGGCACCTCGGTGCACCGCCGACCCTCGTTATGGCAGGTAAGCACGTCGGGTAAAGGGTATGACTTTTGTTGCCGACGTTGCGTGATGCTTCGTTCAGTGGCGAAATTACACTTATGGCCGGGAGATGGCGGGTTGAACCGCGTTCTCCCGGCTTTTGTATTTATGGGTCGGCGCGGCTCTATTTCCTGTTGTTGAGCGCCTGGAATCCCGAGACAACATCAAACAATTCTTCGTCGATACTTGCCTGACGGCGTTCGTTGTAGAGTTTTGTCAGTTCTTCGAGCATGTCGTCGATATTTTTTTCGGCCCGCTGCATGGCTGAAAGTCTGCTTGAGTTTTCCGATTCGAGTGATTCGGCACATGACCTGAACAGTGAGACAAAGAGATATTCACGCACCAGCGCCCACTGGGCTGTTTCAAGGCCGTTCAGGATTTCCGGTTTCGCTTTTGTCGGCCAGATCCCGGCACTGCTGATGATCTCTTTTTCCCATGCTTCGTCGAGCGGAAGCACCCGTTTTGAAATCGACCGGTAGAGTTCGCCGCTGACCGGGCTGTTGTATAAAAGATGGAGTTCGATGCCTGATACCTGTTCCCGTAAATGTTCGACCGCTGAGAGCAGATCGCCGATCAGCGGGGTGATGGCGTTGACGGAGTTCGGCACGGTAAAGAGCTTTCCGGAGTGGATGCCGCTGTCTTCGAGACGAAGCTGGATGCGTTCCCCGACCGAGAGCACTGTGCTGCTTCCCGAAATGCTTTGGAGCTTGATCCTTACCGATTCAGCAAGCTGGTCGTTGAACTGTCCTACAAGCCCCTGATCGGAACCGAATGCGACTATGATGGTCAGAAACTCTTTTTCCTTCTGGTTCTGCAATCCTGTCCTCCATCCATTGCCTCTGCGCAGGCATTCGGCCAGCCCGAGTTCAACGGTTCTGTAGTAGTCTCCGAGAGCTTTTACGGCCTCCTCATATTGCCGGATGTTGATCGCGGCAAGTGTTTTCATGGTACGGACTACTGAACCCAGTGTTCCTGCATTTGCTATTTTCCGCTGAAGGATTTCGACAGGTTCGCTCATTTCTTTACCTCGAATGGTTCAATAGCTGCTGTTGCCGTTTGGAGCATTGTGCGCCGGTCGTCGTCGCTCAGCTCTACATTGGATAAAATCCTTCTCACTAGCCCCTCGGGGAGCCCTTTGGCCGCAACCAGGACCGTTTCCATCGCTTCTCGCATACTGTCGAGCCCTATCCGGTCGAAACAGCCTTCGGTGAGGGCCAGTAGCACGGTTATCTGTTCTGGGAGCGACAAAACGACAAACTCCTCCTGCTTGAAGCACTCCCGGATGCGTTCTCCATGGTCGATGATTTTTCTGCTCGCCTCGTCGAGCCGGGTGCCAAACCGGGCGAAGTTTTCAAGTTCCTCGAACTGCGCAAAGGCGAGTTTTAGGCTGCCGGTGACGGATCGATAGGCGGCGAGCTGCGCTTTTCCCCCGACTCGTGAAACAGATTTGCCGATATCGACCGCGGGGAGGGTGCCGAGTTCGAAGAGCGTGGGTGATAGATAGAGTTGGCCATCAGTAATCGAGATAAGGTTTGTCGGGATATATGCCGAAATGTTCTGGGCCTCGGTCTCTATGATGGGCAGGGCAGTCAGGGATCCACCGCCAAGCTCCTTTCGCAGGTGGGTCGCACGTTCGAGCAGGCGTGAGTGGATGTAGAATATGTCGCCGGGAAAAGCTTCCCGGCCGGGCGGGCGTTTCAGGAGGAGGGACAGTTCCCTGTATGCCCTGGCATGGTTGGTCAGGTCGTCGTAGATGATGAGTACGTCACGCCCTTTTTCCATGAAATATTCGGCGATGCTCGTGGCTGCATAGGGGGCGATGTACTGCAGGCCGGAGGGGTCGTTGCCTTCGGTGACGACGACGATGGTATGTTCCATGGCCCCTTTTTCACGGAGCACGGAAACGACCTTTGCCACGACGGACGCTTTCTGCCCGATGGCACAGTAGACGCAGAGCACCTCTTTGCCGAGCTGGTTGATTATGGCCGAAATGGCGATCGATGTTTTGCCTGTCTGCCGGTCGCCGAGTATCAGTTCACGCTGTCCGCGTCCGACTGGCACTATGGCGTCGATCACCTTGATTCCCGTCTGAAGCGGTACGCTGACCGGGTCGCGGTCCATGATAGGAGGGGCGGGCCTTTCGATGGGCCAGCGCAGGGATGTTTTCAGCGGGCCAAGCTCGTCGAGAGGCAGTCCGAGGGGATCGATCACCCTGCCAAGCATGGCTTCTCCGACAGGCACGTCCATGACCCGCCCGGTTCGCCAGGCCCTTTCGCCGGTCTTAAGTCTCGAATAGTCTCCAAGCAGAACGATGCCGACTTCGTCCGGATCGATGTTGAATGCAATGCCGTAGAGGTTTCCATGGAACCTGACCAGCTCCTCGAAGCCGACTCCCGGCAGTCCGCTGATCTTGGCGATGCCGTTCAGCACGGTCGTAATGACCCCCTCTTCGATCGGAGTCAGCCCGGCTGACCATCTCTCCGTGGCTTGCTGAATGCTTTCCAGGGCTCTGTCTACGGAGGTTTTTGCACTATCCTGCACCATGGTCGCCTATTATTGTGGGTGTCTGTGGTGTGGAGGTCTGATCAGCAGTTTTTCGCAGTGAGTCGAGTCCGGCATCGATGTTCCACGATATGCATCGTCCGTTCATGCAGAGTTCGATGCCGCAACCCAGTTCATCTGAGGTTTCGAAGGAGAGGGGAGTGTCGATCGAGAAGAGCCGTTTGGTCGTTTCGGTGATTTTATCCTGTTGAGCAGCTTCGAGATGGAATGTGCTTCGCAGGGTCGGTTGCCCTGTTTCCTGCATGGCGTTTTTAATCTCCCCGATTTCGTCCTTGCCGGTTTCGCGCAGGCGACGGCAGAAGCTGTCGACGATTCTCTCTTCGAGGGTTTCATCGGCCAGTTCACGAAGGAGCTTTCCGGCGACGGAAAAGATCTCCGATTTTATCCGCCGGATGGTCTCTTCTTCGTGCTCCTCCTTTTCCCGGCGCAATGTTTCGAGCAGCTTCAAATGAAGGTTGTCGTACTCTTTCCGGGCTGATTCCAGAAGTTCGACCCGTTTTTTTTCAGCTTCCTCTTCAACTTGACGCATCATGAGCGTACGCTGCTGCTCGAAATTGTTGTTTTTACCCTCCCACTCCGACTTCTGTCTGGAAGCCTCTTCCTCGACGGCGGCGGCATGGTTAAGCTCCGCGGCGATTTTTTTTTCTCTTTCGTCGAGTGCCTTCAGCACGGGATGATAAAGGAAGTGCTTCAGCAGCCAGAGCAGGATGAGGAAGTTGACCATCTGTGCGGCTACGGTGAACCAGTCGATCAGCATGGTCAGTGTCCTCCGGCATGCGTGATCGCATGGGTCCAGAACGGGTTGGCGAAGATCAGGATGATCGAGATCACGAAGCAGTAGATCGCGATTGATTCGATCATGGCAAGGCCGACGAAGAGGGTGCGGGTTATGGTCGGTGCGGCGTCGGGCTGCTGGGCGAGCGATGAAAGCGCGGTCGATACTGCGCGGCTTTCGCCAAGCGCCGGCCCGATGGTGCCGATACCGGTCGTCAGCCCGGCGGTAACGATGGAAACGATGGCGATGATGGTCAGGATGTCCATGGTTATTCTTCTTGATGGTTATGCGCTTTTTTCGTCCCGGGCGCTGGTCGCCGCTGCAATGTAGACTGTAGCCAGGATGCTGAAGATGTATGCCTGGACCATGCCGGTCAGGAGGCCGAGGATGTTCATGAGCACAGGGAAAACCAGGGGAGAGATGGTCAGCAGGATGGCAAGAATCATGACTCCGCTCATCATGTTGCCGAAAAGCCTGACGGCAAGGGCCAGCGTCCGGGTGAATTCACCGATGATGTTGAAGGGGAGCATGATGAGGGTCGGTTCGGTATAGGTTTTCAGGAATCCGGTCAGGCCGCTCTCGGCGACTCCGAATATCGGGACGGCAATGAACACCGACAGGGCGAGGGCCGTGGTTGTCGAGAGTGATCCTGTCGGGGGCTCGTAACCGGGGATGATCGTGCAGAGGTTTGCCGTTGCAATGAACAGAAAGAGGGTTGCGATATAGGGCAGGAATTTTTCAGGACGTCTCAGGCCGACCTCTTCGATCTGCCGGCGGGCCATGGTGACGATGATTTCAAGGAAACTCTGCCATCGTGAAATGGCGACCTTCCCGGAAAGCCTGCGGGTGATGAGTGCTGAACCGCCCGCAAGCAGAAGCATCAGCATCCATGTGGTCACGATGGTCTGGTTGAGCTTCAGGAAGCCCGATTGCCACAGGATCACTTCATCTCCGCTCAGATGCATGGGTCGCCATCCTTTCTGGATATTGCTGGCTTGCAGGTATACCGGCTCATCCGGATTGTCAGCAGTTTTGCCGCGCTGAAACCGCCGACGGAGGCCAGCATCCGATTGAGGCTGCCGCCGGAGATCAGTGCGAATCCGCCGAGTGCAGCGGCCGTCCGCAGGATCGTACTCGAAAGGAAGAGCAGCCCCGGTCTTGACGAGACAAGACCCTTTGCTACCGTCAGCCAGAGTCCCCCGAAATAGAGCATGCCCAGCAGGAACCCTTCAGCAGCTGCTGAAATGTCGATTGTTGCCATCTGTTCACTCCTTGTTATGCATGTTTCTGTTTTCTTCAGCTATCCAGTGCCAGGCGTTCAGGCATCCGATGAACAGGCCGATGACAATCAGCATCAGTGTCCAGGAGCGTCCCGAAGGATAATTGCTGTCGAGCCATAGACCGATTGCTACTCCCAGGAGTGTCGGAATCACTATCGTCCAGCCGACGATGCCGAACATGGCAAAGCCTGACCAGATGCTCCTGACCGCCTGCTTGCGGGCCTTCATTTTTCGCAGTTCGCTTGTGCCGATCCTTTCGCTCAGCGGTTTGCCGTCGGCAGAGAGTTTTTTGTCTTCACGCTCATTCACGCTGCAGCTCCAGATATCGTCGAATGAAGCTGCTTTCAAGCTTTGCCAGTGCCCCCCGCACGCTGCGCTCCCGCTCGTCGAGATTGAGGAACTCCTTCTCGACGGCCGACCTGAGCTGCCCGAGATCGAACCCTCCGAGTGCATGACGTACCGAGACGACCACTTTGGGGCCGGTTTTGATGAGGATGCCCTGGTCGACAGCGATGCATGTTTCCCTCTCCTCTGCAGTTTCATACGCCAGGATTCCCGGAACCAGTGGTGCGATGCAGTCAAGCCTGTTCGGCAGGAACCCGTAGGACCCTTTCTGGGTTTCGGCGATGATTTTCAGCACCCCCTCCTTTTTCACAAATACCCTGAAAGGAAGCAGGATCTCCAGATGCATGGATGCGGCGATCATCTCACCACTCCTTCTGTTTGTTTCGTTACGGCGATATTGCTTTCAGGGGATGGGCTCGCTGAGAGGCCCTTTCCATTGATTCGCGTTTTTTCGCGAGCTTCGGCAATGCTTCCGATCATGTAGAGCGCACGTTCCGGATAATCCTGGAACTCGTCGCGAAGGATCCTTTCACAGCCATCCAATGTGTCAGCGACAGGTACAAGACGGCCCGGCATACCGGAAAAATGTTCGGTCGTGAAAAAGGGCTGGGTGAAGAACCGTTCAAGTCTCCTGGCCCGGCCGACAAGGCGTCGGTCTTCTGCCGAGAGCTGTTCAAGGCCCAGCATGGCGATGATGTCTTTCAGTTCGGCGTATTGGGCAAGGACCTTGCGTACTTCGCGTGCAAGCTGGTAGTGTCGACGACCCACGATGGCTTCCCCGGCCATTTTCGATCCCGAAGAGAGGGGATCGATGGCCGGGTAGAAGCCTTCACCGGCGCGCTTTCTCGACAGGACCAGCGAAGCGGAGAGATGGGAGAATGTGTGTACGGCGGCCGGGTCGGTGAAATCGTCCGCTGGCACGTAGACGGCCTGGATCGAGGTTATGGCTCCTGTGCCGGTGTTTGCGATGCGCTCTTCGAGGCTCGAAAGTTCTGTGCCGATGGTCGGCTGGTAGCCGAGCCGTGAGGGCATCTGGCCCATCATGCCGGAAATTTCCGATCCTGCCTGGATGAAGCGGAAGATGTTGTCGATGAGCAACAACACCTCCTGATGCTCGTCGTCCCTGAAATATTCGGCCATGGTCAATGCGGCGAGACCAACCCTGAAACGGCTGCCGGGAGGTTCGTTCATCTGTCCGAAGACCATCACCATGTTGTTGAGGACACCGGCTGTGCTCATGTCGCGGTAGAGCTCCTCACCTTCGCGGCATCGTTCTCCGATTCCGCAGAAAATGCTGACACCGCTGCGGCTGCTGACCATGTTGTGTATCATCTCGGTCAGGAGCACGGTCTTGCCGACGCCGGCGCCGCCGAACAGACCGGCCTTGCCACCACGTTCCAGTGGAACCAGAAGGTCGATGATTTTGATGCCGGTTTCGAATACTTCGGCGCGGGTCGATCGTCGGGCAAGGGGCGGTGGACTGCGGTGCACTGATCGCCACATGACCTCCGGCAAGGGGTCGCGGCGGTCGATGGTGTTACCGAACACGTCGAACATCCTCGACAGGATGGGCTTACCTACCGGAGCTTTGAGTGGCGCACCGGTATTTTGGACGGGCATGCCGCGGCAGAGTCCTTCGGTGGGGGTAAGGGCGATTCCGCGTACGTGCCGGCAGTCGAGCTGTGTCAGGACTTCGATCGTTACCTCCAACGTCCTGCCGGTATGCAAGATCGAGTAGATCGAAGGGAGCGGGCCCTCGAAAAGGATATCGACAACGCTTCCGCGTATCGATGCGATGGTTCCGTAATCCTCTGCTTGTGATGAATGCGTTGTCATGCACAGCCTGTCAGGGTGATCTCAAAAGGTCAAGTACGACAGGGGGTGGGGAATTCGGTGGGGATGAGGAATTATAGCAATTAGAGGGCGACAATTCCAAAGGTTTGCATCTCCCGAACCTGAAAAGGCCTGGAGATGCAGTTTCCAGAAGGGGTCTACCTGCTTTTTCCGGGCTTGTTGCTCCAGCGCCTTGCGCCGGTGTTTCCCTGCGGCCTGCTGCTGGAATTTCCCTGAGGCCTAGGGCCGGGATGGCCGCTGTTGCCCCTGGATCCCGATTGCGTGGTGGTTTTTTCAGGGTTATGGTTCAGCATGGGGAAGGGGTGGCTGTCGATGACGGGGATCGATTTCGCAATGAGCTTTTCGATGTCGCGCAGGAACTCCTTTTCTTCGGCGTTGCAGAACGAGTATGCAGTGCCTTTCGCACCTGCCCTGCCGGTGCGCCCGATTCGGTGCACATAGGTTTCCGGGATGTTGGGCATGTCGACGTTGATGACATATTCGAGTTCATCGACATCTATGCCTCTTGCAGCTATGTCGGTTGCGACGAGTACTCGGGTCTCCTGTGACTTGAAGTTGTTCAGCGCCCGCTGACGTGCGTTCTGGGATTTATTGCCATGGATCGCCTCGGCTTTGATTGCATGGCTCACAAGGAATTTGGCGACCTTGTCGGCGCCGTGCTTGGTTCGTGTGAACACCAGTGCATTTTTAATATCCTTGTTCCGCAGCAGGTGGGCCAGAAGGCTGTTCTTGTTCTCCTTGTCGACGAAAAGGATGTGCTGGTTGATGATCTCCACAGTGGAAGAGACCGGCGTTACCGAGACCTTGCTCGGGTTGTGCAGGATTGCAGCAGCGAGCTTGACGATCTCCAGGGGCATGGTAGCCGAGAAGAAGAGGGACTGCCTTTTTTTCGGCAGCGCAGCCAGGATCCTTTTGACGTCATGCATGAACCCCATATCGAGCATTCTGTCGGCTTCATCAAGGATAAAATATTCGACGTCCCGAAGGTGGAGGTGCCCCTGACCCATCAGGTCGAGCAGGCGGCCGGGGGTTGCCACGACGATATCGACGCCGCGTACAAGCCTTGCGGTCTGCGGGTTCTGGTTGACTCCGCCGAAGATCACGGTGTTGGTCAGGCCGGTGTGGCGTCCGTAAGCATCGAAGCTTTCCCCGATCTGTACGGCAAGTTCGCGTGTCGGCGTGAGTACCAGGCACCTGATCCTGCGCTTTTCGCCGTGCATGCGGCTGCCATAGAGGTGCTGCAGCACCGGAATGGCAAAGGCGGCTGTTTTACCGGTGCCGGTCTGGGCGCAGGCAAGAAGGTCGCTCCCTGCGTTTACGAGCGGTATTGCTTCAGCCTGTATGGGAGTAGGGTTGGTGTAGCCTTCTTCATTGAGGGCTTTAAGAATCGGATCGATGATATCGAGATCGGAAAACTGCATATGACGGGGACGGATTGAAAAAATTAGGTCAATGAATGTAACACCTTGCTGCCCAAGACCGTTCATTATTTTTTCTTAAGGGCATAAAAGGAAACCGGGGTGTTGCGGATTTCTCGCCGGCACTCCCAGGCCACATGCTCTATGCGTCTTATTCCGTCGATGTTTTTCGGGGTATCAGGAACGCGGTGGGGGATTCCGCAAGGTCAGGTTTTTTTTCGTTCCGAGCACGTTTATTCGATCAATTCGCTTTCTCCCGGGCAGCAGCGGTACTCCTGCGATTTTTCAAGAAGATCGATCTGTTTTTTCAGCAGTTCGTTTTCGAGTCGGCAGCGTTCAATCTCAAGTTTGATCGACTCTTGCAGCGCAGGCTCGCAGGTATCGCATTCATCCAGGCAGCCCTTGACGATAAGGCCCGGGGTGGGCAGGATTTCTTCTCGTTCCCATGAGAGTTCTGCGATGATTTTTTCTGTCGGCTTGCCGGTTTTCAGGTCGAGCATGCCGATATGGGCGAGATCCTTGTCTACGGCCTCGATGGCTGCGGCCCTCATGGCAACGGAATAGGCTGGTTCGGAACGCTCGACGTTCGATATCGGTATTGCCGTTCCAGCTATGGCAAAGAGCTGTGCCGATGAGGCGCCCGTGACTTTCTGGCGTTCTACGGCGCTGGTCAATGCCATGCGCTCGATATCAAGACGGTCGGTTTTGGATGCGGTTATGAGCTGGGGCTTGATGTTCAGGCGACCGGTAGTGTCAACGGGAACGCGCTGGAAGGCTCCTGTCGGCACCTTTCTGTCATCGATGCGCCTTTCTATGGCCACAAGGGTGAACCGGACGGTCTGAAGCTTGTTGATTTTGTAGAACAGGTAGGTGATGGCTCTGCATCGGTTGGGGTTCCGGAAGCTTCTCGAAGAAGATTCGTACTGCTCCTCCGATTCGCCCTGGGCATGGTTCCTTTGTTCGACTTCCCCTATCGCAGTCGAGCTTTTTGCCCTTACGCCTGCCGCGACATACCGTGATGCAGATTGCGCATGCTGTGAAAGGCTTCGGCTGAATTCATAGGTGGACGACGAGTCGTAGCTCCCTCCGCTTCCTCCTCCGCCGATATCGATAACGCCAAAAAGTGAGACGCTCGCCCCTCCGCCTCCTTCGGCCCAGGAGTCCTCGTAGCTTGAACGTGAGTTCCCGCTTTCGTTGATGCTCAGATCGCTCATAGCCTGAGCCATTCCGGCGGTATAGAACGACTCTTCCGATGTCGTTTCATGCCGGTAGGCGAGTTTCGATTCGCTGTCGTAAGACCAACGGGTGTGTCTGTCGCTGGTGAACAGACGGACCTCTTCGCCAGGAAGGAGCGTGGTCGAATAGGCAGGATCTCCGAGGACGAGTGGTCCGGAGCAGCGTTCAAGCCTGAAATGCAGGATTACCTCCACGGGGACGCGAACATTGTCCTTGCCGACACGGGGCTGGAACGGAAGACGGTACCGGAAGGTGAGCGAGTCGCATACTGGTTGCTGCCTCAGTTCCGGGCAGCATTCCAGCTTGGACACATTGAATACTGAAGATGATTCAGCCATGGGTTACCTCTTTTCGTTTTGATTGATAAAGGGCACGGCGGTCGCACGAACCACAGGTGCGTCGGGAGGGGGAAAAGCTGATAATACTCTTACGATGAATCTCTGGGTTGCCGGAGGATGATGGCTGGACGGAACAGTCTGTGCGCCAAGGCAGCCTTGGAGGTCAGATACTTTCGCCGGATGCCGGGCAATGACCGGAAAGTCGGCTGCACAATGAAATAATTGGGCTCCTGACGGGGATATTGATGCTGAACAACAAGGGGTTCGATGCGGGGGGCGACCGAAAATTAGGCAAATATCAGGGTTGTGCAAATACTAAAATGAATGTTCTCAAACCAGGTAAAGTATGAGGGACTCTTAAAGCTGACGTTTCGTTTGATGGTAATTATCTTTAACTTGTCGAGCCGGCATTTCGGTGCTGCCAGGAGCGCGGTCATTGGCTCTGGCATGAGGATGATGTCCGGCCGCAAAAATTGTCACGTTAAACCGTATCAGGCATGAAACAAGCGTTTTTATGGAGTCTTTTGCCGGTGGCTGTTCTATTGGCAGTCTTCGGTATCTTTTATGCACTGTTTTCCAGCAGGCTTATGGATGACGGGATGCTGTTCTCTTCGGTGTCCCTGTTGGGACTGGCCGCAGGTTCGGCATCGTATCTTCTTGTTCGGGGGTTCACCCAGGGCTGGGATGGATCAATCGGAGTTGGTGCTGCACTTTCGGGAGTGCTTCTTCTGGTTTCCGGGGTTGGCATGGCTCTGAATCTTTACGATATGCAGCTTGAGGCCCTGGTGGCGGGTTTTGTGACGGTCTCAGGATTCGCCATTCTACTTGTGGCTGTAAGCACAACCGAAACGACGTCGATCGGGAATGTATGGTTCAGGCCCGGCTCGAAAAGCACTCCATCAGCATGGGCTGACAGGATCGAGGCCATAGGACGTAAATGCACCCGGCAGGAACTGAAGACCAAAGTATTGCGGCTCGGTGGCGAGACGAGATTCCTGTCCGAAGATAACGGCCCTGGCAATCCTGAAGTCAATCAGGGTATAGGAAAGGCCATCGAGGAGCTGTCCGAACTGGTGAGGCGTGGTGACGAGCTGAGCACCATGTCTCAGCTTGCGAGAATCAGGAGCATGTTCGCCGAACGGGAAAACCAGATGAGCCAGATGAAGAATTACAGGAGTCCTCTTTGAATTGAGTTCTTCCGAAAAGTCAAAACCATGACTGCCTGTTGACAGGTGAAGTATTCGGGCGCTGCGGCGCCCTTTTTTTATTTCGGGATCACCTGGCTGTAGAGGCCGTAGCGGTTGATGATATTGCGGGTATAGAGAACAGCGAGCTTGCCGTTGCAGTATCCGAGGCTTGCGGCATCGTCATTGTAGTACCTGGGTTCGGATTTGAGCTCGAGGTACCGTTCAACATTTCCTTCCCAGGAATTCGGGTTTGCGCCAAACTTCGATGCGAGTTTCTGGGCATCGCGCACGTGGCCGGGACCGACGTTGTAGGATGCGAGAATGAATTTCAGGCGTGTTGCCTGATCTTTGATGTCCTGCCACTCTTTTTCCAGCGATACCAGATAGGCCGTGCCGGTTTTGATGTTCTCTGCAGGGCTGAACATGTCGCCTGCATTTAATTCGGCTGATGTCGACGGCATGAGCTGCATGAGCCCTATCGCACCTGCCCAGGATACCGCTTCCGGGTCGAACTGTGACTCTTCGTAGATGAGTGCCGAGAGCAGGCGCCAGTCCCAGTCGATGGTTTTGGCATGTTTTCTGATCAGGTCGTCGTAAGGCGATATTCTTCCTGCATGGCTGGAATAGAAGGCATGGACGGCGTGTTTCCTGAACTGGTACTGGCGGTTGTAGTATTTGTCATGCATGGCTGCCAGGTCGCCGCTCTTTTTTTTCTGTTCTAGCCAGCGGTTCAGTGCCCCAAGTAACATCGGTGAATTTCTTCGTACCGCCCACGCAAGCGGCTGGGTGGTGCTGAGCTTGGTTTCTGAATCAATGTTATGATAAAGGGCTTTATGCGTTGAAGCGATGTTGTCGTCAGCGACCGTAAACTCGATCGAGCCCTCATTGACCTTTCCGATAAGCTCGCTGGTTGTGAGCGTGCCCTGCACGGTGACTATGTTGATCAATATGTCCTTCTCCTTCATAATCTCGTTCAGTCGGGTGTAGTATGAGGAGTTCATCCGCACATACACGGTTTTCCCATCAAGGCCCTCGACTTTTCTGACAAGGTTGGTCGAATCGCCCTTTGTCGGCTTATGTTGAACGAGCACCTGTTGTGTGGAGTCCAGCGGCGTGGAGAAGTCGACGATTCCTGTCCGGGGTTCCGTGATCGTCAGAAAATGTGCTACGATATCACAATCACCTTTCCTGAGCATCGTTAACTGTTGGTTCATGTCCCTGATTACGACAACTTCGAGGGGAATGCCGAGTTCGCTTGCAAAATTTTTTGCAAGCTCATAGCTATAGCCCATCGGGGCGCCGCTGTAAATGAAATAATTGATTGGGTCGTAGGAGAGTAAAATTCGCAGTTTTCCGGAATTACGTATCGAGTCCAGATCGCGTTTTACGGTAAACGCGTATCGTTTTGCCCACCAATTTCCAACCAGAATCAGGCTGGCCGTGGCTGCGGCGATGAGGATGAGAGGCAGGAAGCGCTTTCTGAAAATGCGCCATGTCACTCTGTCTTCCTTTGGAAGTGAAGTCATGGTGTCCTCAGTTGTATTTTTGCTGATACCGCAAGCCGTCAATGCTGGTATACCAATATAGCGATAATTTACTTCAGACCTTATCCTTGCTGCTTGGGCACCGTCATGTAAGCCCTGATGATTCCTTATCTTTTCATCTATTTTACTTAATAAAAAGCTGTCTTTTTGTTAGCTTCAGTTCATTCGTTTATGAACGTCTGATCATTTGTCCCATGAATTAATCAATTAATTCGTACATGGATCACAGGAATATTTTTTCAGCCTTTTTCAAGGTTTCGGCTGGCATGATGCTTCTTGTCATGCTTTTTTCCGGATGTTCCGGCAAGGCGCAGAAGCATGATTCTCCCGGGGCTTACAAGGTAGGGCTTGTGTTCGATGTCGGGGGACGGGGCGACAAGTCGTTCAATGACGCTGCTTATAATGGCCTGGAACTGGCAAAGAAGAATCTCGGTATTAAATTCGATTACATAGAGCCGCAGGGCGAAGGGGCTGACAGGGAGGCGGCATTGAGGCAGATGGCTTCAGATCCCGAAACCAGTCTCATCATCGGCGTTGGCCTGTTGTTTACCGAAGACATTACAGCCATTGCGAAAGAGTTTCCCGACAAGAAGTTTGCCTGCATAGACTATAATCCACAGCCTGGCGCAAAGATCCCGTCGAATCTTTCCGGCCTTGTGTTTGAGGAGAAAAAAGGTTCATTTCTTGCCGGGGCTGTTGCGGCGCTCGAATCGAAAACCGGCACTGTCGGCTTCATCGGTGGAATGGATTCGAATATCATCAGGAAGTTTGAAACAGGGTTTGCCGAAGGAGCCCGTTACGTTAAGCCAGGCATCAAAGTCATTTCAGGATTCATCGGCATGACGGGCAGCGCGTTCAACGATCCGGCCAAAGGCAAGGAACTTGCGCTTGGCCAGTACAGTCGCGGGGCCGATATCATCTACCAGGCTTCCGGTGCAAGCGGCATGGGCGTTATCGAGGCCGCGCGGGAGACCGGCAAGATGGTTATCTGCACCGATATGGACCAGGAGTACCTTGCCCCTGGCCGTGTGCTGACCAGCATGACAAAGGCCGTGGACAAAGCGGTGCTTGCTACGGTGGAGGATGCCATGAAAAACCGGTTCCAGGGCGGAAAGCAGCGAGTGTTCGGGCTCGATGGACGATATACCGATTATGTTTACAATGACAGGAACGCGTCGTTGATCGACAAAGCTGCACATGAGCGAGTCGAACAGATCCGCAAAGGTATCCTTTCCGGAGAGATCAAGGTTCAGGAGTGATCTTCAGCAGGCTTGCAGTACAATCATCACTATACAGAAGCTCGTGGGTAAAAAAATTGTTGTAACCGGAGGAACCGGGTTTATTGGTTCCCGTCTTATCTCAAGGCTTGCCAATGAAGGCATGGATGTTCATGCTCTTGTTCGCAAAAGTTCCGATCTGATCTCGCTAAAGGAGTGCCTTGACAAGATTACCCTCGTCTATGGGGATGTGACCAATGCATCTACACTTGAGGGTGTGTTTGATGGGGCAGATGAGGTTTACCACATTGCCGGGCTTACCTATATGGGAAGCCGGAAAAATGATTTACTCAAGCATATCAATATTGATGGTACGAGGAACGTGCTTGATGCCAGCCGCAAGGCCGGGGTGAGGAGGGTCGTGCACACCAGTTCCATTACTGCGGTCGGATTAAGTGATTCGAAAATACCTCTTGATGAGAAAAGTCCGTGGGATTTTGCCAACGTCCCACTTGAGTATGCGAGAACCAAGCATGTTGCGGAACAGATCGTGGCTGAAGAGGTCCGCAAGGGTTTGGACTGTGTGATCGTGGTGCCGGCATTCGTTTTCGGAGCCGGTGACATAAATTTCAATGCCGGCAGGATCATCAAGGATGTCTATCACCGCAAGATGCCGTTCTATCCCCTGGGTGGAGTTTGTGTCGTCGATGTCGAGATTGTGGTTGATTGTCTCAAGGCTGCAATGGAGAAGGGGCGTACAGGGGAGCGATACATCGTCGGTGGTGACAACGTTTCATACAAGGAGTTGGCAAAGAGGATCATGAAGGTAACGGGCGTATACCAGAATTCCATGCCGCTTCCACTCTGGGCTGCCCATGTGATCAATTATGGCCTCAAATATGTCGGTGACCGGAAGAAGATTTCAAAGCTTTTCAATATGTCGATGTTCGCCGTAGCCTCGAAATTCCTTTATGTCGATTCATCGAAGGCAAAGCGGGAGCTGGGGATGCGTTACGAACCTTTCGAAGTGAGTATCCGCAGGACCTTCGAATGGTATCGTGATCAGAAATTGCTTGACTGATGCCGGATGTGGCTGGACTTGCCCTGGAATTGCGAATCTGATTGAGGCTGTCTCTATAGAGTAGTAAAAATGAAAAAGGCTACCTGAAAAGGTGGCCTTTTTTCATGTGCATGTATGTCTTACAAGACAGTCGCTTCTGTTTGTTTACGGGCAAACAGGATCATTCTCGGTGAGGATTCTGCGTTGAATTCCGATCCATGGTAATCGCCGGCCACCATCTTCACTTCCAGGTTTTCACTTTTCAGTAACGCCGATATCTCTTCGGGTGCGTAGAGCCTTACCGATTCACTGAACGAGCATTCATCGCCGTTCCCGTCCCTTATGGTGATTGTTTTGCATACGTTCCTGTCCGAAAGTTCACGCTCTTCGACGATGAAAAGCTCTTCAACGCTTTTTTCTGTGCGGGGGACGATACGCTTTCTCAGGTATTCGCGATTGATGAGGTCGAGTACGTACCAGCCGTCTGGCTGGAGCATGCCGGAGACGTTTCTGATGACTGCCTGGTCCTCTTCGTCTGTTTCGAAGTAACCAAAGCTTGAAAAGAGTTGGACGATAAGGTCGAACCGGCGGTCAAGATTGATGCTGCGCATGTCGCAGCAGCTTAATTCGAGGTCAATTCCTTCGTTACGGGCCTCCTTTTCTGCTTCGCCAAGAAGGTAGTTGGAGAGATCGTTGGCCGTGACCCTGAATCCGTGGCGGGCAAGGGAGATAGCATGGCGACCTGCGCCGCAGGCGATGTCAAGCACCGAACTGTTGCTGCTCTGCTGGTTTCCGGTGATTCTCAGAATGGTTTCGACGCAGAGATCCGCCTCCGCCTTGTCGCGGTGGTGGTAGACTTTCAGGTAGAGGGGGTGGCTGAACCAGTCTTCGAACCATTCCCGGGCGTTATTGTCCCGGGAAGTAGATCGGTCGGTCATGCTTGAATGATGAACGATAAGTGGTGGGGCAGAATGCTCTGCCCGCTGCAGTTATTTCGCGTGGTCGCTGATGGTTTTTTTGACGATGTCCTGCTCGTTCTCACCATTGGGAATGCGGACATTCTTCTCGACGAACTTCCATGCATTGGTTTTTTCAGACTTTACTGAATAAACCAGCTTTGCAACTTTGAAATCAGCAGCGCCTTTTTTTGCTTTATCACCGAACGATTGTTTCTTGGCCATGTCGTGTCAGAAATGCTTAGGGTTGATGCTATGCTATATATCCAGCTAAAGGATAGTGAAAGTAACAAAAAATGGGTAAAGAACAAACACTCTTGCCTTTAGTTCAGGGTTATTCGAACGGTTATTCCATGATGAGCTTACCTTTGTGATAAATGCCCAGGGCTTTTCCTTTGAGGGTGCGGCCCATGAACGGGGTGTTTCTCGATTTTGACCTGAACGACTCATCGTTGACCGTCCATGAGCGTTCCGGATCGATGATACAGAGGTTGGCCTTTTCTCCGGCCTTGAACAGGATTGGTTCCAGTCCAAGGATCCGCCTCGGATTTGTTGAAAGCAGCTCGATGGCACGTGACAGGGAGATCACCTGTTTTTCGACGAGTTCGCTGATGGTCAGGCCGAGCGACGTTTCGAGCCCGATGATGCCGAACGATGCCTGGTCCGGCGGGCACTCTTTTTCATGTTTGGCATGAGGTGCATGGTCGGTGGCGATAGCGTCGATGGTGCCGTCCCGTAGCCCCTCGATGAGTGCGGCCCGGTTTTCTGTCGAAACGAGCGGCGGCTTCATGATGTAGTTTCCCTTGTCTACAGCTCCGGCCAGATCCTCATCAGTCAGGGTGAAGTGGTGCGGAGTCACTTCACAGGTAACATTGAGGCCTTCAGCTTTTGCCTGGCGTACCAGGTCGACCGAGGCGGCGGTGCTGATGTGTGCGACATGATAGCGCGGTTCCGGAAGTGCGCCGTGCAGTTTATGTTTTTTCAGCCAGGCGAGCAGCTGCAGGTCGCGGGCGATCATGATCGGTTCAGCCACTTCGGGGATGCCTTTCAGGCCCAGGTTTGCCGAAACAGCTCCTTCGTTCATGATGCCGCCCGCAGTGAGGTGCTTGTCTTCGGCGTGCTGGATGAGGAGCAGGTCGAAATTGGCTGCATACTCGATAGCAAGGCGCATGATCTGCGTGTTCTGGATGGCGGTGCCATCGTCGGATACCGCCTTGACTCCGTAAGAGCTGTATTTTCCGTAAGGGGCGAGTGTCTCACCACGGCTTTCAGCGGTCATGGCTCCGATGACCTCGAGATCAACCGGCAATCCTGCGCTGTGATGGCGGATGTATGCCACGCCGAGCGGACTGTCGATGACCGGTTTGGTGTTGGGCATGAGGGCAACGCCGGTAAATCCTCCGGCGGCAGCTGCCGCAGCACCGGATTCAAGGGTCTCCTTGTACTCCTGCCCGGGTTCCCTGAAATGGCAGTGCAGGTCGAACAGTCCTGGTGCCAGCACTTTGCCGCCAAGGTCGATGACTTGGTCGCCTTCAATAGCCGGGATTATATCTGTGCCGGTCGCCAGCTTCTCGATTATCCCGTTCTCTCCGATTTTCATCGAGCCGGTGGTGTCAATTTTTTCAGCCGGGTTCAGAAGCCTTGCGTTCTGGAAAATTATGCTCATGGTAGATGGGAAAATGGTTCAGGAAACGTTCGCTTCGAGCGTTACGAGTGCGATGGCAGGCAGGCCCTTTGTCTCTCCCGTTTCGAGCGAGGCTATGAGCCTGTCGCCGGCGCTGACCTTGCCGACGCCGGCGGGGGTTCCGGTGAAGATAAGGTCGCCTGCGCGCAATCCGTAAATATAAGACAAATAGTGGACCAGATATGCCGGTGAAAAGGTCATTTTTGAAACAGCTGAGTGCTGAACAACAGCCCCGTTCAGACTGAGCGAGATGGTCAGATCGAGCCAGCGGCCTGCCGCTTCGGGGGTGACGAACTTTGAGACAAGCGCACTTCTGCGGAACCCTTTGCTTTTCAGCCATGGGTTCCCGGCGCTCTTTGCTTCGAGCTGCACGTCCCTGAGCGTCATGTCGAGCCCTGCTGCGTATCCGCTGATGAATCCCGGTGCATCATTTATGCTGACCTCTTCGGCATCAGCGCCGATCAGGAGAACCAGTTCGGCTTCGTAGTGCATGCTGGAGCTGACCGGCCGGCCTTCAAAAGTCGGAATCGATGTTTGCCCGTCTTTAGAAAGCGCTGTGCCAGGTTTCATGAAGATAATCGGTTCCTGTTCAGGTAGCTCCGGTATCCCGCTTCTTTTATCAGGTTCCCATGCCGCCATTTCCCGTGCATGGTCGGGATAGTTCTTGCCTACGCAGAATATCGAAAAAGGGGAGAGGGCAGAGTTGTCGAAAGGTATTACCATGATCGTTGATGAGAGGGGTTTACTGGACGGCATGTTTCTGGAATCTACGGCGCCGGCACAAGCAATCCAATCCCGGGGCAATTGTTTGCCCTGAGATGATTCGGCGATGCGCAAGCCTCCTCTGTTTTTTTGTTTTATTATTCCAGGCCCAATCAATACCTTAGGTAAACCCCCCCACTTATTCCCTCAGGCGCAAGTTTATCCGGCAGCTCATTTTCCGGAATTCGTGCTATGCTGTCCTGCACTGCATCATTTGTTCCCTTTCTGACTTCCTGGCAGTTGCCGGATTGCCATTCCGTCTGTATGAACGCAATTCTCTTGACTGCGAATTACGAGACTAAGCCACACGCATGACAAACGACTGGAAACAATGACACATCAGACGATGGCCAAGATGAACCTCGAGATTCTGCTCCGTTCGGTAACTGAGTGGAACGAAAACAGACAGGCAAATCCAGATTTTACCGTCGACTTCAGCAAGAAAGAGCTGAAGGGCCTCAACCTCTATGGTGCTGACCTAAAGGGCGCGAAACTTAATGCGACCAATTTCAGTGGCTCAAACCTCAGCAAAGCAGCGTTTAATGGAGCGAGACTCAACGGAGCCAACCTCAGCGGGGCTGATCTTCGTAAAACAGATTTCAGGGATGCGAAAATCAGCGGGGCAAACCTCAGCGGGGTGGACCTCAGCAATGCCGACCTAAGCGGGGCTGATCTCAGTATGAGTGACCTCAACAGGGCAAAGCTCAACGGAGCCAACCTGACTGAGACAAAGCTCAATGGTGCCAATCTCAGCGAAGCGGATCTCCGGGAGGCTAAACTCAACTGGGCGGACCTTTCAGGAGCAGGTTTGAGTATGGCCAATCTTTCTGAAGCCGACCTCAGCGATGCAAAGCTTTGTGACGCCGATCTTATCGGGGCAGACCTCAGCGAGACCGATCTCAGCGAAGCTGATCTCAGGGACGCAGACCTTAGGGATGCAAAACTCAGCATGGCTCACCTCAGGGACGCAAACCTTAGTGACGCAGACCTGAGCGAAGCCGAACTCAGCGATGCGGATCTCGGCGAAGCCGACTTGAGAGATGCAAAACTCAGATGGACCAACCTCAAAGGCGCAACCCTCAGTGGGGCCGACCTCAGTATGGCAAACCTCAGCGGAGCCGATCTGGGTAATGCAAATCTTTGCGGCGCTGACCTGACGGGAGCCAATCTCTGCGACGCAAACCTTGGTGGGGCCGACCTGAGCATAGCGAATCTCAGTGGTGCCGAACTCAGTATGGCTAACTTCAGCAATGCGGAAATCTGCTATACGAACTTTACCAATCTTGATCTCAGCAATGTCAAAGGGCTCAATGCCATTCTCCACAGAGGGCCATCTGAAATCAGCATCAGCACTCTTTTCAAATCGAGGGGGCGAATATCGGAATCATTCATGCGTGGATGCGGCGTGCCCGATATATTTATAGAATACATTCGCTCATTAGCCGACAAATCCATTGCCCATCACTGTTGCTTCATCAGTTACAGCAGTAAGGACACCGGTTTTGCGGAACATCTCTATGCTGACCTTCAGTCCAACGGGATTCGCTGCTGGTATATTCCGGATAATCAGAAAATCAGCGACTATCTTGACGAAAAAATCGACCATGCCATTCGATGCCATGAAAAACTCCTCCTGATACTTTCTGACAACAGCATGAACAGCGAATGGGTGAAATCGGAAATCATCAAGGCCATAAAACGGGAAGAGAAGGAGGGTAAGCGAATACTCTTTCCGATAAGCCTGGTCAAGACCAACAAGATCGAAGAGTGGGATTTTATCGACAAAGAGACCGGGCGGAACCTTGCCAGAGAACTCAGGAAATTCTCCATTCCATGTTTCGCCGGATGGGAACATGACAGTGACCTCTATACCAAGGAATTCAAGCATCTGCTTGACGTTTTCATGGCAGGGGAGTGCTGTTGACCAGGGCCAGCCATCTGGAGCGGGTTTGGCGATGAATTAAAGCGAGACGATATTTTGTGTTGTTGAGTTGTTTCGTTATCTTTTCAGTAACAAAAGATTAATAACCCTTAACGGGATTCATCGACATGAACGGATCATCTGGAGCGTTTGTAAATGGAGCCGAAGCTTACGGCAGGTTTCTTGAAGTGTTTATCGACGGTCACTGGTGGGTAGTAGGCGATGCACTCGAAAACATAGGGAAGACCACAAAGCGGCTCGGCGCCAATGCTTACCCCAATCTTTACGGCGGAAGTGCCGGCGGCAGCCTCAGGGGAAATTCTCCCAAGGTTTCAGGATATGCCGCTCCGAGCAAGGAAGTGAAAAGCAGGTTTAACTCCTGATCGGATCAGCAGACAGAAGGGGATCGTAACGACCGGCTAAGTCAGCTCGGCGTTTAAAACAATTAGCAGCATGAGGTAAATTCAGTATACCTCATGCTGCTTTTTTTTGTTCAGCATTTTGGGATGTTCCAGGGTTTTGCCCGGTCAATATCACGCCACTCTTCTCCTGCTGCTGTTTAAATTCTTTGATGCCTGCATATTCTTGCCCTTAATGTGACTATCCTGCAAGGGATAAAAAAAGCGCTATATGCCGAGGCGTATAGCGCTTTGCAAGAAAATGCTGAGCTTCTCTTACTTTTTCGGAGCGATTGCTGCTGTGATGCCATCCGTGACGCCCTGGATAAGCTGAGCGGCAGAGTTGATTGCTGTTGTGCAAAGCTGGACCGATGCATTTCCTATCGGAGTTACGACATCGGTGACTGTTTTGACGCCACTGCCTACAAGATCGGTCGCCTGCTGGGCGAGGTCTCCGACTGCTGCAAACAGGTCGCTGAATACTCCGTTGTTTCCTGCTGTTTCGTTTGCCATGGTTTTCTATGGTTATGATTTAAAAAAAATAATAAAAGCAAAGGTGAGAATTCATCAGCCAGTGTATGATTCAGTTGAAATTCAATGCATGTTCTTGAAAAAAACTCCAGTGCTGAGCAACACGGCCCGATCTTATCATGTAATGTAATATAATCCCAGCTATTTAACATAAAGGGGCTTCTCTATTTATTTGTTCCGCAATCTGATCAGTACCGTGAACAGGAGCCTGAATTTATCTCAAATCTGGTAGATGGCCAGACTGTTGAAGGTTCAAAACCTTTCTGGGCAGAGTATTGTTCCTGTTCCGTTAATTTCGATTCCGGGTCTTTCATGGTTTCGACAAAACCGTGGCCGGTTCAAGCCCAAATGGCTGTGCCACTGCGTTATCGCCTTCTGTTTTATTATCTTGTACCATTGGCTGAGCAATGGGATTGTCCGGTAATGACAATGATCTTCTCACAGCATTCTGCAAGTAAGGCGCGGATTCGTAAGGAGCTGCTTCGAAAACGGAGAGCCCTTGACAGGGATGCGTGGCTTCAAAATAGCGGGGAGATCTTTCGTCGAGTGACGTCGATACCGGAGATCCTTGATGCTGAGAGGATCCACTGCTATGTTTCCATGGAGCTGGAGCGGGAGGTTTTCACCCAGGAGCTCCTCGAATGGTTTTGCCTGGAACGGAAAGAGGTATACTTGCCTTATATTGAGCGTGGGCGGATGGTTGCAGCCTGTTACTACGGGGGCCACAGGTTCATGGCTTCAAAGTTTGGGCCGCCGGTGCCTGAACCGCTGATTCTGTCTGACGAGGATCGTTTTGATGCAGTGATTGTTCCGCTTGTAGGTTACGATAGACGGGGATGCAGGATTGGTTATGGCAAGGGCTGGTACGACCGTTTTTTCGGCGATCTGTCCAGTCGGGGCATCCATCCTGCCAGGATCGGTTTGGCATTTGGCCTTCAGGCTGTTCCATGGGTTCCTTCCGATCCCTGGGATGAGATTCTCGATGTTGTTGTAACAGAAAATGAAATTGTCAATTGCTTGAGCAGCAGGGCATGAAGAACGGTGAACTCGATACATTGGCGGTTGCGCTGGCCGAACCGGCCCTGCACGACCCATCGCTCTACGTCAACCGGGAGCTGAGCTGGATGGACTTCAACCAGCGGGTGCTGGAGGAGGCCATCGACAAGAGCGCGCATCCACTGCTCGAACGGGTCAAGTTCGTATCGATTTTCAGTTCCAATCTCGATGAATTTTTCATGATCAGGGTTGCAGGCCTTGATGAACAGTGTGCGGCAGGCATTACTGATCGCACGGTCGACGGGCTGACTCCGCTGGAGACGGTAGAAAAAATCCGGCAGCTTGTGATAGAGCATCTTCCACAGCGCAACGATTGTTTTTTCCAGGATATCTGTCCGGAACTCGAAAAGCACGGCATCGAATTCATCAGCACCGCTCTGCTTGAGCCTCAGCAACAGCTTGCGCTTCAGGACTATTTCAGGGAGGAGATCTATCCTGTTCTGACTCCGCTGGCCTTCGATACAGGCCATCCGTTTCCTTTCATGTCCAACCTGTCGCTGAACCTGGCCATCGAACTCAAGGATGAAGAGAGCGGGACAGAAAAATTCGCCCGCGTCAAGGTTCCAGGAATTCTTCCGCGGATACTGAGGCTCGATGAGGTCAAGGGTCTCGATTTTGATGATGACCGGATCCGCCTGGTTTGGCTGGAGGATCTTATCGAACACAATCTGTCTCAGCTGTTTCCGAAGATGCGCATCCTTCAGTGCCATCCATTCCGGATTATCCGTGATGCAGACATCGAGATCGAGGAGGATGAGGCTGGCGATCTGATTGAAAGCATCGAGCAGGGGATCAGGTCCCGCCGGTACGGCAAGGTCGTCCGTCTTGATATCACCCCGGACATGCCCATGTCCATCAGGCAGCTGCTAATGAAGAATCTGGAGGTCTATGAACGGAATGTTTACGAAATCGGTGGCGTGCTTGGTATGAGCTCCGTGATTGAGCTTCTGAAAATCGATCGCCCTGAGCTGAAAGATGAGCCGTTTGTGCCGAACAATCCCATGGATGACAAGCGAAGCTCCAATATATTCAATGCGCTTCGTTCCGCAGATCTCCTGTTGCACCATCCTTACGATTCGTTCAACCCTGTCGTCGATTTTGTCTGGCAGGCGGCCCGCGATCCCGATGTGCTGTCGATCAAACAGACGCTCTATCGCATCGGAAGCAACTCTCCCGTGGTCAAGGCCCTGATGTTCGCCGTGGAGCAGGGGAAGCAGGTCGCTGTGCTGGTAGAGCTCAAAGCCAGGTTCGACGAGGAGAACAACATCGTATGGGCAAGAGCGCTCGAAGATGTAGGTGCCCACGTGGTTTATGGCCTGCCGGGCCTGAAAACCCACGCAAAGCTGACCCTGATTGTCCGTCGCGAAGGGGGCAGGCTCTGTCATTACCTGCATCTCGGTACCGGGAATTACAACCTTGCGACGGCCAAGATTTATACCGATTACAGCTATTTCACAACCGACAGGTCACTTGCCGACGATGTATCAGAGTTGTTCAACTCGCTGACCGGTTACTCCAAGAACCGGAAGTACAGTTCATTGATCGTCTCTCCGGTCAACACCCGTATACGGATAATGGCGATGATACAGCGTGAGATCGACTGGCAGAATCGTGATGGAAGCGGCCGTATCGTCCTGAAGTTGAATGCACTGGTCGATGAAGAGATCATCTGCGCCCTGTATCGGGCTTCCATCGCCGGTGTCAGGATCGATCTGATCATACGCGGCATCTGTTGCCTTAAACCCCAGGTGCCAGGCATCAGCGATAACATCCGGGTTGTGAGCGTGATCGGAAGGTTTCTCGAACACAGTCGGGTCTACTATTTCAACAACGGTGGCAATGCGGAACTGTTTCTCGGCAGTGCGGATTTTATGCCTCGTAACCTCGACAAGCGGGTTGAGACCATATTCCCGATTGTCGAACCGCGCCTGGTCGAATCGGTCAGGGCCGACCTTGAGCTGATCCTGAGCGACAACACGAAATCGTGGGAGATGAACCCTGACGGGACCTTTAGCAAAAGAAAACGGGATGGACACACGGGAATCGACAGCCAGCGGCTTTTCATGAAGCAGTCTGCAAAAAAGAAAAAACACATCAAAACAAAAGTCAACGGATTATGAACATTGCTGTAGGAAGCGACCACGCAGGGTATGAAATGAAGAAAAACGTACTCTCCTGGCTTGAGCGCCATGGTCACACTTTCGAGGATATGGGGCCATATTCTGAAGATTCGGTCGATTATCCCGATTATGCCCGCAAGGTTGCCGAGGCTGTCGCCAGAGGCCGGTTCGATCAGGGTATCCTGATGTGCGGCACAGGCATCGGTGTCTCCATTGCTGCCAACAAGGTCAGGGGGGTCCGTGCAGCGCTTGCCTGCAGCCCGGAATTTGCAACTCTTGCAAGGCAGCACAACAATGCCAATGTGCTGTGTTTCTCTGCACGGTTCAACGATCTTGCGACTGCTGAGAAAATCCTTGAAAGCTGGTTCTCTGCTGAGTTTGAAGGGGGGCGTCACCAGCGCCGGATCGATAAAATCGAGCCTTCCTGCTGTTAAATGGGCATGACCTTCGCATTCCTGATCGAGGCAAGCTATCCGGTATTCGCTCTCGATGAACCGGCCGCCCACGTAGCCAGGACTCTCGCTGATGGCGGCCTTGCTTTCGCGCCGGTACTGGATGGCGGCAGGTATGTGGGTATGGTTTCCCTTTCAGCACTTTTGTCCGGCAGGAAAGGGTGGCCTTCCGCCAAAACATTGCTCGCTTCTGCCAGGCTGGAGGTTGTGCCGGCATTTGCTCTCGATGATCAGGTGTTCGAAAAGCTTCATGCGGTTGTTGCCGCCAGGGGTGACGTTGTGCCTGTCACCGATGCTGAGGGGCTTTATGCAGGGGTTGTTACCAAACAGGGAATTCTTGGTTTTCTTGCCGCACGGTTTCATTCCGGGGAAGGCAGTTCGACCCTGGAGATAGTGGTGCCGCCAACAGGCGCAAGGCTTTCGGAACTCATAGAGATTATTGAAAAGAACGACGCATCGATTCTCAGTTTTACATCATGGCCATCCAATGTGGCTGGTGAAGGCCAGATTCTTTTTTTCAGGGTAGTCACCCATGATTTCTTCCGGCTTATCCTGAATCTGGAGAAGTACGGTTATCTTATCCGTTACCACTCTTCGTTCCCTGATGCCGGGTATGACGAACTTCGCGAAAAAGCGCTCGAGTTCATCCGGTACATGGATATGTAGGAGAGAACAAGACGCGTCCATGGTTACTTAATGTCAGACATATTATATGCAGAGTGATGTATTCAGTGACCTTGCAGCCCGGGTCCAAAAGGCTGCGCAGGAGTTATACCCTGAAGTGGTAGGACTTCGGCGCCATATCCATCAGCATCCGGAACTTTCATACCAGGAGTTTCGCACCACGGCCTTTATCAAGACGTGTCTTTCCGGAATCGGCATTGAGGCCGAGCCGCAGCTTCTCGAAACCGGCATTGTGGCCGTTTTACGTGGTGCCGGTTCCCCAGCGTCCGGAGAGCGGAAGACGGTGGCTCTGAGAGCCGATATTGACGCGTTGCCTCTCCAGGAGGAGAATTCAACTGAATATTGTTCGACCGAGGCCGGCTGTATGCATGCCTGCGGTCATGATATGCATACAGCGATGCTTCTTGGCACCGCCAGGATACTTTCCGAAATGCGCGATGAATTGAACGGAGATGTACTCCTGATTTTCCAGCCTGCAGAAGAAAAAGCGCCAGGAGGTGCCAAGCCGATGATCGACGCGGGCCTGCTGAGCAGGTACAAGCCATCGGCCATTTTTTCACAGCACTGTTTCCCAAGCGTCGAAAGCGGCAGCATCGCCTTGTGCAAGGGCAGTTTCATGGCTGCAGCCGACGAGCTGTACATAACCGTGCGCGGCCAGGGTGGGCATGCTTCGGCGCCGCACAGGACCAGGGACCCCATTGTCGCATCAGCCCATATTATCACGGCGTTGCAGCATCTGGTGAGCCGGGTTGCTCCACCTCACGAACCCGCCGTGTTGTCGATCTGTTCGATCAATGGAGGGCACGCCACGAATGTCATACCAGACAAAGTGACCATGTCCGGCACCATGAGGACCATGAACGAGGAGCTTCGTTCAATTCTGCATGAGAGGTTCGAAAGAACGATCAGGCAGGTTGCGGATGCTTTTGACGTTGAAGCTGAAGTTGAGATCAGAAGCGGCTATCCTGTACTTTACAACGATCCGGCCATGACTGATCTGGCATGGGAAGTGGGGAAGGAGTTTCTCGGGGAAGATCGGGTGCATAAATCCGAGCCGCTCATGACGGCTGAGGATTTTGCCTACTATCTGAAGGAGTGCCCAGGAAGCTTCTGGCAGATTGGCACCGGTATGAGGGATGATGGAATGGGTAACCACCTTCACTCGTCGACCTTCGATCCGGATGAAAAATCCCTCCAGACAGGCATGGGGATGATGAGCTACCTGGCATTACGTTTTCTCTCCTGAATTCTATATTGAGCAAAGCGGAAGGGCCACCTTTTCAGGTAGCCCTTTCGCTTGCTTGACTGCCCTTTGGAGACAGCCTTTTTCTCTGAATGTTCGGTTCTTTCAGGCTTTGCCGTTTGAACCGAGCACGTTGACGATCTTGTGGATGTAAAGCTGCTTGAGTGCGTCACGGGCAGGACCGAGATATTTCCTCGGATCGAACTCTTCCGGCTTTTCGTCGAGCACTTTGCGGATAGCGGCAGTCATGGCGAGCCTTCCGTCAGAGTCGATGTTGATTTTGCAGACGGCCGAGCGAGCGGCTGCCCTGAGCTGTTCTTCGCTGATGCCGACGGCGTCCTTCAGTTTGCCTCCGTGAGCGTTTATTATCTGTATGAGCTCCTGCGGGACCGAAGATGCTCCATGCAGTACGATCGGGAAGCCGGGGATGCGTTTTTCGACTTCGGCGAGGATGTCAAGCCTGATTTCATGCTCTTCACCCGGCTTGAACTTGAATGCGCCGTGTGATGTGCCGATGGCGATGGCGAGGCTGTCAACGCCGGTTTTGCTGACGAAATCTTCGACCTGGTCGGGTTCCGTATAGGTGTGCTGAGCGGCGTGGACTTCATCCTCGATACCGGCAAGCACGCCAAGTTCGCCTTCGACTGTCACATCATGCTGATGCGCGTATTCGACAACCTGACGGGTCACTTTCACGTTCTCTTCATAGCTCAGGTGCGAGCCGTCAATCATGACCGAAGAGAAACCGGTTTCGATGCAATCCTTGCAAAGCTCGAAAGTGTCGCCGTGGTCGAGGTGAAGCACTACCGGCACGGACTTGCCGAGTTCTGCGGCATACTCTACGGCCCCGGCTGCGAGGTGGCGCAGGAGGGTCTGGTTCGCATAGCTGCGGGCGCCTTTCGAAACCTGCAGGATGACTGGTGAAGCAGTTTCCACACAGGCCATCATGATAGCCTGGAGCTGTTCGAGATTGTTGAAATTGTAGGCGGGTATGGCATAACCGCCTGTGACAGCTTGAGCAAACATATCACGACTGTTGACCAGCCCCAGCTCTTTGTAACTGGTGAATTTCTTCATAAAGGACTCTCCATTTGACTTTATTAGGTAATACTGTAAGAGGGAAATGATTATTTTGTGAATTGCAAAGAAACGTGTTATGCAGATCGCATGTTTTGTAATATAATATAATGAACTCGCATTCGGTCATAGAGATACGAATTCAACTCCACTTCCACCTGAATACTCAACAGCGCCATAGTCCACCCATGAAACAACTTCGAGCAGCCCTTAGCCAGGCCCTCTTCATTTGCCTTGTCCTTGTGATTTCAGGGATTCATTCCCAGGCACTGTTTGCAAAAAGTGCCACGGAACCCCTGAAGCCAACGCCGACGCAAGAAGAGGCATCACGATACATTGCACAATATCTGATGCAGAACCATTACAGGAAGGTTCCTGCCAATGATTCGCTTTCCCAGCAGATTTTCAACCGTTATCTTGATAACCTCGATAATACACACAGCTATTTCATCGTATCCGAGGTGGAACGACTCAGAAAAGAGGTCGGCAGTCATATCGACGATGACTTCATTGCCGGAAAGCCTGCCGGCGGATTTACGATCTACAACCTTTTCCTGCAGCGAGCGAGGGAGAAGATGCAGTTCATGATGACGACCCTGAAAACAGCGAAATTCAATTTCAAAGGTTCAGAAACCCTTGAGATCGACCGCAAGAACGCTCCGTGGCCGGCTGATCGAAAGGAGCTTGAGGAGCTGTGGCGCAAGGAGCTGAAATACCAGTATCTGACCATGAAGTATTCGGGGGATAAAGGCAAGAGCATCGAGGCGAACCTCATGAAGAGTTATGCTAACCGACTCAAGCTCCTTGACCAGCAGAAACCGGATGATGCTTTCCAGGCCTACATGTATGCCGTGACAACTTCGTTCGATCCGCATACGAGCTATTTTTCGCCTGACGAATACGAGAATTTCCAGATCGACATGAGCCGATCGCTCGAAGGGATCGGCGCCAAGCTGCAGATGGAGAATGAGTATACGGTAGTGAACGAAATTATTCCCGGCGGGCCAGCATTCAGGAGCAACCAGCTGAAAAAAGGCGACAGGATCATCGGTGTCGGCCAGGGAAATACCGGGGAGATCGTCGATGTGATCGGATGGCGTATCAATGATGTCGTCAAGAAAATCAGGGGTAAAAAGGGCTCTGTGGTGCGGTTGAAGGTGCTTCCTGCCAGCCAGGCGAACAAGGGGCCTGCCCGGATGATCACCCTTGTTAGGGCCAAAGTGGATCTGCAGGAGCAGGCGGCCCAGAAAAAGATCGTTTACCAGAATGGTCACAAGATCGGCGTGATCGTCATTCCCTCCTTCTACCTTGATTTCGAAGGTGAGAAGCAGCAGAAAAAGGATTATACGAGCACTTCGAGGGACGTTACCAGGATCCTCAATGAACTCAACCGCGAACATGTCGAGGGTATCATTATCGATCTGCGGGAAAACGGCGGAGGCTCGCTCGAGGAGGCGGTCAATGTGACAGGCCTGTTCATAACCGAAGGACCTGTCGTTCAGGTCAGCAACTCCCTTGGCGGCAAGATGGTATTGAAGGACGAAAACAGCCGCGTGCTTTACAGCGGCCCACTGGAAGTACTTGTAAACCGTTACAGTGCGTCGGCATCGGAAATTTTCGCAGCTGCAATCCAGGATTATGGCCGGGGGCTCATTGTCGGTGATCGGACTTTCGGTAAAGGCACTGTCCAGAGCATTGTCACGATACAGAGGCCGTTCAACATGTTCATGAAGCAACCAGACCTTGGACAGCTGAAGTTGACCGTGGCCAAGTTCTATCGCATTTCTGGCGGCAGCACCCAGCATATCGGCGTGCTTCCTGACATCGTGCTTCCTTCGATGATCGATCCGGAGGTTGTCGGTGAGGATACCTATACAAGCAGCCTGCCCTGGACCACCATTTCCAAGGCGGCGTATACTCCGCAAGGCTCGATCAGCCGAGAAGATATCGCTGCGATGAAGAAAAAATTCGAGGAGAGGTCTGCCCAGGACAAACTTTACCAGTCCTACCTCAGCGACCTGGCGACATTGAACCGTATCAGGAAGCGTAAGAGCATTACCCTTTCGGAATCGGGATTCAAGGCCGAGAACCAGACGCTGAAGAGAATTCAGGAGAGCTGGGGTGACAGCAATGTCAAGACCGGCAAAAAGAAGAACATCGATTTTATTCTTCAGGAAGCCGCAGGCATTATGGATGATCTCGTATTACGCGAGGCGCACGAAGCCGCCCCTGCTGCCTCGCAACCGGTAAAATCGCCTGCACAGCAGAAGTAAGTCGGGAAGAAACAGTAAGATGCTTGTCAAGAGGCCGTCTCATAAGTTAAGATGAGGCGGCCTTTTTACTTGGAATACGCATGGCAATGCAAAAGGGCCACCTTTTCGGGTAGCCCTTTTGCATTATGGACTGTCCTGTTGAGATAGCCGCTTATTTATTTACGGAGCTTTTCGCTCTGGCGATCTGTTCCTCGACAGAACGGAACGAGCAACTGCCGGCGGTTTTCTTGGAGTTGACGCTCGCATCGGGTTTCAGGTCATCGTAAATGCCCTGATCGAATGCGTCGGAGAACGTGCGGTATTCGTCAAGGCTGATCGTTGGCAGAGTTTTACCCTGCTGGAGTGCATAGGCGACAATTTTTCCGGTGATCCTGTGTGCATCGCGGAAGGGGATCTGCTTCTTGACCAGATATTCGGCAATTTCGGTGGCAAGGCTAAGGTCCTCGGCGGTCAGCCTGGCCAGGCGCTCTTCGTTGAGCCAGGTGTTTTCGATCATTCTCCTGAATATCGAGAGGCTCTGGGCCGTGGTTTCCGCCGTGTCGAACAGTGGTGGCTTGTCTTCCTGCATATCACGATTGTAGGAGAGGGGAAGTCCCTTCATGATGGTCAGGATGTTCATTAGATTGCCGTAGACCCGTCCGGTTTTCCCTCTGACCAGTTCGGCGATATCGGCGTTCTTTTTCTGCGGCATGATCGACGATCCTGTTGCGAAGGCATCGCTGATCTCGAGGTAATTGAACTCAGCCGTGCTCCAGAGGATGACGTCTTCAGAAAATCTCGAAAGATGCATCATGATGACAGAGCAGGCGGAAACGAACTCGATGACCAGATCTCGGTCGCTCACGGCGTCGATGCTGTTGGTGAAGACATCTTCGAACCCGAGCAGTTCGGCTGACCGGGCAGTGTTGAGCGGAAGGGTGCTTCCGGCGAAGGCTGCTGCGCCGAGAGGGGAGACGTTGGCCCTTTTTCTCAGGTCGGAAAGGCGTCCGGCATCGCGTCCGAACATCGAGTGCCATGCCATGTAGTAGTGGCCTGCCGACATGGGCTGGGCGCGTTGCATGTGTGTATAGCCGAACATGATGGTCTCGCGGTAGCGTTCGGCTTTTTCGAGCAATGTAGACTGCATCTGCTCGATCAGGCCGATGATGCTGTCAATGTTTCTGCGCAGGTACAGGCGGGTGTCCGTGGCTACCTGGTCGTTTCGGCTCCTCCCGGAGTGAAGCTTTCCTGCAGCAGGCCCAATCAGCTCTTTCAGCCGGTTTTCAATGACCGTATGTATATCCTCGTCTTCCCAGACAGGCACAAGGACGCCCGATGCGATCTCTTCTTCGACGGCCTTCAGCCCTTTTACGATATCGGCAGACTCTTCATTTGAAATAATTCCCTCTTCGGCAAGCATCGTGGCATGGGCGATGGATCCCTGAATATCTTCGCGGTAAAGAAGCCCGTCGACATGGACTGATGAGGAGAAGCGAAGCGCTTCCTGGTCGAATGGCTGCGAAAATCGGCTTTGCCAGAGGAGTTCTTTTTTATTGGACATGGTTAAGCTAACGGATTGTTTTGGTGACACGGGCTGCGCCCTTGAGACTTTTGCTGGAAGATACACAATACAAAGAGGAAATTAAGAAACCTGCCAACTCCCGTTTATAACCTGTTCTCTGTTTTGTTGACGTAAAGTACTTTAAATAGCAAAGCAAATTATTGTAAGAAAAAAAAGAGTTATGGCATCATGATCACTCTTTTATAAAGAAATTCATGCAGAGCTGGTTTCATCTGGCCAGGGAATCAACCGGATTGAAAATATTGACATCAAATGCGTTCATATTGTTGTGTTTTCCGGAATCATCATAGTTTCGATATCCTGATTCGATGATGAAAAACGAGATGATGAATCAATGGCTTTAAATGAGATATGACTATATCTGTTTGATTATTACTGAGATTATGGCTACAATTATCAAGAGTACTATGTTCCTCCAATTGTTGCTCATTAGTGACTTATGGCAGTACCAGCAGCTGATTCCGTCCTGTCTTTGCATGTAACTGTTCTTATGATCGTGACGCTGACAGGTTCGATCATCCTGCAAAGAAAGATCCGTTCACTTTCCGACCGCTTTTTGTATCGATTCACCCGAACAATCCATTCTCTGTTTGCCGTATTATTGATAACGGCAACGCTTGTTATTTCCTTTATGCCGGAAATAGTGCAGGCTGAGGAAAAGCTGCTGTTTGCCGGGTTTGCTTTTTCAGGCAATTACGAAAACAGAAACGTACTGTACCCTTACAGCGCAAGGGTTGAACTGATTAAAGACTATAATGGACAGCCATTGCTGAACAAGGTTTTCAATCAGAAAATAAAGCTGCGTCCGCATGAAGATGCACGGTTGACTACGGAACTCGGCAGGATAGGTGAGGGGAGTCAGGTTACAGTGGCATTTGCCCTTACCTATGAAAATATCGAATATATCGAGTTGCAGGATCAGATCGTCCTGTATCTCCGACTGAACTTCAATGTTCTGGCATTCGACAGAAAATCAAAGCAGTTGATTGCCGCCTATCCCATCCGTTTGAAATATTCCGAGATTGTAAGAGATCGTTTGACTGATGCGCAGGTTCTTGAATTGTTCAAGACCATCTATCTCACCAATGATTTGGGCATCAATCCGTTCGATTTGTGGCTCGACAAGTTTGCCGACCTGAAGATCAAGGATTTCTACAATAAACACCTTCAGGTCAAACATGTTGACTTTGAGCCGGAAGCTTTGACCAGACTTGCTGATGAACGTATCAGCCCGAAAGCATTTGCAAATCTTCTGGCCAACGAACTCGAAACGTCGATCGCTTCGAACAACAACGTGCCGATCGTGCCATGGAGCCCTGGCGAAGCTGTTGGAAGAGTCATGCCGATGAGATTTGCCGATGGAAATGCGTTCAACCTGAATTTGCCGGTTCCCGACTATGAGGTCGATTTTGCCGTCCGGGCATTTCGAGGAACGAGCGTCGAAGATCCGAGTTCCTGGCAGAATATCTACAGGGTGCTGGGAACAATAAAGATCAGGGATGTTGCTGCTGCGAGGTATATGCTGAATGAAAATATCTACAACACACAGATTATCACTCTCGCCAAGAGATATAATCCGAAGATAGAGGATTGGCCACAGTACAGGAAGACTGCGTTCGAACTGATAGATGAAACTTCGAAACAATTTTCCGGAGTCAGTTCCAAATGGCTGAAGGAATCGGCATCAAGGGGTGGCGACGCCGAAGGGGCGTTTCGTGATGTATCGAGAATCTTTGAACAATTAAAATAAAAAGAGAGAGGAGTATGAGATACAAATCCCTTCTGATCCTGTGTGCGGCCATGGCCCTCGGTAAACCATCGTTTGCAGCAGAGCCCAGAGATTATGACGATCGCGGTAACCCGCCCAGAATGATCATGCCGATGCGGACCGATAATTCACTGTTTTCGTTCCTGTTTCTTGCACGTAAAACCTCATCGGTGACGGAGCACGACGACACCAGAACAGATTTCAGGGAGCAGGTTAATACAGCACCCGGAAAAGCAGGTCTTGTAACAGGCAAGCAGAAGGTGACAATCGGGGGAAGCACGGTCAGACGGGAAGATGATGTCCGGTATTCAGTGACAAGTTCTCAGGATATCGATGCTGCAATGGGGGAAGTGTTTACCAGTGCGGGGATTGAGTATGGTGCATATGAAGATGTCATGATCAGTGGAGGAGGGCCGGATACGAAGGTGATTCAAGCCCAGTTTGCCACTACCGATGATATGAGTGCACAGATCAGGAGCAAGGTGTTTGCCGCCGCCCGCAAGTGTAACGTTCGTTACTTCTCGGTAGGGACGATCGATATCGGCCTCAAGGACGTCGATCCTGTTTCCGGCAATAAACGAGTCTATGTTTCAGTCCGGGCACAATTATGGGATATCAGCCCGATGATCCCAAGAAAGATCGGCTCTGTTGGTCCGGTGCAGTTTTGCGGATTGGGTCCTGATCAAAGCGTGGCCAGCAGGAACGCACTGATCATTGCGGCAAAGGAAACCGCAATAACCCTTACTGAGCAATTGAATGCCAAGGGCGTACGATAATCAGTCAACAAGAACAAAACCCGGGGAGGCACCATGAAATTGAGATATATGCCCGTCATTATCTGTTCGCTGTGCTGTTCAGCGCAAACTGCATCGGCTTTTCCCGGTTTGCCGGGCATTATCGATGTCGGTATCCATGGCGGCGGAAAAAGCGGCTCTAATGTCAATCAGGTCGTTGTTGATTGTAGCATCGCCCTTGATTTGTATCTCGATGCACAAGTGCTTCTTATTCAGGCTATCGCAGGAAAAGAGGAGTTGGCTGCCAGACAGGCGACTATCGATTTCGTGCAGAAGGGTGATGCGAAGAAAGCTTCTAATGAGGAAAAGGCAAAAATGGGCAGGGAGATGGATGAAAGCCTCAATCGAATCGTGCAGGAAAACAGGCCGTTGGATGAACACCAGAAGAGACTCGCAACTGAAGGAGCCCTGAGATATGTGCTCGCGGTATCAAGGACCTCGAAGCTGGCGGGATCGGTTTCCAATATCGACGTGAAGGCAATCGGCATTTTCGATGCTCCAGGCGTGCTCTACCTGATCAATAATCTTCCGGCAGTAGTGACCAACTCCATATCCACGACCGGTAAAATATTCAAATACCTCTCTTCCAACAACGTTGACATAGCCAAAGCACAGAAAGCCGCTGACGGGCTTGGCGTATGACGAGCAGCAGGGGTAAACACATCAACACCTTCCAGGGGGAACATCGATGAACAAGCTGAATATAGTGCCAGTTGCCGCCTTTATCGGCATGATGACCTTTACGATGCAGGCATCGTATGCCGATGCTGAATTCTGGCGTCAGAAAGATCATGAGCAGATGCAGATACAGCGCGAGCAGCACGATCAGGAAATGGATAAGCTCGAGTTGAAGGAGGACGCCCGTCTGAAACGTGAACAGGAGAAGACCGAGCGTGAACGACTGAGGCTTTACCAGGAGGAGGTTAAACGCGAGCGCCAGGAGTTAAAAAACGAGCAGCAGCGTCCTCAGCAGCAGAACAATTACTACTACATCGATCGATAGTGGTGTCTAAACGGTAAGGGGCTTTGTTTCCAGATGAACCGGAACCAGGTTAAGGAAATAAAAAAGGCCGTTTCAGTTTTTCGCTGAAACGGCCTTATTGGTTACAGGATCCGGATCTGCCGAAGTGGCTTACCTGCTGGCGTTGACCTGGTTGAAAGTCTTGACGCCCAGGCCATAGAGGTGGATGAATCCAGCAGCTGCCTTGTGGTTGAATGTATCTGCTTCGGTGTAGGTCGCGAGCTCTTCATTGTATAACGAGAAAGGTGAAGTCCTTCCGAGCAATGACATGGAGCCTTTGAAGAGCTTGATTCTCACCAGGCCGGTCACCGGCTTCTGGGTTTCGTTGACGAACGCGTCGAGGGCCTTGCGCATCGGGGAGAACCAGACGCCGTTGTAGATGATGTTCGCGTAGTCCTGGCTGATGTTCTTCTTGTACTGGAACACCGACTTCTCGAGCGTAAGCCTTTCGAGTTCACGGTGCGCAAAGTGCAGGATCGTGGCGGCAGGGGCTTCATAAATCTCCCTCGATTTGATGCCGACCACGCGGTTCTCGACCATGTCGAGACGACCGACACCGTTCATGGCGCCAAGCTCGTTCAGCCTGATGATCAAGTCCAGACCGTCCATCTGCTTCCCATCCAGAGCCACAGGAATGCCTTCGACGAACTCGATGTCGACCACGGTAGGAGTGTCGGGTGCCTTTTCAGGTGAAACGGTGATCTGGTAGGCATCGTCCGGCGGCGGAACCATAGGATCTTCGAGTACGCCGCACTCGATGCTGATGCCCCAGATGTTCTCGTCGATCGAGTAGGGGCTTTTCTTGGTGGCCGACACCGGGATGTTGTGCTCCAGGGCGTAGGCGATTTCGGATTCGCGCGAGGTGAACTCCCACTCACGGAGGGGGGCGAGCACCTTCAGCTGCGGGGCGAGGGAGGCGAAGGTCACTTCGAAACGCACCTGGTCGTTGCCCTTTCCGGTGCAGCCGTGCGTCAGCATGGTGCATCCCTCTTCAATGGCGATATCGACCAGCGCCTTGGCGAGCAGCGGGCGGCCGAGCGCCGTGGCGAGGGGATAGACGTCTTCGTAGAGCGCGCCAGCCTTAAGTGCTTTCCAGATGTACTCTTCGACGAACTGCTTGCGCAGATCGACGAAATGGAATGAAGAGGCGCCAGTAGCTATGGCTTTCGATTCGAGGTTCTCGATCTCTTTGGTCTGTCCGAGGTTGCCCGTGACTGCAACGATCTCTGCACCTTCATATTTGTCTTTCAGCCATTTGATCATGACTGATGTGTCCAGACCGCCGGAATAGGCGATCGCAATTTTTTCCTTGCTCATGCTTCGATACTGGTTTTCATGGTTGAGAGAGGCTTTTCTGAATATATGATTTGATGGACGATATTCGCTTTATCGTCGACGGAATGACGAGCACAGTGTCGTCTCCCGCTATGGTGCCGAGGATTTCAGGGCTTCGGAGCCGGTCGAGGAATGAGCCAACGCCGTGAGCGCGTCCCGGCAGTGTCCTGATGATGATCGAGGTTTCGTTTGCGTTGACCGAAAGTACCTCCATGCCGACGAGCCCCTTGATGATGTCGTCAGAAGAATCTTCAGGAACGACGAGCCGGTACCCATTGGCACTTCGCGTCCTTACGATTCCCATGTCGCCGAAATCCCTCGACAGGGTTGCCTGGGCGACCCTGATGCCGGCCTGCTCCAGCAGACCGAGCAGCTCCTGCTGACCGGAAACTTCATGGTTTTCGAGAAGCTCTCTGATCTTTCTGTGCCTGAGGCTTTTGTTCATGGTTCCAGGCTCAGGATTTCAGACGGCTGGCCGCGTTCTTGAGGCGGTGCGTCAGATGGAATTTCCTGTACTCATCGTGGTTCAGGAGTTTGACCATGAGCGCTTTCTGAACGTGCAGGCGGTTTTCGGCTTCGTCGATGATGATCGATTGTGGCCCGTCCATCACTTCGGCGCTGATCTCCTGTCCCCTGTGGGCGGGCATGCAGTGCATGACGACAGCCGTCGGTTTTGCAGCTCCGAGCAGTGCGCTGTTGATCTGGAAGTCCTTGAAGATCCTGAGGCGTTCGGCCATCTCCTCTTCCTGGCCCATGCTGGTCCAGACATCGGTATAGAGCGCATCGGCGTCTTTGACCGCCTCGAATGGGTCGTGCACGATTTCGATGGTGCCTTTGGCGCTGCCTCGGGCCTTTTTCAGAAGGGTTTCATCGGGCATGTATCCGGGAGGGCAGGCAAGCACGAAATGGAATGGGAGAATGCCTGCCAGCTCGATCCAGGAGTTTGCCACGTTGTTGCCATCACCAACGAAGACCACCTTGATTTCTTCATGCCACAACCCTTTTTCATAGAGAGTGAAAGCGTCGGCCAGAACCTGGCAAGGGTGCGACAGGTCGGTCAGCGCATTGATGACCGGAATGTCGGCGTTTGCTGCAAGGGTTTCTATGATCTCGTGCTCATGAAGTCGTGCGACGATAGCATCGTTGTAACGGGAAAGCAGCTTGGCGATGTCTTCGACCGATTCGCGCTCACCGACTCCGATCGATTTGCCTTCCAGGCTGATTGCATGGCCGCCGAGCTCATAGACTCCGAGCTCGAAAGAGACCCTTGTGCGAAGCGAAGGCTTGCTGAAGATCATCGCAACGGTCTTGTTGCGGATCGGCTTGAACGCATCGCTCTCCTTGTTGGCTTGGCGCTGCTGCTTGATGTGGAGCGAATAGTCGAAGAGTTCGATGATCTTGCCGGCATCCAGTCCGGTAAATCCGAGAAAGTCGCGTTTACGTTTGGTGGTTGACTGGTGCTGGCTCATTATGCTTTTCCCTGTTGTGATGGTTCGTGTTCGATTTCAATGACAAACTGAGTCCCGACACCTTCGTCTGTGAAGATTTCGAGCAGGAGTGAGTGGGTCTGTTGACCGTCGATCAGGTGGACCTTGCGAACGCCCCCGTCGAGCGTCAGGTATGCCGAAAGCACTTTCGGGATCATGCCGCCAGAAATGATGCCCTTTTCGATGAAATCGGCAGCATCGTATTTGCAAAGGGTCTTGAGGATGCACTCTCCAACCCTGATACCCTCTACGTCGCTCACATAGATGAGCTTTTCGGCCTTCAGCGCCAGTGCGATGCTGCTTGCAGCGTCATCGGCGTTGATGTTGTAGATATTGCCCTCACCGTCGAATCCCATCGGGGCGATGACCGGAATCAGTCCGGCGTTGCAGAGCAGGTCGATATAGGCGGTGTTGATTTCGGTTACAACGCCGACAAGACCGAGCTGTGCTGCGTTCGGGGAGGGCACGGCGCGGATGGTGTCGGCATCGAGTCCGCTGACACCGACGGCTTTGCCGCCGTGATCGCTGATGAGTCGGACGATGTCCTGGTTGACTTTGCCGGCAAGGGTCATCTGAATCACATCGATCGTGTCGCGATCGGTAACGCGCCTGCCGTGCACAAATGTGGTCTCAAGTCCCAGCCTGGCCGAGGTCTTGGTAATGGCGTCGCCTCCGCCGTGTACAATCACGACGTTGATGCCGACCTTCCTGAGAAGGGTGACGTTCTGGGCGAAGCTGTTCCTGAGTCCCTCCTCCTTCATTGCAGCCCCGCCGTACTTAATGACGAAGGTTTTGCCCTCAAATTTCCGGATATAGGGCAACGCCTCGATGAGCACCTGGCCGATGGCCTGCTGAGGACCTTTTTTTCCTGCCGGGCGAAATTCACTGCACGGTTGTTCCATGGCGAATGGTGGTGAATGGTGACTGTTGCCGGTCAGCTGCGGTAGCTGCCGTTGATTTCGATATAACGTTTGCTGAGGTCGCAGGTCCACACGACAGCTTTTCCCTGCCCGTTGCCGAGCGTGACTGTGATGGTGAATGCATCCTTCGACATGATCTTTTTGGCCTCCTCTTCAGAGAACCGGGCATCGAGCCCCGGTTTGAGGATCGGTTCATAATCGAATGAAACCGAGAGCTCCTCCTGGATGAACGAGGCTCCAGAGCGGCCGACGGCAGCGATGATCCTGCCCCAGTTGGCATCCTCTCCATGTATTGCGGTCTTGACGAGCGGCGAGTTTGCAACGGTCATGGCCGCCAAGCGGGCCTCGTCGTCCGACGCTGCACCCTGAATCCTGATTTCGACGAACTTGGTCGCACCTTCACCGTCGACGACGATCAACTTTGCAAGCATGGTCATGACCGACCGGAGCGCTTCGCCAAAAAGCAGGGCATCGGCGGTGTCAGCCAGGATCTGCGGTCCGAGTCCGCTGGCCAGGATAGAGGCCATGTCGTTCGTGCTCGTGTCACCGTCTACCGTGATCGCATTGAAGCTGACCGCGTTGGCCGCGGAAAGAAGCTCCTGCAGGAGTGATGGTTCGATTGAGACATCGGTTGACAGAAATGCAAGCATGGTGGCCATGTTCGGGCAGATCATCCCCGAGCCTTTGGCTATGCCGGCGATTCTTGCCGTTCCGCCAGAGAGAGCGACGTCGACACCGAAAGCCTTGGGGAAGGTGTCGGTGGTCATGATGGCTTCGGCCGCATCGCGCCAGTTATCGCTTCCCGCAGCGGTTCGGATGGCGGGCATTGCAGCAGAGATCTTTTCGACCGGCAGAAGCTGGCCGATTACACCAGTGGAAGCGACGAGCACAGCCTCGGGTTCGATCCCGTAAGACGCTGCCGTATCGGCAGCCATGCGGGTTGCGTCGATCATGCCCTGTGCTCCGGTAGCTGCGTTGGCGTTGCCGCTGTTGCAGATCACAGCCCTCATCACGCCCGATGAAGCGGCAATATTCAACCTTGAAAGTTCGACCGGGGCCGCACAGCAGCGGTTGGTGGTAAAAACCGAAGCCGCACTTGCCGGTCCATCGCTCATGAGCAGCATAAGATCCTTGCGCACGGGCTTGATGCCGGCATTGATGCCCGACAGGGTGAATCCCTGAGGCCAGAAAGGTCCGGTCTCTGTAACTCCTGGAATGATCGGCTTTACCCCTTCAGGCCAGGAGCTCCTGTCACAGAGGTTTTGTATCGCCGAAACAGATTTTTCGAATGGTTCCACGCTGAAAGAAATAGTTTCGTGTTAAAGCAATCCTGTCGTCTCGTCAAAGCCGAGCATCAGGTTCATGTTCTGCACTGCCTGGCCCGCAGCCCCCTTGACAAGATTGTCGATGGCCGTGACGATGACCAGCGATCCGTCATGTTCCCATGCAAGGCTGATGTCGCAGAAATTGGTGTGGGCGACATGGCGCACCTCTGTCACGCCTTCCCGCAACCTCACGAACGGTGCCGAGCTGTAGAAGTCCCGGTAAAGGGCCCGGATAGATTCCATCTCTGCTTTCGAAGAGAGGCGAACGTTCAGCACTGAATAGATCCCCCGGACGTACGGAGCGATCATGGGTGTAAAAACAAACCGGAAACCCGGATTTTCGGCTGAACTTCCGAGAGCCTGCATGATTTCAGGTGTGTGCTGGTGCGAACCTACCTTATAGGCTCGAACGTTGCCGCTCATCTCTGAAAAGGAGAGTTCTGTCTTCGAGCTTCTTCCCGCACCCGAGATGCCCGAAATCGCCGTGACGTTCACTGAATCGACCACGAGGCCATCCATACCGCCCCTGAAAAGGGGAGCGAGGCCAAGGATGATGCTGGTGGCATAGCATCCTGGATTGCTGATCGCTGTCGAGTTGGCGATCAAGTCGCGGTAAAGTTCCGGCATGCCGTACTGCAGTACATCGGACTCTGACTTCTGCCCGCCATAGAATTTTTTATGTTCGATGACGTTTTTAAGCCTGAAATCACCCGAAAGGTCAATGACCGTTTTGCCGGCGGCGAGTAGACCAGGGACGATCTGCAGGGCTTCGCCGTGCGGAAGGGCGAGAAAGTAAATGTCGCTGCCGGTCTGGCCCGAATATGTCTGGAACACCCGGTCGCAGTGTACGGCAGGGTAGAGTTCTGAAAAGTGTTTTCCTGCCTGCGTATGGGCGTAGAGTTCCTCGATGGCGATGCCAGGATGTTTCATGAGCAGGCCGACCAGCTCTGCTCCCGAATATCCCGAGGCTCCGATTATCGATGCTGTAACTCTGTTTATCTGATCCATGGCTTTTCGGTCGGATTTAATAAAATGAATAAATATTCAATCAGGCGGATATATTAGTGAATTCACGTTTATTTTCGAAAGAGAAAACAATCATTTTCCAATTTCTTGACAAGGCGTCCTTGTTGCCGCCATGTCCTTTTTTTCTCTATCTTTATCATAAAGTACAGTAATCTGGGGCCAAGCCATGAATCACCGGATCCGAAACATAGCTGTGACTATTGTCCTTGCTGCCGGTCTCATAGTACCTGTATGGATGTGGATGCGCCCGACTGCGCCGGAAAGACCATCGACCTCATTGCTTTCCGGTGCCACCCCTGTCAGGGGATCCGCAACGGTCGCTGTGGACAGATCCCTGATGCCGGTCGCGGAACTGCAGTCTCAAGTGTTCAATGAACATTACCCGTATGCATCGGTCAAACTCTCCGCAGACGCTGCTGTGCCGCCGATTATGCAGCTCCTGCGGCGACAGGCCGTCGGAGCCATTATCGAGGGAGCCCTCTCGCATCAGGAAGATTCTCTCCTGGTTTCGATGAGTCGTCCGCTGAAACGACAGCCGATCGCACGCAATGCGCTGGTGCTTGTCGTCAACCGGGCCAATACTGTGCGATCAATATCGATGGACGGGCTTAAAGGGATCTTTTCCGGGAGGGTGACCGACTGGAAAGCCCTGGGCGGCAGCCAGGGAAGGATCGTTGCCTGCCTCGACGGTAGCGATCTTCGTGCCCGCACTGTTTTGTCCGGCATCCTGTTCAACCGTCCGGACGGAATGTCCGCCACTGCGGAGGTCGATGAAAAGCGGTTGTTTGCCCGTATCGGTAATGACGCAAATGCTGCGGCGATCGTGACGCTACCGGCCTATGCGCGGGCATTGCACTCAAGCGGCAACAGCGCAATGATTCGGGCGATACCGGTTTCAGGTACCGCCGACGGTGATCCGGTGGCAGGAACTCCTGTGACAGTTTATTCTGGTACCTATCCTCTCGTCACGATAGTCTACTATATTTACGATCCATTCGATCCCCTCGCGACCGGATTCGGCGCTTGGCTTGCCAAAGAGGGGCAGAAATTTTTTGAACGCGGCGACATGGCCCCCTATGAACAGACGGTACGTACCATCATCCTCAAATAAGTCAATGAATCAGGATCACGAAACCACGGGACAGGCCACGTTCAGGCTGGCGATCATCGCAGGCGCAGCAGCGCTGATGCTTGCCATCGCAGGAACCGGATGGTTCGGTCTATATCAATCGAGCGAGCTCAGAACGATAGCCGACACCCAGACTTTTTACATGAAGTTGATGGAGTGCCGTGCATCCATTTCGTCAATAAATGAACAGTTGAATGACAACAAGGTTTCAGCTGGCAGGCATGATAAACTTCAGGCCAGACTCAGGCTGGAACGGGTCAGGTTTGCCGAAATCGGTCGAAGCCCAGCGATCAGGACAGGTAGCGCGATGGCGGATTGGCTGCAGGGAAAAACCTTTACATCCGGACCGGTAAGCAGGGATGCCCTTCAGATCATGATCGTCGATATGGACGAAATGATCTCGCGGACGTCAAACAAAATCAACACGGGAAACGCAGCGATCGTCTCGAACCTCCTCATATACCTTGTCTTCATCATGATGGTGCAGGTCGTCATCGTGCTGACCGGAGGCAGGCTTCTAGTCTCCAACTACCGTCACTCTCTTCTGCCGCTTCATCTTCTGGCGCATCGACTTACCCAACTGAACAAGAACCTTCCGGAAAGCGTGCATGATACGGCAGAGGCGGCAAGGAACATCCTTACGAACCCTGACCCATCCCCGGAGATCAGGTATGTCACCGAATCGGTTGCCGGGCTTTGCAGTGACATCGAGGAGAAAAACAAAAAACTCGACGAAATCTACATCCGTGACGAGAAAACCAGCCTGTACAATTACCGACACTTCAAAGAGCACCTCATTATGGACGTCGAACGCGCCAAGAGGTTCGAAACGGATATTTCCCTTGCAATGATCGATATAGATTATTTCAAACGCTACAACGACAAGTACGGACACATTGCCGGTGACCGTGTACTTGCCAGGATAGCTGAGGTCATCCGGGAAGAGTGCCGTGTTACTGACATCCCGTCCAGGTTCGGCGGTGAGGAGTTCGCCGTACTGTTCCCGAAAACCAGCAGGGAAATGGCCATGGAGATCGCCGAAAGGCTGCGCCAGGTCATCAGCGCCGAACCGTTCGATCACGAACGCAAACTTCCGGGCGGTCAGTTGACGGTAAGCATAGGGGTTGCTACCTGGCCTGATGACGCCGCAGACTGGTACTCGCTGATCAACAATGCCGACCATGCGCTCTACGAAGCCAAAGCTGCCGGGCGTAACAAGGTAATCGCATACAGTGTACCATTGAAGCCCGCTGAAACGGAATGAGCGTCAGGACTCCAACGTTCCGCATTGCTGTAACCAACCGGGCAGGGGAGAAATAGATCATTGTCCATATGTTGAGAAGTGCTTAAATTATGTTTCGTAGTTAAGTATTCGAATTTTCAATGATTAACCGCATGGCTGCGGTGATATCTTTTTTGTATCTAAGCGTTATGCTCCTTCGCGCAATCTCTCGCCGATTCCAATATGAGGCACTCTCCCTGCCGTCGGATACCTCTTTTTCACACTTGATATCATGCCTTGTCGTCAAAAGCCTTTCGCGTTATCAGCCTGCACTTTTCTTGTACCCTCATCAACCTAAAAAGAAGGAAAGCCGGAAATGAAAAAAACGCTCCTTTCCATAACTGCAGCCGCTTTGCTCCTGTTTCCATTGTCAGCAGATGCTGCCAGACCGGTGAAAATAGGGTTCATCAACTCGATTACCGGAAAAGAGGCGCAAATTGGTGAAAACCTTACCAATGGCGTCGCAATGGCCGTCGATGATATGACCGCAAAGGGATACAGTGTAACGGTCGTCAAGGAGGACGACGGTGGAGACCCCAAGAACGCCCTTGCTGCCTATGAGAAGCTCGTGACCCGGGACAACGTGATCGGAGTGGTAGGCCCGTATACCTCTGGAAGCGCGAATGTCGTCGCATCGAGGGCCGACCAGTACAATGTGCCGTTGCTCGTACCTGCTGCAGCCAAAGAAGAGATCACCATGAAAGGGTACAAAAACGTTTTTCGACTCAATGCACCGGCAAACGTCTATTCTTTGGTCCTGATGAACGTGGTTGCGCCATACAAACCAAAAACTATCGCATATGTCTACGCGGCCACCGATTTCGGCGTGTCTACGGTCAAGACCGCCCAGGATAATGCAACGGCGATGGGGCTGAAGGAGGTTGCAAACGAAAAATACCAGCAGGGACAACCTGACTACCGCGTTACCCTTGCCAAGGTCAAGGCAACGAATCCGGATCTTGTTTTTCTCGTTTCCTACGATGCGGACGCCATTCTCCTGATGCGCCAGGCAAAAGAGATCGGCCTGACCCCAAAAGCGTTCCTTGGTGCAGGCGCAGGGTATACGACCGCACAGTTCGCCCAGCAGAAGGATATTTCCAATCAGGTTGTTTCAGCCACACAGTGGACCGATGACGTCAACTGGCCTGGTGCTGCAGATTTTGGAAAGCGCTACAAGGCAAGGTTCGGCAAGGAACCATCCTACCATGCGGCATGTGCCTACGAAGCAATGAGGATCATGATCGAAACCGCTTCGAAATCAGAGACTTCCGCAAAATTGAGGACGGCCCTGAAAGGAGGAAGTTGGAACGGGATCATGGGACCGGTGAGATTTGTCGACTACTCCGGCTTTACCAACCAGAACAAGCATCCAATGCTGGTCCAGCAGCTCCAGAACGGTGCCTATGAAACCGTTTATCCGGCACAGTTCAGCAAAAAGAAACTGATCTATCCGTTCAGCCGATAAGAGGAGTCCATGTTGTACGATTGTGGGCGCCATTTTCTTTCTTGTTGTCTCGCTATGCTTGTTTGTTGAGCCGTCACTCCGGCACCGATAGTCGTCACTCACAAGGGTTTACGCCATGCTGTTTCTTCAGTCGCTTGTTTCCGGATTACTGACCGGTGGAGTCTATGCCCTGGCAGGCATCGGCATGTCCCTGGTGTTCGGTGTCATGAACGTCAGCAACTTCGCCCATGGAGACCTGATGATGATAGGCATGTACCTGGCCTATTTCGCGTTTACCATGCTCCATATCGACCCGTATCTCTCTCTGGTGCTGATCATGCCGGTCACGTTCATGTTCGGTTTTTTCCTCGAGAAGGTCTTCATCAACAGGGTGATCCATCATCCTCACCAGAACCAGATCCTTCTGACCATAGGGCTTGGCCTGATCATGAGCAATTCCGCCCTGCTTGCATTCACCAGCGATCCCAGGATCCTGACGACCACCTATTCAAGCAGCTCCTTCAACATATTCAACGATGTTTCCGTATCCATACCGCTCCTGTTGTCGTTCCTGATTACCTGCGGCATTACGGCTATTCTCTACCTTTTTCTTGCAAGATCAAGGACTGGAATGGCCCTGAGGGCGACAAGCCAGAACAGGGAAGCCGCCCAGTTGATGGGGATAAACGTTTCGAAGATGAGCGCCATTGCTTTCGGCATAGGGACTGCACTTGCGGCGACAGCCGGGGCGCTGATCGCCCCCACCTACTACATCCACCCGCATGCCGGCCACAGCTTCCTTCTGAAATCATTCACGATCTGCGTGCTCGGGGGTCTCGGCTCTGTTGTAGGGGCTACGGCAGGAGGCCTGATCATCGGCGTTGTCGAAGCCCTCTCTTCCACCTACCTGTCTACAGACTGGAAGGATGTGGTGGTTTTCGCCCTGTTCCTGGCGGTCCTGCTGTTCCGTCCGCAGGGGTTGTTCGGCAAAAAAGGAGATCAGTGATGAAACAGGCGTTCTTATCTGCAGTGCTCCTGATTGCAGCGATGGCCTTGCCGCTTATGATCGGGGAGAACCCTTACGTCACAGGGATACTGATCACCGTACTTATGATGGCGACACTCGCTTCAGCATGGAACATCGTCGGTGGCTACGCAGGCCAGTACAGTTTCGGGCATGCCGCCTATTTCGGGGCCGGGGCTTATACAACAATGATCATCCTGTCGGTGTTCAACGCCAATCTCCTCATTGGCATGGCAGCAGGAATCACGGTCGCTTGCCTCATTGCCCTCATTACCGGTGGCATTGTCTTCAGGCTTCGGGGACATTACTTCGCCCTCGCTTCGATCGCGGTCGCGGAGATCGTCAGGCTGACGGTGCTCAATCTCGGTTTTACGGGAGGTGCGCAAGGGATTCTCCTGATGGATGTGGCTTTTTTCGGTCTTGACCTGAACAGCAAAAATCCCTTTTACTACGGCATGCTGCTGTCGCTTGTCATGACGCTCTGTACTTCGGCCTACATCCGCAGAACCAGAACTGGATATTACCTTCAGGCCATCCGCGAAGACCAGGATGCTGCTGCATCCCTTGGTATAGACCTCTCCTTCTACAAAAACAAGGCGCTTATGGTTTCGGCGGCGCTGACCTCGGTCGTCGGCAGCATCTACGCAGTCTACATTCGTTTCATTGATACCAATGCCGTTCTCGATCTCCGCCTTTCGATCGAGATTATCCTTACGGCCATCATCGGTGGTGTCGGAACCCTTTGGGGGCCGTTGATCGGCGCCGCGCTTCTTGTGCCACTGGCGGAACTGCTCCGTTCGAACTTCCTTGGGGATGCGTTGTTCAGGCTTGGCATTGTCTCCGAGTCGTCGCCGGCAGGGCATTTTCTCAAGGATGGGCTCGGGCATGCTCATGTGCTGGTCTACGGAATCATTACCGTCCTCAGCATCCTTTATCTGCCAAAAGGGGTTCTCGGACTTTTCAGGAGGGGTAAATGACAAGGAACCTGCTCCATATCGATCACGTCAGCAAACATTTCGGCGGCAATATCGCCGTTTCAGATGTCTGTTTTACTGTCGAGGAGAAGCAGATATTCGGTCTTATCGGCCCAAACGGAGCAGGAAAGACAACTCTTTTCAACTGCATTACGGGCTATTATTCCGCGAACTCTGGAAAGATCGTCTTCGACGGCATAAATATCATCAACAAAAGGCCTGACGAAGTCTGCCGTCTCGGGATGGCCCGCACCTGGCAAAGGGTCAAGCCCCTCTGCAACCTCACCGTGCTCGAAAACGTGATGGTCGGAGCTTTTTCCTCAACAAGCGCAACCAGAAAAGCTGAAACGACGGCAAGGCAGCAGCTTGAAGCAGTCGGTCTCAACGATTTTGCAGACAAGCCGGCCGGCTCACTGCCTATCGGCCTGAAAAAAAAGCTCGAACTGGCGAGGGTGATGGCGACCAGTCCAAAAATGCTGCTGCTCGACGAAATCTGCGGCGGGCTCAACCATACCGAAACCGGTACAATCCTCGAGATAATAAAGACGCTCAGAAACAGCGGAATGACCATTGTTTTCATTGAACACGACATGAAGGCGGTCACATCGATCTGTGATCGCATCATCGTTCTCAACTCCGGTGAAAAACTGGCCGAAGGAGCGCCTGAAGAGATAACCAGTAATCCAAGAGTCATTGCAGCATACCTTGGAGGCAGCCATAATGCTTAGGATTGAAAACCTGAATGCTGGATACGCAGAAATGCCGGTGCTAAGGAATATCTCCCTGTCGATTGAAAAGGGGGCGATCGTCTCGGTTGTCGGAAGCAATGGGGCAGGCAAAACCACCCTGCTCAAGGCTATTTCAGGAATCATCAGGTCGAAAGGCGCTATAATCTGCAACGATGAGTCAATTAACGGTCTGCAGGCTCACACCATCGTCCGGCTTGGTATCGTGCATGTTCCTGAAGGAAGGAAGATTTTTCCAGAAATGACTGTTGTCGAAAACCTGATGATGGGCGCATTTCTATACCAGAAAGAGTCGCGTAACAATCTTGAAAAAGTTTTTGCCCTTTTCCCGAAACTGGCCGAACGCAAAAAACAACTCGGCGGAACCATGTCAGGCGGTGAGCAGCAGATGCTGGCCATAGGCAGGGGATTGATGGGAAACCCGAAACTGCTGTTACTCGATGAACCGAGCCTGGGGCTCTCTCCGCTATTCACCGACGTAGTATTCGAAGCGATAAGTGAGATCAGGCGAAGCGGTGTTACTGTGCTTCTGGTCGAGCAGAACGTCTACCAGTCGCTCAGGATCAGCGATAAGGGGTACGTCATCGAAACCGGCAGCATTGTGTTGAGCGGAAAAGGAGCAGAGCTTCTTGACAACCAGGATGTCAAGAAAGCCTTTCTCGGTATGTAGCCGGCTACCTCAGGGTTCCCTGCACGATGAGCTGCTTTTGACCGGTAAAACGAAAATCACGGAAAGCATGTTTCAAGACCGGCATTTTGAGTACTTTCCTGAATCTTCTGCAACAAGCACAGTTACCCGTGACTACTGAATGAAAGTCGAGCTTTACATAGCGCGAAGGTTCGCTTTCAAGCCGAGGTCACTTTCGAAACCCACATTTATCGTGCTCGCTTCGGTTCTTGGTATCGCCGTGGGCACCGCAGCTCTGATTCTCACTCTGTCGATTGTCAATGGCTTTGCCTCTGTAATCGAGGGAAAGCTTATCAGATTCACCTCGCATCTTCAGATAAGACAGCCGGATGAAAGGTACTTTCCGGAAACCCGCCATGACGTTCAGTCTCTCAGGGATGTTCCGGGGATCGTTTCTGTTTCTCCGTTTCTGGAGATGAACGTGATGCTCAGAAGTCGTGGGCTGACCTCAGGAGGCGAGGGTGGTTCGATTGTTCCTGCCGTTATCAGGGGGATTACAACGGAAGAGGCGTCAAGGTTTCTGGACAGGGCACGTGCGGATTCCTGGGCGGTGCAGTCTGCCGGGGAGGGGGCACTGCCGATCCTGCTTGGAAAATCGATGGCTGAAAGCATGGGCGTAAAATCCGGGGATCGGGTGATGATTGTCGGTATCGGCGGAAAAGGTGCTCCCGGCAGTATTTCAGGCAAAGAGAGCATCGTGGAACTTCTTTCCGGGCTTGACCTTCAGGTGGCGAAAGTCGCGGGAATCTATGAAACCGGCCTGAACGAAGGCTTCGACGATATCGTGGTGTTTGCGGGTCTGAAACGGCTTCAGGGAGTGTACCATCCCGGCCTGATATCGGGGTACGAGGCCAACGTTGCCGATCTGCGAACCCTCTCTGCGGTTTCAGCAGAAGTATCACGTACACTTGGCTATCCTTTTTACACCTACACGGTTTACGAACGCTACGCCAATCTCTTCGAGTGGCTGAAACTCCAGAAAAACATCATGCCGCTGCTGGTCATCACCATTACGGTCGTAGCTGTCTTCAATATCATATCGACGCTTCTTGTGCTCATCATCGAAAAAACGAGGGAGATTGGCATGTTGTCGGCCCTCGGACTCGAACCGGGCAGCATAAGTGCGGTGTTCATGGGCCAGGCCTTCATGATCTCGCTTGTCGGCATCGGGACAGGAAACCTTCTTGCACTGGGACTATCTCTCTTCGAACAACGATTTCACCTGATCACCCTGCCTGAAAAAAGCTACTTCATCAAGCATGTGCCGATCCTGATCAATCCGGTCGATTACCTGGTCGTCTCATTCGGTGTCGCACTGCTTACTCTGCTGTTTGCATTCATTCCATCACGTGTTGCCGCCTCGCTAAGGCCAGGTGTGGCACTTACTGCATAGATTTTACGTTAAGTCGTAAGATTTTTCGTCACATCACTTGCTCTGAGGTAATGGATTCTGTTTATTAAAGTGATTTCGCTTTTTAAGCATATACCTATACTCGAAGGAGATCCGGGATTATTTTTACAATAAGTTACTTGGTCCTGCATGTAATGTCTTGGTTTGAGGGGAATGGGATAAACTGATACACCCCGATTATTATGCCCAGGAACGACAATCTATCGATCGAAAACGTGCCTGATGCAGGACCGTATGCAATTTCGGCCGCTTTTTCATATCCAGCCTTTATTATCGATACCTCAGGTACGATTCTTGAATTCAATTCCGCATTTTCCTCACTTTTTGCGATACCATCACTCAACATAGCCGGTCTCAATGCATATGGTCTTCAAGCATCCGGCAAGCATGTTGCAGCTGTCGCCTCGGGGCTTAAGGAAATAGTCGAAGACGCTATTGAGAGCGGAAAAAGTCTGTCTTTTGAAGAGGTGCTGCAGGGTAGAACCTTCATACACACCATCGAGCCCCTGAGATCTTCTGAAGGCGATATAGCGAAATTATTGATCACCGTCAGGGATGTGGAAAAGCATAAGGGTAATGATGAAGCAGATGCTGATACTTTCAGATTCCCTCTTGAAGCGATTCCAGGCGTAGCTTTCCTCACAGATGAATCATTGAAACTGATTGCGTGGAACCACCAGGCCCGTGATGCGTTTTTCGGCAGGCATGAGGCGACGATGACCGGCATCGATGCTTTCAGTTCCATTCACTCTGACGATCTCGATCATATACGGGAAACTTTCCTGAGTGTGCTTGCAGTCGGGGCAGAGGAGTTCATCGAGGCCAGGGCACATCACCACAGAAGCTCCAGCCATGTATGGTGGAAGATTCACGGCAAGCGAGTCGTGATCGACGGTAATCAATGTCTGATGATTATCGGTACCGATATCACCGCCCTGAAACAGCGCGAAAGCGAACTCAGAGCGCATAAGAAGTGGTTCAGCCAGAGTCTCTCTGAATCTCGTATCGGTGTCTGGGAATGGAACCTCAAGACCAACGAGCAGTTCTGGTCGGACGAGATGTGGAATTTGTACGGTCTGGAACGAGGCACTCAAAAACCATCCTTCGAACTGGCGGCAAGTGTCTTGCACCCCAGGGACAGGGAGATGGTGATTCAAGCTTCGACCGACTCCGCACAAAACAAGCGAGAGATCAATCTCGAATATCGCGTTTTCAGCAATGATGGTTCGACTCGATGGCTTATGGTTCATGGCCGGCCGGTGCATGACAGCCAGGGCCATGGTGTCAGCTTTATCGGTACGGTCATCGACATAACCGATCGTAAACAGCTCTTTGAACAGTTACTCTGCAGCGAGGCTAAATTCCGCTCCATCTTTGATACCATTCCGAACGGCATCACTTACTGCAAAATGATTTATGAGCATGAAATCCCTGTTGATTTCATCTATTTGATCGTAAACCCGGCTTTCGAAAGCCTTACCGGCCACAGGGAAGTGACCGGCAAACGGTTTACTGAGGTCTTGCCCAACATTCACCTGGCGCTTGAAGAATTTTTTCAGCTGGTTGCCCGTGTCGCAAGTACCGGATTACCGGAAAAGATGGAATATTACCTCGGCACCTTCCACGAATGGTTATCCATTACGGTTGTCAGTCCTGAGAAAGATCATTTTGTCGCGACATTCGAGGTTATTACCGAATTGAAAACGGCCGAACTGAGCGCGAGGGAAGACAACGCGAGGCTGGTTGCGGCTTTGTCCAGCATGACCGATGCCATGTTCTTTTGTGATGCTGACGGGCGCCTTATCGATTGCAATGAAGCTTTTGCGACGTTTTACCGGTTCAGGAGCAAAAAGGAGTGCCTGAAGAGTATTGATGAGTATCCTGAAATCCTGGATGCATATCTCGAGAACGGCGAACTGGCCCGATTTGACCAGTGGGTGATACCCAGGGCTCTCAGGGGGGAAAAGGCCTCTCAGGCAATCTACAAGTTGAGGCGCAAGGATACTGGTGAAAACTGGACAGGTAGTTACGGTTTTGCGCCGATTCGCTCCAATGATGGCCATATTATTGGAGCGGTGGTCACCGCGCGAGACATCACCGAACAGAAAAATACAGAGAACGCGCTCAGGGAAAACGAAATCAAATTCAGGAGCATTTTTGATTACGCTCCCCTCGCTATCGGCATAGGTGATCTCTCAGAAGGCCAGATGATAGAGTTCAATAATTCATGGCTTAAGCTTTTCGGATATACAAGGAATGAAATCCAGGGACGAACGGTCGACGATCTCAGGCTGTATTCTGATAACGATGAACGTGACAGGATTATTGGCATTCTCAATGCACATGGAAGAGTAGTCAACAGGCCGGTTCAGCTCCGGAAAAAAACCGGAGAGATCATGGATATCCTCTATTCTGCCGAGACCTTGACATTGGGCGACCGTCCCTGTCTTCTGGTGATGTTGATGGATGTCACCCCTCCAAACCAGGATGAAAAGGACCTTGAGTCAGATATGCAAAACGCATCGAACCTTGAGCCGTTGGTCGCCGACATTTCCCATCGCCAGCGTGAAGAGACTGAGCGTATGCGCGATCTCATGACCATAACGGCAAATGAATGTCTTGCCCCTTTGGATATCATCCGCAGAAATATCGGTTTGATGGAGCTGAAAAAGAAGTTAGGTGACTTCATGAATGAGATCGAGATTAACAAGATAACCCGATCCATTGAACATATGGCGATTCTCCTAGAGTATGCCATTCAGGAAAGCTGTGATTCAGTACCACAGACAGCAGAACCGTTTACTGTTTTCAGTATGGCATCCCTGATAGCAGATTCGATAGAGACATTTCGCTCAATGTGGCCTGAGCGGTCGCTCATCTATTCAGAGCATTTTGACGATGGTGAAATATCCGGCAAACTGTCCCGGTTAAAGCTGGCCATATTCAGTCTTCTCGACAATGCCAGAATGTATTCGCCGCAGGATTCGTTGATTGAAATGGATGCATATACGGAACATGGTGAGGCGGTCGTCGGGATGCGGTATCAGAAAGGATATTTTACAAAGGATAAAGAAGAGTTGTTTCCGGGAGAGCAGGAGGAGCACATTTACGATGATAAAGCAACAGATGGCATGAGGTTATGGCTTGTAACGGATATCATCAAGCAGCATTACGGGTCGGTCACACATGAACGCTTCGGATTTGGGGGCAAGGTTACCGTGCGCCTGCCGCTGAACGAGCGTTCCGGCTGAATCAGCATCCGTCCTGCGTATCATATCGACTCACTCCATCCTCAATCCCCCAATGAATGCGACTCCAGGCCCGTTCATGCAGGAAATACCCTATGGTCGTATAGATGTTGCTGACAATCATAAATCCAAAAGCAATGTGCGCTGCTCCGGTGAACAGATAAATAGTCAGAAAGTCAAGGCACATGATGATAATGCGATATGTTAACGCCTTGACTACTGATCTGCGAAGTTTGACGGTTCGTGCCATTATGCACTCCTCTTCAATTGTTGATCGCTCTACTGCTTCGTTTATCTCAGTAATTGTAATAAAAAACAACACCAAAATCACCCCAGCTCAAGCTGAAATCCTCCGGGTTTGCAATAGACCACGGGTATGAAGACGATGCAGCTGAGTGATCATGGATCTCGTGCCACAAAGCATCAGAAATTGTTGTTTGATTACAACTATCAGCATACATTATAAGTGTTGGAAACGCAGTTAATTGTATTTTCTATAATAATTTATAAGAAATCCTGCAGTTAGGGGGCATGAATAATTGATGAAAACAGGTTTCTGGATAGCTGGTCGATACAGTTTCGCTCGAAAGCGGTTCAGGGTCATCAACATCATATCGGGCATCAGCCTTGGAGGCATCATTGTCGGGGTTTCGACTCTGCTTGTTGTGATGAGTGTGCTCAATGGTTTCCAGAAGCTGGCCAGAGATCTTTTCGTGACGATAGAGAGCCCGGTGCAGATTGTGCCTGCGCAGGGACGTTCGATGGCGGTATCGGATTCACTTATGTCCGACATCAGGAAAATCGGTGGAGTCGGATGGGCACAGCCTTTTGCTGAAGGCCAGGCCATCCTTGCTGTTTCAGGTCGCAGTGAACTGGTCATGATCAAGGGGCTTACTGAAGAGGCACATGTTCGCCTAAAGAAGGATACGCATCACAGTGATCCGTACATTACAGATGGCACTGTTTCTGCAGGTACGCTGCTTGCCTCCCGGCTGGGCCTTTATCCTGACAGTAAGGTCCGGCTGTTCAGTCCCGAGCTGATTTCTGTCGGGTTACAGTCGCTTTCACAGCCCGAGCTGCTGCCGGCGCTTTCAATGAGTGATGCCGGAGTCGGCTCGATCTTTTCACTTCAGAAAGTTTTTGACGACCGTTACGTGCTCGCGCCGGTTTCGATGGCACAAAACATCCTGCTGTTCGGCCCGGGACGATATTCCGGTATCGATATTCACGGCAGAAAAGGGGAGTCGGATACAGCACTTGAACGTCAGGTTCGTCAGTGGCTTTCGACGAACCACCTCGATGCTCAACTTCATGTGCGGACGCTTCAGGAAAAGCACCGTGACATGTTCACTGTCATGCAACTGGAAAAATGGTCAAGCTTCAGTGTGCTGATGCTGGTGATCATGGTGGCCCTGCTCAGCCTTGCCGGCTCACTCGCCATGACCGTGATCGACAAACGCCAGGAGCTGTTCTATCTGCGATGCCTCGGGCTGGAGCGACCTCAGTTCATGACGATTTTCATTGTTGAAGGTGGGTTGACCGGATTGGTCGGTACCGCAATAGGCTCGGTCATCGCCTGGTGCATCTGTTGGGCGCAGGAGCTTTACGGATTCGTCCAGCTTCCCTCCAAAAGCGCATTCATCATTTCAGCTTATCCCGTAAGCATGAAACCTGGGGATTTCCTGGCTGTTGGATTTTCGACCGTCGTGCTCTGCCTTCTTGTCAGCCTTTATCCGGCAGGAAAAGCAGCCGCCATAGCAACGAGCAAATCGCTGGAAAGCAAAGCTGACTGATAAAAAGCCCGGCAGCACATTGTGAATCCTCTGGAAAAAAGGGCAGTCAGTCCTCAATTTTCCGGAACTCATTTCTTCCGACTCCGCAGACGGGGCACTCCCAGCTTTCGGGAATCGATTCGAAGTCTGTTCCGGCCGCGATTCCTTCGTCAGTATCTCCGGTTTCGGAATCGTAGATGTATCCGCAGATCGTGCATTTCCATTGTGCCATACAAAAGATGTTTGGTGAATTATCGGGGCTGGTGCCTACAACCGGGAATCGAAAATCCTGAACTGCTCTTTCGACCGGTTACAGACTGGGCAGCACCACTCATCAGGTAGTTTTTCGAAAGGAACGCCGGGCCTGATGTTCCATTCGAGGTCACCTTCTGCAGGGTCGTAGACGTGGCCGCATTCGACACAGATCCATGCCGGATAATCGGCTGTGTCCTGTTTGCCTTGGTTATCGTTCATAAGGGTTTCCCCTGATTACGTTTGAGGTCAGAGCATTTTTCTGAACACCGTCATCTGAGAACGTGAGAACCCTTTTCCTGAGTAGAAACGCTGGGCGGATTCGTTGTCTCCGTCTGTCAGGAGAGTAATCCTTCCATATCCATGATCCCGGGCCCATCCACAGGCATGTTCGACCAGCATGGAGCCGATTCCCTGGTCTCTGAACCCAGGATCCACGATCATGTCTTCGAGCTGCAGGACTTTGCGACCCAGCGCGGTACTTACGAGCGTAAGCAGGGTAACCATGCCGATGATCTCACCATCTTTTTCACAGACGAAGATCGTTCCCCCCGAGGGGTTGTCGATGATCATGCCCAGGCCAATTTCCTGATTTCGAACATCAGCAGTGAACTCATGCTCCTGGCCGAACAGGATGCCCAGCAGACGGGCGCATGCCCCGATATCCCTGTTATCGGCGATACGTATTTTCGTCATAAGGACAGCCTGGATGGTGGATTGACCTGTAGTTTTAATGCTATCAAAAAACGGCGACAATACCAATGTAATCATGCAGTTAAAGCCTGAGATCATTGGCAATTGAACTTCTGGGCGTCTGCGTCTGTTGTTGTTCATTATCGACAATGTCCAACCATTAGAATGATCAGCCATGTTCTCGAACATTTTTCACAGGAAACAGCCAGTCAACGGACCGGAAACAGTCGCCCAGGTTGATGTACAGAAGTATTGCGGTACTTGGTATGAGATCGCCGCCATTCCCGGCAAGCAGCAGCGGGGTTGTACCAACACAAAAGCTGAATATACCCTTGAACCCGGCGGTGCCCAGGTACTGGTGCGTAACTCATGCCGGAGAAACGGAAGGGATGCATCAATAAGGGCGACTGCTGTGCCCGTCGGGGGAAGCGGCAATGCAAAGCTGATTGTAACCTTTTTCAGGTTCATCAAAGCCGATTACTGGATTGTCGGACTGGCAGATGACTACTCGTGGGCGCTTGTCTCCAATCCTTCGAAGACCCGGTGCTGGGTGCTTTCGAGGACACCATATCCGGACGAGGCTCTCTACATGAAGATGCTGACAGCGCTCCAGCAGAAAGGGATCGACACATCGAAGCTTGTCAGGACTGTCCACGGCTGAATCAGGGTAGGGGACGCTTTTGGATAATGCCGGGCCATGAGATATTTTTGGCACGGTAATCACTGGCAAATTGTAACCTTTCCCCATCCATATGGACGCGTTCTGGCTTTCCCTCGGTATGATATTTCTTGCCGAACTCGGCGACAAGACACAATTGGTGGCGTTGACCCTGGCGACCTGCTATAATACCCGCGTCGTGCTTTTCGGAATATTCTGGGCTACGCTTGCCGTCCATGTGTTTTCAGCAGGTATCGGATGGGTGATGGGGGGGCTGCTTCCCCATGACTGGATCACTTTCGTGGCGGGTATCTCCTTTATCGCTTTCGGATTCTGGACCCTCAGGGGGGACAGCCTTGACGAAGATGAAGAAGGGGAGTGCAAAACAGGCGTCAACCCTTTCTGGCTCGTCTTTTCGACCTTTTTCATGGCGGAACTCGGCGACAAAACAATGCTGTCGACGATCAGCCTGGCTACCAACCACCCATTTATTCCCGTATGGCTCGGTTCGACCGTTGGTATGGTTATCTCTGATGGCCTGGCTGTGGTTGCGGGCAGGATGCTTGGCAAAAAGCTGCCCGAAAATGCTATCAAGATTGGTGCTTCGCTCATCTTTTTTGCTTTCGGAGCCTGGAACATGTATGACGGAGGCCGGCAGTTCAGCGTGCTCATCTGGGGCGCAGGGCTTCTTGCGGTCGCTCTTTTTGGATTGATTTTTTTGCGCAAGCCTGCAATGGCCCAGCAGCAGTAACCTGGCCTGACATGTAAAACCCCACATGCCAATGCTGCTCGAACTGCGCGATCTCAGCTTTACCTACGATGGAGCGTTTGCCGGCAAGCCTTTGCTGCTCGAGCAGATTAATCTTTCCGTTCGAAAGGGTGATTTCATCATTATCCGTGGGCCATCCGGTTCCGGCAAATCGACCATATTGAAGCTGATCTGCCGTCTTCACTCGCCGCAATCGGGCTCGATTCTGTTCAGGGGAGAATCGGTCGGATTGATCAAGCCTTCGATCCTCAGGGCATCGATCTCCTATGTGGCCCAGATCCCGGCCATGATAGAGGGCACGGTAGCCGACAACCTGCTCCTGCCTTTTTCGTTCGAATCCAACCGAGCCAAGTCAGTTCCGTCTGCAGCTCAGCTCGAATCGATGCTTGCACAGTTTTATCTTCCGGACATTTCGCTCAGTCAGCCGGCGCAGAAGCTGTCGGTCGGCCAGAAGCAGCGCCTGGCCTTGATGAGAACCCTGCTTCTCGGACCGGAGATCCTGCTGCTTGACGAGCCGACATCGGCACTCGACAAAGAGAGCGCAGCCATGGTCTTTTCGATCATCGAGCGCCTCAATTCGCAAGAGGAAAAAACCGTCATCATCGTGACGCACAGCGACTACTCTCCATCGGTTCCGCACCCGAAGTCTTTTATGCTCAGGAACCATAAGCTCGTACCGGCATGAATGACGGAATCATCAATATCTCTCTGACGCAGCTTTTTCTGGCGCTGCTCTTCATTATCGTAGCCCAGGTCACTTCGTTCATCTACCGGCTTGGCCTGAACAGGGATATTATAATCGGCACGCTGCGTACTGTTTCGCAGCTTTTCCTGATGGGCTATGCACTGACATTCATTTTCAAGGCGGAAAACCTTTGGCTGACGCTTTGTATTTTTCTCGTGATGGTCGGCTCGGCGATCTTTATCGTCAAGGGTCGCGTGAAGGAGAAAGAGGTGCCATATATGCTGCCGACTTTCCTGACCATGGTGTCGAGTTATTTCCTGACTGCATTGTTCGTCTCCAAAGCCATTGTCGGAGTAACTCCGTGGTGGGAGCCCCGCTACTTCATTCCGACGGCGGGCATGGTGATTGGCAACTCGATGTCGGCTCTGGCCATATGCATCGAAAGACTGTTTTCTCAGATGCGTCAGCAGCGGGATGTCATTGAAATGAAGCTTTGCCTTGGCGCAAATTATCGTGAGGCGAGCGGGGAGATTTTCCGGAATGCAGTCTCGGCGGGCATGATTCCGTCGATCAACGCGATGATGGGGGTTGGCCTGGTCTTTCTTCCCGGAATGATGTCCGGCCAGATTCTCGCAGGCACCGATCCGATGATTGCCATCAGATACCAGATTGTGGTGATGTTCATGCTCGTGGGCTCGACCGCCATGAGCGCGATCATAGTCATGCTCATCATCCGTCGCCGCTGTTTCGGCCGCGGGGAAGAGCTGTTACTTACTCCCCGCTGACCTTTTTGCCGTAACCAGCACAAGCGCTCCTGCAGCTATCATAATAAAACAGAGTATCTGGCCCATTGAAAAGCTCAGGAAAACGAAGCCGAGCTGCGCGTCCGGCTCACGGAAGAACTCGATACAAAACCTGACCAGTCCATATCCGACAAGGTAGATACCTGACAGAAATCCTGCGTAGGGAGATTTTTTTCGAATGGTCCACAGGATGACGAACAGCACAATGCCTTCGAATAAAGCTTCGTAAAGCTGAGAAGGATGCCGAAGAGCGCTACCGGGCGCTTCAGGGAAATACATGCCGATGGCCGCATCCGTAACCCTTCCGTAAAGCTCCCCGTTGATGAAATTGCCGAGACGGCCGAAAGTGTAGCCAAGGGGGAGGGCAGGAATGAAAAGGTCGAAGGTTTCCAGGAATCCTTTACCGCTGTTCCTGCTGAACAGCGCCATGGCGATGACCACGCCGATGAGCGCACCATGGTAAGACATCCCGGAGATCCCGGAGAACCGGCATCCGCCGGGGCCAAAGCCGACTGGCAGCAAGGTACCAAGCGGATCCGCCATAAACCCCTGAAATCCGTAAAACAGCACATAGCCGATCCGACCACCAAGCAGTACTCCACCCATCGCCCAGGTCAGGGCGTCACCGGGAAAGGATTTGTCGAATGGAAGTTTTTCTGTATTGATCCTGTACCTGGAAAGAAGGTAAACAATGGCGAACGCGATGACGTACATCATGCCGTACCAGCGTATTGAAATTCCTCCCAAATTGATGATAACGGGATTCATCAACGACGGAAGATTGTGCCACCAGGTAAGAAAATCGTTCATTATTTGATCTTTTAGTGCTTTTTATGCTGTTTTTGTGGTGTTAACAATCCTTAAGGCCTTGGAACACAATCGAATATAGTTATATATTGATCCTGCACTCATCTTTTCCGCGCAATTACCCATAACATAAATTCATAGAGGCATGGCTAAAATCCTTGAAGGGCCTGCCATGAAATTATTCAACAAATGGGGCATTCCTGTGCCCAATTATGTTGTGATCATGGACCCTAATCGTCTTTCACAGCTTGGCGAAGCTAA
>Ga0326726_10000106_pt1 | contig 78815 bp, 75 predicted proteins | sample MHFenrmetagenome_2_FD_207603 | JGI IMG/M metagenome (GOLD analysis project Ga0326726, IMG submission 207603) | Lab enriched peat soil microbial communities from Michigan Hollow, Ithaca, NY, United States - MHF15MN | ecosystem: Environmental > Terrestrial > Soil > Wetlands > Peat | place: USA... | reverse complement strand
CCAAGGGCCCAGCTGTCCGCGCAACGCGCGCACAGGCGGATCGAGTGCTATATCGCGCCGCGATCCGGCGGCGACTCGAGAATCAAGCCAACCTGTGGCTCTTCCAGCAGCCTGTCGATGATTTGTACTTGCGAAATGGCACCATTGCTGGTGCCGTCACGCAAGTGGGTATTCGCTTTGATGCGTCGAAAGTGATTTTGACCGCAGGCACTTTCCTGAACGGACGCATCCATGTGGGATTGGAGAACCACCCGGGCGGACGAGCTGGTGATGCGCCTGCGACTGTGCTTTCCGAGCGGCTGCGGGATCTGGGTTTACCCCAGGGGCGTCTGAAGACCGGAACGCCGCCTCGCATTGATGGTCGCACGGTGGACTATTCCAAGTTGCTCGAGCAGCTAGGAGATGTGGATCCGGTCCCTGTATTCAGTTTTCTGGGCAAGGCGGAGCAGCACCCGCACCAAGTCTCCTGCTGGATCACTCATACGAATGAGCGTACACACGAGATCATTCGTCAAGGTTTTGATCGTAGCCCGATGTTCACCGGTGGGATTGAAGGAGTTGGTCCCCGGTATTGCCCAAGTATTGAAGACAAGGTCAATCGATTTGCCGATAAGTCGGGGCACCAAGTCTTCTTGGAACCTGAAGGGCTGGACACGTGCGAAATCTATCCGAACGGTATATCAACATCTTTGCCGTTTGACGTGCAGTTGGCCGCCGTGCGGTCGATGCACGGCCTTGAGCACGCGCACATTCTCCGACCCGGGTATGCGATCGAGTACGACTACTTCGATCCACGCCAGCTGAAGCCGACCTTTGAGACCGCGGCGATACCTGGGTTGTATTTCGCTGGACAAATCAACGGAACAACTGGCTATGAGGAGGCCGCGGCCCAAGGCCTGCATGCAGGCACCAATGCGGCGTTGGCAGTGCTAGGCAAAGGAACATGGGTGGCTCGACGAGATGAGGCCTACCTTGGTGTATTGGTTGATGATCTCGTTATGAAGGGTGTGTCTGAGCCTTATCGCATGTTCACCAGCCGAGCGGAATATCGCCTGCACTTGCGGGAAGACAATGCGGATCTCCGTTTGACAGAGCGTGGACGGGAACTTGGGCTAATCACCGAGTCGAGATGGGCACTATTTAATCGTAAGCAGGAGGCACTAGCTAGGGAGGCCAGCCGTCTCAGCACGACCTGGGTACATCGCGGCATTGTTTCGCCTGAAGTGGCTATTAGGACTGTGGGTGCACCAATTGAGCACGAGCACAGCTTCGCGGACCTTCTTAGTCGGCCGAAGATTGCTTTTGACGATCTTGCGAAATTGGCATTTGCGGGTGGAATTGCTTTGGTTTCACGTGAAACACTTCAGAAAGAACTTGGGGTTGAAATAACAGAGCAAGTTATCCAGCAACTCGAGATTCGATACAAATATGCAGGATATATCGAGCGTCAATATATTGAAGTGAAGCGGGCTTCGGCTTATGAAGAATTGCCCTTACCGAAAGACTTTGATTATTCAACTATCAAAGCGTTGAGTTTCGAAGTCCGACAAAGGCTCAACCAACGTCAACCGACTACCCTGGGGCAAGCTGCGCGCATATCGGGCGTCACGCCAGCAGCAATCTCGCTATTACTTATTCACCTGAGAAAAGGTCGCTTGAGCAAATCTGGGAGGCCTTCCAACGATGAATCAGCGACAGCGTGATTCCAATCGACAAACCGGATAGTGGTTTATTGGAAAAGCTGCAAAGTGGCGCCGCCCAATTGGGCTTACCACTTACGGCGCTTCAAAGTGATCAGCTCCTGAAGTATCTGTCATGCTTGGAACGGTGGAGCACTGTTCATAATTTGAGTGCCGTGGCAGAGCAACCGGCTGCGCTAGTTCGCCATGTGTTCGACAGCATGACCTTGGTTGAGCCATTGGCTCGATACGCGGCTGGAAAGTTTCAACGAGTTTTTGACGCAGGCTCGGGGGCTGGTTTTCCAGCTGCCATCATTGCTGTCATGCAGCCAACTTGGTTTGTGATGGCCGCCGATAGTGTGGCGAAAAAAATCGCCTTCATTCGACAGGCAAGCCACTATGCGCATATTGAGAATCTCGTAGCAATCCATAAGAGAGTGAAAGACATTCGCGATCAAGAAGGATTTGACATCATCGTGTCTCGAGCTTTCAACTCATTGAATAGCTTAGTCCTGCAAACTGCTCATCTTCTCGCACCGAATGGCATATGGGTTGCCCAAAAGGGCCAAGTCCCTAGCCACGAAATCGCACACCTAGATGCCAATTGTGAAGTGTTTCACGTGGAACCGGTCATAGTACCGGCTCTCATTGGCAATCGTTGTCTGGTTTGGATGCGTAAAGCTAGCCAATGACGCCCAACGATATGGCCAGAATCTTTTGTGTCGCAAACCAAAAGGGTGGAGTTGGCAAGACCACTACAACAGTCAATTTGGCTGCTGCCTTGGCCAAAATTGGACAACGAGTCTTGCTTGTCGACCTCGATCCACAAGGTAACGCCACAATGGGCTCTGGGATTGATAAGAGAACACTGAACTTGTCCGTCTACGACGTATTGCTCGAGACAGCGACCGTTACTGAAGCTGCACAGCGATCTGAAGTGGGTGGTTACGATCTCTTGGCTGCAAACCGCGAGTTGGCGGGAGCAGAAATCGAGTTAGTTAATCTGGATCGCCGTGATCGGCGCTTGCGCTCTGCATTGACCGAGGTAGCCGGGCTTTACGAGATGATCATCATCGATTGCCCGCCCAGCTTGAATCTGCTCACTTTGAACGGTCTATGTAGCGCGCACGGCGTGATTGTCCCGATGCAATGTGAGTACTTCGCTCTTGAAGGGTTGACCGATCTCGTCAATACCATCCGTCAGGTGCACGCCAATATGAATCCTGACCTACAAATCATTGGATTATTGCGGGTCATGTATGACCCGCGCATCACCCTACAGCAACAGGTCAGTGAACAGCTCAAGGGGCATTTCGGTGAGAAAGTTTTCGATGCGGTGATTCCACGTAATGTCAGGCTGGCTGAGGCACCGAGCTATGGCCAGCCAGGGGTCGTTTTCGATCCGGCAGCCAAGGGCGCGCAGGCTTATCTTGACTTTGCGCGCGAAATGGTCGCCCGCGTCAAGCAACTCGCCTAAGTGCAAACCAACAAGCCCGCGGCATTGTTGTCCCGGATCGAGGATGCCGGGCTCAATGCGAGCGCTCCACCACAACAGCGATGGATTGATGGCTGGCTGGTTCGTTTCTGCCCTGGGAAAGCAAAACGCGCGCGTTGCGTGAATGCGGTTGCTCAAGGCCGGTTAGCAATGGAGGAAAAGTTCCTGTTGTGCCAGCAAGTATTCGATGAAGCGCGTTTGCCATTGATCTTTCGTGTTACTCCGATGTCGGAGCCAAGCAAGCTCGACTCGTGGCTGGAAAGCAAGGGGCTGCGGCTCTTGGAGGACACACGTGTCATGGTCAACGATGATCTCGGCACATTGGTGCCCGAATCATTACCCGCTGGAATAGTCCTGCAGAGAGCCGGGCATGCGGCCTTCGCGCACATCCTGGGGCAAATGCGCGGCTCACCACTGTCGCAGCAGCAGGCGCATGCTCACAGACTCGAGTTGTCGCCAGTACCGTTCGAAGGATGGGTACTCCGCCGCTCCGGTCAGAGCGGTGTCCTGGCTTGCGGTCAAACGGCCGTAGAGGCTGACATGGTCGGCGTCTACGATGTTTTTACGACTCCCGAAGAACGCAACAGCGGATGGGCTCGGAAGCTATGTGGACAGCTACTGGCTCGCGCGCGAAACAACGGTGCGCGCATTGGCTATCTGCAGGTGGATGCCAGCAATCTGGCCGCACGCTCCGTCTATGGACGGCTCGGCTTCAAAGACGGCTATGCCTATCACTACCGAACGGCATCAGATTCACTAGAGTGAGCGCTATGGTGCATTGCCCTCATACGGTCAGGCCCAAACCTTCGTCAAGGCCGAGGTGCAGATTCATCGTCTGCACTGCCGCGCCACTCGCGCCCTTGCCCAGATTGTCTAAACGCGCTACCAGGATCGCTTGATCGGTATTCGCAAAGACAAAAAGTTCGCACCGGTTCGAGTCGTTGCAGCCCTGAACGTCAAAATAGCCATCATCAAGCCTGGTGATGTCATTCAACGGCATCACGCGAACAAACCGCTCCCCATCGTAGTAATCCGCCAAGATATCGTGCAGCCGACGCGAGTCCGTCTCTCGCCTCAGTGTCGCAAAATGCAAGGGCACACTTAGCGCGAGACCCTTATAAAAATTCGCGACGATGGGCAAGAACACGGGCCGACACCGCAGTCCTGACCACATCGTCATCTCGGGCAGATGCTTGTGCCCTAACGCCAGCCCATATGGCCGCGGAGCCATCAAGCGGCCGGGCAGAGGATCGACTTGATACTGTTCGATCAGTTTTCGTCCGCCACCCGAGTAGCCAGTGATCGAGGTCGCGCTCAACGCGAAGCCTGGATCAAGCAATCCGGCTTCCACCAACGGCCGAATCAGCAAAATGAAGGCCGTCGAGTGGCAGCCGGGATTGCTGATCCGTTTGCTTCCACGCAACTGGCTCCGCTGCGCCGACGTCAGTTCCGGCAACCCAAACACCCAATCAGGGGCAGTGCGATGAGCCGTACTGGCGTCGATGACGCAGGTGCGCGGGTTGGTCACCCAAGCGGCAGCCTCACGAGCGGCAACATCCGGCAGGCACAAAAAGGCCACATCCACAGCGTTGAGCAGGCGCGCTCGCTCGCTATTGTCCTTGCGCAATTCGGGGGCGATGCGCAGGACCTCGATATCGCGCCGCCGCGCCAGCAGCTCGTGGATTTGCAACCCGGTTGTGCCCTCTTGACCGTCGACGTATACCGTGTAGCTCACCGAATAAATCCCTGACCGTTGCGCAACGCCTTCGATAAGGATATCGCCAAACGACAACGCTTGGGCGCGTCATGCCGGCGCGATGACTGACAATGACTGCCATGGCGACGAAAAGACCCAAAGGCCTTGGCATGGGACTCGAAGCACTGCTGGGCCCAAAGGTCTCCGAGACCGGACCGGCGGCCCAGGGCCCTACAAACCTCAAGCTCAGCCAGCTCAGGCCAGGCCGGTACCAGCCCCGGACTCGCATGGATGAGGGGTCACTCTCCGAACTCGCACAAAGCATCAGGAACCAGGGCCTGATGCAGCCGGTGCTGGTACGGCCTCTCGGTGCGGGCAGCTACGAAATCATCGCGGGTGAGCGCCGCGTGCGAGCCGCCGGAATGGCGGGGCTGGACGACGTACCGGTGCTGGTTCGAGACGTGCCAGACGAGGCCGCGGCAGTGATGTCGCTGGTCGAAAACATCCAGCGCGAGGACCTCAATCCCCTTGAAGAGGCGCAAGGCCTACAACGGTTGATCGAAGAATTTAGGCTGACCCATGACCAGGCCGCGCAGGCCGTGGGCCGCTCGCGCAGTGCCGCAAGCAACCTGATGCGCCTGCTCAACTTGACCGAACCGGTGCAAGACCTTCTGATGGCGGGCGCCATCGAAATGGGGCACGCGCGGGCTCTGTTGTCGCTGGCTGCGGCAGAGCAAATCATGTGCGCTAACGAGGTCGTCGCCAAAGGACTCTCGGTGCGCGACACCGAGCGTCTGGTGGCTAAGCGAAGCGATAAGGGCAACGCTCCCGCCGCCAGGCAAGCTGCAGCGGTGGAAAAGTCGCGAGACATCACCCGCCTCGAAGACCAATTGGCCGACCACCTGACCGCGCCGGTGCAGATCAGGCTCAAGCGGCGCGGCTCCGAAGGGGGGCGCGGTGAAATCGCCATCGCGTTCGGCTCGTTGGATGAGCTCAACGGGGTACTAGACAGACTCGGCCTGACCGAACGTTGACCCACGCGGGTACCGACGCGCGCCGAACTGAGGCCATGTGGCGGCACGGAATCTGCGGGCACACTTGCCCTACAGGGCAAACCAAGGACGCGACGCACCTGCGACGGCCCTTGTGCGCTTCATCACGGCATCCTTCGCGGCGGCGACTTCACGGCACTATTCACATCGGTGCGCCCTGCGCACCGGCGCATAGTCGCTCGATGTCGCTGCCAACCAGGGTCAGCCACGGCTCGCCGCACGGCGTTGTAGCCACTACCATGCAAGCTGACGGGGTAGGCGCCCGGCGAGTGACGTACGGATCGAACAATGCCCGTTTGCGGGCTTTACTCGCGAGCCAGAGTCACGCAGGATCGGACATGCTGAGTCGCAATCGAAGGAGTTGACCCTTCAGGGGTCGAGCAGACCGGAAAGCTCTGATGGAGCCCGGGCCCGTACAGCCGGGACTTCATCAGAACTTCCCAGATGTCGGTGGCACCAACGTGTGTCGGCGCATCCGTCCGATCAAGGAGGTCCGCATGGACGTGATCAGCAACTTTGCAGCCCGCTTCGAGCGCACGCGAGAAGAAGAACTCTCGCTCGAAGAATACCTGGCTGAGTGCAAGCGCAACCCACTGGCCTATGCCACGGCGGCCGAGCGCATGCTCAAGGCCATCGGCGAGCCGCAAATGGTGGATACGCGCAATGACCCGCGCCTGTCGCGCATCTTCGCCAACAAGGTCATCAAGATCTACCCGGCGTTTGCCGAGTTCTTCGGCATGGAAGACTCCATCGAACAGGTGGTCTCGTACTTCCGGCATGCCGCACAAGGGCTGGAAGAGAAAAAGCAAATCCTCTACCTGCTGGGGCCCGTGGGTGGTGGCAAGAGCTCGATCGCCGAGCGGCTCAAGCAGCTGATGGAGCACGTGCCGCTGTATGCGATCAAGGGCTCACCGGTCAACGAGTCACCGCTGGGGCTGTTCGACCTGGCTGAAGACGGACCGATCCTGGAGAAGGAATACGGCATCCCGAGTCGCTACCTCAATCGCATCATGTCGCCATGGGCGGTCAAGCGTCTCGAGGAATTCGGCGGCGACATCCGCAAGTTCCGGGTCGTCAAGCGCTATCCGTCGGTGCTCAAGCAGATCGCCATCAGCAAGACCGAACCGGGGGACGAGAACAATCAAGACATCTCGTCGTTGGTCGGCAAGGTCGACATCCGCAAGCTCGAGACCTACGCGCAGGACGACCCCGACGCCTACAGCTACTCCGGCGGCCTGTGCCTGGCCAACCAGGGATTGCTCGAGTTCGTCGAGATGTTCAAGGCGCCGATCAAGGTGTTGCACCCGCTGCTCACCGCGACGCAAGAAGGCAACTTCAAGGGCACCGAAGGATTTGGCGCCATCCCGTTCGACGGCATCGTGCTGGCGCACAGCAACGAGAGTGAGTGGAAGACCTTCCGCAACAACAAGAACAACGAGGCCTTTCTCGATCGCATCTACATCGTCAAGGTGCCGTACTGCCTGCGCGTCAGCGAAGAGGTCAAGATCTACGAGAAGCTGATCCGCAACTCATCGCTGGCCGACGCAAAATGCGCGCCTGGCACGCTGAAGATGATGAGCCAGTTCGCGATCCTCACGCGTTTGAAAGAACCCGAGAACTCGTCGCTCTTTTCCAAGATGCAGGTTTACGACGGCGAGAACCTGAAGGACACCGACCCGCGCGCCAAGAGCTACCAGGAGTACCGCGACTACGCCGGCGTCGACGAGGGCATGAGCGGCATCAGCACGCGCTTCGCCTACAAGATCATCTCCAAGGTCTTCAACTTCGACAGCCAGGAGCTGGCCGCCAACCCGGTGCACCTGATGTACGTGCTCGAGCAGCAGATCGAGCGCGAGCAGTTCCCGCAGGAGCTGGAGCAGAAATATGTCGGCTTCATCAAAGAACAGCTGGCGCCGCGCTATGCGGAGTTCATCGGCAAGGAGATCCAGACGGCCTACCTGGAGAGCTATTCCGAGTACGGCCAGAACATCTTTGACCGCTACGTGACGTATGCCGACTACTGGATCCAGGACCAGGAGTTCCGCGACACCGACACCGGCGAGGTGTTCGATCGTGCGGCGTTGAACGCCGAGCTCGAGAAGATCGAAAAGCCCGCCGGCATCGCGAACCCGAAGGACTTCCGCAACGAGATCGTGAACTTCGTGCTGCGCGCGCGCGCGAGCAACCAGGGCAAGAACCCGGTGTGGACCAGCTACGAAAAGCTGCGTGCGGTGATCGAGAAGAAGATGTTCTCGAACACCGAAGAGCTGCTGCCGGTCATCAGCTTCAACGCCAAGGCCAGCGCCGACGAAGCCAAGAAGCACGAGGACTTCGTCAACCGCATGATCGACAAGGGCTACACGGGCAAGCAGGTGCGCCTGCTCTGCGAGTGGTACCTGCGCGTGCGCAAGAGCAGCTGATGAACCGGGCACGTCAGAAGTAGAGGCAGTCCGATGCTCCAGATCATCGACCGCAGGCTGGCCGGCAAGAACAAGTCGATCGGCAATCGCGAGCGATTCCTGCGCCGCTACAAGGAGAAGATCCGCGATGCGGTCAAGCGCGCCGTCGATGGCCGCGGCATCCGCGACATCGAGCGCGGCGAAGAAGTGCGCATCCCCAAGAAGGATGTCTCCGAGCCGGTGTTCCACCACGGTCAGGGCGGTATGCGCGAGATCGTGCACCCGGGCAACAAGGATTACGTGCGCGGCGACCGCATCGAGCGGCCCAAAGGTGGCGGCGGTGGTGGTTCCGGCAAAGGCCAGGCCAGCGACACGGGTGAGGGCGAGGACGATTTCACTTTCGCGCTGAGCAAAGAAGAGTTCATGCAGGTCTTTTTCGAGGACCTCGCATTGCCACACATGATTCGCACGCAGCTGGCTGAAACGCCGGAGTGGAAGAGTCAGCGCGCCGGTTTCACAGCGGACGGCACGCCCAACAACCTGCACGTGGTGCGCTCGATGCGCGGCGCGATCGGCCGGCGCATCGCGATTGGCTCGGGCTCGCGCAAGGAGTTGCGCGAACTCGAAGAGCGGCTCATCGTACTCAAGCGGCAACGCGACCGCAGTGACGCGGTGAAAGAGCGCGAGATCCACGAGCTCGAGGAGCAGATCGAGGCACTGCGCGCAAGGCTTGGCCGCATTCCCTATCTCGATCCGATCGATCTGCGTTTCCGCAATCGCATCAAGGTGCCGGTGCCGACCACCAAGGCGGTGATGTTCTGCCTGATGGACGTGTCCGGCTCGATGGACGAGGCACGCAAGGACCTGGCCAAGCGCTTCTTCATCCTGTTGTACCTGTTCCTGACGCGGCACTACGACAAGATCGAGCTGGTCTTCATCCGCCACCACACGCAGGCGCAAGAGGTCGACGAAGAGAATTTCTTCCATGCCCGCGAAACTGGAGGCACCGTGGTCTCGAGCGCGCTCGTGCTGATGGAGGAGATCATTCGCGCACGTTATTCGCCCAGCGAGTGGAACATCTACGGCGCACAGGCCAGCGACGGCGACAACTGGCACCACGATTCCGGCCGCTGCCGCGAGTTGCTCGCGGACAAGCTGCTACCGCTGGTGCGCTACTTCGCCTATGTGCAGGTGGCCGAGGAAGAACAGAACCTGTGGGAAGAGTACTCCCAGCTGGCCGAGGGCCAGCCCCACTTCGCGATGCGCAAGGCCACCGAGGCCTCGCAGATCTATCCGGTGTTCCGTGACCTCTTCAAGAAAGAGGGTGCGGCGGCTGCAGCATGAGAGCGCTCGTCCGCCCGAAGAACGAGTTCACCGTCCAGGGAACGGCGCGCAGCGCCAAGGGGGTCCGATGAGCGCGTCGCCTCGGGAGCCAACGTGAGCCGTGTCAGGCCGCAACGTGGGCCGCTGCCGCTGGGCAAGGCCGTCGAGCAGCTGCCCGGGCCGAGCGATTGGTCCTTCGAGCTGATCGACCAGTACCACGCCGTCATCAAGCGCACGGCGCAACGGTTCGGACTCGACACCTACCCCAACCAGCTCGAGGTCATCACCGCCGAGCAGATGATGGACGCCTACGCCAGCGTCGGCATGCCGGTGAACTACCGCCATTGGAGCTACGGCAAGGAGTTCATCGCCACCGAAAAGAACTACCGCCGCGGCCACATGGGTCTGGCCTACGAGATCGTCATCAACTCCAACCCCTGCATCAGCTACCTGATGGAGGAGAACACGATGGCCATGCAGGCGCTGGTCATCGCGCACGCGGCCTACGGCCACAACAGCTTCTTCAAGGGCAACTATCTGTTCCGCATGTGGACCGATGCGTCGTCGATCATCGACTACCTGGTCTACGCCAAGAACTATGTCGCCGAGTGCGAAGAGCGCCACGGCCTGGACGCGGTGGAAGAGTTTCTCGACTCCTGCCACGCGCTATCCAACCATGGCGTCGACCGCTACCGCCGCCCGAGTCGCAAGTCGCTGGCGCAGGAGTTGCGCGAGCGCAAGGAGCGCGAGGCGTACGCTCAACGCCAGGTCAACGACCTGTGGCGCACGTTGCCCAAGCGCGCCGACAAGGCCGGCGACGCTGCCGAGAGCCGGCGCTTTCCTGAGGAGCCGCAGGAGAACCTGCTGTACTTCATCGAGAAGAACGCGCCGCTGCTCGAGCCCTGGCAGCGCGAGATCGTGCGCATCGTGCGCAAGGTGGCGCAGTACTTCTATCCGCAGCGCCAGAGCCAGCTGATGAACGAAGGCTGGGCCACGTTCTGGCACTACCACATCCTCAACCAGATGTACGACGACGGCTACCTCAGCGACGGCGTCATGATGGAGTGGCTGAAGTCGCACACCAATGTGATCTATCAGCCGCCGGTCGGGCACCCGGCCTACAGCGGCATCAATCCGTACGCGCTGGGCTTTGCGATGTACAACGATCTCAAGCGCATCTGCGAGGCGCCCACCGACGAAGATCGCCAGTGGTTCCCGGAGATCGCGGGCACCGATTGGGTGCCCACACTCGACCACGCGATGCGCAACTACAAGGACGAGAGCTTCATCGGCCAGTACCTGAGCCCGAAGATGATGCGCGAGTTCCGGCTGTTCACGATCGTCGACGACGAGAAGGAAAGCGAGCTCGAGGTCGCAGCCATCCACGACGATTCGGGCTACCGGCGTGTGCGCGAGGCGCTGTCGCGGCAGTACGACCTGGGTTCGCGCGAACCGAACATCCAGGTGTGGAACGTCAACCTGCGCGGCGACCGCTCGATCACGCTGCGCCACTTCCAGCACAACGACCGCCCCTTGGCCGATAGCGCGCAGGAGGTGCTCAAGCACGTGGCGCGGCTGTGGGGCTTCGGCGTCCAGCTAGAGAGCGTGAACGCGGCCAACGAAGTCACCGGCAACTGGACGGTGAGCGCGCCCGAACAAACCGTTTGAGCGCATCGGCGTTGCCGCCGGTCACTGCGTCGACATGCTGACGCCCAGGCGGGCGATGGTGGCCTTGGGGTTGATCAGATTGACCCGCCCCCTGCGCTCGGCACCCGCGAGGATCATCGCCTTGACCTGCGTGGCGCTCAGTTTGGGATCGAGCGCCAAGAGTTTGGCCGCGAGATTGGTCACCTGCGGGGCGGCCATCGAGGTGCCCGACAACTTGAGCCGCTCGCCACCGGGAATCTGACTCTCGACCTCGAAGCCGTTGGCGTGCACCACCACGGTCTTGCCGAAGGTCGAGAAACTCGTCTCCTCGCCAGCCTGGTCCACTGCGCCGGCGGTGATCAAGTTGGGCAATTCGAAGCCGGCCGGGATGTACTCGACGAAGTCGGCGCTGTTGTCTTCGTTGCCGGCGCCGGCCACGAACAGGATCTCGGGTGCCGACTGAAACGCCGACTTCAACGCGTCGCGCTCGATGTTGAACAGGTCCCGCGCCAGTTTCTTGCGTTCTTCGCCATCCTTGCCCACGCCGTGAAAGGCGAGCGCCGACTCGAAGAAGCCTGGCCCGTAACGCCAGCTCATGTTGACCACTCGCACACCGGCACCTTTGAACGCGTCGACGATGCGGCGGTAGTTGGCGGCGTGCACGCGCGCGACGGCCTCGCTCGGCTTCTTCGGAATGTCGCTGTGGCTCCAATGCATGGCCACGGGGTAGACCCGTGCAAACGGGTTGCCCGCCACCGCGATGCCGGTCACGTGCGTGCCGTGGGCGTACAGGCTGGCCAGCGACAGGTCTTCGTGGAATGCCCTGACCTGGTCGGGCCTGAGCTGGCTCATCGTTCTCTTGAGCTGCCGCGCCTCATCGGTGTCGAGCGCCGCACGCAGATCGAGCGCCCCCTTGACCATGCCCTTCAGCTGCGGCCAGCGCGGCTGCGCCTCGCCGAGCGGGCGCAGGATATCGGGCACGGCCTTGCCGTCGTCGTCGAACGCGAGCCCCCGCTGCGGGCTGGACTTGAACAGCGTCATGTCGACGCCGGAGTCCCAGATGCCGACCACCACCGGCTTGCCTGGGGCGGCTGGCGACAAAGTGACGAGCCGCTCGCTCCAGCGATCGGGCTTGGGTGCCGCGGCCACCATTTGGCGCTCGATGATCGGAGCCAGGCCGGCCACCACGGCCGATCGCCACGGCAACAAATGATCGAGCTGCGCGCGCGCGCCGATCAATCCCAACACCATGCTGGCGTCGACCACCCGGTTGGCGTTGCGCGCGGCTTCATCGGCCTGGCTGCGCACGCTGCCGATCACCAGCGAAGGGCTGATCACCTCCATCTGCCCCTTCAGCGCCTTGAGGTTGTCTTGCACCTCGGCCCACGGCAAGGCGCCGAACCGCTGCGCCACCAGCGCCTGCATCGCGTCAGCACCCTTGCCCTCGCGCTTGACCTGGGACATCACCTCGAACAGCAGACCACTCGTCAGCTTGGGCCCGGGCTTGTCCTGCAGCGTGCGCAGCTGTGCGGCCAACGGTGCGATGGCGGCCCAATCGCCGCGCAGCGCCGCGATGTTCATGCGGGCGGCGACAAACCCGCGCAGCGTGGCTTGGTCCTGGATGTCGAAACGCGCCAGATCCGACAGCACATCGCGCTCGATGGCATTGGCCAACGACAACAGCTCGCTCGGCGAACCTTCGAGCAATTCGCTCGGCAGCCTGGGCAGCGTGTAGGTCCGCCGCGGCAGCTGATCGGCGCGTGTGATCGGCGTTTTCGCGGCCGTCGATGCGGCCGAGCTCTGCGCGCGCGAGCCGATCGGTAGCACCAGCGCGACGGCGAGCACCGCGCACAGCCACGCGCCGGCAGACAGCGACGCGCGGCCCGCGGGCCGTGAAGCTGGCGGCGCAGTCACAACGAGAAGATCTTGCCCGGATTGAGGATGTTCTTCGGATCGAGCGCGCGCTTGAGCGTGCGCATCATCTCGACTGCGCCTTCGCCGGTTTCGTCGACCAGGAAGTCCTGCTTGTGCAGGCCCACACCATGCTCGCCGGTGCAAGTGCCTTCCAGCCGCAGCGCGCGCTGCACCAGTTGCTGGTTCAGTTGCTCGGCGGTGTCCCACTGCCGGCTGTCTTTCGGGTCGATCAGGTAGGCGACGTGGTAGTTGCCGTCGCCCACGTGCCCGACGATGTAGTAGGGCAGCCCCGACGCATCGGCCTCGCGCACCGACTCGCCGATCGCCTCGGCCAGACGCGAGATCGGCACGCAGGCATCGGTGGTGACCGTGCGGCAACCGGGGTTGGCGGCCATGCCGGCGAAGTAGGCGCGATGTCGCGCCGCCCACAGACGCGACCGTTCCTCGGGCGTGCTCGCCCACTGGAAATCCTCACCGCCGTGCTCGTGCGCGATGCCTTGCACCGTCGCAGCCTGCTCCTTCACGCCCGCCTCGCTGCCGTGGAACTCCATCAGCAGCATCGGCGTTTCGCGCAGCGCGAGCTTGTCGTGGCGGTTGACCGCGCGCACGGCGTTGGCGTCGAGCAGTTCGACGCGTGCGATCGGAACGCCGATCTGGATGATCTGAATCGTGGTGTCCACCGCGGCGGCCACCGTCGGAAAGTGGCAGATCGCCGCTGAAATCGCCTCGGGCAGCGGGTACAGCTTCAGCGTGACCTCGGTGATCACGCCCAGCGTGCCCTCGCTGCCGACGAACAGGCGCGTCAGGTCGTAGCCGGCGCTGGACTTCTTGGCGCGCGTGCCGGTGCGAATCACCTCGCCGCTGGCCGTGACCACCTCGAGCGCGAGCACGTTTTCTCGCATCGTGCCGTAGCGCACGGCGTTGGTGCCCGAGGCACGGGTGGCCGCCATGCCGCCGAGCGACGCGTCGGCGCCGGGGTCGATCGGAAAGAACAGGCCGAGATGGCGTATCGCTTCGTTGAGCTGCTTGCGGGTGACGCCGGGTTGCACGGTGGCGGTGAGATCCTCGGCGTTGATGCGCAGCACTTGGTTCATGCGGCCGAGGTCCAGGCTGATGCCGCCCTGCACCGCGAGCAAGTGACCTTCGAGCGAGGAGCCCACGCCAAACGCGATGACGGGCACCTCGTGCCGAGCCGCCAGCGCGACGGCGTCGGCGACGTCGGCGGTGGCTTCGCAGAACACCACGGCGTCGGGCGGCGTCACCTCGAACGGTGATTCGTCGCGGCCATGCTGCTCGCGCACCGCCTGCGCACGGCTGCAGCGCTCGCCGAAGCGCCCGGCCAGCGCCTGAAACAGGCCTTGCGGCACCGGACGGCGTTGCGCGGCCACCCATAAGTGATCGGGCGCGTTCATGGATGCAGCTCCGCGGCCCGCAGCGCGAGCCGATGGCCCGCATTGTAGGAAGGCGCCGCTGCCTGCGGTGCGCGGGGTTACGATGCCGCCATGGGTAACCGATTGACCCGCATCGCCACCCGCACCGGGGACGACGGCACCACGGGTTTGGCCGATGGGGCGCGCATCGCCAAGAGCCACCGTCGCGTCGCCGCGATGGGCGACGTGGACGAACTGAACTCGCAACTCGGCGTGCTGCTGACCGAACCGCTGCCCGACGACGTGCGCGAATTGCTGCGACAAGTGCAGCACCAGCTGTTCAATCTGGGCGGCGAGTTGTCGTTGCCAGGCCAGGCCTTGCTGCATGCCGACGCGCTGGCTGCGCTCGACCAGGCGCTCGAGCATTACAACGCCACGCTGCCGCCGCTGGCCGAATTCATCTTGCCGGGTGGCACGCGCAGTGCGGCCATCGCCCACGTGGCGCGCACCGTCGCGCGACGCGCCGAGCGTGCGCTGGTCGCGCTCGGGGAGACCGATGCCGTCCATGCCGTGCCACGCCAGTATCTCAACCGCCTGAGCGATCTGCTGTTCGTGCTCGCGCGCGTGCTCAACCGCGCCAATCTCGACGGGCTCGGCGGCGACGATGTCTATTGGCGCAGCCGCCGGCTGGAGCGCGACGCCGGAGGCTGAGCGCCGTGCGATTCAGCCGCGGCGCGCGCGCACAGCCTGATCGAGCGCACTCAGTACCTTCATCGAATCGTCCCATCCGATGCAGGCATCGGTGATGCTCTTGCCGTATTCGAGCAGCGCCGGGTCGTCCTTGCCGGGGTTGAACTTCTGTGCACCGTCGACCAGGTGGCTCTCGACCATGACGCCGAAGATGCAGCGCGCGCCGCCGGCGATCTGCGCGGCGACGTCGCGCGCCACCTCGACTTGGCGCTGGTGCTGCTTGCTCGAGTTGGCGTGGCTGCAATCGACCATCAGGCGGCAGGGCAGCTTGGCCGCCTCGATCTCCTGGCATGCCGCTGCGATGCTCGCCGCGTCGTAGTTCGGTGCCCTGCCGCCGCGCAGGATCACGTGGCAATCGGCGTTGCCCTTGGTCTCGACGATCGCCACCTGGCCGTTCTTGTGCACCGACAGAAAGTGATGCGGCCGCGCTGCCGCCTGGATCGCGTCGACCGCGATCTTCAGGTTGCCGTCGGTGCCGTTCTTGAAACCGATCGGTGCCGACAAGCCCGATGCGAGCTCGCGGTGCACCTGGCTTTCGGTGGTGCGTGCGCCGATCGCGCCCCAGCTGATCAGGTCGCCGATGTACTGCGGGCTGATCACGTCGAGGAATTCGCTGCCGGCGGGCACGCCGAGGCGGTTGATCTCCACCAGCAACTGGCGCGCGATGCGCAAGCCCTCGTGGATGCGGTAGCTCTCGTCGAGGTAAGGGTCGTTGATCAACCCCTTCCAACCGACCGTGGTGCGCGGCTTCTCGAAGTACACACGCATCACGATTTCCAGCGTGCCCGCGAAACGCTGGCGCTCGGCCTTCAACCTGCGCGCGTAGTCGAGTGCCGCCGCCGGGTCGTGGATCGAACACGGTCCGATCACCACCAGCAGGCGGTCATCCTCGCCTTGCATGATGCGGCGCACCGTGGCGCGTGTCTGGCCGATCAGCTTCTCGATCGGCGTGGCCGCGATCGGGAAGAAACGGATCAAGTGCTCGGGCGGCGGCAGCGGCGTGACGTCGCGGATGCGCTGATCATCGGTCTGGCTGGTGCGCTCACTGAGCGCGAAGCTGTGCGCGCTTTCGAGCGGGTCGCCGGCAGGCTGTCGCGGGGCCATGAAGATCGCTCCTTGCGGTTCAAGACAAAACAGCAGTCGATTCAAGCGGACAAGAAAAAACCGCCGGGGTTGCCGGCGGTTTGGTCTGGGTTGCGTCGTCTTCGTCAGGTGCGCACGTTCGTCCAGCCGCCGGTGACAGGCGAGAACCAAAAGTACGCAAAGAAAGACGACGCGCGACGCATGGCGCGCACTCTACCATGGTCACGCGGACTCACGCGGTTCCGCCGACGGTCAGGCGGTCGATGCGCAACGTCGGCTGGCCCACGCCCACCGGCACGCTCTGCCCGTCCTTGCCGCAGACGCCGACGCCGGTGTCCAGCGACATGTCGTTGCCGATCATGCTGACGCGGGTCAGCGCGTCGGGGCCGTTGCCGATCAGCGTGGCGCCCTTCACCGGATAGAGGATGCGGCCCTTCTCGACCCAGAACGCCTCGCTGGCCGAGAACACGAACTTGCCGCTGGTGATGTCGACCTGGCCGCCGCCGAAGTTGGTGGCGTACAGCCCGCGATCGAGGCTGGCGACGATCTCTTCCTTGGTCCTGTCGCCGCCCAGCATGTAGGTGTTGGTCATGCGCGGCATCGGCACGTGCGCGTAACTCTCGCGGCGGCCGTTGCCAGTGGGTTTGACCCTCATCAGCCGCGCATTCATCGCGTCCTGGATGTAGCCCTTCAGGATGCCGTCCTCGATCAGCACGTTGCGCTGCGTCGCATGGCCCTCGTCGTCGACGTTGAGCGAGCCGCGGCGATCGGGCAGCGTGCCGTCGTCGAGCACCGTCACGCCCTTGGCCGCCACACGTTGCCCGATGCGGCCGGAGAAGGTGGACGAACCCTTGCGATTGAAGTCACCTTCCAGGCCGTGGCCCACCGCCTCGTGCAGCAACACGCCGGGCCAGCCCGGGCCGAGCACGACGGTCATCTCGCCGGCCGGCGCGGGGCGCGATTCGAGGTTGGTCAGAGCGGCGTTGACGGCCTGGTCGACGTAGCGTGCGAGCACGTCGTCCTGGAAGTAGTTGAGGCCGAAGCGGCCGCCGCCGCCGCCGCTGCCGAGCTCGCGCCGGCCGTTGGATTCGGCGATCACGGTGATCGACACGCGCACTAGCGGCCGCACATCGGCCGCGCGGGTGCCGTCGGCGCGCGCCACCATCACCACGTCGTACTCGGCCGCCAAGCTGGCCATCACCTGCACAATGCGCGGGTCGCGCGCGCGCGCCATGCGTTCCACTCGTTCGAGCAACGCGACCTTCTGCGTGCTGTCGAGCGTGGCGATGGGGTCGATCGCCGAGTACAGCGCGTGGCTGGATGCCACCTGCGACGAGCCGTCGCCCACCTTGACGCGGCGGCTCTGCCCCGCCGCGGCGATGCTGCGCACGGTGACGGCGGCGTCGAGCAGCGCCGCGCGCGAGATGTCGTCGGAGTAGGCGAACGCCGTCTTCTCGCCGGCCACCGCGCGCACGCCTACGCCCTGATCGATGCCGAAGCTGCCGCTCTTGACGATGCCCTCTTCGAGGCTCCAGCCTTCGTGGCGAGTGATCTGGAAGTACAGATCGCAATCGTCGACGCGGTGGCCGCCGATGCAGGCCAGCGCTTCCTGCAGGACGGTCTCGTCGAGCCCGGCGGGCTCCAGCAGCAGGCGGCGCGCCAGCGCCAGGCGTTCGATCGTGGGTTCGCGCGAAATCATCGCCGCATTGTAGGAGCGCACCCACCGGCCGGTGAGGAAAGGGTCTCCCGTTCAGGGTTGCTCGGCGGCATCGTCGCGCCGCGTCAGCGCCGCCCGGTACAGCACATTGCGCGGCGCGCCGCTGATGCGAGCCGCCAGCGCCACCGCCTGCTTGAGCGGCAGCTCGCCTTGCAGAATCGCCAGTACCCGCATCGGTTCGACGGTGGCGCCGGCGTGCAGCGCGGCGCTCGCGGGGTCGGCAGCGCGCTCGGCAGGCAGCGCATGCAGCACCAGCACGAACTCGCCGCGCAAGCGTTGCGCATCGGCGGCCAGCCATTGCGGAAACTGCGACGCCGGCAATGTGACCACCGACTCGAACTGCTTGGTCAGTTCGCGGCACAGCGTCACGGGCCTCGCAGCAGCCCGGGCCGCCCATTCGTCGGCCAGCGCCACGATGCGATGTGGCGCTTCCAGCCACACCTGCGTCGCAGGGTCGGCGCATGCCGCGTCCCATGTCCGCTGACGCAGGGCCCCTTTGCTCGGAGCGAAGCCGCAAAAGCGAAATCCCAGCGCGGCCACGTCGCCGGCCACGCTGAGTGCGGCCGTCACACTGCTGGCGCCGGGAATCGGCACGACACGAAAGCCCGCGGCCGCCACGGCCTGCACGAGCGCCGCCCCCGGATCCGACACCGCCGGGGTGCCTGCATCGCTCGCGTAGGCCACGCGCGCGCCGCCCTGCAGGTGGCGCAGCACAGCGTCGGCTGCCGCGCGCTCGTTGTGCTGGTGCAGCGCGAGCAGCGGCTTGTCGAGTGCAAAGTGGCGCAGCAACTGGCGCGTGACGCGGCTGTCCTCGCAGGCCACCAGGTCGACCAGGCCGAGCACGTGCAAGGCGCGCAGGCTCAAGTCGGCCAGGTTGCCGATCGGCGTGGCCACCACGTACAGTGCCGGCGCGGGATACTGCTGTGCACCGGCAGCCGCGGCAGCCGTTTGCTTCCACTGCAACGCGTCGATGTTCAAGGAGGCCAGGTGGCTATCTCGCCGAAGTCAGCGGGCGACCGCGCCGAAGCGCTCGCGCTGGAGCACCTGCTGCGCCACGGTCTGGCCCTCGTGTGCCGCAATTATCGGGTGGCGCGCGGCCCGCGGGCCCGCGGCGGCGAAATCGATCTCATCCTGCGCGAGCGCGACGGCACCGTGGTGTTCGTCGAAGTGCGTTCGCGCGCCGATGCCTCGTTCGGCGGTGCGCTGGCCAGCGTGACCGCGCGCAAGCAGCAGCGCCTGGTGCTGGCGGCCAAACACTATCTGGCCAGCCAGACGCGACTGCCGCCGTGTCGCTTCGACGTGGTGGCGATCGATGGCGCGGCCGTGCAATGGATCCGGGCGGCATTCGACGCTTGAATCGACGAGTCGCCGATTGAACCGGCGCTCTCATTCCGACACAAACGGCTGACTTATCATCGCCCCCCATGCTCGAGCAGCGCATCCAGCAGCAGTTCTTCGATGCAGCGGACCTGAAGTACCGATCGGCCGAAGCATTGACCAAGCCGATCGCCGAGGCGTCGCAGGCCATCGTGGGCGTGCTGACCGCGGGGGGCAAGCTGCTGGTTTGCGGCATGGGCGCGTCGGCTGCGCTGGCGTCGTTGTGCGCGGCGCAATTGATGGGCCGCTTCGAGCGTGAACGGCCAGGCCTGTCGGTGATCGCTGTCGGCGCCGACGCGGTGGTGTCGAGCCAGTTGTCGATCGCCGATGGTCTGTCATCGGTGCTGGCGCGCCAGGTGTCCACGCTCGGCGCGCCGGGCGACATGCTATTGCTGCTCGACGTCGAGGGTGACCACGAATCGGTGCGAGCGGCGGTGCACGCGGCGCACGCCAAGGACATGGCGGTCATCGCGCTGCTGGGTCACACCGGCGGTGCAGTGCGCGCCGCGTTGGGTGAAACCGATGCGGCCATCACCGTGCCGCACGATCGCAGCGCCAGGGTGCTGGAGATGCACTTGCTGATCCTGCACACCCTGTGCGACGCGATCGATCTTCAACTGCTTGGAGAACAGGATCCTGCATGACGCATGAAGCATCATCCACTTTACGCAAGCGGCGAGCCCATCTCGTTCGGTTGGTGTTCATCGTCGCCGCATCGCAGCTGGCGGGTTGTGCTCCGCTGATCGTCGGCGGCGCGATGGTCGGCGGCACGTTGATGTACGTCGACCGGCGCACCACCGGCGCACAAGTCGAAGACCAGGCGATCGAGCTGAAGGCCGGCAGCCGGGCGCGCGAGTTGGCCGGCGACAATTCGCACGTCAACGTGACGAGCTACAACCGCACCGTCTTGATCACCGGCGAGGCCGCCACCGAAGCCGATCGCACGGCGATCGAACAGGCCGTACAAAAGGTGGAAAACGTGCGCTCCACGGTCAACGAACTGGCCGTGACGATGCCCAGTTCGCTGTCCTCGCGCTCGAACGACTCGCTGTTGACCGGCAAGGTCAAGGCGACCTATGTCGACGCGAAGGATTTGCAGGCCAACGCCTTCAAGGTCGTCACCGAGCGCGGCAACGTCTACCTGATGGGCCGCGTCACCGAACGCGAGGCCACGCGGGGCACCGATCTGGCGCGCAGCGTCAGCGGCGTGCAGAAAGTCGTGCGCGTGTTCGAGATCGTGACCGAGGCCGAGCTGGCCGACAGCGTGCAGAGGAAATAGCGGCGTGTGGGCGGCGCGCCGATCAGCGCAGCCGCTTGATCAGGCTGGAGGTATCCCAGCGCCTGCCGCCCATCGATTGCACATCGCTGTAGAACTGGTCCACCAGCGCGGTGACGGGCAGGTGGGCGCCGTTGCGGCGGCCTTCGTCGAGCACCAGGCCGAGGTCCTTGCGCATCCAGTCGACGGCGAAGCCGAAGTCGAATTTGTCGTCGACCATCGTCGTGCCGCGGTTGTCCATCTGCCAGCTCTGCGCGGCGCCCTTGCCGATCACTTCGAGCACCAGCTTCATGTCCAGGCCCGCTTTCTGGCCGAACGCGATGCCTTCCGACAGGCCTTGCACCAGACCTGCGATGCAGACCTGGTTGACCATCTTGGCGAGCTGGCCGGCACCGCTGGCGCCGACCAACGTGACGGCACGCGAAAACGCCATCGCCACCGGCCGCATCGCGTCGAACGCCGCCTGCTCGCCCCCGCACATGACCGTCAGCATGCCGTTGACCGCGCCGGCCTGGCCGCCCGACACCGGCGCGTCGACGAACGACAAGCCTCTTGCCTTGGCGGCCGAGCTCAATTCGTGCGCGATCGCGGCCGACGCGGTGGTGTGATCGACGAACACCGCGCCCGTCTTCATGCCCGCCAACGCCCCCTGCTCGCCGAGCACCACCGAGCGCAGGTCGTCGTCGTTGCCGACGCACGCGAAGACGAAGTCGGCGCCAGCGGCTGCCTCGCGCGGCGTCGGCGCGGCGCGGCCGCCGAATTCGCGAGCCCATGCCTGTACTTTGGCGGCCGTGCGGTTGTAGACCGTCACCGAGTGTCCGGCGCGCGCCAGGTGCCCCGCCATCGGGTGGCCCATCACGCCCAAGCCGAGAAATGCAGTCTTGCGCGATGGCGTCGGCTCGTAGGTCTTCATGGCGGGGCCTCGAATGGAAAAAGGGCCGCCAGTTTAGGCCGCGGCCCTCGTCATCGCCTGCGCCTTCGGCAGTGTAGCCGAAGGGGATCGACGCTAAACGATCGTCAGGTGTTCGGTGCCTGCAGCGAGGTCTTGGTTGCGCGCGCGCGAGCTGTTGAGCTTGATCTGCAGCCGCAGATCGTTCACCGAGTCGGCGTTGCGCAGCGCGTCCTCGTACGAAACATGGCGGCCCTCGTACAGATCGAACAGCGCCTGGTCGAAGGTCTGCATGCCCAGTTCGCGCGAGCGTTTCATCAGCTCCTTCAACTCGCCGACCTCGCCCTTGAAGATCATGTCCGACACCAGCGGCGTGTTGAGCATGATCTCGACCGCGGCGATGCGGCCCTTGCCCTCTTCGCGCGGCAGCAGGCGCTGCGACACGATGCCCTTCAGATTCAGCGAGAGGTCCATCAGCAGCTGCGCGCGCCGCTCTTCGGGGAAGAAGTTGATGATGCGGTCCAACGCCTGGTTGGCGCTGTTGGCGTGCAGGGTGGCCATGCACAGGTGACCGGTCTCGGCAAATGCCACCGCGTGCTCCATCGTCTCGCGGTCGCGGATCTCACCCATCAGGATCACGTCGGGCGCCTGGCGCAGCGTGTTCTTCAGCGCATGCTCCCAGCCGTCGGTGTCGATGCCGACCTCGCGCTGCGTGATGATGCAGTTCTTGTGCGGATGCACGAACTCCACCGGATCCTCGATGGTGATGATGTGGCCGTGCGAGTGCTCGTTGCGCCAGTCGACCATCGCGGCCAGCGAGGTGCTCTTGCCCGAGCCGGTGGCACCCACCATGATGACCAGGCCGCGCTTGGTCATCGCGATGTCCTTCAGCACCTTGGGCAGGCCGAGCTGGTCGACCGAGGGCAAGGTCTGCGGAATGACGCGGAACACCAGGCCGATGTGGCCCATCTGCACGAACGCATTGCAGCGGAAGCGCCCGATGCCCTGCGGCGAGATCGCGAAATTGCACTCCTTGGTTCGCTCGAACTCGGCGGCCTGCTTGTCGTTCATCACCGCGCGGGCGAGCGCCATCGTGTGTTGGCCGGTCAGCGGCTGCGGCGACACCTTGGTCACCTTGCCGTCGACCTTGACCGCGGGCGGGAAGTCGGCAGTCAGGAAAAGGTCCGAGCCGTTGCGCGAGATCATCAGGCGCAGCAGATCGTTGACGAACTTTGAAGCCTGGTCGCGTTCCATGATTCGATTCTCCCGGCGCTGCCGGCTTTCAGGTCGAGCTGGTCAGCAGCGCGCTCAGGCGCGCGCTGGCCTGTCGCAGCCGCAGCGACAGGCGGCGCGCCAGCGCCGCCAGCAACACCGCGGCCAGGCGCGGATCGTCTTTCATCATGCGGTCCAGCGCATGCGCTTCGAGCACCGCCACCACGCACGGCGTGAGCGTGCGGCACGACGAGAAACGTGTGCCCGCGTCGAGCAGCGACATCTCGCCCAGCAGATCGCCGACACGCGCCTCGCCCAGGCGTGCGCGGCCGCCCCACGGCTGCACGCGGTCGACCGCGATCGTGCCCTCGAGCACGATCAGCAGGTAGTCGCCCTGCTCGTCTTGTGCGATGACCTCGCGGTCCGGCGTCAGGCTCACGAACAACAGATACTCGGTCAGCCGCTTGAGTTCGCTCTCGACCAGCGCGACCGCGTGGCGGTCGTTGTGCCAGGCGCGGGCAAATCTGAGCGCGCCGTCGGCGGGGTCGACTGACAACGCCTGCAGCTGCCCCGCGCGCACGCCCCACGGCACCAGGGTCGGTGTTTCCTCCTCGCGCTCGAGGAACATGGTCGAGAAGTAGCCCGAGTCCGGCGTCTCGGGGTTCTCGCGGCGGCTGCCCGCCAGGCGGTCGAGTAGTTTCTTCACGGCTTCTCGGGTACGGCAATCAGCCGGGGAAGTTTTCCGGGGTCTTGGCCTTGGCGCGGGCCTCGGCCGGCGAAATGACATTGCGGCGCACGAGGTCGGTGAGGTTCTGGTCGAGGGTCTGCATGCCGGCGCTCTGACCGGTCTGGATCGACGAGTACATCTGCGCGATCTTGTTCTCGCGGATCAGGTTCTTGATCGCCGAGGTGGCGATCATGATCTCGTGCGCCGCGACGCGGCCCGAGCCGTCCTTGAGCTTGCACAGCGTCTGCGAGATCACCGCGATCAGCGACTCCGACAGCATCGCGCGCACCATCTCCTTCTCGGCGGCAGGGAACACGTCGACCACGCGGTCGATCGTCTTGGCCGCCGAACTCGTGTGCAACGTGCCGAACACCAGGTGGCCCGTCTCCGCCGCAGTGAGCGCCAGGCGGATGGTCTCCAGGTCGCGCATTTCGCCCACCAGGATCGCGTCGGGGTCCTCGCGCAGCGCCGAACGCAAGGCGTTGGAGAAACTCAATGTGTGCGGCCCGACCTCGCGCTGATTGACCAGGCACTTCTTGCTCTCGTGCACGAACTCGATCGGGTCTTCCACCGTCAGCACGTGGGCGTATTCGCTCTCGTTCAGGTGATTGACCATCGCCGCCAGCGTCGTGCTCTTGCCCGAGCCCGTGGGACCTGTCACCAGCACCAGGCCGCGCGGCTTGAGCGACAACTCGGCGAAGATCTTGGGCGTGTTCAGCTGCTCGAGCGTCAGGATCTTGCTCGGAATCGTGCGGAACACCGCGCCGGCGCCGCGGTTCTGGTTGAATGCGTTGACGCGAAAGCGCGCCAGCCCCTGGATCTCGAAGCTGAAGTCGCACTCCAGCGTGTCCTCGAAGTGCTTGCGCTGGGCATCGTTCATGATGTCGTACACCATGTCGTGCACGGCCTTGTGCTCGAGCGGGTCGACATTGATGCGGCGCACGTCGCCATGCACGCGGATCATCGGCGGCAGGCCGGACGACAGGTGCAGGTCCGAGGCCTTGTTCTTCACCGAGAACGCGAGCAGTTGCGTGATGTCCATGAGAGGTGCGCTTGGTACGCTTGGGAGTAGGCTGCCGGGGATTATGAGCAGCGTCGAAGCGAAGTTACAACAAGTGCGCACGCGTATCGCGACCGCGTGCGAGACCTCGCAACGTCCCGTGCAAAGCGTCACGTTGCTGGCTGTGACAAAGACTTTCGGACCACAGGCCGTGCGCGACGCGTACGCAGCGGGTCAGCGCGCCTTCGGCGAAAACTACGTGCAGGAAGCCCTGGAGAAGATCGAGTCGCTGGCCGACCTGCGCGAGCAGATCGAATGGCACCTGATCGGGCCCCTGCAGAGCAACAAGGCGCGCGTCGTTGCAGCGGCGTTCGACTGGGTGCACTCGGTCGAGCGCCTCAAGATCGCCGAGCGCTTGTCGGCGCAGCGGCCTTCGGATCTGCCGCCCCTTCAGGTTTGCCTGCAGGTCAACATCAGCGGCGAACGCAGCAAGAGCGGTGTCCATCCCGATGAGGTGCTGGCGCTGGCCCAGGCGGTGGCGGCGTTGCCGCGGCTGCACCTGCGCGGCCTGATGGCCATTCCCGAACCGCAGGGGGATTTCGCGGCCCAGCGTGTACCGCACCACGCACTGGCGCGTTTGCTGTTCGAGCTCAACGCGGCCGGTCTGGCGCTCGACACCCTCTCGATGGGCATGAGCGCCGACCTCGAGGCGGCGATCGCCGAGGGTGCGACCATCGTGCGCGTGGGCAGCGCAATCTTCGGCGAGCGGCTGCGCGCAGCTCCGTGAGTTGACCGCTCTGCGGCCGGCGCCGGGCCCGCCTGGCCGATCAGGGGTAAAGACCGCGTTCCTGCCGCGCCATCAGGATGCGCTCGCACGCCACGGCGAAGGTGGCCGTGCGCAACGTGATGCGGTGCTGGTCCGCGGTGTCCCAGATGCGCTTGAGCGCGCCGACCATGATCTTGTCCAGGCGCAGGTTGATCTCGTCTTCGGTCCAGAAGAAGGACGAAAAGTCCTGCACCCATTCGAAGTAGCTCACCGTGACGCCGCCGGCGTTGCAGATCACGTCGGGCACCACCAGGATGCCGCGGTCGGCCAGCACGTCGTCGGCAGCCATCAGGGTGGGGCCGTTGGCTCCTTCGAGCACCAGCTTGGCCTTCAGGCGCCGCGCCCGCGCCGCGGTGATCTGCCCTTCCAGCGCCGCGGGAATCAGGATGTCGCACTCGACGTCCCAGAATGCCTCGTTGTCGATGCGCTCGGCCCCCGGGCAACCGGCGACGCCGCCGGTTTCGCGCACGTGCGGCATCAAGGTCGCAAGGTCCAGGCCCTTGGGATGGGCGATCGTGCCGGTGTGATCCTGCGCGGCGACGATCTTGGCGCCGGCGCCGTGGAACAACTCGGCTGCCGAAGAGCCCACGTTGCCGAACCCTTGCACGGCCACGCGCGCGCCTTGCAGGTCGAGGTTCAGGCGCCGTGCCGCTTCGCGGCCGGTCACGAACACGCCGCGCCCGGTGGCCTTGACACGCCCAAGCGAGCCGCCGAGGTGGATCGGCTTGCCGGTCACCACGCCGGTGGCGGTGGCGCCGACGTTCATCGAGTAGGTGTCCATCATCCACGCCATGATCTGGGCGTTGGTGTTGACGTCGGGCGCCGGGATGTCCTGGTGAGGACCGATGACGATGCCGATCTCGCTGGTATAGCGCCGCGTCAGCCGCTCGAGCTCTTTCAGCGACAGGGCCTTCGGTTCGACGCGGATGCCGCCCTTGGCACCGCCGTAAGGCAGATTGACCGCGGCGTTCTTGATCGACATCCATGCCGCCAGCGCCATCACCTCGTCGAGCGTGACCGCCGGGTGGTAACGCACGCCGCCCTTGCCCGGCCCGCGCGACAGGTTGTGCTGCACACGAAAGCCCTCGAAGTGCGCCACCGAGCCGTCGTCCATCTCGATCGGCACGTCGACGATCAGCGCGCGCTTGCAATGTTTGAGCGTCTCGGCCCACCGTGCCAGCGATCCCAGGTAAGGCACCACGCGGTCCACTTGCGCCAAGTAGGTGCTCCAGGGGCTATCGGTTGATTCGTCGACGTAGGACAGTTTGCTCATGGCCTTGCACACCCTTGGCTGCTGACCGCGGCACTGTAGGCGTGCGCGTGACCCTTGCGCAACCGGGGAAGCGCCCCTTGCCGGCGCCGAGCATGCGCGCAAATGCCGCCCCTCATTCGTGTGGGCTCGTGCGGGTAGGCGACGCGTGCGCGACCAACGCACCTCGGTCACGCGTCTACACTGCCTCGATGAACAACGCCATGCGCCTCGAAGTCGCCTTCGTCGGTGGCGGCAACATGGCCAGCGCGCTGATCGGCGGCCTGCTGCAGGCCGGGCGGATTCCGGCCACGGTCTTGGTGATCGAGCCCGACGATCGTCAGCGCGCACGCCTGGCGCTGCAGTTCGGCGTGCTGGCGCTGCCGGCCGCCGACGGGCACCTGGACGACGTGCCACTGGTGGTGTGGGCGGTCAAGCCGCAAGCCTTCGCGACCGCTGCGCGCCCCTGTGCACCGTTCGTCTCCGGCGCGCTGCAGCTGAGCGTGATGGCCGGCATTCGAACCGAGTCCTTGCTCGCCGCCACCGGCAGCCAGCGTGTGGTGCGCGCGATGCCCAACACGCCTGCGCTGATCGGTCTGGGCATCACGGGCTTGTTTGCCACCCCGAGCGTGAGTGGCGCCGACCGCGCGGCCGCCGAGCAGGTGCTGTCGCCCAGCGGCGAGCTGATGTGGTTCCAGCGTGAACGCGACCTCGACGCGGTCACCGCGTTGTCGGGCTCCGGGCCGGCCTACGTGTACTACTTCATCGAAGCGATGATCCAGGCCGCCGGCGAGATGGGGCTCACGGTCGAGCAGGGCCGGCACCTCGCATTGGCCACGTTCGCCGGCGCCACTGCGCTGGCGCAACGCTCCCCCGATTCGCCGGCTGTGTTGCGCGAGCGGGTCACCTCCAAGGGCGGCACCACTTACGCGGCGCTGATGTCGTTGGATAAAGACGCGGTCAAGGCGGCCTTCGTGCGCGCCCTGCATGCGGCCCGGGAGCGGGCACGCACACTCGGCGATGAGTTCGGCGCCGGCGCGACGCCCAAGCCGGTTAACGCAGCGCCAGATCCAGCGCCACGCCCATGAACACGCTGGCGCCCAGCCAGTGGTTCACGCGAAAGGCCTTGAAGCAACCCTTGCGCGATCGATCGCGAATCAACGTGTAGTGCCACAGCGCCTGGCCGGCGGCGGCGGCGATGCCGAGCTGGTACCACCCGCCCAAGCCCAACGCACGACCCATGGCCGACCAACTGATCAGGTACACGGCGTAGAACACCATCACCGCGGCCACGTCGAAGCGGCCGAGCGTGATGGCCGAGGTCTTCATGTCCAGCGCCAGGTCATCGTCACGATCGACCATCGCGTACTCGGTGTCGTAGGCCAGCACCCAGAAGATGTTGCCGGCCAGCAGCCACCACGCATGGGGCGGCACTGCGTCGGGCACCGACTGCGGCGACCACTCGCGCGCGCCGAGCACGGCGGCAAAGGCCATCGGAATGCCGAAGCTGAACGCCACTCCCAGCACCGCTTGCGGCATCGGCGTCACGCGCTTGGCAAACGGGTACAGCAGCGTCACCGCCAGCCCCGCGGCCGACAGCCACACGGTGGGCGGGTTGGTCGTCAGCACCAGCGCGAACGCGACCAGCGCGAGCGCGGCCCCCAGCGCCAGCGCCTCGCGCACGCTGACCCGGCCACTGGTTACCGGACGCTGCGCCGTGCGCTGGACGTGGCGGTCGAAGTGGCGGTCGGCGACGTCGTTCACGCAACAGCCGGCGCTGCGCATGATCACCGTGCCGGCCACGAACACGACCAGCAGGTGCCAGCCGGGAAAGCCGTCCGCGGCGATCCACAACGCCGACAATGTCGGCCACAGCAGCAGCAGCCAGCCCGCGGGCCGGTCCCAGCGAATCAGGTCGAGGTACAGCGCCAGACGCGGCGCGGCGGCAGCAGCTGCAGGGCCGGTCATGTGTCGGCGCTCTCGGGCAAAGTGGCGGCGGTTCCGCTATTCTCGCCGGCCTCACAAACATCGGAGGTCTTCCGCATGAGCGCCTATTCGCCACGGACAAGGAATTGGCTGGTGAGCGTGTGCTTGGCTTTGGCCAGCACCATCGGATGGGCCGCCGCGCCGCAGGGCAAAGGGCAGGCGCCGGGCTGGTATCGCATGATGCTCGGCGACTTCGAGATCACCGCGCTGTCCGACGGCACCGCCGCGCTGCCGGTGGACAAGCTGCTCACCCACACGACGGCTGCCAAGGTGCAGGCGGCGCTCGCGCGGGTCTACCTGAAGACGCCGCTGGAGACTTCGGTCAACGGTTACCTGATCAACACCGGCTCCAAGCTCGTGCTGATCGACACCGGCGCCGCAGGGCTGTTCGGCCCGACGCTGGGCAACCTGGTCAACAACCTCAAGGCATCGGGCTATCAGCCCGAGCAGGTCGACGAGATCTACATCACCCACCTGCACGCCGACCACATTGGCGGCGTGATGGCCGACGGCAAGATGGTGTTTCCCAACGCGGTCATCCGCACCGACAGGCGGGAGGGCGACTACTGGCTGAGCAAGGAAAACGCCGACAAGGCGCCCGAGGCGATGAAGGGCTTCTTCCAAGGAGCGCAGACCTCGATGAAGCCGTACCTCGACGCGGGCAAGTACATGCCGTTCGATGGCAACACCGAGCTGGTGCCAGGCATCCGCTCGATGGCGGCCTACGGTCACACGCCGGGCCACACGGTCTACGTGGTCGAGAGCAAGGGCCAGAAGCTGGTGGTGTGGGGCGATCTGATGCACGTGGCGGCGGTGCAGTTCGCCGACCCATCGGTCACGATCCAGTTCGACAGCGACTCCACGCGCGCGGCACCCCAACGCAAGAAGGCCTACGCCGACGCGGCGAAGAACGGCTACTTCGTCGCCGTGGCGCACGTGTCGTTCCCCGGCATCGGGCAGTTGCGGCCCGATGGCAAGGGTTACCGCTGGCTGCCGGCGAACTACACCACCAACAAGTGAAGCACGCGCCACGTTCGCGCGACGGCGCGTGAGCACGGCCAGGCACAGACGCGGCGCTCGGCGATGAACCTCGCGTCATGGCTTGTTCGCAGCGCGCAGCGCCACGGCGAGCGCACGGCGATCGGGCTGGGGCTTCAACCCTGGTGCAGCTACGCGCAGTTCGCGCAGCGGGCGGCACGGCTGGCCGCCTGGTTGCACGGGCAGGGTGTCGCCGCGGGCGACCGTGTCGGGGTGTTCCTGACCAACCAGCCTGAATACCTGGTGATGTTGTGGGGCATCTGGTGGGCCGGCGCCGCCGCAGTGCCGATCAACGCCAAGCTGCATGCGCGCGAGGCGGCGTGGATCCTGCAGCACAGCGGCGCTCGCCTGGCTTTTGCCGATGCCGCGCAGCACCATGAACTCGCGGCCTTCGGCAACACCGCGGCGCTGCATGCGGGCCTGCCGCCGCTCGACGACGACGCCCGTGCGCCCGGGCAGCCCGCCGAACGCGGCGACAGCGATGCCATGTGGTTGTTCTACACCAGCGGTACCACCGGCCGTCCGAAAGGCGTGGTGCTCGCGGCTCGCCAGCTGCGCTCGGCGAGCCTGGGCTATTTGAGCGAGGTGCAGCCCATCGCCGCCGGCGACGTGATGCTGCACCCGGCGCCGTTGTCGCACGGCGGCGGTTTGTACCACCTGCCGTACGTGATGCACGGCGGCATCAACGTGCTGCCCGCGTCAGGTGGCTTCGATGCGGCCGAGATCGTCGAACTGGCCGCGCACTGGCGCCGCGCGTCGTTCTTCGCGGCGCCGACGATGGTGCGGCGTCTGGTCGACCACGTCGAGCCGCTCGGCCACCGCCCAGAAGGCCTGGCCACCATCACCTACGGCGGCGGTCCGATGTACCTGGCCGACATCGAGCGTGCACTGCGGGTGGTCGGGCCGCGCTTCGCGCAGATCTACGGCCAGGGCGAGAGCCCGATGACGATCACCGTGCTGCCCCGCGAGGTGATCAACGACGCCGCGCACCCGCGTCACCGCGAGCGGCTGGCATCGGTGGGCTATGCGCAGCCGATGCTCGAGGTGTCGATCCGCAGTGCCGAGGGCGCCGAGCAGGCCATAGGCGAAGTGGGCGAGGTCTGCGTGCGGGGCGACACGGTGATGCAGGGTTACTGGCAGCAGCCTGAGGCCACCGCGGCGGCGATTCGCGAAGGCTGGCTCTACACCGGCGACATCGGCCGCCTCGACGATGAAGGTTTTCTCACGCTGCTCGATCGCAGCAAGGACCTCATCATCAGCGGCGGCAGCAACATCTACCCGCGCGAGGTCGAAGAGGTGCTGCTACAGCACCCCGCGGTGCAGGAAGCCAGCGTGATCGGCCGGCGCGACGACGAATGGGGCGAGCTCGTCGTCGCCTACGTTGTCGTGCGGGTGCCGATCGAGGCGGCCGACCTCGATGCGTTCTGCCAACAGCACATCGCGCGTTTCAAGCGGCCGCGGCGCTACCGCTTCGTAGCGGCGCTACCCAAGAACCACTACGGCAAGGTGCTCAAGACCGAACTGCGCGAACTCGAGGCGCAACGAACCGACGCCGGGTAAGCGATCGGCGTAGCATGCGGGGCTCACGGGAGCCTGCGATGAACACCGAACCCAACGCCCGCTGGAAGCACGACGGCGTGCGCGTGGTACCCGGCGACCGGCTCGACCCCAATACGGCGCAGACGCCGGGCATGGACCGCAAGGCAGCCATCAACTTCGCGCGCGTCGGGGCGCAAAAGCTGTGGGCCGGCACGGTGCACATCCACCCCGACGCCAAGACCGGCGCACACCATCATGGGCCGCTGGAGAGCGTGATCTACGTCGTCAAAGGGCGCGCGCGCATGCGCTGGGGCGAGCGGCTGCAGTTCACGGCCGAAGCGGGGCCGGGCGACTTCATCTACGTGCCGCCGTTCGTGCCCCACCAAGAGATCAACGCCAGCGCCACCGAAACGCTCGAGTGCGTGCTGGTGCGCAGCGATGGCGAGGCGGTGGCGGTCAATCTCGACATCGAGCCGGTCGAAAGGCCTGAATCGGTGCTGTGGATCGACCCCATCCACCGCGCCTGAGTCTGCGCGCGATCAAGCAGATCGTTGCCGTTGCGACTAGCGTTATCGAATCTGCACCGTCAAAGGTGCGAAACAACGGGAGACATTCACATGCCAGCCAAGCCATCCAGCTCCGCGCGTGCGCGCGGCAAGCCCTCCACGCGCAAGAACGCGCCCACCAACAGAACGCAGCCGCGGCGTCAGCCGACGCCGGTCGACTCGCCGGCTGACAGCGAGCAAGCGCTCCGGCAGGGGCCACTGCGGCTGGCGGCGCTGTGGTCGCAATGGGCTGAGCAAGTGCAACGTGCGGGCCAGCAGACGCTGCAGGGTCTGCGCCAGGACGCCGAGCTCGAAGCCGAGGATGTGCAGCACGCCGGCACGCCGCAGCAGCTGGCCGGCCTGCCGATCGGCTTTGCGGCCGAACAAGCGGCGCGTTGGGCGCAGTTGTCGACCCAGGTGACCGCCAGCCTGCTCGACGCGCAGGCCGCATGGTTCAGGGACATCGAGTCGGTGACGACCCGGCTGATGGGTCCCTGGTTCACACACAACGGGCGCATCGAGTTCGGCTCGGCGCAGGATCTGGTCGAGCCACCCGAGCCCAATGGGCCGATGCAGCTGCTGTCGTCGGCGCAGAGGATGTGGTCGGAGTCGGCCAAGGCGTGGCTGCAAGCCATGTCGCACGACCTGCAAAGCGACTCGCCTGCAGCGCCGCGGTAGGCGGCTCGCCGCGTCGAGGACCACCGCGCGCGCGCAGGTGCGCCGGGGTGAGCGGTGCTGACCGCTGCCACGTTGAAAAAGGCTGCTTGACTCTGACGCCACGTCAAACTCGATGCTGCGCGCTCCTCTCATCCCCAACAGGAGCGTGTGATGTTGAAGATCTACGGTGTTCCGATTTCGGTGCACACCCGCAAAGTGATCGTCGCGGCCCGGCTCAAGCGGCTGCCGTTCGAGGTAGTGCCCGTGGTGCCGGTGATTCCCGACAACCCGCCGCCGCACTGGCGGCAATTGAGCCCCACAGGCAAGATTCCAGTGTTGCAAGATGGCGACTTCACGTTGGCCGACTCGGCCGCCATCTGCGCCTACCTGGAGCGCGGGCATCCGCAGCCCTCGATCTATCCGGCCAGCGCGCGCGACTACGCGCACGCGCTGTGGCTCGAGCAGTACGGTGGCGGCACGGTGTTTCACGACATCGTGCACCCGCTGTTCCACGAGACCATCGTGCACCCCAAGCTGAGGGACATTCCGACCAACCAGGCGCGTGTGGCTGCCGTGCTGACCACCACCGTACCCGAGGTGTTCGGCTATCTCGATTCTGTGGCCGGCGAGGGCTTCCTCGCAGGGTCGGCGCCGTCGGTGGCTGACCTCGCGGTGGCGTCGAACCTGGTGACGATGCAGTACATCGGCTTCGCGCTGGAGCGTGCACGGTTCCCGAGGCTGGCGGCGCTGTTCGATCGCGTGATCCGGCTGCCGGCGTTCGTCGAGGCACTGCACGCCGAGCAGCCCGTGGTCCAGCAGATGGGGCTGAAGAGCGAATTCCTGAACGCGGTGCTCGCCTAGACTGAAAGCCAGCAGTCCGAGCAACGAACGAGTCAGAGGGTCGGCATGTTCAGGATCGGTGACTTTTCGCGGATCGCACGTGTGTCGGCGCGGCTGCTGCGTTTCTACGACGAGATCGGCCTGTTCGCGCCAGCCCATGCCGACCCCCAGACCGGCTATCGCTCCTACACGATCGCACAACTCGCGCAACTCAACCGCATCACAGTGCTCAAGGAGCTGGGCTTCAGCCTCGAGCAGATCGGCGACATCCTGAAATCACAGCCGGGCCCTGCGGAGTTGCGCAGCATGCTGCTGCTGCGGCGCCATGACGTGGCACGTGCGCTGGCGGCCGAGGCCCAGCGGTTGCGCCACATCGAGACGCGAATCGCCCAGATCGAAGCTGAAGGCGCATTGAGCGAAGACGATGTGGTCGAGCGGCCGGAGCCCGCGCGCCAATTGTTATCGCTGCGACGCACCGTGGCCTCGTTCGCTGAGGCGCGGGCGTTGATCGGCGTGCTGCGCGACCAGGCGCGCGGGTTGTTGCCCAGGAGGCATGGCTGCCAGCTGATCGTCGTCGCGCATGCGCCGCAGTTCGAGACTGACGAGCTCGACGCCGAGTTCGGCTTTGCGGTCGAGGCGCTGTCGCTGCGGGCGCCGCCAAAGTCATCGCTGCTGCGGTTGCGCGAGCTGGCGGCGGTGCCGCGCATGGCGGTGTGTGTGCGCGTCGGCCTGCCCGAAGACGCTCACCTGGTGACCGCCAAGGTCGGCCGCTTCCTCGCCGCCAACGGCGAGGCGCTCGACGGGCCGTCGCGCGAGGCGTTCCTGCAGCCACCGGATCCCGAGCGCATGCACGAATCGGTGGTCGAGATGCAGTTCCCGGTGCGGCGGATCGACGGGATCGGCTGAAAACCCGATCACCTCGCGTAGTCGGCGCGTCGACGCTAGCATCGCAGCCAGCAGCGCGGCGCAGGGAGACGCATGGTGAGCGCATTCACGTTCGACGACTTCAGCGCGAGCGCGCGCGGCCAAGGGTTCGACGAGATCGTCGAGCGCCAATGGAAGCCCGACACGGCGCTCGACATGCACACGCACCACTTCGCGGTCAAGGCGCTGGTGGTGCAAGGCGAGATGTGGCTGCGCATCGGAGACGACACCCGCCACCTGCTGCCCGGCGACACGTTCCAGCTCGACCGCGAAGTGCCGCACGCCGAGCGCTACGGCAAGGCCGGCGCCACCTATTGGGCGGCGCGCCGCAACTGACGTCGCTCGGAGAACCGATCGGCAGACCGCAGTTCATCAAGCGTCGAGCTGCTTTTGAAACACCAGCCCCGCGTGCTCGCGCAGCGCGTGGAACTTGATCTTCGGCCAGTTGCTCTCGATCGCTCGCAACTCGGGCGCGTACTCCACCAGGATGGTCGGTGCGCCCACCGCGTCGTGCGCCATGCGGTGCGCGTTGCCGTCGATGAAGCGCTGCAGTTCCTTGTCGCCGCCGTCGGCGTCGTCGCAGGTGACCCAGCGCGCGATCGAATAGCGTGCCGGCTGGATGCGCGCCTTGCAGCCGTACTCGTGCTCCAGCCGGTGCGCCACCACCTCGAACTGCAGCTGGCCCACCGCGCCAAGCAGCAGCACGGTGCCGGCCACCGGCCTGAACACCTGAATCGCGCCCTCCTCGCCGAGCTGCGTGAGTCCGGCCTTCAGCTGCTTGGTCTTCAGCGGGTCGGCCACCTCGACGGTGCGGAACATCTCGGGCGCGAAGAACGGCAGCCCGGTGAACTGCAGCGGCTCGCCCTCGGTCAGCGTGTCGCCCAGCTGCAGCACGCCATGGTTGGGGATGCCGATGATGTCGCCGGCGAACGCCTCGTCGAGCAGCTCGCGACGCTGCGACAGGAAGCTCACCACCGTGTTGGGCTTGAGCTCCTTGCCCGAGCGCGTGACCTTGAGCTTCATGCCGCGCTCGAAGTGGCCCGACGCCACGCGCACGAACGCGATGCGATCGCGGTGTGCCGGGTCCATGTTGGCCTGGATCTTGAACACCACGCCACTGAACTTGGGCTCGTCGGGCTGCACCACGCGCTGCATCGCCGGCTTGGCGCCGGGTGGCGGCGCCAGGTCGACCAGAGCGTCGAGCACCTCGCGCACGCCGAAGTTGTTGATCGCCGAGCCGAAGAACATCGGCGTCTGGTGGCCGGCCAGGAACTCGGACTCGTCGAACCTGGGCGCGGCCTCGCGCACCAGATCGATGTCGTGCCTCGCGTGTTCGTACTGCGCGCCGAAGCGCTCGGCGTACGCGGGGTTGGCCAAACCCTGCAAGATCTCGTCGTCGTCGCGGTTGCGGTCCTCGCCGGGCACGAACACGCGCATCTGCTCGCGCTTCAAGTCCATCACGCCGTGGAACACCTTGCCCATGCCCACCGGCCAGGTGAACGGCACCACGCTCATGCCCAGCTCGCGCTCGATCTCGTCCATCAACGAGAGCGGCTCCTGCACCTCGCGGTCCATCTTGTTGACGAAGGTGAGGATTGGCGTGTTGCGCGCGCGGCACACCTGCAGCAGGCGCCGCGTCTGCGGCTCGACGCCGTTGGCGGCGTCGATCACCATCAACGCGGCGTCCACAGCGGTCAGCACGCGGTAGGTGTCTTCCGAGAAGTCCTGGTGGCCGGGCGTGTCGAGCAGGTTGATCACGCAGCCGCGGTACTCCATCTGCATCACCGACGAAGCCACCGAAATGCCGCGTTGCTTCTCGATCTCCATCCAGTCGGAGGTCGCATGGCGCGACGCCTTGCGCGCCTTCACCGAGCCGGCGATCTGGATCGCGCCGGAAAACAGCAGCAGCTTCTCCGTCAGCGTGGTCTTGCCCGCGTCGGGGTGCGAAATGATGGCGAAGGTGCGGCGGCGCCGGACCTCGGTGGCGATGTCGGACATGGGGACCGTGAGCGAGACGTCGGGGCCCGCGATGACAAGTGAAATGCCCCGCCGGCGCCGTGGCAGCACCTGCAGGGGTCAGGGGCAATTATCCTTCCCCAGGCCACCCGAGTTGCCGCGAGACCGCCCATGTACCTCCCCGCCCATTTCGAAGAGACCCGTCCCGAGGTGCTGCACGCGCTCGTGCAGGCCCATCCGCTGGCCACCTGGGTCGTGCAGGGTGGCGACGGGCTGCTGGTCAACCACATCCCGTTCCTGCTCGACCCCACACGCGGGCCGCACGGCACGCTGATCGGCCATGTCGCGCGTGCCAACCCGGTGTGGCGCTCGCTGGGGCCCAGCGTGGCGGTGTTCCAGGACGCGCAGGCCTACATCTCGCCGTCGTGGTACCCAAGCAAACGCGCGCACGGCAAGGTGGTACCGACCTGGAACTACGCGGTCGTGCACGCGCATGGCACGCCGCGCGCGATCGAGTCGCGCGACGAGGTGCTGGCCATCGTGACGCGGCTGACGCAGACCCACGAAGCCGACAGCGCGGTGCCATGGGCGGTGAGCGATGCACCGGCCGACTACATCGACCAGATGCTCAAGGCCATCGTCGGCATCGAGATGCCGGTCGAACGCTGGGTCGGCAAGTGGAAGGTCAGCCAGAACCGCTCGGCGCCCGATCGCCTGGGCACGGTGGCCGGGCTGCACCAGCGCGGCGACGCGCAAGGCCTGGCGATGGCCGCGCTGGTGCCCACCGAGGCGCCCAAGGCCGCGGGCTGACTCCGCCTGCGGGCTGCGCTGGCACACTGCGCCGGTGCCCGAGCTGCCCGACATCACCGTCTACGTCGAGAGCCTGAGCGCCAAGCTGCACGGCGACACGCTGGAGCGCTTGCGCGTGCCCGACCCCTTCGTGTTGCGCACCGCGGTGCCGCCGATCTCGTCGACCGAAGGCCGCCACGTGCTCGGCGTGGAGCGCCTAGGCAAACGGGTGGTGCTCGAACTGCAAGGCGACAACGGGCGCTCGCTGTTCGTGGTGATCCACTTGATGGTCGCGGGTCGCCTGCGTTGGCTGGCCGCCGGGGCCAAGCCCCCGGCGCGAGGCGCGCTGGCCAGCTTCACCTTTCGGGCCGGTACCTTGTTGTTGACCGAAGCCGGCACCAAGCGCCGCGCATCGATCCACCTGGTCGACGGGCGCGCTGCGCTGGCGGCCATGAACCCCGGCGGCATCGACGTGTTGGCCAGCGATGCCGAGGCCTTCGCGCGTCAGCTGGCCGCCGAGAACCACACCCTCAAGCGCAGCCTGACCAACCCGCGATTGTTCAGCGGCATCGGCAACGCCTACGCCGACGAGATCCTGCATCGCGCGCGACTGTCGCCAATCACGCTGACACGCAAGCTCACGCCCGATGACGCGCAACGCCTGCACGCCGCAGCGCGCGAGGTGCTCACCGAGTGGACCGAGCGCCTGCGCACCGAAGCCGCGCGCCACGGCGGCTGGCCCGACAAGGTGACCGCGTTTCGCCCCGAGATGGCGGTGCACGGCAAGTACCGGCAACCGTGTCCGGTGTGCGGCTCGCCGGTGCAGCGCATCGTGCACGTCGACAACGAGACCAACTACTGCGCGCGTTGCCAGACCGGCGGGCGCTTGTTGGCCGACCGTGCGCTGTCGACCCTGCTCAAGGCGAGCTGGCCGCGCCACATCGACGACATCGAGTGACTCGCCGGCGCGAGCTGTCAGCCGGCGCGCGCCAGCGGGTTGGGTGTGGCTTCGCCGATCTTGCTCAGGGTGTTGCGGTCGGTGTGGTGGAAAGGCTCGGTTTGGCCGCGGATCATCAGCACCGTGTCTTCGTCGTACGACCAGGTGCCATCGGCGTTGATCGTCACCTTGATGCGGAATTCGACGGTCTTGAACGCGTGTTCGAGGAATGGGTTCGAGCAGATCCCGAAGGTCTCGAGCCCGCGCGTGGCCTTGAGCTCGAACTGCGAGGCGTCGGCGCTGGCCTGGCCGTAGGCCATCGCGGTCTGGCCGCGCGGAATCGCCAACGTGTGGATGATGCCGCCGGTGGCCGGTTCCCACAGCCAGTAGCCCACCTGGTCATGGTAGGTCTCCACCTCGCCGGGCTTGGTCACATGCGTGTGGTAGCGCAGGCCGTAGAAGAGTTGGGGCCCGTTGGTCTGCGGGTCGATCGGCTGCAGCTCGATGCGCTCGACATAGGCCTGCTTCTTCGCGCCCTCGGGCTTCGGGTTGACGTCCAACCCGCGCTTGCCTTGCCAGATGCCCGCCAGGCGCGTCAGCGGCCCCAGGTTGTTCAGGGTGTGGACATCCAGGGCCGACGGCTCGGTATAGATGTCGCTCGGGTAGCCGCTCACTGGCACCTCGTCGGGGCGGACCGAAAGAGGATAGCGCAAGGCGCGGCTACGACAGCCGCGTCACGCCTTCGAGCTTGCAGGCGTACACCGCGTTGCGCAGCGCGGCGATCGCCTCGTAGCGCGTGAAACTGCGCCGCCACGCGAGCACCACGCGCCGGTACGGCACCGGCGCATCGAAGGCGATGTACTTCACGTGTTCCTGCGCTTCCTTGGGCACGCTCAGCTTGGGCACCACCGTCACGCCCATGCCAGAAGCGACCATGTGCTTGATGGTCTCCAGCGACGATCCCTCGAAGCTCTTGCGCATGCCCTCGGCGTCGCTGGAGAAGCGCGCGAACTCGGGGCACACCTCGAGCACTTGGTCGCGAAAGCAGTGCCCAGTGCCGAGCAGCAGCATGGTCTCGCGCTTGAGCTCCTCGGCCGACACCGACTTGCGCTTGGCCAGCGCATGCGATTTGGGCACGGCCACCACGAACGGCTCGTCGTACAGCGGCGCGATCGCGAGTCCCGTGTCGGGAAATGGCTCGGCCATGATCGCGCAGTCGATCTCGCTCGTGCGCAGCATGTCGAGCAGTTTGACGGTGAAGTTCTCCTGCAGCATCAGCGGCATCTGCGGCGTCAGCCGGATCGCGTGGCGCACGAGTTCAGGAAGCAGGTACGGACCGATCGTGTAGATGATGCCCAGCTTCAGCGGGCCGGCCAACGGGTCCTTGCCGCGCCGCGCGATCTGCTTGATCTCGGCGGCATCCTCGAGCACCTGCTGTGCCTGGCGCACGATCGCTTCGCCCAGCGGCGTGACGCTCACTTCACTGGCACCGCGCTCGAAGATCTTGAGGTCGAGTTCTTCTTCGAGCTTCTTGATCGCCACGCTCAGCGTCGGCTGCGACACGAAGCACGCTTCCGCCGCGCGGCCGAAATGGCGCTCGCGGGCCACGGCGACGATGTAGCGCAGTTCGGTCAGGGTCATGCGCTGCATTGTCGGCGATGGCGTCCGCGCTGGTATCGCGGTGTGCACTGGGCGGTATCGCGTGCCGCCACGGTGCCATCGCGCGCTGGCGCGTCGCGTCGCGATCCGAATACTGCGACGCGCGGCATGTGCCGCGCCACGAGAGTTGTCATGGAAAAGACCTCGGCCCCTTCGCTTCGATCCACTCGTTCGCTCGGCGTCGCAGCGGCAGCTGTCGGCGCCTTGACGCTGACGGCCTGCGTGGCCGTGCCGGTCGATGTGCGCACCGGCCAACCGCTGATGTGGCCGCCGGTCGCCGGCAATCCGAGCGCTCAGGGCCAGGTGTTGCCGCCGGCGTCGCCCATTGCGCTGGCACCCACCACCTACACCGCGCGGCTGTACCCGATCAACGAGATCGCGAACCGCGCCGGCATGTTGACCGCGGTGGTCACCGACGGCCACGGCGGCCGCGGCACGTTCGCGCTCAACTACCTGGGCGATGCCATGCAAGGCGAAGCCAGCCGGGTTGCCGCCAACTACCCGGGCTTCGGCCGCATCCACCATGAGGTGCTGGGCATCACGACCGTGGTGGTGCAAGGCCAGCGTGGCATCGCCAACGCGTACGGCACGCGCGGCATCAATGCACAGTGCGAATACGTGTTGAGCGGCCCGTCGCAGGGCACCGGCGCATGCCTGTTCTCCGACGGTGCGCGCTACCAGATCCACTTCGGGTGACGACCCGTGTCGTGCTCAGGCCTTGAAGTACTCGGCCTTGCCGCCGAGCCAACGCTCGACATGGGCACGCGCGGCTTCGGGGTGTGCCTCGAGCAGGCGAGGCGCCACGCGGCGCGCATGCTGTAGCAGCGGCGCATCTTCGGCCAGGTCGGCGAAGCGCAGCAGCGCGTCGCCGCTCTGGCGCGCGCCCATGAACTCGCCGGGCCCGCGGATCTCGAGATCGCGACGCGCGATCTCGAAGCCGTCGTGCGTCTCGACGATCGCGCGCAGGCGTTCCTTCGCGGTGGGCGATAGCGGTGCCGTGTACAGCAGCACGCACACGCTGGCCTCGCTGCCCCGCCCGATGCGCCCGCGCAATTGATGCAGCTGCGCCAGGCCGAAGCGCTCGGCGTGCTCGATCACCATCAGGCTGGCGTTGGGCACGTCGACGCCGACTTCGATCACCGTGGTCGATACCAACACCTGCATCTGGCCGCCGGTGAACAGGCTCATCACCGCGGCCTTCTCGCGCGCCGGCATGCGGCCGTGCAGCAGGCCCACCATGCGCTCGGGCAGTGCAGCGCACAGCTGCTGGTGGGTCTCGGTGGCGTTCTTCAGATCGAGGGTCTCCGACTCCTGGATCAACGGACACACCCAGTACACCTGCCGCCCGCGCGCCACCTCGTCGTGGATGCGCGCCACCACTTCGTCGCGACGCGTGTCGGCAAACAGCTTGGTCGTCACCGGCTGGCGGCCGGGCGGCAATTCGTCGATCGTGCTGACGTCGAGGTCGGCAAAGTAGCTCATCGCCAAGGTGCGCGGGATCGGCGTGGCGCTCATCATCAGAAAGTGCGGCTCCAGCTTCGCGGGTGTCCGCTGAACGAGCTTGCCGCGAAGCTCCAGCCGCTGCTGCACCCCGAAGCGGTGCTGCTCGTCGACGATCGCCAGGCCCAGCCTGGCGAAGTGCACGTCGTCTTGAATCACCGCATGGGTGCCGACCACCAGCGCGGCGTCGCCGCTGGCGGCGCGCGCGATCATCTCGTCGCGCGCGCGCCCCTTGCGGCCGCCGGTCAGCCACGCGATGCCCACGTTCAGCGGCGCCAGCCACTGCACGAGCTTGCGAAAGTGCTGCTCGGCCAGGATCTCGGTGGGCGCCATCAACGCGCATTGCCAGCCGGCGTCGACGGCCGTGGTGGCCGCCAGCGCGGCGACCACCGTCTTGCCAGAGCCGACATCGCCTTGCAACAGGCGGTGCATCGGCTTGGGCTGTGCGAGGTCGGCTGCGATCTCGCGGCCCACGCGTTGTTGGGCGCGCGTCAGCTGAAACGGCAACGCCGCCAGCAAGCGGTCGTGCAGGCCCCCGGGCACGGCGGCCAGCACCGGCGCGCGCAACTGCGCGCGCGCCAGCCGCGCCTCATGCTGCGACAGCTGCTGCGCCAGCAGCTCCTCGAATTTCAAGCGTTGCCACGCCGGGTCGCTGTGGTCGAGCAATGCACCCAACGACGCATCGGGCGGCGGGTGGTGCACGCGCTGCAGCGCCTGGCGCAGCGTCGGCAAGCCCGCGGGCACCACCTCGGCGGGCAGCACCTCGTTCAACGGGGCCCGTTGCAGCGCCGACGCGATGGCCTTGCGCAGATACGGCTGCGGCAACGACGAGACGGTGGGGTACACCGGCGTCAGTGCACTCGACAGCGGCGTGCCGGCCTCGACTGCCTTGAAGGTCGGGTGCACCATCTCGCGGCCGAAGAAGCCGCTGCGCACATCGCCGCGCGCGCGGATGCGCACGCCGCGCGCCAGCGCCTTCTGGTGCGACGGATAGAAATTCATGAAGCGCAGCACCAGCGTACCGCTGTCGTCGTGGATGCGCGCGACGAGCTGGCGGCGCGGCCGGTACGCCACCTGCGAATCGGCGACCACGCCTTCGACCTGCACGCTGTCGCCGTCGTGTGCATCGGCGATGCGCGTCAGACGCGTTTCGTCCTCGTAGCGCAGCGGCACGTGCAGCGCGAGATCGATGTCGCGTCGAAGTCCCATGCGTTCGAGGGCGCGCGCCGGCCCTGTCGCCCTGGGCACCACCCGCGACTGGGGTATCGTGGCTGCTTGTGTCGTGGCCTCGGCCATGGAACCATTCTGCATCCCCGACGATCTTCGAGGCCGCTACCGCCTTTCACGCGCCAGATGCCCGCCACGACCTACACGCTCGGCGATTTCGACTTCAGGCTGCCTGAAGACCTGATCGCGCAGCACCCGGCCGCGCAACGCAGCGCATCGCGCCTGCTCGACGGTCGCGGCCACTGGCCGGTCGATCGCAGGTTTCGCGAGTTGCCGGCGCTGCTGAGCCCCGGCGATCTGCTGGTGTTCAACGACACGCGGGTGATCAAGGCGCGCGTGTTCGGCGAAAAGCCCACCGGCGGCGTGGTGGAGGCGCTGGTCGAGCGTGTGCTGCCGGGGCACGAGGTGATCGCACAGCTGCGCGTGAGCAAGGCGCCGCGCCCCGGCACGATGGTTCGTTTTGCCGACGCGTTCGACGCCGAAGTGCTCGGCCGCGTCGGTGCCGATGGTTCGATGTTCCATCTACGCTGGCCCGACGATCCGATCGCGCTGCTCGAACGTCACGGCCACGTGCCGCTGCCGCCGTACATCACGCATGCCGACACGCCGGCCGACCAGGAGCGCTATCAAAGCGTGTTCGCGCGGCATCCCGGTGCAGTGGCCGCGCCGACCGCATCGCTGCACTTCGATGCCGATGTGCTCGACGCGCTCGCGCGCCGCGGCGTGCAGACCGCAGCCGTCACTTTGCATGTCGGCGCCGGCACCTTCCAGCCGGTGCGCAGCGACGATCTTGCCGAGCACCGCATGCACAGCGAGTGGTACGCGGTGTCGGCGGACACCGCAGCGGCGATCGCCGCCGCACGCGCGCGCGGCGCAGCGGTGGTTGCAGCCGGCACCACGGCACTGCGCGCGCTGGAGTCGGCCGCACTGGCGGCGGCGCCAGGCGAGCCGCTGGCCAGCGGGGCCCGCGAGACGGAGTTGTTCATCACGCCGGGGTTTCAGTTCCGTGTGGTCGACCGTTTGCTGACCAACTTCCACCTGCCCAAGAGCACGCTGCTGATGCTGGTGTGCGCCTTCGCGGGCTACGACCACGCGATGGCGCTGTACCGTCACGCGGTGGAGGCGCGCTACCGTTTCTTCAGCTACGGCGACGCGATGCTGCTCGCGCGCGCTTGAGCCAGCGCATCAACCGGCGGCGATCTGTGTCGCAGCAGTGCGTTCGTCGAGCACCAGCGTGCGAGCGACCCGGTCCTGCAGACCCTGTGCATTGGGCCAAGCCGACGCCGCCAATGGCCAGGCCTGCCATGTAGCCGCCGAAGCGCTTGAAGGCCAGCGCGGCCGTCATCGGGGCGCCGCTGATCTCCACCACCCGCAGGCCGAGCAGCCGCTTGCCCGCGGTTTGACCCGGCCACCACAGCGGCACCAGCGTGAAGTACAGCAGTGCGCCACCATAGCCGAGGCCGAGTTCGTCGAGCCAAGCGGCCGCCTTCTCGCGCCAATCGGGTGGCGCGCCACGCAAGCGCTTCACCTCGTCCTCCAGCGCCTTGACGCGGGCCGCCATCGCTTCCAAAGCCGCCTCGCCAGCGGCTTGCGACAGTGCCTCGTCGCGCTCGGGTGACGACGCGGCCGTTGCGAGACCCGAGGCGGCGCTGGCGAGCGAGCGCGACGCCAGCGCTGCCACCTGTGCAGCGTCGGGCTCGTCGTGTGTCGGCCGTGCCATGCGCAGGCGCCAGGCATCCACGGCACCGACCAGCAGCAGTGCGGCCACCACGGGCGCCAGCCATCGTGGCCGCGGGCGCTGCATCCCACCGCGGCGCCCGATCAATCCCCATGCCGCCAACGCGCCCGCGGCCAGCAGCCAGGCGTTGGCCGCGCTCGAGCTCAGCGCCACCAGCAGCAGGTCGATCGCCATCGCGGCCAGCCGCCGTGCCGGTGTGGCCAGTGGCCGGCCCAACAGCTCGGGCGCGACGCTCAGCGCCTGGGCTGTCACGCAGCGCTGCGCGCTCAGGCTCGGCTTGAAGCGAGGACGGTTCATGAAGCGTGGATCGTAGTCGGGTGCCGCGCGCCGGGTCGCGTGCACCGACTGCGACAATGCCTCGCATGCTCGCGTTCGAGTTGCTTCACACCGAGGGACTGGCCCGTCGCGGCCGCTTGATGGTGAACCACGGCGTGGTCGACACGCCGCAGTTCATGCCGGTGGGCACCTACGGCAGCGTCAAGGGCGTGTTGCCCGCGGCGCTGCTGCAGATGGGTGCGCAGATCATCCTGGGCAACACGTTCCACCTGTGGCTGCGCCCCGGTCTGGACGTGATCCGTTCGTTCGAGGGGCTGCATCGCTTCGAAGGTTGGCCGCAACCGATCCTCACCGACTCGGGCGGCTTCCAGGTCTGGTCGCTCGGCGCGATGCGCACGATCGGCGAGCAGGGCGTGCACTTCGCGTCGCCGATCAACGGCGACCGTCTGTTCCTGACCCCCGAGCTCAGCATGCAGATCCAGACGGTGCTGAACAGCGACATCGTGATGCAGTTCGACGAATGCACGCCCTACGAGACGGCTGGGCAGCTCACCAGCGAGGACGACGCGCGCTCGTCGATGGCATTGTCGCTGCGCTGGGCGCGGCGTTGCCACGCGGAGTTCCAGCGCCTGGCCAATCCCAACGCGCTGTTCGGCATCGTGCAGGGCGGCATGTTCGAGTCGTTGCGCGAGGAGTCGCTGGCCCGACTGGCCGAGATGGACCTGCCCGGCTACGCGGTCGGCGGCGTCAGCGTCGGCGAGCCCAAGGAGGACATGCGACGCATCGTCGCGCACACGCCGCAACGGCTGCCGCCGCACAAGCCGCGCTACCTGATGGGCGTGGGCACGCCAGAGGATCTGGTCGAAGGCGTCGCGCAGGGTGTCGATCTGTTCGACTGCGTGATGCCGACACGCAATGCGCGCAACGGTCATCTGTTCACCCGCTTCGGCGACCTGCGGTTGCGCAACGCGCGCTACAAGGACGATCAGCGCCCGATCGACGAGACTTGTCGCTGCCATGCCTGCAGCCAGTTCAGCCGCGCCTACCTGCATCATCTGGATCGCTGCGGCGAGATGCTGGCGCCGATGCTGGCCAGCATCCACAACCTGCACTTCTACCTGAACCTGATGCGCGAGATGCGCGAGGCCATCGAGCAACGGCGATTTGCTGTCTGGCGCTCCGCGTTCGAGAGCGACCGTGCGCGCGGCATATGAAAGTCCTGGTCACCGCAATCAAGCGCGCGCTCGGCGTGCTGGTGGCGCTGATCGTGCTGTTCGAAGAGTGGGGCTGGGAGCCGTTGCAGCGGCTGATGGCACGCATCGGTCGCTGGCCGGTGGTGCGCCACATCGAGGCCGGAATCGTCAGGCTGCCGCCGTGGGCCGCGCTGATCGTGTTGGCCTTGCCCTCGCTGCTCCTGGTGCCGGTGAAGCTGGCCGCGTTGTGGCTGATCGGCTGGGGCCATGGCACCCTGGGCGTGGCGGTGATCGTGGTGGCCAAGGTGGTGGGCACCGCGATCGTCGCGCGCCTGTTCGCGCTGACGCGGCCGGCGTTGATGCGCATCACCTGGTTCGAGACGCTGTATGCACGCTGGGTGGCCTGGAAGGACTCGGTGATCGCGCGGGTCCGTGCGTCGTGGGCCTGGCGCCTGGGGCGCGTGCTCAAACGCGCGGCGCGCCGGCAATGGGCACGCTGGCGCGCCGCGCGCCAAACCTGAGTTTGCGCCGAGGCGCGCTCAAGCCTTCAACAATTGGCCCACCTGCGCGTGCAGTCCGTCGGGGCTCACCTGCGCGGCGGGCAATGCCGCACCGGCCACCAGCGCCACGCGGGCGAACAGGCCGCGCCGGAACGGCTTGACCATCGCCTCGCCACGTTCGACGCGCGAGAAGTACGAGCCCCACAGGTTCTGCAGGGCCACCGGCACCACCGGCACCGGCCGGCGCGCGAGGATCTTCATGATGCCGCCCTTGAAGGGTTGCAGCTCGCCATCGCGCGTGATGCCGCCTTCGGGAAAGATGCCGAGCAGGTCTCCTTCGGCCAACACGCGGTCGGCGGCCTCGAACGCGGCGGCGTAGGCCGCCGGGTCTTCCTTCTGTGAGGCCACCGGAATCGCCTTGCCGAGCCTGAACAGCCAGCCGAGCACGGGGATCGCGAAGATGCGGTGGTCCATCACGAAGCGGATCGGCCGCGGGCTGGCGGCCATCAGCAGCACCGCATCGATGAAGCTGACGTGGTTGCACGCGATGATCGCCGCCCCCTCGATGGGGATGTGCTCCTCGCCGCGCACCTTGAAGCGGTAGACGATGCGCGAGGCCATGAACGCGACGAAGCGCAGCAGGTACTCGGGCACCAGCAGAAAGATGTAGAGCGCCACCACGGCGTTGGCCAGCGCGGTGAGGCCGAACACCTGCGGGATGGTCAACCCCATCGACAGCAGCGCACCGACGATCACGCTGCTGGCGATCATGAAGATCGCGTTCAGGATGTTGTTGGCCGCGATGATGCGTGCGCGGTGGCTGGCCGGCGCGCGCAGCTGGATCAGCGCGTACATCGGCACGCTGTACAGGCCGGCGGCCAGGCTGAGCGCGAACAGGTCGAACAACACGCGCCAGTGGGCGCTTTGCGCCAGGAACGCACTCACCGTTTGCGCCGGCACGGTGGGCAAGCCGCGCGCGGCGAAATACAGGTCGGCCGCGAACACCGACATGCCGATCGCGCCAAGCGGCACCAGACCGATCTCGACGTGGCGGCGCGACAGCGTTTCGGTCAGCAGCGAACCGGCACCGATGCCCACCGAGAACACCACCAGCAGCAGCGAGGCCACGTGCTCGTCGCCGTGCAGCACGTCCTTGGCGAACGACGGGAATTGCGCCAGGAACACCACACCGAAGAACCACATCCACGAGATGCCGAGCAGCGAACGGAACACCACGATGTGGCCGTGCGCCAGCTTCAGGTTGGTCCAGGTCTCGGTGACCGGGTTCCAGTTGATGCGCAGGTTCGGCTCGGTGGACGGGGTGCTCGGCACCCATTGCGACACGGCGCGACCGAGCGCCGCCAACACCAGCGACACGATTGCCACCGACTGCGCGCCCGTGAGCCAGTCGCCCTCGGGCAGCGCGATCAGCAGGCCGCCTGCGAGGTTGCCGAGCAGGATGGCGACGAAGGTGCCCATCTCGATCATGCCGTTGCCGCCGGTGAGCTCGCGCTCGTCGAGATGCTGCGGCAGGTAGGCGTACTTCACCGGGCCGAACAACGTGCTGTGCAGGCCGAGCAGGAAGATGCAGCCGAGCATCAATGCCACGTTCGTCGTGAACAGGCCGATCGTGGCGAGCACCATGATCACGATCTCGAGGTTCTTGACCAGGCGCGTCATCAAGGCCTTGTCGAACTTGTCGGCCAATTGGCCCGAGGTCGCAGAAAACAGCAGGAACGGTGCGATGAACACGGCGCCGATCACGAGGCCGGCGAGTGCCGGCGGCAGCCAATCCACCTGCAACCGGTAGGTCACCAGCACGGTGAATGCGAACTTGAAGACGTTGTCGTTGGCGGCGCCGAGGAATTGCGTCCAGAAGAACGGCGCGAAGCGGCGCTGCGACAACAGCGCAAACTGATTCGGGTGTGGTTGTGCACTCACGTTCGTGTCTCCCGGGCAGCAAAGCGGACCTCGCCTGTGCGCGCGACCGGCGACACGACGACGTGGTCCTGAGTATGGAACACGGCGGCCGACAGCTGCGCGCCACGCCAGCCGACGCGCCGCTTCAGTGCAAAGTCGAACAACAGCGGGTTGTGAGCGCGCAGCGCCTGCAGTGCGCTCACCTCGCGCTCGTCGAGCACGCCTGCGCGCACCAGCGGAGCCAGCCGCAGCAACGGCGCCACGCACGGCAGGGGATAGTCCGAGCCGTGCAGCAGGCGGGGGTGCCAATCTTCGCGCGCGAGCACCGTGCGCCACACCGCAGCGGAGCGGTTGGCGAGAAACAGCGCCGACACGTCGCCGAGCAGCAGGCCTTGCCATTCAGGCTCGTCCATCAAACGGGCAAAGAGTTCGAAGGCCGGCCGCTCTTGCGGCGCGCGTTGGTCGAGATCCAATGCGTGGCCCAGCGACGCACAGTGAGCGACGATCACGCGCACGCCATGGCGCAACGCCGCACGCACCAGCAACGGGTTGCCGAGGTCATCGCGACCGGCGCCCGGCACTGCTTTCTCCTCGCCAGCGTGCACGATCAGCGGCACTCGCGCACAGGCCAGCTTCTCGTAGAACGGCAGGCAACGCGGATCACGCAAGTCGATGTTCATCGCGCTGGGCAGCCACTTGACGGCCGCGGTGCCCTGCGCGATCGCGCGCGTCAAGCGTGCCAGCGCGTCGTCGTGGTACGGGTGGATCGACGCCACCCAGCCGAAACGATCGCCGTGGTCGTGGGCGATGTGCGCGGCCCAAGCATCGGGCACGTGAAAAGTCGTGCTCGAAGGCGCGAGGAAGCCGCGGTCGTCGTGCGCGTGGTCGAAAGCGAACAGCAGCCACCGCGCGCCGGCGGGAAAGTCGGCGGCCAGCGCGGCCAGGCGGTCGACGTAGTCGTGATCGATGCGGCGCGAGCTGCCGTCCACCCCTGCGCCGTGCAGGATCACGCGCTTGCGCAGCGCCTCCATCGGGTGCCACCACGAGCTGAGATCGGGATGGATCCAACAACCCGAGCCGGAGTCGCCCGTACCCAGCAGGTGCGTGTGAACGTCCCACACGCGCGCGGCGTCGATGCCCTCGAAGGCCGACTCGACGAGCGATTGCGCCGCGACGGGCATGGCGCGCGGATTTGGCGTGTCGGATGGCACGGCCTCGAGCAACGATGTGAACATGCCACCCACTGCGGCCACGCCGCAGCACAGCGCGCGGCGGCGCGTCATCGACGAAGGGGCCACGCTCGGGCTCCGTGAAGTCAGGGGACCACATGGTCGTCAAACACCCATCGGTGGTATAGCGAAACGGCTCGAGTGTCGCCAGAATCGCCGCTCGGTACCTGGCGGCGATACCTCTAACCACCCTGCGAGATGTCCACCACCCAAGCCCTGATCGATCGCATGAAAGCCGAGCTGAAGGCTGCCGGCATCACGTACGCCGCGCTGGCGCGCGACCTCGGCATGGCCGAGTCGAGCATCAAGCGCATGTTTGCGCGCGGCGAGATGCCGCTGTCACGCGTGGACGAAATCTGTCGCGTGATGAAGACCGACTTCGCGGAACTGGCCCGCCAAGTGGCCGACGCCTCGCCACAGCGCCGTGAGTTGACGCTCGATCAAGAGAAGGCCGTGGTCGCCGATCGCAGGCTGCTGCTGATGGCGATCTGTTGCCTCAGCCAGTGGACCTTCGAGCAGATCGTCGCCACCTACACCTTCAGCGACGCCGAGTGCGTGAAGTACCTCGCCCAGCTCGACCGCCTGGGTGTCATCGAGCTGAGGCCGTTGAACCGCTACCGGTTGAACGTGGCCAAGACGTTTCGCTGGCGCCCCGATGGTCCGGTGATGCATTACTTTCGCAAGCAAGTGGTCGGCGACTACTTCAGCGGCGGCTTCGACGGCGAGGGCGAGATGCTGATGCTCGTTCATGGCCAGATCGGCCGCAGCCTGGCAGCGTTGTTCAATGAACGGCTGCAGCGGGTGGCGCAAGACTTCGCGCAACAGCATCTGGCCGATCAAAAACTGCCGCAGGATCAGAAGCGCCCCTATACGTTGCTGATCGGCATGCGCTCGTGGCTGTTCGCGGCGTTTCGCGACCTGAAGCGCGACCCGCAGGCTTGACCGTCACTGCGCGGGTGCTGCGATGCGGGATGAAATTGCCCTTGAATTGATCCGTGTTTGGTCATACCTGCTTTGCGGGCCGTCCCCCGGCTTTCGGTGGTTACGACGCGATTACACTGCGCCCAAAATTTAGCCTATTGCCTCGGAGCAGCTGCGCTGCAGCGGTCTCGTTGTCCACCCGGCACGCACGTCGTCAGCCCACCCACTGCCACCCTTGTGCGGCTTTGGCCGAACCCCGCTCCAGAACGCGTCGTCGTGGCGTGTGAGGTTGGGCCAAACCCGTTTCTGAACTTCGATGATTGGATTTCCGATGAACAGCCCTCGCCTGGAAGGCGTGCGCTTGAATGCGCCTGCATATGTGAACCACCAACGATTGCTCGACTGGGTGGCGCGCATGGCCGCGCTCACCGAAGCCGCCGACGTGTACTGGTGCGACGGCTCGAAGGCCGAATACGATCGCCTGTGCGAGCGCCTGGTCGAGGCCGGCACGTTCAAACGCCTGAACCCCAAGCTGCGCCCGAACAGCTTCCTCGCGCTGAGCGACCCCAGCGACGTGGCACGCGTCGAAGATCGCACCTTCATCTGCAGCGAACGCCAGGATGACGCCGGTCCGACCAACAACTGGGTCGACCCGCAGGAGATGCGCACGCTGCTTCAGACCAGCCCGAACGCGCTGTTCAAGGGCTGCATGCGCGGTCGCACGATGTATGTAGTACCGTTCTCGATGGGGCCGCTGGGCTCTCACATCTCGCACATCGGCGTGGAACTGTCCGACTCGCCTTACGTGGTGGTCAGCATGCGCATCATGACGCGCATGGGTCGCCAGGTGTTCGAGGTGCTGGGCGAGCAAGGCGAGTTCGTGCCCTGCATGCACTCCGTGGGCGCGCCGCTCGAGGTCGGGCAGAAGGATGTGACTTGGCCGTGCAACAAGACCAAGTACATCGTGCACTACCCCGAGACACGCGAGATCTGGAGCTACGGCTCCGGGTATGGTGGCAACGCGCTGCTGGGCAAGAAGTGCTTCGCGTTGCGCATCGCCTCCAAGATGGGCCACGAGCAGGGCTGGCTGGCCGAGCACATGCTGATCTTGGGTGTCACCTCGCCCGGGGGCAAGAAATACCACGTGGCCGCCGCGTTCCCCAGCGCCTGCGGCAAGACCAACTTCTCGATGCTGGTGCCACCCAAGGCTCTTGCCGGCTGGAAGGTCACCACCATCGGCGACGACATTGCCTGGATCAAGCCGGGCGCAGATGGTCGACTGCATGCCATCAACCCGGAGTCCGGTTACTTTGGCGTCGCCCCGGGCACCAACTACAAGACGAATCCGAACTGCATGGATTCTCTCAAGCGTGACGTCATCTTCACGAACGTGGCGATGACCGATGACGGCGATGTCTGGTGGGAGGGCATGACCGATGAGCCGCCTGCGCACCTGATCGATTGGAGGGGCTTGGACTGGACGCCGGCGTTGGCCAAGGAGAGCGGCGCCAAGGCTGCACACCCGAACTCGCGCTTCACGATCGCCGCCACCAACAACCCGGCGCTGGACCCCGAGTGGGATTCACCCACCGGCTACGCGATCGATGCCTTCGTCTTCGGCGGGCGCCGCTCGACCACCGTGCCGCTGGTGACCGAGGCGCGAAACTGGGCCGAGGGCGTCTACATGGCCGCCACGATGGGCAGCGAGACCACCGCGGCCGCTGCCGGCGCGCAGGGCGTCGTGCGGCGCGACCCGTTCGCGATGCTGCCGTTCATGGGCTACCACATGGGCGACCATTTCAACCATTGGCTGACGATGGGCGCCAAGCTTCAGGCCGCCGGCGCGCGCTTGCCGAGAATCTATTGCGTCAACTGGTTCCGCAAGGGCGCCGACGGCAGATTCGTATGGCCCGGTTATGGCGAGAACATGCGCGTACTGAAATGGATGGTCGAGCGCATCGAGGGGCAAGCCGGCGGCGTCGACCATGCGTTCGGCATCAGCCCACGCTACGACGATCTGCATTGGGACGGTCTACCGTTCACACGAGAGCAGTTCGAATCGGTGATCTCGCTCGACCGCGCGTCGTGGCGGCAGGAGCTCAGGCTGCACGACGAGTTGTTCCAGCAGCTGTCGCCACGCATGCCGGCGCAGCTGATGACGACCATGCAGCAGATCGAACAGAAGCTGGCCGCCTGAGGCCGGCCTCCTCCGGCGCAGCCGCGGCATCACCATGCGGTTGCAGCTGCTGTCGGACCTGCACCTTGAGACCGAAGCGTTCGACCCGCAGCCGGCCCGCGACGCCGAGGTGTTGGTGTTGGCCGGCGACATCGATTCGACCTGGGCCGGCTTCGAGCGTTTCGCGCAGTGGCCGGTGCCGGTGCTGCTGGTGGCAGGCAACCACGAATTCGACGATCGCGAGTGGAACGACGCCTGGCCCGCGCTGCGCGCCCGCGCCTCGGCCTGCAACATTCGCCTGCTGGAGCGCGAAGTCCGCGAGCTCACTGATCGCCATGGCCGGCGCGTGCGGCTGATCGCTACCACCCGCTGGGCGGACTTCGATCTGTACGGCGCCGCCCAGCGCGAGCGTGCGATGCGAAGCGCCGGCTACTTCATGCGCTTGATGCAGGCCACGCGGGACGGCATCGCGTTCGATGCCGCCGCGATGCGGGCCGAGGCGCTCGAATGCCGTGAATGGTTGGCCCGCGAGCTGCGCCGACCTCACCGCTGCGAGGCCACCGTGGTGATCACCCATTTCGCGCCTGGCGCCGCCAGCGCGGACCCACGGTTCGGGCGACAACCGAGCACGGCGAGTTTTTGCAATGACGATCAGTCGCTGCTCGCACAGGCCGACCTGTGGCTGCACGGACACGTCCATTGCTGCCACGACTACTCGGTGGCGCGCCCACCTCGGGCACCCACGCGCGTGGTCTGCAATGCGCGCGGCCTGGTCGGCAAGGACGAGGGTGCGGGCTTCGACCCGCTGCAGGTGATCGAGGTCTAGCGCCAATCGCCCGCGCGTGACCCTCGTCAGTTGCCGCGTGATGCGGCGCTGCCATACTGGCCCCTCGCTGGGCGGCCAAGAGCGCCGCAAGGAACCACCATGAAGATCCTGGTCGCCGCCGATGGCAGCCGCTACACCAAACGCATGCTGGCCTACCTGGCCGCGCACGACGAGTGGCTGAGTTCACAACAACACCGCTACACGGTGCTGACCGTGGTGGGACCGATACCGGCGCGCGCCGCGGCGGCGCTATCCAAGAAGATCGTGCAGGACCACTACTCCGAGGAAGCGGAGCGCACGCTCAAGCCGATCCGGGCGTTCTTCTCGAAGCAGGGCATCGAAGCCTCATTCGTGCACCGGGTGGGCGCTGCCGGCGAGCAGATCGCCGAGTTGGCTCGAAAGGGTGATTTCGACCTGCTGATGATGGGCTCGCACGGCCATGGCGCATTGGCGGGCCTGGTGCTCGGCTCAGTGGCCAGTCGCGTGCTGGCCACCTGCGCGGTGCCGGTGTTGATCGTGCGCTGAGGCGTCTGTCGGCCATGCGGTGCCCGCGTGGGCGCCACCGTGGCCGGTCGCGCTCCGACAGCTCAGCCGGTCTTGTTGTTGCGCTGGTCGACCCAGCGACGAATCCAGCCGACGGGGTCGCTCAAATCGTCCTCAGCGGGCACTTGCTTCGCCGCCGGGTCAATCGACAACTCCATGCCGTAGGCCGTGCCCAGGTCGGCCGGGTCGGGCGCGGTGGTGGCGTTGGGCACCGGCCCCGCCGCGGTGGGCAGCGTCGGTTCCAGTGATTCGTGTGCGTCGCGCATCGGGCCCCCCGAGGGCTAAGACCTGCGAATCAGTGTGCGCCTCGCCCCTCGATGCACTAAGGAGATAAACCACGGAACAGCCGGGCAGATCGTGGCAAGGCGGCGGCAAGACAGGGGTCGTGCCAGGAGCGGGTTGCGGGTTAGGGATGGGCGAATGCGCGCGGCCTGCCTAGAGTGCGCCACTTCCGCTGTCACACGGAATCTCGGGCCGGCGATGGCAATCGACGGCGCGGGTGCGGTGCCCTACGGGTGGGGCACCGGCTGCATAGGTCCCAACGACGTCCTCCTTGAGGACTTTCAGCCCGCGCTTCGGCGCGGGCTTTTTCTTTGGGGCTTTGCCGATGCCCGTTGACGGTGCCCCGGTGCGGGCGGCGGCGTAGCATTGCCGGACGCTGCCCGCCGTCGCGGCGCGGCGTCAACACAGGAACCGTCACCATGGGCGCTCCGGAACCCTTCACTGCCACCACCGACGTCGGCCACCACATCGCCGGTGCCGTCACACCGGGTACCGGCTCGCGCCGGCAGCCGGTCTACAACCCCGCCTCCGGCGCCGTGGCGCGCCAAGTGGTGCTCGGCAGCGAAGCCGACGTCGCGGCAGCGGTCGCCGCCGCAAGAGCCAGCTTTCCGGCCTGGGCCGATGCGGCACCGATCCGCCGCGCCCGCGTGCTGCAGAAGTTCCTCGAGTTGCTGAATCAACATCGCGACACGCTGGCCGCGATGATCACCAGCGAACACGGCAAGGTGTTCACCGATGCGCAGGGTGAGGTCACCCGCGGCATCGAGGTGGTCGAGTTCGCCTGCGGCGTGCCGCAGTTGCTCAAGGGCGACTACACCGAGCAGGTGTCGCAGGGCATCGACAACTGGACGATGCGCCAGCCGCTGGGCGTGGTGGCCGGCATCACGCCGTTCAACTTTCCGTGCATGGTGCCGTGCTGGATGTTCCCGCTGGCGCTGGCCTGCGGCAACGCATTCGTGCTGAAACCCAGCGAGCGCGACCCCTCGGCCAGCCTGTTCATGGCCGAGTTGCTCAAGCAGGCCGGCTTGCCCGACGGCGTGTTCAATGTCGTGCAGGGCGACAAGGTGGCTGTGGATGCATTGCTGTCGCACCCCGACGTCAAGGCGATCAGCTTCGTCGGCTCGACGCCGATCGCTCACTACATCTACGAGACGGGTGCACGCCACGGCAAGCGAGTGCAGGCGCTGGGCGGTGCCAAGAACCACATGGTCGTGATGCCCGATGCCGACCTCGACCAATCGGTCGACGCGCTGATCGGCAGCGCTTACGGCTCGGCGGGTGAACGCTGCATGGCGATCAGCGTGGCGGTGCTGGTGGGTGACATCGGCGACCAGATCGTGCCCAAGCTGGCCGAGCGCGCGAAGGCGCTGAAGATCAAGAACGGCATGGCGCTCGACGCCGAACTGGGCCCGGTGATCACTGCGCAGGCCAAGGATCGCATCGAGGGCTACATCGAGCAGGGCGTCAAAGAGGGCGCCAAGCTGGTGGTCGACGGCCGCGGCTGCAAGGTGCCGGGCCACGACCACGGGTTCTTCACCGGCGGCAGCTTGTTCGACCACGTGACGCCGGCGATGCGCATCTACCGCGAAGAAATTTTCGGTCCGGTGCTGGTGTGCGTGCGCGCGAAGGACTTCGCGCAAGCGCTGCAGCTCGTCAACGACCACGAGTTCGGCAACGGCGTGTCGTGCTTCACCCGCGACGGCAACGTGGCGCGCGAGTTCTCGCGCCGCGTGCAGGTGGGCATGGTCGGCATCAATATCCCGATCCCGGTGCCGATGGCCTGGCATGGCTTCGGCGGTTGGAAGAAGAGCCTGTTCGGCGACATGCACGCTTACGGCGAGGAGGGCGTGCGCTTCTACACCAAGCAAAAGAGCGTGATGCAGCGCTGGCCCGAGAGCACACCCAAGGGCGCCGAGTTCACGATGCCCACGGCGCGGTGAGCGCGCCGTTCAATTGGGTTGCGCGGTGAGCGCGCCGTTCGATTGGATCGCCCGGTGAGCGGCGAACTTGCGCCGCCGCCGCGGCTGCTGCCGATGGCGCAGGTGCGCTGCGAAGTCGGCGCCTTGGTGAGTCTGGGCCCGGCCAAGTACGGCGAGCGCCGCTACGTGCCGCTGCTCGGCGGCACGGTGCTTGGGTCCGAACTCAACGGCGCGATCGTCGCGGGCGGTGTCGACTGGCAGGTCAACCGCGCCGACGGTGTGCTCGACATCGCCGCGCACTATGTGATCCGCGCCGCAGATGGCGCACTGATCGAGGTGCAGAGCGACGGCATGCGCCATGGCCCGGCCGACGTGATGGCTCGCCTGGCGCGCGGCGAGCCCGTGGCGCGCGACGCCTACTTCTTTCGCACCCTGATGCGCTTTCAGACCGGTGCGCCGTCCTGGGCGCACCTGAACAAGGTGATGGCCATCGCAGTGGGGCAGCGCGAAGCCAACCTCGTCGTGCTCGACGTCTACCGCATCACCTGAGCGCCATCTGAGGGCGCATGCACTACAGCCGCTCGGTCTGAGCGGCCCGCGGCTGCCACTTCATCAGGTGCCGCTCGATGCCACCCACCGCGGCGTCGAGCAGCAACGCAAAACCCGTGAGCACCAAGATGCCGGCCATCACGGTGTTGATGTCGAATGTGCCTTCGGCCTGCAGAATCAGGTAGCCCACGCCGCGGCTGGAACCGAGGTACTCGCCAACCACCGCGCCGACGAAAGCCAGCCCGACGCTGGTGTGCAGCGAGCTGAACACCCAGCTCGTCGCGCTCGGCAGGTACACATGGCGCAGCAACTGGCGCCGATCGGCACCGAGCATGCGTGCGTTGTCGAGCAGCACCGGGCTCACTTCGCGCACGCCCTGGTAGACGTTGAAGAACACGATGAAGAACACCAGCGTGATGCCCAGCGCCACCTTGCTCGCCACACCGAGCCCGAACCACACCGCGAAGATCGGCGCCAGGATCACGCGCGGCATCGAGTTCAAGGCTTTGATGTACGGGTCGAAGATCGCCGCCGCCAGCGGCGACAGCGCCAGCCACAGCCCGCAGGCCAGCCCGAGCACGGTGCCCAGGCCGAAGGCGAGCACGGTCTCCAGCAGCGTGATTGCCAAATGCTCGTAGATGTCGCGCGTGACGAAGAACCAGCGTCCGATGCGGCCGAAGATTTTCAGCGGTTCGCCGAAGAAGAACGCCGCCTGGTTGTCGTCGCTGAACACCAGCGGCGGCAGAAGCCCCGGCGTGGCCAGCAGGTGCCACGAGCCGAACACCGCGACCAGCACGCCGGCCTGCCACCAGCGCAGATTGCCCGGCCGCGGCCGCACGCGTTGCCAGATCGCCGTCATGCGTCTAGGCGCAGTTGTTGCTGGTAGCCGCGCAGCACCTCGTCGCGCAACACGTTCCAGATCGCGCGATGCAACTCGACGAAGCGCGGCGCCGTCCGCACTTCGGCCACGTCTCGCGGCCTGGCCAGGTCGATCACGAACTCGCCGATCGGCCGCGATGCCGGCCCCGCGCTCATCACCACTACGCGGTCGCTCATTGCGATCGCCTCGTCGAGGTCGTGCGTGATGAACAAGACCGCCTTGCGCTTGGCGCTCCACAGCGCGAGCACCTCGTTTTCCATCAATTGGCGGGTCTGGACGTCGAGCGCCGAGAATGGCTCGTCCATCAAGATGATGTCGGGGTCCAACGCCAAGGTCTGCGCCAGGCTGATGCGTTTGCGCATGCCGCCCGACAACTGGTGCGGATAGCGATCGCCGAAGCCGGACAGGCCCACACGCTGCAGCCACGCATCGGCCTGCGTCTGCGCGGCTTCGCGCGCGATGCCGCGGAACTGCAGGCCGGCCATCACGTTGGAGCGCGCGGTACGCCAGGGCATCAGGCTTTCGCTCTGGAACATGTAGCCGGCGCGCCGGTTGACGCCCGCCAGCAACCCGCCGAACACGCGCACCGAACCGGCACTGGGCGTCAGCAGACCCGCCGCCACGTTGAGCAGCGTGCTCTTGCCGCAACCGGTGGGGCCGACCACCGCGACGAACTCGCCTTCGGCCACGCGCAGCGTGACATCGCTGACCGCGGTGTAGGGTTGCGAGGGCACGTCGCGATTGGCGAACGTGCACGCGACGCCGTCGAGCTCGAGTGCGCGGGTCATCGGCGTGCTGGCTCGAGACCGCGAAACTAGCCCTTGGGATACTTGGCGTTGGCCTTCTTGGCGAACTCGTTGGTGTACACCGCAGCGAGGTCGAGCTTGGCGCCGGCGATTTCGGCATCGATGCTGGCCAGCGCACGAAACGCGGTATCTGGGCCCTTGTCCGGAATCAACCCGTCGGGCGACAGCGCGCCCTTGGCGGCCAGGTAGGCATCGATGTAGACCGCACGATCACCCATCAGGTAGGTCTCCGGAACCGCCTTGATGATGTCGCCAGGGCCGGCGGCCTGGATCCACTTGTCGGCACGCACGATCGCGTTGGCCAGCGCCTGCGCGGTGGCGGGGTTCCGGTCGACGAATTCGCTTCGCGCGTACAGGCACGCTGCGGGCATCGGCCCGCCGAACACCTTGTCGGCCTCGGCGACGACGCGGGTGTCGGAGACGATCTTCAGGTCGCCCGAGCGTTGCAGCAGCGTGATCACCGGATCGAGGTTGCTGATGGCGTCGATCTGGCCCGAGCGCATCGCCGCCACCGCGCCGCTGGACGCGCCCACGCCGATGAAGCTCACGTCACTGGGTTTCAGCCCGGCCTTGGCGAGCACGAAGTTGGCCATCACGTTGGTCGAACTGCCGGGCGCGGTGACGCCGATCTTCTTGCCCTTCAGGTCGGCCACCGACTTGTAGCCCGGCATCAGTTTCGGGTTGACGCCGAGCACGATCTGCGGCGCCCGTCCCATCAGCACGAAAGCGCGCAGCTTTTGCCCCTTGGCCTGCATGTTCACCGTGTGCTCGAAGGCGCCCGAGACCACGTCGACGCTGCCGCCGACCAGCGCGCGCAACGACTGCGCGCCGCCGGCGAAATCGTTGATCGTGACCTCGAGCCCCTCGGCCTTGAAATACCCCAACGACTCGGCGATGGTCAGCGGCAGGTAGTACAGCAGATTCCTGCCGCCGACCGCCAGCGACACCTTGGGCTTCTCCAGCGCCTGCGCGCGGACGATGAACGTGGGCACGGCCAACGAGGCCGAGACGAGCTTGAGCAATGAACGTCGTTTCATGAGGATTTCGGTGCATGAGTGCGGGCGACGCTGCAATGTATCCAAGCGGGCCGCGCTTGCGAACCGGGACTGCCCGTAGGGCGACAATGCCGGCGCTGGCAATTCATTCGAGGTTCCACCGTGAGCACCACGCCCCGCATCGCCCTGGTCACCGGCGCCGGCCGCGGCATCGGCGCGGCGACCGCGCGCACGCTGGCGCAGCGCGGCTACGACGTGGCGATCAACTACGCGCGTGATGCCGCAGCCGCCGAGCGTGTGGCGGCCGACGTGCGTGCGCTCGGCCGCCGTGCGCTGGTGGTACGCGCCGACGTGGCCGACGAGGCCGCGGTGCTGGCGATGTTCGATGCGCTCGACCAGGGGCTCGGTCGGCTCACCGCGCTGGTCAACAACGCCGGCATCGTCGCCATGAAGGCGCGGCTCGACGAGATGAGCACTGCACGCTGGCGCCGCATGCTCGACGTCAACGTGTTCGGCACGCTGCTGTGTGCGCGCGAAGCGGTCAGGCGCATGAGCGCCCGGTACGGTGGCGCGGGCGGTGCCATCGTCAACCTGTCGAGCATTGCCGCCACGCTCGGCGCCCCTGGCATGTACGTGGACTACGCCGCCAGCAAGGGCGCGATCGAGAGCTTCACCATCGGCCTGGGCCGCGAGCTTGCCACCGAAGGCGTGCGCGTCAACGCCGTGAGCCCCGGCATCGTCGACACCGACATCCACGCCGACAGCGGCGATGCCGACCGGCCGCAGAAACTGGCCTCCAACATCCCGCTCCAGCGTCCTGGCAGCGCGCAGGAGATCGCCAACGCGATCGCCTGGCTGCTGTCCGACGATGCGAGCTACGTCACCGCCACCGTGCTCGGGGTCAGCGGCGGGCGCTAGTGGCGCTGGGTCCGAAACTGCGGCGTGCCAATGCCGGTTCGCACCATGCGCAGGCCACACCCTCTTTTGATCGACCGCCCGCAGTGCCGGAGCGCTTGTCACTCGCTGGCCTGGCTGGTCGCCGGTGGGCTGGCCGACACGTCAGGTGCGCGGCGCCGTGCCGCCGCGCCGGTACGTGCCAATCAGGCCGGCTGCTGGTGCACCACCACGCCGTCCATCGGGTCGACCTCGGCCGTCCACGGCTTGCGCTCGAGTACTCGCAGCGTGTCGGCATAGCCGGCCTGCCAGCGCGCGCGCACGCCGGCCGGCGTGAAGTCGATGTCCTTGGTGTGGTCTTCGCCGTCCAGCCGCGGTGCCTGCAACCGCACCACGTGCATGGTGGTGCCGCAACCCCACGACGCCAGTTCGCGAAACTCCGCAGTCTCGCGCGCCCCGGGCGGAACCTTCTTGGCCAGCTGCCGAATGATGTGGCGCAGATGGTGGATCTGTTTTTGCCGCGCGATGTGGCTCTCGGCTCGGCTGGCGTATTGGATGTCCTTCTGGCGCCCCATCACCTGCCAGATCGATTCGGGTTCCGGCCCGGTGGGCTGCCACATGCTGACCGCGAAGATCAGCGAATCGCGCCGCGGCTTGTCGTCGAGCACCGCCTCGATCGGGGTGTTGGAGTAGATGCCGCCATCCCAGTACGGCTCGCCGTTGACGCGGATCGCCGGGAATGCCGGCGGCAGCGCGCCCGAGGCCATCACGTGTTCGGGTCCGAGCCGCGCGTCGCGGCTGTCGAAATAGTGCATGCGTCCGCTGCGCACGTTGACCGCGCCCACCGTCAAGCGGGTGCGGCCTTCGGCCAGCAGGTCGAACTCCACCAGCGAGCGCAGCGTGGCGTGCAGCGGCGCGGTGCTGTAGTACGACGCCGCCTCGACACCCACCTGGGCCTGCGAACCCGCCCATGAAGCCGGGTTGGGGGTGAAGAAGTTCGGGATGCCGCGCGACACCGTGTTGAGGTTGGCGAACAGATTGCCCAGGCCCGGCCACAGGCGCAGCCCGTCGCTGGGCGCACCTTGCTCCACCTTGTCCCAGAACGCATGCAGCCGCTGCAGCCGGTTCTCGGGCCGGTTGCCGGCGATCAGCGCCGCGTTGATGGCGCCGATCGAGGTGCCGATGACCCAGTCGGGCTCGATGCCGCTCTCGTGCAACGCCTGGTACACGCCCACCTGGTAGGCGCCCAGCGCGCCGCCGCCTTGCAGCACCAGCACGGTCTGGCGCGGCGAGGTCGATACGTCGCCCACGACTTTGGCCGCGGCACGGACCTGCGGGCGGCGCGCGCGCGCGGCGCGGGTGCTGCGGGTTTCAGTGCGCGCCATGGTCGGTCTCCGGCGCGGCGTTGCGCAGCGGGGCCTGCACCAGTGCGACCAGCTCGCTGTGCACCTGCTGCGTGGCGTGCCAGTAGGCGGCCTGCGCCGCCCGCATCGTCGCGAAGGCCGTGCGCAGGTCGTCGACGCCTGAGCTGTGCAATGGCTGCATCTCCTGGACCATGCGTTCGGTGGCGCGCCACAACGCCGAGGTGGTGCGCTCGACATGGCCGCGCGTGAGGTTGAGCATCTGGTCGGCCGAGGTGGCGCACACCTCGAAGCTGCGCCATGAATAGCGCCAGGTTTCGCTGCGCTGCTCCAGCCCGGTCGGCGTGGGGATGCGTGCGTGAGCGAGCAATGCGCGCGCCGCCGTGAGATTGAGCGAGGCCGTGTTCTGCACGTTGGCCAGCATCACGTCGGTCAATTGGCGCGCCAACGCAGTGGTCCGCTGCACCAGCGATTCGCGCGCCTGCGCAGCGCCCTCGCGGTCATTGGCGGCCTGGCGCGGCGCCGCTGCCGCGCGTTCGATCGGGTGCACGTTCATGGTGGCATGTCTCCTGTATATGCGTGTGAATCCGAGCGCCGTCGGTCAGCGCGCCGGCATCAGCGTCGACGTGATCGAGCCCACCACCTTGGTGGCCATCGCGAATTGCGCCTCGCGGTTGTTGATCGCGTGGCGGCGTGCGATCCAGCCGAAGTCGGTGTACACGGCCCAGACCTGGCCGTTGTCGTCTTGCGTCAGCAGCAGGCGCACCGGCCAGTCGAGGCCCGCCTCGGGGTTGCCGGTGACGAACTGGGTGCCCAGCGCCGGGTTGCCGAACTCCAGCAGCGTCGAGCGGCGCAGCGTGATGCCATTCTTTGCCGCCAGCGCCGACTGGTCGATCTCGTTGAAGAAGGTGATTCCCTTGGCCGCAATGTCGGCCTTGATGCGGGCGATCGACTCCTCCATCGAGTAGGCGCTCTTGACGCGGCGCACGCCGTTGTCGCTGGTTTGTGCCATGGCAGGCGCAGCCAGCGCCACGGCCAGAGCGGCGGCGGCAGCGAACTTGTGGGTGATGGACAGCATGGCTTTCTCCTCGACAGTGGGGTTAGGTGGAAGCGGATCAGGCTGCGCCTGCGGTGGCGCGTTGCCACGGCCAGCGGCCGTCGAGCTCGAGCGCGAGGCTCCAACTCAGGAAGGTGCGAATGGCGACCACGATCGCCAGCACCCACACGCTTTGCAGCGTGGGTGTGAAGGCCACCGTGCGCACGATGTCGGCCGCCACCAGCACTTCGAGGCCGAGCAGGATGGCGCGGCCCATGTCATGGCGCGCCTGCGCGACACGCGACACGGCGGCACCGTGGCCGCGCACGCCGCGCCAGGCGGCCAATAGCAGACCGAGCACGATGAGGGCCACGCCGGCGGCTTCGATGCCGTTGCCGACGCGCTCGATCAAGTCAGCGTGTGTCATGTCGGTTCAGCGCGAAAGCAGCGCGGGCATCGCATCGGCCCTGGGCATCGACGGCGCCGGTGTCACCACCAGGCCGCGCGCCAGCCGGGCCGCGATGACCAGCGCGATGCCGACCGAGGTCACGGCGGCCGGCCAGCCCAGGTGCTGGAACAGCTGGCCGACCACGGCTGCACCGACCAGGCCACCGAAGAAATAGCTGGCCAGGTACATGCCGCTCGCCGAGCCGGGGTCGTCGGTCGCGGCGCGGCCCACGAAACCGGTGGCAGTGGCTTGCGCGAAGAAGGTGCCGGCGCCGACACAGGCCAGGCCCGCCACCACCGCCGCCAGATGCGGCAACAGCAATAGCGGCAAACCGACACCGGCCAACGCCAGCGAAGCGCGGAACGATCGCTGGATGCCGACCCTGGCGATCACGCGGCCGGCCAGCGGCGTGGTGAACAGCGAGGGCAGGAACACGAAGTACACGAAGCCCAGGCCCATCGCCGACAGCGCGATCGGCTCGCGCGCCAGCACGAAGTTCACGTAGGTGAAGGTGCCGATGAATGCGAACAGAATCAGGAACCCGATCGTGAAGCTCGCGCGCAACGGCGGGTTGCGCCAATGACCACGCAACGTCTGCCACGGCGCCGTGGGCATCGCCGCCGCGGGCATCGGCATTGCGCGCGCCAGTGTGAGCCAGGCCAGCAGGGCCCCGGCCAGATTCAACGCGGCGAAGACGACGAAGTTGCCGGCCAGGCCGAGGTGGTCGGCCAGCGCGGCAGACATCAGGCGGCCGAACAGATTGCTCGCCACGTTGCCGGTGACATAGGCCGCGAAGGCACCAGCCGCCGCGCCCATGCTGCAATGCTCGGCCAGGTACGACAGCGTCAAGGCGAACGCGGTCGACATCGCCAGGCCTTGCACGATGCGCAGCGCGGTGAACACGGCGAGGTCGGGCGCCACCGCCAGCGCGGCCGTGGGCAAGGCCAGCAGCGCGAGGCTCGTGACGACCCCTTTTCGCCGATCGATGCGACGGCCGAACAGAGCCATCACGAGGCCCGCCACCGCCATGCCGACGGTGCTGGCGTTGACAGCCAGCCCCATCGCCGCCGGGCTCACGCGGTAGGCCCGCGCCAGCGTGGGCAGGATGGCCTGGGTGGCAAAGAGGTCCACCAGGGTCAGGAACGCCATCAAGGCGACTGTGAAGTTGCGGAACATGGCGTTGCTTCCCTAGGTGGTGGACCCAAACCGGTGGAGTCGCCCGCTGGTGAGGGACGGGCGGCCTGCGCCACCGGGCCGGTCCCCGCGGGGGGTGCTCGCGGTGCTCCGCGAGCGGGAGCCAACAGGCTCTACATCATGTGTTCGTCGTGCTTCTCTTCCGAGCGGAACAGGTCGAACGCGTAGATCACCACCGGCTTGGTGCCGGTGTTCTTCCACCAGTGCGACGTCGGGCTGCGCTCGGGCGTGATGTCGCCCTTCTTGTGCAGGATCGGCACCGCGCAGGTGCTGGCGTACTCGGTGATCTCGCCGCTGGCGATCAGCAGCAGCGCGGGACGATCGCTGTGGCTGTGCCACGGCACGACGCCACCGGGGGCGATGTCGAGCTTGCGGGCGCGCAGCAGGCGGCCCTGGATCGACACCGGCTCCTTGGCCAGGTCGGTCGACGTGATGACCATGTCGGTCACGCCGCTGGCCGGGTTGGCCGACATCGCTTGGCCGGTGCCGTTGGGGCGGCGCTGGTCGGCCGGGCATTCGCCGGCCTGGGCGGCCGACAGCGCACCGACCGTGAGGGCGGCCGCGGCAAGAACGCTGATGCGAGAGTTGAACTTCATGGGTGTTGCTCCTGAGTTGGAAGGGTGCGGCAGCGATGCCGCGGTGGGGAAACGACGGGCAGCTAACGCCCGGATCAGTGCGCAGTCCAGCCGCCTTCGATCGGCAGCACGCCGCCGGTGATCGACGCCGCGGCGTCGCTGCACAGGAAGGCGGTCAACGCCGCCACCTGCTCGACGGTGACGAACCGCTTGGTCGGCTGCGCCGCCAGCAGCACGTCGCGCACGACGGCTTCTTCGCCGATGCCGCGCGCCTTGGCGGTCTCGGGAATCTGCTTTTGCACCAGCGGCGTCAGCACGTAGCCCGGGCACACCGCGTTGACCGTGATGCCGACCTCAGCGACCTCGAGCGCCACCGTCTTGGTCAGGCCGGCGATGCCGTGCTTGGCGGCGACGTAGGCGCTTTTGAATGGGCTGGCCACCAGCGCATGGGCCGAAGCGACGTTGACGATGCGCCCGAAACCCTTCTTCTTCATCGCCGGCAGCGCCAGGCGCGTGGTGTGGAACGCCGCGCTCAGGTTGATCGCCAGGATCGCGTTCCACTGAGTCGTAGGAAACTCATCGACCGGCGCCACATGCTGGATGCCGGCGTTGTTGATCAACAGGTCGATGGCGCCGAACTCGGCCGTCGCGCGCGCCATCATCGATTCGATGGCCTCGGCGCGGCTCATGTCGGCGCCGTCGTACATCACGTTGACGCCGTGGGCTTGCGCCAACTCCTGGCGCAGCTGCGCGATCTGCGCTGCGTCGCCGAAACCGTTCAACACGATGTGGGCGCCGCGAGCAGCGAACTCGCGGGCGATGCCCAGTCCGATGCCCGACGTCGAGCCGGTGATCAATGCGGTCTTGCCTTGGAACATGGTGCGCTTCTCCTGTCGTGGTGGATCGGACGACACGATCAATTCGGTTGTCCCTCGGGGCCGTCTGTCGGCCGCGAATCCGGTTCCTTACGCGCCCCTAAAAAAGTCTTCGAGCGCTGTAAGTGCGGCCAAAGCGCCGCGACTACGACCGTCACGACGCGCACCCCTATCTGGAGACAGCCATGACCGCAGCCCAATCGATCGTCATCGTCGGGGGCGGCTTCGCCGGCACCACGCTGGCGCGTGCGCTCGATGCGCGCCGCCCTGCGGGGTTGCAGGTCACCCTGATCTCCGACGAGAGCACCACCACCTTCAACCCCATGCTGCCCGAGGCGGTGGGCGCGTCGGTGTTCCCCGAGCAGGTGGTGGCGCCGCTGCGCGAGATGCTCGACATGAAGCGCGGCGATCGTTTCGTGATGGGCCGCGTCACCGACGTCGACAGCCGCGCGCACACGCTGCGTTGCGAGACGCTGGCCGGCATCCGCGAGCTGCGCTACGACCAGTTGGTGCTGGCCTACGGCAACCGCGCGCGGCTGGACCTGATCCCGGGCATGGCGCTGCATGCGATGCCGCTGAAGACGGTGGGCGACGCGCTGCACATCCGCAACGTGGTGCTGCGCCGGCTGGCGTGCATCGAACTGGAAACCGATGCCGCGCTGCGCCGCGAGATCGGCCACTTCGTCGTCATCGGCGGCGGCTTCTCGGGTGTCGAGGTGGCGGGTGAACTGATCGATTGCCTGGCCAGCATCCGGCGCTTCTATCCACGCGTGACGGCCGACGAGGTGAAGGTCACGTTGCTGCACGACCTCGACCGCCTGTTGCCCGAGATGTCGCCGCGCCTGGCCGTCGCCGCCATGCGCTCCTTGCGCAAGCGCGGCGTGGCGGTGGAGCTGCACGCGCGTGCGATGGCGATCCACGAACGCGGCGTGCGGCTCGAAGACGGCCGTGCGTTAAATGCCCAGACGGTGATCTCCACGGTCGGCACGCGGCCGAACAGCCTGACCAATGAACTCGGCCTGGCCACCGAACGTGGGCGCCTGATCGTCGAGCCCGACCTGTCGGTGCCGGGTCATGCCGACCTGTGGGCGCTCGGCGACTGCGCGCTGGTGCCCAACGGGTTCGACGACAAGCCGTCGCCGCCGACGGCGCAGTTCGCGGTGTGCCAGGCCCGGCAGCTGGCCGCCAACCTGTTGGCGCGCCTGCGCGGCGAGCCGACACGCGCATTCGCCGCGCGGCCGCGCGGCATGATGGCCGCGATCGGCCGCCGCAACGGTGTGGCCGATGTGCTCGGCTTCGGCTTCAGCGGCTTGCCGGCGTGGCTGCTGTGGCGTGCCTACTACTTGTCGCAAATGCCGACGCTGCGGCGCAAGCTGCGCATCTGGGTCGAGTGGACCTGGGGCATGTTCTTCGCGGCCGACATCACCCACCTGCGCTTCACGCGCAGCGCCGAATTGCCGGTGCACGAGCGCGGTGCCGGCGTCTGACACTCAAGGCCGGCCGCGATGTCCGCGTTGACAGTCGGTAGGGTCGTCACGCCCCCGGAACAAGGGCCGTCCGGCCCATGGCTGCGGGATGCGAGCGCGCGGGCGCGTGATCACACTGGGGCTGCGCGCTCGAAGGTCGTGCGCGCGGAAGGAGCGGCAGCGATGCCGATGGCACCCGGACTGCGCGAGGAGCTGGCCAACACGGCCAGCCACGTTCTGGGTGTGCTGCTCGCGCTGGTGGCGCTGCCGGTGCTGGCGGCCGACGATGCGCTGCGTGCGGGCTCGCGCCACCTCGGCGTCTGGGTGTTCGCCGCGACGATGCTGCTGGTGTACGCGGTCTCTTCCGCCTACCACGCCGCACCCGTTGGCCCGGCCAAAGGCCTGCTCAAGCGGCTCGACCACGCGGCGATCTACCTCTTCATGGCGGGCACCTTCACGCCGTTTGCCATCGGCCACGTTCTCGGCGGGCAGCTGCTGGTGCTGGTGTGGGGAGTGGCTGCCACCGGCGTGGCGCTGAAGTTGGCCGGCTACCTGCGCGACCGCACGCTGTCCACCGGCCTGTACCTCGCCTTCGGCTGGTTGGTGGTTGCCGCCGCGCAGCCGCTGCTGGCCTCGCTCGGCCGCGACGGCCTGTTGTGGTTGCTTGCCGGTGGCATTGCCTACACCGCGGGCACGCTGTTTTTCGTGCTCGACCAGCGGCTGCGTTTCGGCCATCTCGTGTGGCATGTGTTCGTGCTGGTGGGCAGCGGCTGCCACTTCGTGGCGGTGCTCAAGCACGCCGCCTGAACACGCCGCACAGCCGGCGCCGGGCCGCCCCCAGCCGGCTGAGCCCCTCTGGGGGCAGCGAACGCAGTGAGCGTGGGGGGCTCAAGGTGCACGCCGCTCGACGATCAGCGGCACCAACTGCAGGTCGGCGCGCAGCCGTTCCGCAGCGCCGCTGGCATCGGCGCGCGTGCGGTAGGGCCCGGCCTGCAGGCGGTGCAGGTCACGGTCGCGGAAGATCGCCATCAGCGGCGCCAGCCAATCGAGCTCGCGTTCGACCTTGCGTTGGAAGTCGAGTGCGCCGTCGCGCTCGCGAAACGCACCGAGCTGCAACCAGAAGCCCGGCGTTGCCATGGCAATCGGCCGTTCCGGCGCGTGCGGGATCTCCGCGATCGTGTCGTCGATGCCGCCGCCGCTGCCCGGCGTGGCGTCGTTCGCCGCGGTGTCGCTCGGCGCCGCCGGTGCGGCGATCGCCACCGTGGTCACGGCGCCGGCAGGCGGCTCGGGCGGACTGACGGCGGGCGGCGCCACCGCAGGCGCCACCAGGACCGGTGTCGGTGGCGCGGCGGTCAGCGCACGGCCATCGAGGCGCCAGGCGCCGGTGCGGATGGCCTCTTGCGTGATGCGCTCCACATCGACAGGCGCCACCGCGTTGAGCACGCCGAGCTTGAGTGCCGCCGTGTAGCTGAGATCGATCACGCGGCCATCGTGGAACGGGCCGCGGTCGTTGATGCGCACGATCACCTCGCGGCCGTTGGCCGGGTTGCGCACGCGCGCATAGCTCGGAATCGGCATGGTCTTGTGCGCGGCCGTCATCGCGTACATGTCGTAGGGTTCGCCGCTCGAGGTGGGCCGGCCCTGGAACTTGCGGCCGTACCACGAGGCCAGGCCGCGCTCACTGAGCGGGGCATCGGCGGGCAGCGGCGAATACCAACGACCGAACACCTCGTAGGGTTTGTTGGGCCCGCCGTTGCGCAGCGTTTCGATGCGCGGCTCGGCATCGGGCACCTGGGCCAGATTGGGTGGCGGGTTGGCGCCCGGGCCGTCGCGACCGGATGCGGACGCGGCGCCGCGCGGCGCACCGCCGCGTGGGGTGCTGGCGCAGCCCACCAGCGCCAACACGGCCAGCACGATCCACGCGCGGGGCTGCCAATGCATGGCGCGACACCATACACCAGGCCCGTGCTGCGAGCGGGCCCAGACCGCCACGGCTAGCATGGCGGCTGCGCCGCGATCGCCGCGCATGTCACGAACCCCACGGAGCCTTCGCATGAAAACACGCGCCGCCGTCGCCTGGAAAGCCGGTGCCCCGCTGACGATCGAATCGGTGGACCTCGAAGGCCCACGCGTTGGCGAGGTGCTCATCGAGGTCAAGGCCACCGGCATCTGCCACACCGACCACTACACGCTGTCGGGCGCGGACCCCGAGGGCCTGTTCCCCGCGATCCTCGGCCATGAGGGCGCCGGCATGGTCGTCGACGTCGGCCCCGGCGTGGCATCGCTGAAGAACGGCGATCACGTGATCCCGCTGTACACGCCCGAATGCCGGCAGTGCAAGTTCTGCCTGTCGCGCAAGACCAACCTGTGCCAGCAGATCCGAGCCACGCAGGGCAAAGGGCTGATGCCCGATGCGACCAGCCGCTTCTCGATCGGCGGCAAGCCGATCCTGCACTACATGGGCACCTCGACGTTCAGCAACTTCATCGTCGTGCCCGAGATCGCGCTGGCCAAGATCCGCAGCGACGCGCCGTTCGACAAGGTCTGCTACATCGGCTGCGGCGTCACCACCGGCGTCGGCGCGGTGCTGTTCACCGCCAAGGTGGAAGCCGGCGCCAACGTGGTGGTGTTCGGCCTGGGTGGCATCGGCCTGAACGTGATCCAGGGCGCCAAGATGGTGGGCGCCGACAAGATCATCGGCATCGACATCAACCCCGCTCGCGAAGCGATGGCGCGGCGCTTCGGCATGACGCATTTCATCAACCCGAAGCAGGTGGACCAGGTGGTCGATGCCATCGTGCAGCTCACCGACGGCGGCGCTGACTACAGCTTCGAGTGCATCGGCAACACCGCCACCATGCGCCAGGCGCTCGAGTGTTGCCACAAGGGCTGGGGCGTCAGCGTCATCATCGGCGTGGCCGCGGCGGGCCAGGAGATCGCCACGCGGCCGTTCCAGCTCGTCACCGGTCGCGTGTGGAAAGGCTCGGCCTTCGGCGGCGCACGCGGCCGCAGCGACGTGCCCAGGATCGTCGACTGGTACATGGACGGCAAGATCCAGATCGACCCGTTGATCACGCACACGCTGAAGCTCGACGAGATCAACCGCGGCTTCGATCTGATGGAGCGTGGCGAGTCGATCCGATCCGTGGTGGTGTACTGAGCGGCGGTCTGCGCCGGGCCGAGCGAGTTCGACGCTGGCCCACCGCCAAGGGCGCTGCTTCATGCTGACGCTGTGGGCCGATCACGCTGGCGCGCCCGGCGCGGATCGAACGCGCGACCCCTGGCTTCGGAGGCCAGTACTCTATCCACTGAGCTACGGGCGCATCGCGACACGCGGCAAGGCGCATCACAACGGAGCGCGCGATTCTATCAGCGCGCCCCTGCGGCGAAGGCCGCCGCGAAGACGCGTCGATATAATCAGCCGCTTTTGCATTCGAGCACGCCGATATGAGCGATGTCCTGCCCGCCGAGCACGAAACGCACGAAGGTCTGATCCGTACGCCGCGACAGTTGGTGGTCGTGCTGGTCGCCTCGTTCACGCTGCCGGTGGTGATCATCATCATGCTGATCAACTTCGTCGCCTGGGACAGCAAGCCCTCGGCCGGCAGCGATGGGCTCTCGCCCGAGGCGGTGGCGCGGCGCATCCAGCCGGTGGGTGTGTCGGAGTACAAAGACCCGACGGACGTCAAATCGCTGAAGACCGGCGAGCAGGTGTTCCAGGCGCAATGCACGGCCTGCCACACCAGTGGTGCCGTGGGTGCGCCCAAACTCGCCGACGAAGCCGCGTGGGGCCCGCGCATCAAGGCGGGCTACGACGCGCTGCTCGGCTCGGCGCTCAAGGGCAAGGGCAACATGCCGCCGCAAGGCGGTGGCGACTTCTCCGACTTCGAGATCGGCCGCGCCGTGGTCTTCATGGCCAACAAGGGCGGCGCCAAGCTCGAGGAGCCCAAGCCGCCCGCGGCCGCTGCCAGCGCGGCGAAATAGCCGGCTTGCCGCGCGCGGCGAAGGCAACGCCGCGCGTCAGAACGCCCAGGTCGCCGCCAGCAGGCCGACCTGGCGTTGCGGCAACTGCGCCCACACCGCGTCCGCCGGTCCGCCGTAGATCCGCCATGCCGCGTTGAGCCGCAGCCGATCACCCTGCCACTGCACACCCAGCGTGAGCACGTGGCCCTGGTCGGCTGGCGTGAACAACGTATCGAGCGACAGCAGCCAGTGGTCGGGCTGCCACGACAGCCGCACGAACAGGTTGTCGCGCCGCAGATTCTGCGCGGTGAAGGGTGCCGCCTGCCAAGCCAGGTTGCCGGCAGTGGCGCTAACGAGGTCCGCCGGCAGACCCGCCCGCGCGGCGAACGCCGCCAATGAGCGGTTGCGCAGGGACCATTGATCCCACTGCTCGTCGCTGAGCGCGGTGCCGTCGTGCCACCATTCCAGCAGCAGGCTTTGTTGTTGCTGGCCGGTCCAGCTGGCGCCGAGCAGCCACTGCGAGGTGCGACCGAGCGTGGCCTGCGACCACGGGTTGAAAGGCACCGGGGCGCCACCGGCCTGCGCATCGATGCGCCAGGCGTCGTGCCGCTGCAGCGCACGCGCCGAGGCATGCAGCTCGAGCTCGTCGGTGGCCACGAACGCCAGCGCGGCGCCCACGCTCGCGCGCGTGTGCTCGCCCCAGCGCGCGAACAGATGCCAGTCGGCCGCACCCTGGCGCGTGTACCAGCGGGCGGCGAGCGCATTTTCCAGTGCGCCGCGCTGCTCGTCGTCGGCTTCGCCGGCGTGGTTCGGATTGACCCACGCCAGCGTGAAGGCCCGTTCCGCGCCAAAGTGCTCCAACTGCAGCAACGGCCGACCCTCGGGCGTCACGGTCAACAGCGTGCGGCGCTGCTCTTGCTGCACCACGTCGTTCGGCCGAAAGCCGAACCCGACATCCCAGCTGACGATCTTCTTGCCGACGCCGAACTGCCAGGCGCCGAAGTCGCTGGCGGCGTGCAGCTCGTTGACGCGCGAGCGGTCCTCGGTGGGCCCGCCTTCGCGATGATCCTCTGCCAGCAGCACGTCGCCCGCCAGCGACGACAGCCACGGCCGCGTGGCGGCCGGATGCCAGCTGCCGCGCAACTCGGCCTCCGCTCGCAGCCCCGGGCCCTCGATGGCCGCGATGCCGGGCGCCCGCATGTTGGCTGCGGCCAACGGCCCGGCGTCGTTGATGCGGCGGGTTTCGGCGAGCAGGCGCCATTCGCCACTGCCGTCGAGCTCCACAGCCAACGTCGTGCCGCTGAGCAACGCGAGCAACACCAGGCCCGCGCCGCCGCGGCGCCATGACGACCCCGCTGCCACGATCTATTCCAGCGCCGGGTTGCGCGCCAGGAACATCGGGTTGAGCCAGGTCTCGGGCACCACCTTGTTCTGCCGCGACAGGTAGCGCACACGGGTCTCCTTGTGGTTGCTCAACTGGTCGAGCAGCACCATCTCGGTCACGAGTGTTGGCGCCGTCGGCTTGTCGAACACGAAGCGCGCCTGCTTGGCCAGCTTGTCGGACTGCACGTAGAGCTCGGCGCGCACCGGCTCGTGCCGCAGCTTGCCCAGCCACAGCTCGATGCGCTGGTAGCTCACGCCCTTGCGCGCGGCCTGCAGGCTCAAGTGTTGGCACTGCTGATCGGATTCGGCACCGCACGGCTCGTCGCCGGCCACGCTGCCGGTGTAGTCCTCGGCCCAGCTCATCGTCGCGATGTCGCCGGTCGATGCGTCGCCGAGCAGCTTTTGCGACGGCGTGATGCGCAGCGCGCGCTGACTGCCCGGCATCAACAACCAGAAGTCGTCGCCCAGCATCAGCACCTTCTGCCCCGCCTCGGCAGGCGAGCGCATCAGCACCAGCGACTTGTGCTGCGCCTGCACGAACACCGTGTAGCGCCGCTCCTTGTCGGGGCTGCCGTCGCGGTTGAGCACGCTGACCTGCGTCTCGACCTGCAGATTGTCCTGCCCCGTGCGGTAACGGTCGGCCGCCTTCAGCAGCGTCGACACGTCGTCGGCCGCGTGGGCGTGGATCGCGGTCATCGCCGCGGCCAACAGCGCCAGGCGCTGGATGATCCTGATCATCATGTGAATGCTCCGTTTGACTTCACACATGTGCCAGCGCATCGACGATCGGCTTCTTCACCGTGCGCCGCGCCACCCAGGCCGACGCTGCCATCGCCAACACCACCATCGCCAGCAGCGTCGCGCCATACAGGCCGCCGTCCATCACCACCTGCAGCGGGTAGCCGTTGCTGCGCCCGGGCGGCGGCGGCATTTCCAGCGGAAACACCAGCAGTGCCACTGACACCGCCAGCGCCACCGCGGCGCCGAGCAGCGCACCGGCACCGCCGAGCACCAGGCCCTCGAGTGCGAACGAGCGCGTCAGTTGCGCGGGCAGCGTGCCCATCGCGCGCAGCGTGCCGATCTCGCGCGTGCGCTCGATGATCGCCATCGCCATCGCGTTGGTGACCACGAAGACGACGATCACGCCGATGATCAGGCCCAGCGCACCGAAGATGCGGTTGTAGAGTTCTTTCACGCTCTTGTAGAACGTGGCCTGGTCGAGCCAGGTCTGCACCGCCAATTGCGGCAGCGCCGCGGCGATGCGGGTGCGCGCCGGATCGGTGGCGTCCATGCCCGACAGGAACACGCCCAGGCTCGACACGCGGCGCGTCACCAGCAATTTCTGCGCGGTGTCGACGTCGAGGTAGACCAGACGCTTGTCGACATCGGGAATGCCGGTGGAGAACACGCCCTTGACGGTGACGTCGACCGCATTGAGCGCCCCTTCGGTGGTGCTGGCCAGCAGCGTCAGGCCGGCGCCGGGTGCGGCTTTCAAACTGCGCGCGAGACCTTCGCCGAGCATCACGGTGTTGTGCTGCCCCGAGGTCAGCACATCGCCGGCGCGCACGCGCAGAAACGGCCCCTTGACCGCGAACTCGGCGTCAGGGTCGATGCCGGCGGCCAGCATCACGGTGGACTTGTCGCCGTTGCTGATGAGGCCGCTGAACTCCACGCGCGGCAGCACGTGCAGCACGTCGCGGTCGGCGAGCAGTTGGGTCTTGATCGCCGCCACGTCGTCCAGGCCGTACTGCAGCGGCGTGTCTTCGTCGCGCTGGAACTGCTCGGGCTTGGCGACGATCAGGTGGCCGGTGGTGCGCGCCGAGATCTGCGCCAGCCCCTGATAGGTGAACAGCGCAAAGCCGCCGGCCAGCAGGATGGCGGCGGTGCCGAGCGCGGCGATCGACACCGTGACGGCGGAGCGCCGCCGGTTGCGCAGCGTGTTGAGCGTGGCAAAGCGCAGCCAGCGCAGCGCGCTGCCAAGCGCACGCGCCGGGCGCTCGCCCTTGGCACTGGGCAATGCATCGCGGGGATGGTCGTGCAGGTTCATGCCAACACCTCTTGTGGCGCCGCGGCGGCGACGATGCGGCCGTCGCGCAGGTCGATCACCCGATCGCAACGGCGCAGCAGGCGTGCGTCGTGGGTGGCGATCAGGAACGCCGCGCCTTGCGCGTGACCGCGCTCGCGCATCAGGTCGAGCACCTGGTCGGCCGTGTGCGAGTCCAGGCTCGCGGTCGGTTCGTCGGCGATCACCAGCGCTGGCCGTTTGACCAGCGCGCGCGCGATCGCCACCCGCTGGCGCTGTCCGCCCGACAACGCGTCGGGGCGGTGCGCCGAATGCTCGGACAGGCCCACCGCCTGCAGCACCTGCGCCACGCGCTGGCGGCGCTCGGCCGTGGCCACGCCGGTGAGGAACAGCGGGTAGTCGACGTTGTCGGCCACCGTCATCACCGGCACCAGGTTGAAGCTCTGGAACACGAAGCCGATCGCATCGCGCCGCAACAGCGTGGCTTCGGATTCGCCGATGCCGTCGACGATTCGGCCACGGAAGCGGATCTCGCCGCGGTCGGGCTGGTCGATCAGCCCGGCCAGATTGAGCAACGTGCTCTTGCCGCTCCCCGAGGGACCGGTCAGCGCCAGCATCTCGCCCGCCCGCACCCGCAGGTCCACACCCTGCAGCGCGGGCACCACGTGTTGGCCGAGGCGGTAGGTCTTGTGCACGCCGCTCAACTCGAGCACAGCCGACGTCGGACTCACGATGCGAGCTCCTTCAACTTGGCTTGCGCCAAAGGGGCCTGAGGGGCGCCGCTGCTGACCACCTGCTCGAACCATCGGCGCGCATCGGACGGCCGGTTGCCGGCCGCAGCGGCCACCCCGGCGCGCAGCCACACGGTGCCGCGAAACGGCAGCGGCGCCTTCGCCAGCAGCGGGCTTTGCAGCACCTCGTCGAGCAGACGCTGGCCGCGCGACTGGCGGTTGAACATCGACGGCATGCCGAGGAACGTGTTGGCGGCGACGAAGCGTGTCTCCAAGCTCGCCGGCGTGCCTCGGTGCAGCAGCGTGTCGTGCACCGGCTGCAGCAGGCCGAGCGCCTTGTCGATGCGCGCCAGCCCGTCGTCGGCGTAGGACAACTTCTTCCAAGGCAGCAACGCCGCGCGCGCCTGCAGCGCCGTGACCGCGCCGACGTAGGCCAGCAGGACCGGATCGGTGGGATCGGCCGCGGCCAAGGTCGCAAACTGCTTGGCGGCGGTGTCGGCCGCAGCGTCGTCGCCGGCGGCCGCGCGCTGGAACTGGGCGAACGCGGCTTCGAAGGTCGCGACGTCGGCCGCGCAGGCGGGCTTGGCGGCCAGTGCCATCCAGGCGGCGCCGGCCACGCTGGCGGCTGCCACGGCGGCGACACGCAACACAGCGCGCCGAGGTGAGGACAAAGCATCGTTCATGAGGCACCTCGTGAAGAGAAGGTGCCGCTAGTCTGGTCAACGGCGCATCGGCGCGCAGCTTGCTTGCGACGAAGCGGCGCCGCCTGTCGCGAGATGTCGCCCGGCCGACGTCAGCGGGCGTGCCGGGCGAACCCAGGCACGCTGGTGCCGCCCATGGGCCTCGTGGGGCCAGCGCGCCCCGCATCCGAATCCGGCAATGCGGCGTATCCCTGCCCATGTCGCCCCATCGGGCGACGGGGGAGGCCCGTGAATGCGGTGTCGTTCGGGTTGGTGAGTCGAAGCGGCCGCCAGTCAGTGCCGCTGCGCAGCCACCGGCTGCGGCCTCAGCACGTAACCGAAACGCGCGGGCATCGCATCGAATGCCAGGTTCTGCGGCGACCACAGGCCCTGCTCGATCGCGCGCGACGCATCGAGCATGTCCTGGCTGTGCACCAGTCCCAAGCCGCGCTCGCCGTGCAGGAACAGGCGCCCGTGCTCGTCGAGCCAGGCCGCGCGCACGCTGTCATCGTGGCCGGTGTGCGACTGCACCCGCACCGCCTCGCCCAGCCAGCTCACGCGCCACACCAGCGGCGCCGCCTCGAGTTCGACATAGACCCGCTGCGGCCCGTTCTGAAAGAACCAGCAGCCCGCCGCGTCGCACTCGTAGTTGCGATGGATGAACTCCAGCAGCTTGTCGTGCCGGATCACGCTGCCCTTGACCTGCGGGAACGGCCCGGCGCGCTGGATGCGGTCGTCGCGCATGAACCATTGGCCGCGCGCGTCGAGCGCCAGCCAGCCGTAGCAATGCGGCACGGTGGGCCACTTCTTGAGCGCCGCCTTGACGATGTCGTCCATGCGGCCGACGTTAGCTCAGCCGGTGCTGCGCATCCAGCCCATCACCGCTTCGGGCAGGGTCATCAGATGGCCGGGGAATCGGCCGGCCGGGAATCCGACGTGGCCACCATGCGCCGGCTGCCACAGCGTCACGTGCCGACCCGCTGCGTGCGGCTGCGGCAGGCTCGATGCCGGCACGAAGGGGTCGTTGCGCGCATTGAGTGCCAACGTCGGCACGCGGATGCGCGCCAGGTGGGGTTTGGCCGAGGCGCGTGCCCAGTAGTCGTCGGTGTCGCGAAAACCGTGCAACGGCGCGGTGAACACGTTGTCGAACTCGTACAAGGTGTGTGCCGCCAGCAGCCGCTGGCGGTCGAAGAGGCCCGGGTGCTGCGCCAGCTTGTCCAGTGCCTTGGGCTTCATCGTGCGCAGGAACATGCGCGCGTAGACCAGCCGGTTGAAGCCGCGGTCGATCGCGCGGCCGCCGGCTGCCAGATCCAGCGGGGCGCTCACCGCCGCCAGGCTGCCCACCAGCGCGCGCGCGCTGTCGCCTGCTTCGGCGGCCCAGCGCAACAGCGCATTGCCGCCCAGCGACACACCCACCACGTGCAGCGGCGCCTCGGCGTGCGCGCGCAGCCGCTGCAGCAGCCACGCCACTTCCTCGAAGTCTCCCGAGTGGTAGGCGCGCGGCGCGCGATTCAATTCGCCCGAACAGCCCCGCCAGTGCGGTACCGCGTAGCGCCAGCCGGCACGCTGCGCCGCATGGCCGAACGACAACGCGTAGTGGCTGCGCGAGGAGCCCTCCAGGCCGTGCAACAGCACCAGCAGCGGTGCCCGCGGATCGGCGCCGTCGAGCCAATCGATGTCGACGAAGTCGCCGTCGGGCGTGTCCCAGCGCTCGCGGCGCCAATGGGTGGCGGCGGGAGGCCGGCGTGAGACCAGCGCCGGCCAGATCGTCTGCGCGTTGCCGCCGGGTAGCCAGCGCGGTGCACGCCAGCTGCTCGGATCTGGCGCGCGCGCGGCGAGGTCGGCGGCCATCAATGCAGCGTGGTCGGCGCGTCGAGCGGATCCTGCGGCTCGACTGCACTGCCCGGGCTCGCATGATGAGCGACCATGCGCCAGCCCTGTGCCGTTTTCAGGTAGACGTTGGTGGCCACGACGTAGCCCTGCTGCATGCCTTCGGCGCCAGCGATGGCCACCGTCTCGACCAGGTGATGCACGGCTGCATCGAGCGAGCGTGTGCGGTGCACCTGGCCCGGCTCGACCGGAATACCGCCACGCTCGAAGATCGTCTCGAACGAGGCGCGGATCGCGCGCGCGCCGACCACGCGCGGCCCGCCCGGATGCACGCAGACGATGTCATCGTCATCGGACCACACCGCCATCAGTTTCTCGATGTGGGCCTCGCGCAGCGCCTCGTAGAACTGCGCTTCCACGTCGTCGGGCGTGGCCATCAGGTGGGCGATCTTCGAAGGCGGTCCGGCCATGATCACGCTCAGGTGAAGAATGTCCACCCCCAAGCGAACACCGCGGATCCGGCTTTGGCTTCGGCATCACATTGCTGTCGCGATATGAGCCTTCGCCGAAGCGCAAGCGCTTTGCCGGTCCGCTGGTGTTGCCCCCTTGAGGGGGAGGCGGCCGCCAAGCCGCTTCGGGGGTGGTTCATGTCAGCGAAAGACCACGGTCTTGTGGTTGTTCATCAGGACGCGGTGTTCGGCGTGCCAGCGCACCGCGCGCGCCAGCACCAGGCACTCCACGTCGCGGCCGGCGGCGGTCATCTCGTCGGTGGAATGCGTGTGGTCCACGCGCGCCACGTCTTGTTCGATGATCGGCCCTTCGTCGAGATCGGGCGTCACGTAGTGCGCGGTGGCGCCGATCAGCTTGACGCCGCGCGCGTGGGCCTGCGCATAGGGCCGCGCGCCCTTGAAGCTCGGCAGGAAGCTGTGGTGGATGTTGATCGCGCGGCCGGCCAGCTGCGTGCACAGTTCCGGCGACAGGATCTGCATGTAGCGCGCCAGCACCACCAGGTCGATGCGTTGGCCGCGCACGAGATCCAGCACCCGCTGCTCCTGCGCCTGCTTGGCCGCAGCGTCGGCGCCGGGCGTCAGCGGCAGGTGGTGGAACGGGATGCCGTAGCCACGCACGAGGTCGGCGTGCGCGGTGTGGTTCGATACCACGCACGGCACGTCGATCGCCAACTGCTGGCTGCGCACGCGAAACAGCAGGTCGTTCAGGCAGTGGCCGTGCTGGCTGACCATCAGCAGCACGCGCGGCCGCACCTCGCAGGCGTGGAAGTGCAGCGCCATGTCGAACTGCTGGCGCACGTGGCCGAACAGCGCCTC
>Ga0326726_10000105_pt1 | contig 78894 bp, 66 predicted proteins | sample MHFenrmetagenome_2_FD_207603 | JGI IMG/M metagenome (GOLD analysis project Ga0326726, IMG submission 207603) | Lab enriched peat soil microbial communities from Michigan Hollow, Ithaca, NY, United States - MHF15MN | ecosystem: Environmental > Terrestrial > Soil > Wetlands > Peat | place: USA... | reverse complement strand
AGGAGAAAGTCCGGACGGAAAGCATCGCGAAGAAGAAGACCGCATGAACCCGACTCCCGAACGACCACACTGATACCACCAACCCGATGATACCACAAGAGATTTTCTCCACACTGAAGACGACGTTCGGCGACGCCGTGCTTGACGGAAAACTCGACGGCGTTCTGGATCCCTTCGTGAAGGTCGTACCGGACCGGATCAAGGATGTCGCGCTGTTCCTCCGGGACAACGACCAGATGCAGTTCAACACGCTGATGTGCCTCAGCGGGATGGACTACACCGGCGGAAAGCTGGGTGTGGTCTACCACCTTCATTCCATGAAGTGGAACCACAAGATCGTGTTGAAGGTGGATCTGACAACCGGGAATCCCCGCTGCCAGTCCGTGGAGTCCATCTGGAAGACGGCCAACTGGCACGAGCGCGAAGCGTACGACCTATTCGGGATTGAGTTCGAAGGACACCCCGATCTGCGCCGCATCCTGATGCCGTACGATTGGGAAGGGTACCCGCTGCGGAAAGACTATCAGGTGCCCGAATTCTACAATGGAATGAAGGTCCCGTACTGATGGAAAGCCTCCTGACGCAGACCACGGAACAAGTCCAGCGCCCGGGCACCATCCCGGGGCTGGGACGTCCTCTCCACGAACACGAGATGGTGATCAGCATGGGCCCCCAGCACCCTTCCACGCACGGGGTGTTGAGGCTGGAGCTGGTGGTGGACGGTGAAATTGTCGTCGAGGTGATCCCGCACATCGGCTACCTGCACCGCTGCTTTGAGAAACACTGCGAGCATATGACGAACTACCAGCAGGTCATTCCGTACGCAGACCGCCTGGACTATGTTGCGGCGATGAGCAACGAGCTGGGGTTCGTGATTGCCGGGGAAAAGCTCCTGAAGATCCAGGTGCCGGAGCGGGTGGAGTATATCCGCGTGATCATGGCGGAACTTTCCCGTATCATCAGTCACCTGATTGCGATCGGCACGTACGGGATGGACATCGGCGCATTCACGCCGTTCCTGTACTGCATGCGCGACCGGGAGCACGTCCTGGATATTTTCGAAAGCACCTGCGGTGCGCGCCTGCTGTACAACTACATGTGGATCGGCGGGCTGTCACACGATGTGCCTCCTGATTTTCAGGAGAAGGTGCGCGCGTTCTGCAAATACTTCCGCCCGAACATCAAAGAGCTTAACGATCTCCTCTCGTACAACAAGATCTTCATTGAACGGACCGCCAACGTCGGCGTGTTGCCTGCGGAGGTTGCGATCAACTACGCGGTGAGCGGCCCGACGCTCCGGGGCTCCGGCGTCAAATGGGACCTGCGCAAGAACGATCCGTATTCTGTCTATCCCAAACTCGATTTCGCGATCCCGGTCGGGAAAGGGGAGAAAGGGGTGACGGGCGACTGCTGGGATCGGTACATGGTACGGGTGCGGGAGATGGAGCAGAGCGTCAACATTATCGAACAGGCCGTCGAACGGCTCCCCGCAGGCGATGTGCAGGCGGCCCTTCCGAAACGGATCCGGCCTGAGGCGGGCGATGTCTATGTGCGGACGGAGACGCCGAAGGGGGAACTCGGGTACTACGTCGTGTCGGACGGGACGGCGAGCCCGTTCCGCGTGAAGGTGAAGCCGCCCTGTTTCGTGAACCTCTCCGCGCTCCCCGCGATGTGTCGTGGCGCGATGATCGCCGATGTGGTGGCGGTTCTGGGGAGTATCGATATCGTGCTTGGCGAGGTCGACCGATGAAAGAGCTCCTGATTGATCTGCTCGGGAACGAAATCCTTGTCTACACGCTGATGGCCTTTGTTCCCCTGATCTGGGTGATTCCATTCGCCCTGTTTGCCGTGTGGTGGGAGCGGAAGATCTCAGCCCACATGCAGGATCGTCTTGGTCCGATGCGCACCGGTTGGCACGGATGGTTGCAGACCATCGCGGACATCCTCAAGCTGATCCAGAAGGAGGACATCATCCCCACGGCAGCGGACCGGAAACTCTTCATTCTTGCCCCGTACGTCGTGTTCACCGGTGCGTATGCGACCTTTGCGGCAATCCCGTTCAGCGCCGCGTATCTCGGGGCGGAGATCAACCTCGGGCTGTTTTATGTCATCGCGGTCTCGTCCATCGTAGTGGTCGGACTTCTGATGGCGGGTTGGGCCTCGAACAACAAGTGGTCGCTTCTGGGCGCGCTGCGTTCCGCGGCGCAGATTGTGAGTTATGAAATACCGGTCGCCCTTTCCCTGCTTGCGGTCGTCATGGTGACGGGGACGTTCGATCTTCAGGAGATCAACCGGATGCAGTCCGGGTCGATTTTCAACTGGTTGGTGTTCGGCAAGTTTCCGCTTCTCTTCGTTGCATTTGTCATTTATTTTCTCGGCTCCCTGGCCGAGGTGAACCGGACGCCGTTCGATCTCCCCGAGGCCGAATCCGAGCTCGTGGGAGGATATCACACGGAATACGGCGGCATGCGGTTCGCGCTCCTCTTTCTTTCCGAGTACGCGAACATGTTCGCAGTCTCGGCGATCGCGGCGTCACTCTTCTTCGGTGGATGGAACAGTCCGTTCGGAGACTTTCTGAGCGGCCCTATCTGGGGAGCGGTCTGGTTTCTCGGCAAAGGCATGGTGTTTATTTTCGTCCAGATGTGGCTTCGCTGGACGCTGCCGCGTCTGCGTGTGGACCAGCTGATGTATGTAGGGTGGAAAGTCCTGACGCCGTTCGCATTCGCGCTGATCCTGGCTGTCGGCGCGTGGGTGCTTGCGGTGCGGTGAGTCTCGTTCCGGGAGAAGGAGAACACATGGGTCGGTATTTTCGCAACATCTGGGATGGCATCGTCACGGTCCTTATCGGTATGAAGGTGACATGGCGGCACCTGTTTCTGCGTTCGGTGACCATCCAGTATCCGGATGTGAAGCTCAAACTCACCGAGCGGGCGCGCAACAGGCTGTATGTCAACATGGACGACTGCATCGGTTGCGATCAGTGTGCCGTGGCCTGTCCGGTGGACTGCATCACGATTGAGACGATCAAATCCACGCCGGACGTTGATCTCGGCCTGACGTCGGTGGGGACAAAGAAACGGCTGTATGTCCCGAAGTTTGACATCGATATTGCCAAGTGCTGTTACTGTGGGCTCTGCGTCTATCCCTGTCCGACGGAATGCATCAAGATGACGGATGTGTACGAGTTTTCCGAATACGAGCGGCAGAATCTGGTGTACAGTTTCGCGGTCATGATGCCGGCCGAGATCGATGCGGCCAAAGCGAAGTTGGCCGCTCACGAGAAGGAGCAGGCGGCAAAGAAAGCCGCGGCTGCGGCCGTAGCCGCGGCGGCCAAAGCGGCGCCCGCGTCTCCGCCTCCGCCACCCGTAGCTCCTGCGGCTCCACAGTCTTCCGACAAAACATCGTAAACGACCATGCACCTCTTTGACGCCGTCTTTTTTCTGTTCGCGCTGATCACCGTCGTTTCGGCCTTCATCGTCGTTTTTTCCAGGAGCATCATCTACGCCGCGTTCTCGCTCCTGTTCACCTTCTTCGGCGTGGCGGGCCTATATGTGCTGCTGCAGGCAGATTTCCTGGCCGTGGCGCAAGTACTGATCTACGTCGGCGGCATTCTCGTTCTGCTCCTCTTCGGCGTCATGCTGACGAACAAGGTGGTGAACGTGGAGCTGAAGACCGGGACGATCCACACCGTTCCCGCGCTGATTCTCGTCGCCATCCTCGCCGGGACGTTTTCCGGCCTCTTCTACTCGACCTGGAAAGGCACTTCCGCGCCGGCCACGGGATTGACAGGCACCATCAAGCCGATCGGTGAGCTGCTGATGACAGGCTATCTGCTCCCATTCGAAGTCGCGTCGGTGGTCCTGCTCGTTGCCCTTATCGGTGCCGCAATGATGGCGCGGCGCACCCGTCATTCTCCGGAGAAAGCATCGCGATGACCCCGTCCAGTGGTTTCTTCGATTACGCGCTCGACCTCCTGAAGGAGTTTTTTGCCTGGCTCCCGCACGTTTCGCTTGCGCATTTCCTGATCGTGAGCGCCATTCTGTTCGCTCTCGGCGTTTACGGCATCGCCACGCGTCGCAATGCGATCCTCGTGCTGATGGGCGTGGAACTGGTTCTGAACGCCGCGAATATCAACCTGATCGCGTTTTCGCGTTATGGCGGTGTGAGCCTGGACGGTCAGGTCGCCGCGATCTTCGTCATCATCCTCGCGGCGGCCGAAGCGGCTATCGCGCTGGCCATCGTCCTGAACATCTATCACCGGTTCCAGACGGTGAATGTCGATGATATCAGCACGATGAAGGAATAATTCCTGGACCATCGCTGAGCACCGGAAACGATGTCACCTGACGCCCTCATTATCCTCGCACTTCTGAACCTGACCGTCCCCCTGGCGGGATTCGTGCTGATGATGTTTTTCGGCAGGAAGCTCCCCCGGCAGGGCGACTGGCTGGAGGTGTCCCTCGTTACCTTCGTCCTGGGGTCCTCGCTCGTCGTCCTCGCGCAGAAATTGCTCTATTACCCTGACGATACCCTCCGGCTGGTTTTTCCCTGGATCGGTCCGCTGAATATCCAGCTCGGGTTCCAGCTGGACAACCTGTCGACGATCATGATGGCTGTTGTGGCGCTCATCAGCACTCTGGTGCACTACTTCTCCGTGGGATACATGCGGGGTGACGTGCGATACGCGCGCTATTTCGGCTATCTCGGTTTCTTCACCTTCTCGATGATGATGATCGTCCTGGCGGACAACCTGTTTCTTCTGTATGTCGGCTGGGAGCTCGTCGGGATCAGCTCGTATCTTCTTATCGGGCACTGGTACGAAAAGAAGAGCGCATCCAACGCGGCGATGAAGGCGTTCATTGTCAACCGTGTGGGTGACCTGGGTTTTTTCATCGGTATTGCGGTTTTGTACGCGACCTTTCGCACGTTCGGGCTCCCGGAGATCTTCGACGCGATCCGTGGCGGGCATTTGCCCGGGGGGAGTGAGCGATGGATGACTGTGGCGGGGGTGTTGATCTTTTGCGGCGCGATAGGTAAATCGGCCCAGTTTCCGCTGCACGTCTGGCTGCCGGATGCCATGGAGGGTCCGACACCGGTCAGCGCCCTGATCCATGCGGCGACGATGGTTGCGGCGGGCGTTTATCTGGTGGCCCGGACGTTCCCCCTGATGTCTGCAGACGCGCTTGTCATTATCGCCTACATCGGCGCCATTACGGCATTCATCTCCGCAACGATAGCGATCGCGCAGAACGACATCAAGAAAGTTCTTGCCTATTCGACCATCAGCCAGCTCGGCTACATGATCATGGCCCTGGGGGCCGGCGCGTACACTGCAGGGTTTTTTCATCTGACCACCCACGCGATGTTCAAGGCCGGTCTCTTCCTCGGCTCGGGTTCGGTGATTCACGCGATGCATCACGCCCTTCATCACACGGGTGATCATCAGACCGATCCGCAGGACATCCGCACCATGGGGGGGTTGCGGAGGAAGATGCCCGTGACGTTCTGGACGTTTGTCATCTACACGCTGGCGATTTCCGGCGTCCCGCTTACCTCGGGTTTCCTGAGCAAGGATGAAATCCTCGCCGGGACACTGGCCTTCGGTGGTTTTTCGGGGCACGTGCTGATTCCCATCATCGGGTTCCTGGTCGCGGGCCTCACGGCGTTTTACATGTTCCGGGTGGTCATCCTCACGTTCCTGGGCGAGCATGCAGATTCCCGCCGTCTGGAGCACGTCCACGAATCGCCGAAAGTCATGACCGTGCCGCTGATCGTTCTCGCGCTTCTCTCGTTCTTCTTCATTTTCAGTTTCGATCCGACCGGGGGCACCAAGGGGTGGCTCGCGCAGGCGGTGGAACGCCCCGCCTCCGTGGTGCCGGCGGCGATTGCGCCTGTTCCGGGGGGAGTCTTTGAGGAGGCGCTCCATCATTCGCATTACACTGCGATGGCGATTTCGCTGCTGGTCGCGGGGCTTGGGATTCTGCTTGCGTTTGCCACCTACTACTGGAAGCGGATCAGTGCGGATCGGGTAGCAGGGGCCATGAAACCGCTCCACACGTTTCTCGTGAACAAATGGTATTTCGATGAGCTCTACCAGGGGGTCGTGGTGAACGGGATCCTCGGGCTCACCGCTGTGCTCCGATGGTTTGATGATACGCTGGTCGACGGTGTGGTGAACGGTGCGGCGTGGGTGACCCGTGTCGTCTCTTCGTTCAGCGGCAAATTTGATTCCGGTGTTGTTGACGGTATTGTGAATGCGACAGCGTACGTCTCGGGGTTTTTCGGACTCGTGCTGCGCAAGTTCCAGACGGGCAGGGTGCAGACCTATGTCCTCTATGCCGTCCTGAGTGTGATGGTATTCTACTTTGTCTTTCGACTGATCTAACTCGCTGGAGGACGTACTCTTCATGGCATTGTCATTTTTCGGCATCGGCATCCTGAGCTGGATCACTTTTCTCCCAGCCCTGGGGATAGTGATCGTGCTCTTTCTTCCGAAAGAGAACAAGGCGGCCATCCGCTGGACCAGCCTCTTCTTCACTTTCCTGCAGGTTCTCCTGGCCGTCGTGATCTATGCGGGGTTTGACCGCACGCTTGCGGGCGTAACGAGCCAGGCCACGATGCAGTTCGTCGAGAAGGGGACCTGGATCGATGTCGGCAGCGTCGCCTGGTTCGGTCGGATCCACATCGAATATCTGCTGGGGATCGACGGCATCAGCGTCGCGATGGTTCTTCTGACGGCGCTGATCAGCTTCATTGCGACGGTCTCCTCCTGGAACATCGAGAAGTCTCTCAAGGGCTACTTTGCCCTGCTCCTCCTCCTGGACACGGGCATGATGGGGGTCTTCGTTGCCCTGGATTTTTTCCTTTTTTACGTCTTCTGGGAATTGATGTTACTTCCGATGTACTTCCTGATCGGGGTCTGGGGTGGTCCGCGGCGTGAGTATGCGGCGATCAAGTTCTTCCTCTACACTCTGTTCGGCAGCGTGCTGATGCTTCTGGCGATGATCGCCCTGTACTTCAGCACCAACGTGTATATTGACGCGCACGGGGTGCTCTATTCGGTGGCTGAGGCGGCAGGGAAGGGGCTCCAGGGTCTCGAGAGGATTCACACGTTCAACATCCTGCAGATGACCGATCCGTCAAATTTCCTTCCCGGCTCGCTCCTGGCGGGGTCGGCGACGTTCTGGCGGTTCGCAGCCTACGTTGCGCTCTTCATCGGGTTTGCCATCAAAGTCCCGCTCTTTCCGTTCCACACCTGGCTGCCGGACGCGCACGTTGAAGCGCCGACGCCGATCAGCGTCATCCTTGCGGGTGTTTTGTTGAAAATGGGGACGTACGGGATGTTGCGGATCAGCTTCCCGATTTTCCCCGATGCCATGAGGCACTTTGCCTGGGAGCTAGCTCTGCTGGGGGTGATCAGCATGGTGTATGGCGCGCTGGTCGCCATGGCGCAGACCGACTTCAAGAAGTTGATCGCGTATTCCAGCATCAGCCACATGGGCATTGTCGTGCTGGGGATGTCGTCGATGAACACTCAGGGGATGACCGGCGCGGTGATGCAGATGTTCAACCACGGGACCATCACCGCGATGCTCTTTTTGATCGTGGGGGTTGTGTACGACCGGGCTCATACGCGCGGCCTGAACGAATTCGGCGGGTTGATGAACCAGATGCCTCGGTACGCTGCGGTCATGACAATAGCGTTCTTCGCAGCCCTCGGTCTCCCCGGCCTGAGCGGATTCGTCAGCGAAATTCTCTCATTGCTTGGCGCTTTCCGCACATTCCAGACCCTGACGATCATCAGCGCCGTAACGATTGTCCTCACCGCTGGCTACATGCTCTGGGTGCTGCAGAGGGTGTTCCTGGGGACGCTCCCCGACAAGTGGAAGGGCCTGACCGACATGGACGGGCGGGAGACCTTCATGCTGACGACGCTGGCGGCCATCGTTATTTTCCTTGGAATCTACCCCGCGCCGATGATCAATCTTTTGAACTCGTCTCTGAGCCACCTGGCGGAGTTTTTGCAGGCGGGTGCGGCGGCCCCGATGGTGGGATTGCACTGAGGAAATTCTGACAATGGAATGCAGCAATGGCTGAGCAAATCATCAAAGATCTCGCATTCTTCGCGCCGGAAATCGCCCTCACGGCGACCCTGCTCGTCGCAGTTCTGACCGACCTGATTTTTCGGCGGTCGCCGATGGCCGTGGCGGGTGTTGTCATGGCCGGTTTCATCGTGGCCGGAATGTTCGTCCTCGGTCAGGCGGGGATGCACGCGTCGATCTTCGGGGGCATGATCGCGGTCGATCCATTCGCTTGCTTCGTGAAGCTGGTCGTACTTCTCACGGCGATCCTGGTGACGGTTTTTTCGCTTCTCTTTTCGGAGTTGAACTCGGCGGGGAGGAAGGTGGGGGAGTACTACACGTTGCTTGTGGGGGCGACCATCGGCCTCGTCCTCCTGGCCGGGGCGAGCAATCTTCTGATGATTTACCTTGCGATTGAGCTTTCCTCGCTCAGTTCCTATCTTCTCTCGGGCTACACGCGGGAGGCCCCCGACTCCAGCGAGGCGTCGCTCAAGTACGTTATCTTTGGTGCGCTCTCGTCCGGTTTGATGCTCTACGGCATCTCTGTTGTTTACGGACTGACCGGATCGCTTGATCTCTATGCAATTAATCAGGCGTTGCCGCAGGTGATTGCGGCGGGGGGGACCTCGGCATTTCTCCTTCTGATCGCGAGTGTCCTGGTGATTGCCGGCTTCGGATACAAGATTTCGGCAGTCCCGTTCCATTTCTGGGCGCCGGACGTGTACGAAGGGGCGCCGATCACCATCACCGCCTACCTTGCTGTGGCATCCAAGGCGGCTGGTTTTGCCGTGTTGATCCGGTTCTTCAAAGTGGCGTTCATCGATCTCAATGCGCTCGCGGTTCCGGCGGGCTCATGGGCGAGCCTGCGGGGGGTGGACTGGGTGAGCATTGTGGCGGCCCTGTCGGTGTTGACCATGACGGTGGGGAATCTGATCGCCATCTGGCAGAGCAATCTCAAGCGGCTGCTTGCATATTCGAGCATAGCCCACGCGGGGTACATGTTGATGGGCGTCGTGGTTCTCAACAACGAGGGCTTGACGGCGATCCTGCTCTATTTCGTCGTGTACCTCTTTATGAACCTCGGGGCCTTCTATGTGGTGATGCTCGTCGCGAACAAGACGGGCAGCGAGGACATTGAAGACTACAAAGGGCTGGGGGCTCGCGCGCCGTTCATGGCGGTCGCACTGGCGATTTTCCTGATTTCCCTGACCGGCATCCCCCCGACCGCGGGATTTATCGGGAAGCTATATCTGTTTGCCGCCCTGATCAACCACGGCTGGATATGGCTGGCGATCGTTGGCGCCCTCAACAGCGTCATTTCCCTCTACTATTACGTACGGGTTCTTCGGAACATGTATCTGCGTGGAGAGGAGAACGTAGCGGCTGCGCCACTGCACTTCTCGAAGCTCCAGGTCGCCACGGCGCTGGTCCTGCTCGTGCCGACGCTTCTCCTCGGGATTTACTTCACCCCGCTGGTCCAGCTCGCGCAGGCATCGGTCAAGATCTTCGGAACGCCGTAGAATCAGAACCAGAGGATATCCGTGGCGGCCCTTCCGGTGTACCGGAGGGGCCGTTTGAATTTCCCGGATCAATGTCGGATCCGGGGGATGCTTTGCAGATTCTCAGGAACCCGTTCGCCGGTAGTCGGTCTGGCGGATATTCGAGCATCGGTGAATGGAGCCATCAAAATCCGGCGGCTTCCGGAGGGAGCCGGCCTGATCAGTCAGTCTGCCTGACCCGTTCGTAGATCAGACGGATTCCTTCGAGGACGAGGGTTGGTTCGAGGGAGGCAATGACGGATGTGTGCCTGGCGATGATGCCGGAGAGGCCGCCTGTGGCGATGACCTTTGCGTCCGTCCCGAGCTCGTTGCGTATCCGGCGGACGATCCCTTCCACGGCATCCACCGTGCCAAACATAATTCCGGCCTGCATACTTGTTACGGTTTCGCGGCCGATGACCACATCGGGAAAGTGGAGTTCAATTTTGGGGAGTTTGGCTGCGCGTCGGTGGAGCTCGGCGGCGGCGGACTCCAGACCGAGCGTAATGACTCCGCCCAGGTAGTCGCCCTCAGCGGAAACCACGTCGTAGGTCGTGGCGGTTCCGAAATCGATGATGATGAGGGGGCCGCCATGTTTTCGGAAACCAGCGATTGCATTGCAGAGGCGGTCGGCCCCGACGGCAGTCGGGTCGCGATAGAGGACCCGGATTCCGAGATCGAGGTCCGCGCTCACGGTGACGGGCTCGACGGTGAAGTACTTCTTTGCGATCGACTCAAAGATATCTGTAAGATCCGGAACGACGGAGGAAATCCCCACGCCGCGGATGGAGGCAGGTGCTACGCCCGCATCGACGCAGAAATTCTTGATGGTGAGCCAGTTTTCATCGGCCGTACGAGTGGTGAGGCTTGCCATTCGCCAGTCAGCGACGAGGCGTTCGCCGTCGTAGACGCCTGCAACGGTGTGGGTATTGCCGATATCGATTGCGAGCAGCATGTCAGGCAGTCGGTTGTTCCACGGGCCGGATGGTCACGTCTCCGGCGTACACCGTTTGCTCGCCTGACCCCGTCGCGAGGACGAGTCCGCCGTCGGGTGCGATGCGTACGGCGGTTCCTGCGAGCGTGGTTTCATTCGAGCGGACTTCAAGGGGTTTCCCGATCATTCGGGTATGGGCGACCCAGAGGCGGGGAATCGAGGAGAAGTGTTCTTCGCGTCCTGCGCGGTAGAGGCGCTCGAAATGGTGCAATACGGTGCGGAGCACCTCCTCGCGGTTGAACTCACGTCCGCAGACCAGGCGGAGTGACGTTGCAGTAGCCGAGAGATCCGGGGGGAAGTTCCTCTGGTTGACGTTGATGCCGATCCCCGCCGCGACGAAATCGAGCCCGTCATCGCGCAGCGCACCTTCCAGAAGGATGCCGCAGACTTTTTTGCCGCCGATGAGGAGGTCGTTCGGCCATTTGCACTCGGGCTCCTGTCCTGTCACTTCATGGATTGCTTCTGCTACGGCGATGCCGGCAAGGAGGGGGAGAAGATTAAGGGGTTCGGAGCCTTTGCCTGGCCGGAGGACGATAGAGAACGTCAGATTTTCGTCCGGGTTGGCGTTCCAGGGTCTTCCCAGCCTTCCCCTGCCAGCGGTCTGGAACTCGGCGATTACCAGTGTTCCTTCCGGGGCCCAGGCGTTGGCCATTGTCCGGGCGCAGCTGTTGGTTGAGTCTATTGACTCGAACGCATAGACTTTTCGCCCGAAGGTCTTCGTCTTCAACCCCTTATTTAGCAAGGGGACGTCGATCATTGTTACCTGTGACGAGTGGGTGGTTGGACAAGGTAGCATTTGAGGCAAAGAAAGTCAAGTTGGCAATATTGCCTGATAAACTGACATTATGACAGACATCCTCTGTAAAATGACAAGACGGCATTATATATTGCCATTTTGTCTGAAATCTATTGGACCTGAGAAAAGACGAGAACTCTCATAACTTAATGAATGACAATGAATTATAGGATAATGATGATTGTGGCACGCAGATTGGTAGTTATGTGATAATTGCGAAGTTCACGTCACAGACACTGGAGTTTACATAATGAGCAAAATCATTGGAATTGACCTTGGAACCACGAACTCCGTCGTTGCAGTGATGGAGGGAAATGAACCTGCGGTAGTTGCGAACGCAGAGGGTGGCAGAACGACCCCATCTGTAGTTGCGTTCAGCAAGACTGGTGAGAGGCTCGTCGGGCAGTCGGCAAAGCGTCAGGCCGTCACCAATGCCCAGAATACCGTCTCTTCGATCAAGCGGTTCATGGGGCGGTTCTTCGATGAGGTGTCGGAAGAGATGAAACTCATCCCATACAAAGTCATCCAGGGTGACAACAACACTGCGCGCGTGGATGTTGGAGGGCGCATCTATTCTCCGCCGGAAATCAGCGCGATGATCCTGCAGAAGATGAAGCAAACAGCCGAGGACTATCTCGGCCAGAAGGTAACCGAAGCGATCATCACTGTTCCGGCCTATTTCAATGACGCGCAGCGGCAGGCGACGAAGGAAGCCGGGGAAATTGCAGGATTGACCGTCCGCCGGATCATCAATGAGCCGACGGCCGCGGCGCTTGCGTATGGCCTGGACAAGAAGAACAAGGACCTCAAGGTGGCGATCTATGACCTTGGCGGTGGCACGTTCGACATTTCGATTCTCGAGCTGGGCGGCGGGGTGTTCGAAGTGAAGTCCACCAACGGTGACACGCACCTCGGTGGTGACAATTTTGACCAGCGCGTGGTCGACTTCATCGCCGACGAATTCAAGAAACAGGAGGGGATGGATCTCCGGAAGGATCCGATGGCGCTTCAGCGTCTTCGCGAAGCGTCCGAGAAGGCGAAAATCGAACTGTCGCAGCTGATACAGACGGAGATCAATCTGCCGTTCATCACGGCGACCGCGGAGGGGCCGAAGCACCTGAACATGAATTTGACCCGCGCGAAATTCGAGTCGCTGGTGGACGATCTCATCCAGAGAACGGTGGGTCCGGTCGAACGCGCGCTGAGAGATTCCGGATTTTCGCCGTCGCAGATCGACGAGGTAATCCTCGTCGGCGGCATGACCCGTGTGCCGAAGGTTCAGGCCCTCGTCCGGGAAATCTTCGGACGTGAGCCCCACAGGGGCGTCAATCCCGACGAGGTGGTTGCAGTTGGCGCGGCCATTCAGGGCGGTGTTCTCTCCGGCGATGTTACCGATGTTCTTCTCCTCGACGTCACACCGCTGTCGCTCGGCATTGAGACGCTCGGCGGGGTGATGACAAGACTGATCGAGTCGAACACGACTATCCCGACCCGGAAGAGCGAAATTTTCTCGACGGCGTCTGACAGTCAGACTTCCGTGGAGATTCACGTTCTCCAGGGTGAACGGCCCCTGGCGGTGGACAACCGGACGCTCGGTCGTTTCCACCTCGATGGGCTTCCGCCGGCTCCCCGTGGCGTGCCGCAGATCGAAGTGACGTTCGACATTGACGCCAACGGCATCCTGCATGTGTCGGCGAAAGACAAGGCGACGGCGAAGGAACAGTCGATCCGCATCACCTCCTCCAGCGGTTTGAGCAAGGAGGAAGTGGACCGGATGAAGAAGGACGCGGACGCCCACTCCACAGAGGACAAGAAGAGGAAGGAAGAGATCGAAGTCCGTAACCAGGCCGACAATCTCGTTTTCCAGACGGAAAAGCAGCTCAAGGAGTTTGGCGAGAAGCTGAGCGCGGAAACACGCAACAAGGTGGAAAGCGCCAAGGAGAAAGTGAAGGAAGCTCTGAAATCCAACAGCGCCCCCTCCATCAAGAGTGCGATGGATCAGCTGAGCGAGGCATGGAACGAGGCGTCCACACAGATGTACCAGAAGGCGACCGGCGGTCCCCAGCAGCCCGGGCCCGAAGGGCCCCAGGGTGGGCAGCCGGGCCCCGGGTCCACGCCGAAGGACGAGAAGCGAGTCGAGGACGCCCAATACGAGGTCGTGGACGACAAAGACAAAAAGTGACGCTCGTCCGGCAGTGACGAAGGAACGGAAAAGGCGAGGGCATCCTCGCCTTTTCCATGTACGGAGAAGAGACCTATGAATCCGAACAAATTCACATTGAAATCGCAGGAGGCGCTCCAGAACGCACAGGAGATCGCCTCGAGTTACGGAAACCAGGTGATTGCGGGGGAACACCTGCTCGCAGGGCTGGTCCAGGATCCGAACGGAACGGTTGTGCCGATCCTGCAAAAGGCCGGCGTGAATCTGAATGTCATCAAGGTGAGGGTCGGCGAACTCCTGGAGCGTCTCCCGAAGGTCGCAGGCGCGGGGCTGGGGAACCAGGGGATGTCCCAGCAGCTCGGCGGGATTCTGGAAACCGCGGTGAAGAAGGCCGAGGAGTTGAAGGATGAGTACGTTTCCACCGAGCATCTTCTGCTTGCCCTCACGGAGGCCCGGGAGTCCCCCGCCGGGAAGCTGCTCCGTGAACAGGGGGTAACGCCGGAGGCGATCCTCACGGTTCTGAAAGAGATACGGGGAACCCAGCGGGTGACCGATCAAAACCCGGAGGAGAAATACCAGGCTCTCGAGCGGTACGGGAGGGACCTCAACGATCTTGCTCGCAGGGGGAAGCTCGACCCGGTTATCGGCCGCGACGAAGAAATCCGCCGCGTGCTGCAGGTGCTGTCGCGCCGCACCAAGAATAACCCGGTTCTGATCGGCGAACCCGGCGTCGGGAAGACCGCCATTGCCGAGGGGATCGCGCTCCGGATTGTGAACGGGGACGTTCCCGAAACGCTGAAAAGCAAGCGGCTGGTCGCCCTGGACATGGGATCGCTGGTCGCCGGGACCAGCTATCGCGGGCAGTTTGAGGAGCGTCTCAAGGCTCTCCTGAAGGAGGTGACGGAATCGGACGGGGAGATCATTCTCTTTATTGATGAACTCCACACTCTTGTGGGCGCGGGCGCCGCGCAGGGGGCGGTGGACGCGGCGAACATGCTGAAGCCCGCTCTGGCCCGCGGCGAATTGCGTGCCATCGGAGCGACCACGATCGACGAGTATCGCAAGCACATCGAGAAGGATCCTGCGCTGGAGCGGCGATTCCAGCCCGTCCTTGTCGGCGAGCCGAGCGTTGAAGATACCATTTCGATTCTCCGGGGCCTCAAGGAGCGGTATGAGGTGCACCATGGTGTCCGGATCACCGATGGAGCCATCGTGGCCGCGGCGCAGTTGAGTCACCGGTACATCACCGACCGTTTTCTTCCGGATAAGGCGATCGATCTCGTGGACGAGGCGGCCTCCAAACTCCGGATTGAGATCGACTCCATGCCGGAGGAGCTGGACTCTGTTGAGCGGAGGATTAAGCAGCTGGAGATCGAACGCGAGGCGGTCCGCCGGGAGCACGAGGCTGGCGCAAAGGAACGGCTGGAGGTTCTCGAGCGGGAGCTGGCGGAGCAGAATCAAGGGAGAACCGGGCTCAGAGCGCACTGGCAGGTGGAGAAGGCCCTCATTCAGTCCATCCGGGGGATGAAAGAGGAAGTCGAACGCGCGAAGACCGAAGCCGAAAAGAAAGAGCGGGAGGGCGATTTCGGTCGTGTGGCCGAGATCCGTTACGGCGTGGTGGCAGGTCTGGAAAAGAAGATGCGCGAGGCGTCCGATGAACTGCAGCGTGTGCAGAAGGACCGGAAGATGCTGAAGGAGGAAGTGGACTCCGAAGATATTGCCGAGATCGTTTCGAAATGGACCGGCATTCCCGTGACGCGGATGCTCGAGGGGGAGCGGATGAAACTCCTTCATCTGGAGGAACGGCTGCATGAACGGGTGATCGGGCAGGAGGAGGCCGTCCGGGCGGTCAGTGATGCGATCCGTCGCGCCCGCGCCGGACTGCAGGACGAGAAGCGACCGCTCGGCTCGTTTATTTTTCTTGGAAGCACCGGGGTCGGCAAAACCGAGCTTGCCCGCGCGCTCGCCGAGTTTCTCTTCAACGACGAAAACGCGATGGTGCGGATCGACATGAGCGAGTACATGGAAAAGTTCTCGGTCTCCCGCCTCATCGGCGCACCTCCAGGGTATGTCGGGTACGAGGAGGGGGGGCAGCTGACGGAGGCGGTGCGCCGGAAGCCGTACTCCGTCGTGCTGCTCGACGAAATCGAGAAGGCGCATCCGGAGGTCTTCGACGTCCTGCTGCAGGTGCTCGATGAGGGGAGACTTACGGACAGCAAGGGCCGGACGGTCGATTTCAAGAACACGATCATCATCATGACGTCGAATCTGGGGTCTCCGCTGATCAGCGAACGGGTTTCCGCAGGTTTCGTGGAGGGGCAGGAGCAGTGGGAGGAGACCTTCCGTGACCTGAAACGGGACCTTCTGGCCCTCCTGAAGCAATCGATCCGGCCGGAATTCCTAAACCGGATTGATGAGGTGATTGTGTTCCGGCCTCTCGGGCGGGATGACATCCGGAAGATCGTTTCGCTTCAGCTTCGCCGTGTCGAGGCAATGCTGGAAAAGAAGGGGATCCGGCTCCTGGTGAACGACGACGCGCGGGACTGGCTGGCCACGCTGGGGTACGATCCTCAGTACGGGGCCCGTCCGCTCAAGCGGGTGATCCAGAAACACGTGGTCAATTCCCTGGCAGAAAAGCTGCTGGCCGGTGAATACACGGAGGGGGATACGGTGGAAGCGGGGCTTGACAAACACGGGCTGATTGCTTTCACCAGAAAGCAGGGGGCGTGATTTCTTGACATGGGTCACAGCTCAAATGGCCCGCCTGCTGCACTATGAAGGAGCTATGAAAGCGGCCCCTGTGACTTCCGCCGTTGCCTGCATTTCGGCGGTTCAGTATGTTGCGGAGCATTGTGTTCTCCGGAGGAAGCGTGTATGATCTCTCTGGCTGTCCACGGGGGTGCGTGGGATATCCCCGATGATCTCATTGAATCCCACCGTCGTGGCGTCTCGCAGGCGCTCAAGAAGGGGTGGGAGGTCCTAAAGGCCGGGGCCTCGGCGGTGGACGCCGTTGAGGCTGCGATCCTCGCCATGGAGGATGATGACACTTTCGACGCAGGGCGCGGGTCGTTCATCAATATGGCGGGTGATGTGGAACTGGACGCCAGCATCATGGAGGGGAAAACCTACCGGGCCGGTGCGGTGGCTGCCGTCCAGAACGTGAAGAATCCGATCCGTCTTGCGCGAAAGATCATGGAGGAGAGCGATATCGTCCTGCTCGTTGGCATGGGGGCAACGAGGTTTGCGAAGGAGCACAAAGTTCCGACGTGTTCTCCTGATCATCTTGTAACCGCGCGTGAGCTGGAGCGCTGGAAGGAGCTGCAGGCAGCCGCGCGGTTTGCGACGCGCGATGCGTTTATCCGGGGGAAGATGCCGTCAGACACCGTCGGTGCGGTGGCACTCGACAAACATGGAACCTTTGCGGCAGGGACCTCGACGGGAGGGACTCCCAACAAGTATCCCGGGCGTGTGGGGGATTCTCCCCTGATCGGATGCGGGACCTATGCCGACAACAGTGTCGGGGCCGTTTCGTGCTCGGGGTGGGGAGAAACCCTGATCCGGGTGGCCATGGCGAAGACCATCATTGATCGCATGGAGCTCCTTGAGGAGGAACCGGACCGCGCGGTCATGAACGCGCTGAAGGTTCTCGAAAAGAAGACAAACGGGTATGGCGGTGCAGTCGCGGTCAATCGTCACGGGAAAGTGGCAGCCGCGTTCAACACACCCCGGATGGCCCGGGGGTACTTCACGTCCCAGATGAAAACTCCCTTCGTTGCCGTTTGACGCGCAGGGTCCCGGGCTCTTTCAACTCACCCGGAGATTCGGCATATTGCACCATGCGTCGCTCTTCGTTGTTCGGTCACACCGCGGAACTCCTCGATCAGATTCTCACTTCCCGCCAGCCGGCGGACAACGTTGCCCGGGAATTCTTTCGGAAGCGTCATTACCTCGGTTCCCGGGACCGCAGGTTTATTGCTGATCAGCTCTATGGGATCCTCCGGCACCACGACCGGCTCGCATTTCTCCTCCGGCGGGCGCTCGCCGGCGTTCGCCCTGGTGTCCGGGTCGGTCGTGTACCGGCAATCGGTTTGTGCGCCGCGTACGCCATCCACGTTCTCGGTGAACCCTGTGATACCATCCTTCCTGATATTGCTGGCCTCTGGAGGACGGTAACAGCCGACGTCGATCCCGTCGTTTTTCTCCGCACTCTGGACGAAGCAATAATTCCCGATGAAGACCTCTCCGACCCCTGCCACCGAATCGGGCTTGCGTACTCGATGCCGGAGTTCATCGTCCGGGAGTGGCTGGAGCGCTTCGGAGAGGAGGAGACGGATGCCCTTTGCGCGGCATCCAACATTCCTGCACCGGTTGCGCTTCGCGTTAACCGGCTGCGAACGGATCCTGAGACCTGTCGTCAGGCGCTTGCCCGGGAAGGAATTCCCGCGCGCCGGGGCACCCTGGCTCCGGATGCTCTTGTGCTCGAAAAGAGATGCAACCTCCCCGGAGTGCGCGCGTACCGTGACGGGTGGTTTGAAGTGCAGGATGAGGGGAGCCAGTTGATCGGCCTCCTTTTGCAGGTGAGGCCGGGCCAGCGGATCGTTGACGCTTGCGCCGGCGGAGGTGGAAAGACCCTCCATCTCGCCGCGATGATGGAGAATCAGGGATCCATCCTTTCCCTTGACATTGCGGAAGAGAAGTTGAAGAATCTGAACGCCCGGTCGTTGCGTGCCGGGGTATCGATTGCGGAAGCGCATGTCACGACTCGGAAGGGAGCGCATTTTCCGTCGTGGAAGGAGGGGGCGGACGGAGTGCTGGTGGATGTTCCGTGCTCTGGCGTGGGGACATTCCGGAGGAATCCGGGGGCAAAACTCCTTGTGTCCGAGCAGGCCATTCAATCACTGCATGTTCTGCAGGAGGGTATACTGCATCAAGCGGCTCTTTACGTTCGGCCCGGTGGGCGCTTGGTGTACAGCACATGCTCGCTTCTCCGGAGTGAGAACGAGCAGATCACCCACGAGTTCCTTTCTGCGCGGGGGGATTTCCATCTGCTCCCGGCTCCGCGTCTTTTGCACGACGCCGGCATTCCGATCGACGGAGATGGTTTCACCCTGACCCTCTTCCCGCACCGTCATTCCACGGATGGTTTTTTTGCTGCAGTGATGGAGCGGTCGCGGTAAGCGTTGATTCTTTGACCTGTTTTTTCTACCATGGAATGTAATCCCCTGAAAAAGAAGGAGTTGCGGCGCATGAACACGTTTGTACGTATTCTCTCCGCGGTCATTTTTGTTGTTTTATGGGTGGGCTGCAGCAAGCCTCCTGCGGCCGAGGCCCTGAAAAATGCCCAGGATGCCGAGGAATACGCCCGCAGAACGCTTGATTCCCTGCAGGCCCTCAAGATTGTCGATTCCACGAGAGCCGCCCTTCAACCCGCGATGCACTTTAAGGACGTTCTCGCCGCTTACACCAGGCTTGTGGAGGATTATCCCGGTGCCCCCGAGGCGGAGGTGGCGTTGTTTCGCAGGGCCGGGATCCGTAACAACTACACGAAAGAGCACGACCTTGCCGTTGCGGACTACGGGTTGTACGCCCGGCGTTATCCGGACAACGAAAAGACCCCTCTCGTGATGTTTCTCGTTGGCTACATATTCAATAACGAGCTTCATCAGATCGACAGTGCAGCGGCTGCCTACAAGCGCTTCCTGGAGAGATTTCCGGATAATGAGATGGCGCCGTCGGCTCAGTTCGAGTTGAGCACACTGGGGAAATCGCCGGATGAGTTGTTGCCGCCGGAGCCACCGGTGGAGACCAGGGCCCCCAGGAAACCGGTGGCAAAAAAGGGCACCTGAGCTCGGCGGGATAACGTTTCTCCGGGGCGTCGGGTAAACCCGCCGCCCCTTTCCATTCCTGAACCATGGCAGACGGCACCCTCAAATATCTGCAGCCTCAGGTCGTTTCCAAGCTCGCCAACATGGAGTTGCGGGCGCGGCTTGTTGTGGAAGGGTTTATCACGGGGTTGCACAGGAGTCCCTACCACGGGTTCAGCGTGGAGTTCGCCGAGCACAGGCAATACATGCCGGGGGACGAGATCAAGCATATTGACTGGAAGATCTACGGGCGTACGGACCGCTTTTACGTGAAGCGGTACGAAGAGGAGACCAATCTCAAGGCGTACCTTCTCCTGGACACGAGTGCATCGATGGGATATGCTTCTGCGGGGCAGATGACGAAACTTGACTATGCCGCATCGGTGGCCGCGTCGCTGGCGTACATGATGATTGAGCAACGTGACGCAGTCGGTCTCGCCCTGTTCGCCGACGGCGTGCGCCAGTATCTGCCACCGCATTCGACGCGGTCGTATTTGCGGGCGTTGCTTGTCGGCCTGCAGGAGACGCGGCCGGCCGGGACCACTGGCGCCGGCAAGGCGCTGCACCAGCTTGCGGAAAGAATCAAGCGCCGCGGCCTGGTCATCGTGGTGAGCGATCTACTTGATTCTCCCGAGGAAGTGATCACGGCGCTCAAGCACTTTCGGCATCAGAAAAACGAGGTTATCGTGATGCAGATCCTCGATCCCCTGGAACGCTCGTTCGCGTTTAGCGAGGACGCGGTCTTTGTGGACGTGGAAACCCACGAGAAGATGCATACCCAGCCCCGGCAGATTCAGCGTGCCTATCGCGAGGCGATTGCGGGTTTCGTTGGTCGCTATCGATCGGTCTGCCGAGAGCACGGGATTGATTACGTGCTCATGGACACGTCGACGACGTTTGACGTGGCGCTTTTCGAATACTTGGGGAAGAGGGCCCGGCTTCACTGAGATCGTGCTTGTCCGGGTTGGAGATTTCTTACGGACCAGGAAGAGCTTCCGATGGTGGAGACGCTGAATGCGGAGGGACAGAATGCCATTGTCATCCGCGGAGCCCGCGAACATAACCTGAAGTCGCTGGATGTCGACATCCCCCGTGATCGGCTGGTGGTGGTCACCGGCCTGTCGGGTTCGGGGAAATCGAGTCTCGCCTTTGACACGATCTACGCCGAAGGTCAGCGCCGGTTTGTGGAAAGCCTCTCTGCCTACGCCCGGCAATTCCTTGATGTGATGGAACGACCCGACGTCGAGTACATCGAGGGGCTGAGTCCAGCGATTTCGATTGAGCAGAGAACCGTCAGTTCCAATCCGCGATCCACCGTTGGGACAGTTACGGAGATCTACGACTATCTCCGCCTTCTGTTTGCCCGGGCGGGGACGCAATACTGTTACAACTGCGGCGGCAAGGTCCAGAAGCAAACCACGGACCAGATCATCGACAGCATCATGAAACTCCCGGAGGGAGCACGGGTGCAGATTCTCGCTCCCGTCGTCCGCGGACGCAAGGGTCATTACCGGGAGCTCTTCGAAGAGATCCTCCGCGATGGATTCCTCCGGGTGAGGGTGGACGGGGTGGTGCGCGAGATCACTCAGGGGATGCAGGTGGATCGGTACAAGGTTCACACGATCGAGATCGTTGTGGACCGGATCGTGGTCAGGAAGGACATCCGGCCTCGTGTGGCGGACTCTGTTGAGGTGGCGCTTCGCTTCGGCGGCGGCGTAATGGTGGCCGGCGTCGAGGCCCTTCCGGCTCCATCCCGGGGGTCCTCATCGGCTCGCCGCACCGCGCCGCCGCGGCAGAAGGTTGCGGCAGCGGAGGATATCCTCTTCAGCAGGCATCTCTCCTGCCCCGCGTGCTCGATCAGCTTCGACGATCCTGCCCCCAATTCGTTCTCCTTCAATTCTCCTTTTGGGGCCTGCGCCGACTGTAACGGCCTTGGAGAGATCAGAGAACTTGATATCGACCTCATCCTTCCCGACACCCGGCTTTCCATCAATGAAGAGGGGATTGCCCCGCTGGGAAAGCCGAGGACCACCTGGGTGTTCAGTCAACTCCGGGCCGTCGGGAGGAAGTACGGTTTTGATTTCGACACGCCGATCGGGAAGTTCTCCCGGCGGGGGCGTGAGGTGCTGCTCGGCGGCGGCGGAGACGAGAAGTTCGAGATCGAGTACCGTTACGCGAGCGGCAGGACAGTTATCTACAAACACCGGTTCACGGGTCTATTGGACATCCTGAAACACTATTACGATGACACGAGTTCCAACACCATCCGGGAATGGGTGGAGGCGTACATGAGCTCCCGGCGGTGCCCCGCGTGCGGGGGGGGACGCCTGAAGAAGGAGCACCTGGCCATCAAGCTCGACGAGGAGCGAACGGGGAGGCAGTATTCGATTCACGATGTAGTCTCGCTGGACATAGGCAAGGCCGTGGAGTTTTTCCGCTCGGTACAGCTCGGGGAACGGCAGGGAATTATCGCCGCCCCGATCCTGAAAGAGATCAGACAGCGGCTCGAGTTTCTGACAGATGTCGGGCTTGACTATGTGACTCTCGACCGCCCCGCGCGGACTCTGTCGGGGGGTGAAGGGCAGAGAATCCGTCTTGCCACGCAGATCGGCTCCCAGCTCGTCGGGGTTTTGTACATACTGGATGAGCCGAGCATCGGGCTCCACCAGCGGGACAACCGGAAGCTGATTGCCTCGCTCAAGCGTCTTCGCGACCTGGGGAATACGCTGGTGGTTGTTGAACACGACAAGGAAATGATCGAGAGCGCGGACTTTGTGATTGATCTCGGACCCGGGGCCGGCGCCCACGGGGGCTATCTGGTGACCGTGGGAAAACCGGCGGAGCTTGCGCTGACCAATCCTGCGCTCCCGCAATCCGGCAACGGATTCGAGCCGATTTCCTATACGGCGCACTATCTGCGCGGGAAGCGAACCATCCCGGTCCCGCCCGTCCGACGGAGGGGGAACGGCGAGCAGCTTGTCCTTGAAGGAGCGAGCGGTAACAATCTGAAGAACGTCACACTCCGGATTCCCCTGGGGACACTAATCGCCGTGACGGGAGTCAGCGGTTCCGGCAAATCGACCCTTATCAACGAGACGATCTATCCCATCCTCGCCCGCAGGTTTTATCGGTCACGGATTGTGTCCCTGCCGTACAGGAGAATCTCCGGCCTGGACCGGATTGACAAGGTGATCGACATCGATCAATCTCCGATCGGACGGACACCGCGGTCGAATCCCGCCACGTACACGGGTCTGTTCACGCTGATCAGGGATTTGTTCACGCAGATGCCCGAGGCGAAAATCCGCGGGTACAGGGCAGGGCGTTTCAGTTTCAATGTTGCCGGCGGCCGCTGCGAGAATTGTGAAGGCGACGGCGTAAAGAAAATCGAGATGAATTTCCTGCCGGATGTCTACGTTCAGTGTGACGTCTGTAAAGGAAAACGTTACAACCGCGAGACGCTTCAGGTCACCTATCGGGGGAAATCCATTGCCGATGTGCTGGACATGACCGTGGCGGAGGCCGTGGAGTTCTTCAGTGACATCCCGGGGCTGCAACGAAAACTCCGGACGTTGTACGATGTGGGTCTCGGATACATTACGATTGGGCAACAGGCAACAACGCTGAGCGGCGGTGAGGCGCAGCGCATCAAACTCTCCACGGAGCTTTCGAAGGTTGGCACGGGGAACACCCTGTACATTCTGGATGAACCGACGACCGGGCTGCATTTCGAGGACATCCGGATGCTGCTCAACGTTCTCAACAAGCTGGTGGAAAAAGGGAATACGGTGATTGTCATCGAGCACAACCTCGATGTCATCAAGACGGCAGACTGGATCATCGATCTGGGGCCCGGTGGCGGGGAGGCTGGCGGTCGGATTGTTGCCGAGGGAACGCCGGAATCCATTGCGGTATCGCCCGAGTCGGCGACGGGGGAATTTTTGAGCGCTGTGCTTGACGGAGGGAAAACGTCATGAATGTGCCGAGGGGTTTCCCCCGTACCAGCCTCGCCCTGGCCGCAGCGGTTTTTTCATTTGTGATTGCGGTGCACCTGGGGCGCCCGCAGTTGCCCGGCTTTGAGGGGATCCCCGAAGTGCGGGAGAACCCCCGCGGGAGGCAGCAGTACCAGTGGCTGAGACTTCACGATCCGGCAACCGGGGCAATCCCGCCCGGGATCCGATCGCGAGAACTGGCATTCGCGCGCAGCTTGCCGGGCCATGCCGGTCTGCTCAAGAGCGACCGGGCATCCGGTTTCCGCGAGATCACCTGGGCGCGCCGTGGTCCTGCCAATATTGGTGGGCGGACACGGGCACTGGCGGTGGACGTCGGGGACCCATCTGTTCTCCTGGCCGGTGCCGTGTCGGGCGGAATGTGGAAGTCCGCCGATGGAGGAGCGACCTGGCGCCAGGTCACGACACCCGACCAGCTGCACAGCGTCACCTGTATTGCACAGGATCGGCGACCGGGAAGGCAGAATGTCTGGTACTACGGCACGGGAGAGCTCACCGGCAACAGTGCAACGGGAGGCGGCAGCGCCATCTATCGCGGGGATGGGGTCTTCAAATCGACGGACGGCGGTGAGACGTGGGTGCAGCTTTCTTCGACCCTCGCCGGCACTCCACAGACGTTCACCAGCATGTTTCAGTATGTCTGGAACATTGCTCTCGGCTCTTCTTCAACGGCCGATGAGGTGTACGCGGCGACGATTGGCGGAGTGGTGCGAAGCAGCAACGGTGGCAGTTCCTGGACCACGGTTCTGGGCGGGCCCGCCACCAGCAGCTCGCGTTACACCGATGTGGCCATCACCTCAGGTGGCGTTCTCTATGCAACCTTGAGTGAGGCAACACTCAACGGCGGGACGGGGGCAGTGTCGCAGGGTGTCTGGCGGTCGACCGATGGGGTTTCCTGGACTGACATACGGCCGACGTCGCCTGCATGGCCCTCCTCGTTCAAGCGGATCGTTATCGGAATCGCACCGAGCAATGAACGTACGGTCTATTTCATGGGAGAGACCCCAGGCTTCGGCAAGCAGGTAGACTACGCGGGGTCCACCGAGTATAACAGTTTCTGGAAGTACACCTTCCTTTCCGGTGACGGGCGGGGGAGCGGGGGGAGTTGGGAGAATCGATCGGCCTCTCTTCCGGGCTTCGGCCCTCCTGTAGGCGATTTCGTCTCCCAGGGTTCCTATAACCTGGTGGTGAAGGTTAGTCCGTTGAGCGACAGCCTTGTGTTCATCGGGGCAACCAATGTCTATCGTTCAGCCAACGGCTTTCGGGATCCCGCAGCAACGTCCTGGATCGGAGGATACGCGCTGACGAACGATATCCGTCAGTATCCCTCCCATCACGTTGACCAACACGCACTTGTCTTTGCCCCGGATAATCCGGACGTCCTCTTCAGTGGAAATGATGGGGGGGTGTTCAAGACGCTGAACTGCTCTGCCCCTCTGGTCGGATGGGTTTCTCTGAACAACAGTTATCTCACCACGCAGTTCTACACAATCGCGATCGACCACGGTACAGCGGGGAACCCCGTTATCGTCGGTGGCACACAGGATAACGGCACCGCAATGACCGTTTCTTCCAGCGGCAATGCCCCGTGGGTGGATCTCCTGGGGGGTGACGGCGCGTTCTGCGCCATTGCGGACGGGAGGACATCGTACTATGTTTCCGCCCAGGAGGGCGTTACCTACCGGCTGATTCTCTCGTCGAGTGGAGCGCTGCTGAACTATGCCCGGGTTGATCCGGTGGGGGGAGCGGACTATCTGTTTATCAACCCATGTGTCCTCGACCCGTCGAACAGTACGGTTATGTACCTTGCAGGCGGGAGCTCTCTCTGGAGGAACAGCAATCTTACGGCTATTCCGCTCAAGTCCGTCTCTTCTTCCGCGGACGATCCCACAAACGTGAACTGGGTCAACATGGCCGGTGCCCGCGTGACCGGCGACTACATCGCCGCACTTGGTCTTTCGCGGCTTCAGCCCTCCTCGCGCCTCTATATTGGCACCGCGCTAGGGAAGATCTCCCGTCTCGACGATGCGGTGTCGGTGCCCGCGGCGACAGGGCCTGTCGACGTCAGCACAGCCAAGGGTTTGCCGGCAGCGTATGTGAGTTGTCTGGCCGTGGACCCGTTGAATGGGAATCGGGCCCTTGCGGTATTCTCCAATTACGGTGTCCCCAGTGTCTTCCTGACACGCGATGCCGGGAATTCCTGGACCGACATTTCCGGGAATCTCGAACAGAATCCTGACGGCTCAGGGGCCGGGCCGTCAGTGCGGTGGGCGGCGATTCAGACGTACGGTGGAGGGCCGAACTATTTTCTGGGTACAAGCACGGGTCTCTATTCAACGCAGGCACTGCAGGGAAGGAGCACCGTGTGGGTGCAGGAGGGTGTCCAGACAATTGGGAATATTGTCGTAGACATGGTCGATGTCCGATCCTCGGACGGGCTTGTTGCCGTCGGGACGCACGGGCAGGGCACATTCACCGGAGAGGCCCCGGCCGTCGGCCCGCAGCCTGACGACATTCCAACGGAGACCGCCCTGCGCCAGAATTTTCCGAATCCGTTTAATGCCCTCACCCGGCTTCAATTTGCACTTGCGAAGCCAGGGTACGTGACCCTTGCGGTCTATTCCGTCAGCGGGCAGCGGGTGGCCACACTCGTCGAGGAGGAAAGACAGGCGGGGATTCAGCCGGATGTCATCTGGTTTCCGCGCGATCAGGCATCGGGCGTTTACTTCTACGAACTGCGGGCGGGGGAGTTCAGGCAGGTTCTCAAGATGGTGTATTTGAAGTAGCACGTCTCCATCCGGTTCTTCGGTCAAAGAGCACCCATCCCAGGTACCGATTTCACGTCACCGATCATTTCCTTACCAATCCCGGATCCCGCGGGTCGGTGGGGAGAGATTTTTTTTCGGGGACCGGTGATCATCTCCAGGCGATCGTGCAGCGTCGATTGCCCATCGTCGATCTCACCGGCTACCCGCGCGTGCCGTGCGGAGTCCTACGAAGCGGGCCGGCCTGATCGAACGGCAGGATGTTTTGTGTCGGTCGTTCGTCAGCCCGCCTGCCCTGCATGCCGGCGGGCTGGCCCGACCTCCAGATGCAAAAAAGTCTGAACGGCACGTCGTCAGTGGCGGGAGGAAAACGGGGAATCCTGCAGATAGAATCGCCAGCGGTGTTGGGTACCTGAGGAGATTCCGATGCGTGGAGATTGTCGGATATTTCTAGGCGGAGGGGATTCCAGCTCTTCGGCGATCCAGATGCTTGTTCCGCAGAGATCCGTACCGTTGTCGGGCCGACCGATTTGGAATGCCTGGCAGAGTTTCGCCGGACCGCTGCACAGGTTGTGCACGCTGGCGGGGCCGATATGGCGGGACCGGGCCATTGCTTCAACCCCCGCCAGTGGTTCCACTGCGCGGAGCAGCACGGCGCATCCTCGGCCCTCTTCCTCTGTCACGACGTTAGCGCAGAAGTGCATACCGTAGGTGAAATACACATACAGGTATCCTCCTGGCGAGAACATCACCTCGTTTCGGGCCGTCCGGCCCCGGAACGCATGGCTTGCCGGGTCCTTTCGGCCGAGGTAGGCTTCCACCTCGACGATTCGTCCAGCCAGGAGACTGTTCTTCCGCGGACGTACGAGAACTTTACCCAGAAGGTCGCGGGCGACTGTGAGTGTGGGACGTCTGTAGAATGATCGCGGGAGTTTTCTAAGTTCCATCGGGCCGTATCTAAAAAGAACAGCGGGGCTGGGGGCCCCGCTGCAGATGCAACGTTTTCGAGAGGGGCGTGAGGTTACTTCTTGTCGCGCGGGACGTACACCTTGTTCCCGTTATCGTTGTAGTAGTAGTGGCCGCCGCGGGGGCCTTCGTAAATCGATTGTCCCTTGTCGGTCTTCCCGATGATCTTCGCGCCCTCAAAGTCCTTGACGTAGGTCTTCTCGCCTTTGTCGTTCATGAAGTAGTGGCCGCCACGCGACCCGGCAAAAACCGTCTTTCCCTCAGCGGTTTTGCCGACAGCCTCATCGGACGACTCTTTCTTTGCCGGGTCCGGCTTCTCGACTTTCGGGGCTTCTTTCTTCTCCTTGACGGCTTTGGGTTCCTTGGCGGGCTTCTCTTTCTTGGTCTCTTTCGCGGCCTTTGGTGTCTTGGCCTCTTTCTTTGCCTTCGGTTCTTTGGCTTCTTTCTTTGCCTTTGGTTCCTTGGCCGGTTTTTCCTTCTTCGTCTCCTTTGCCTGCTTGGCGTCCTTCTTTTCTTTCGTCTCCTTTTTTGCGGTTTCTTTCTTCGGCTCCTTCTTCTTCGTTTCTTTGGTCTTCTCCGTCTTCGCTTTCTTGCTCTTCTCTGCTTTGCTCGCCTGCGCGAAGGCATCCGTCTGCGAGAAAAGGACCGCCAGTGCCAGCATCAGAACACCAAACAGGTTGCGCATATTTTCCTCCATGATTGAGTAGGGAAAAACGGGTTGTGAAAGGGCTCCTGTGCGCGCCTATCTTCCGGGTTTCAAGAGGTCGCGGATTTCGGAAAGAAGAACTTCCTGCCGCGGAGGGGCTGCGGGGGCGGCTTCTTCTTTCTTCTTGAAGGTATTGATGGCACGAATCAGGAGAAAAATTGCAAAAGCCACAATGACAAAGTCAATGACGGCGTTGATGAAAATGCCGTACCGGAGCACCACGCCGGGGCTTCCCGCCGCTGCTTCTTTGATGGTGATGGCCAGGCTGCTGAAGTCAACGCCGCCTACGAGCATTCCTATCGGGGGCATCAAGATGTCGTTGACGAGAGAGGAGACGATCTTGCCGAAGGCGGCGCCGATGATGATACCGACGGCGAGATCAACGACATTCCCGCGCATGGCAAAATCCTTAAATTCCTTGATCATGGACATGACAATCTCCAGGAACTGTGATGGGGGTCGGGGGCAATCCCGGGGCTAAAACAGGTTTCTGAGTTTTTGGAGCAGACCTGGTTCCTGAAGCGCTGTGAGGTTCGACAGACCGGGAATGCACCGGTCGATCTGCAGAATAACATCTGGCGGCAGGTTTCTCTTCAGCATCTGAAAGACCACCGGCAGAAAATCATTCGCCTCCTGCATGGAGAAGCCCGACCGGGTCAGCTGTTGGAGGATGTTCGTGAGGGGTGTCTGGCTGGGCGGCTGCGGTTTCTTGTTCATTCCCGACAGACCGGAGCCCCAGAAGTCGAGTTGATCGCGGAAGGCCTCGAGTGCCGCGGCGGAATTCGTCCTTGTTGCAGGAATGATGGCGGTAATGGTTGAATAAGTATCGTCCGGAAGCCGTTGACGCAAGGTATGGGTGAGGGCTTCGAGCCCTTTCTGGGCCTGTTCGGGCTTCACGCCGGTCTTCAGTGCGAGTGTTTCTATGAAATCTGCCATAATAATTAATAATGCAAAAAAACAGCGAAGTGTCAACTGAAGAGGTTAGGTTCCTTCTGCTGGGGGGGAATCACCCCCATGTGGCGGTACGCAAGGGGGGTGGCTTCACGACCCCGCGGCGTTCGTTTGAGAAATCCTTCTCGGATGAGGTAGGGCTCATACACCTCTTCGATGGTGCCCGGTTCTTCCCCCACGGCTACGGCCAGGGTGTTAAGGCCGACCGGGCCGCCGCTGTATTTCTCCAGAAGAGAGGAGAGGATTCGTTTGTCCATTTCATCGAGGCCATGCTCATCGACCTCCAGGGCTTGCAGGGAATAATCCGCGACTTCCCTGGAAATAATTCCCTTATGTTGTGCCAGGTGATGGTCCGCCTCGGCAAAATCCCTGCACCGGCGGAGCAGTCGATTGGCGATGCGTGGTGTGCCGCGGGACCGGCGGGCAATCTCGTGTGCGCCGTCATCGTCGATTCGGACGTTCAGAATCCGCGCGGAGCGGCGGATGATGCTGAAGAGAATCTCTGCGTCATAGTAATCGAGGCGGTTCGTCACACCGAACCGGGCGCGGAGGGGGGCTGTAAGAAGCCCGGCGCGCGTGGTGGCGCCGATCAGTGTGTATCGTGGAAGGGAGAGCTGGATGCTTCGCGCGTTCGGTCCGGAGTCGATCATGATGTCCAGGCGAAAATCCTCCATGGCGGAGTAGAGGTACTCTTCGACGACCGGGTTCAGCCGATGGATCTCGTCGATGAACAGCACATCTCCTTCCTGTAGATTGGTGAGGAGGCCCGCGAGATCGCCGGGCTTGTCGAGGACCGGCCCCGACGTGGTTTTTACAGCACTCCCCATTTCGTTCGCGATGATGTAGGCAAGCGTCGTCTTCCCCAGTCCCGGTGGGCCGGTCAGCAGAACGTGGTCAAGGGGTTCTCCCCGCTTGCGGGCTGCGGCGATGAACACTTTCAGGTTCGACGCGATTTTTTCCTGGCCCAGGAAGTCCGTAAAGGAGAGCGGCCGGAGGGCCTGATCGAGCTCGGCCTCTGCCTCGAGGCGTTCGGGGGATGTATAGTCGTGTTTGCGCATTACGAAAAAGTACAAGGAATCGGCTAGAACTTCAAGCGGACATCAGATCTGCTCATCATTTGCCTGCATGGCGGAGGGCAAGTTTGATGAGTGTTTCGAGAGGTGCGGTTGCACTTTCCGGTTGTTGCAGTGCTGTGCGGAGGGCCCTCTCTGCGATGGGGCGGGCGAAGCCGAGCGACGTCAGGGCCATCAATGCTTCGTGGCGGATGCTGGCCTGATTGTCTGGCGGACCCGTCGGTGCGGCCCCGCCGATCTCGGTTCTGGCGATTTTGTCGCGGAGCTCGAGGACGAGACGTTCTGCCAGTTTCCTCCCGATGCCGGAGATGGCGGTCAGCGCGGCGAGGTTTCCGGAGGAGAGATGTTTCCGCAACTCGGGCACGGGGATGCCTGAAAGAATCCCCTGCGCCATTTTCGGCCCGATGCCTGTGACGCCCAGAAGGAGCCGGAACATCGCCCGTTCATCTTCCGTGGCAAATCCGAAGAGCTGGAGAGCGTCTTCGCGCACATGCTGGTGCGTGAACAGGAAGACTTCGGACTGGAGGTTCCCCAGTTTTTCATAGGTGGAGAGGGGAATAGCAAGTGCATAGCCGATCCCGTGGACATCCACAACGGCGTCGGTCGGAGATTTTGCGACCAGAGTTCCGCGGAGGCTCGCGATCATGCGCGGATCCGTTCGGGGTATGCTTCGATGAACGCCTTCCAGTCTTTGTGATGTTTCCGTGGGGTGGCAGAACGATGGCAGTGGCAGATTGCGACTGCCAGGGCGTCGGAGGCATCGAGCGGCATGGCGCGGGAAGGGGCAGCGAGAATTGCTCTGACCATGAACCGGACCTGTTCTTTGGAGGCGTTTCCTTTCCCCACCACCGCCTGTTTGACCTCGCGCGGGGAGTACTCCGCAGTCGGGATGTTTTCCTCCACGGCTGCAAGGAGAGAGACGCCGCGCGCGTGGCCGAGTTTGAGGGCAGACTGGACGTTTTTCCCGTAGAAGGCGCTTTCGATGGCGACCTCGTGGGGTGAGTGCTTTTGCAGGAGTGCCTGCAGTTCCTTGTAGATTCTCTGCAGGCGGAGGGGCATCGGGATGTCGGAGCGGTTGGTGATGGTTCCGCAGGTCAGGAGGCGGAGTTCCGTCCCCCGGCGGGTGACGATACCATAGCCGGTCACCAGGGTCCCTGGGTCGATCCCGAGGACGGTCCGCGAGTTATCCGTTGAGGGTTGCGAGCTCTTTTTCATCGATGTCGAAGTTCGCGTAGACGTTCTGCACATCGTCGTGTTCTTCGAGTGCCTCCATCAGCTTCAGCAGTTGCTCGGCGTCTTTGCCCGTCACCCTGACGGTATTCTGCGGGACCATTTGCAATGATGCGCTCTCGATTGTTACGTTGCGGGCTTCCAGCGCCTTTTTCACCGGTTCAAAGGTCTGCGGCATCGTGGTGATGGTATAGGATTCCCCGTCTCCCTGCATGTCTTCGGCGCCGGCCTCGAGGATGACATCCATGATTTCATCTTCGGAGAGTTTTTGGACTGCCCGTGGGACCTCGATGCTTCCTTTCCGGTGGAACATCCATGCGACGCTATTGGACTGACCCAGGTTGCCATTGTGGCGGGAGAAAATGTGGCGCATCTCCGACACCGTCCGGTTAGCGTTGTCGGTCACTGCCTCGACGATGATTGCGACGCCGCCGGGTCCGTAGCCCTCGTAGGAGATTTCCTCATAGCTTACGCCCGGGAGTTCGCCGGTCCCGCGCTGGACGGCCCGTTTGATGTTATCGCTCGGCATGTTGTTCGCCTTGGCGGTATCGACGGCCAGCCGGAGGCGTGGGTTATTGTCGGTATTTCCTCCGCCGTCACGTGCAGCGATGCTGATTTCTTTGATGAGGCGTGTGAACAGGCGCCCTCGTGCGGCGTCGTTCGCCCCCTTCTTGCGTTTGATGGTTGCCCATTTGGAATGGCCTGACATACGGTCCTCCCGGCAGTCCGTTAACGGAGATCTTTGATTTTCAGCTGTGTCGTCGGTTCCGCGGGGCGGATGCCGCCGGGCGGGACCCAGTCGTTCTCTTCGATCGTGAAGACACAGTCTATGACGCGGCGGCTGGTGCCGTTCACTTTTGGGAGCTGAGCGCCGAGGCCAAAGCCGATTGCATCGAACACGCTTCCGTTCTGGCGGAGCTTCAGGCGCAGATGATTCTTCCCGACGACCCGGGGAGAGCCCGCCACCTCGAGGCCGCGGGCGAGGAAGGTCGGCCGCATATTGGCCGGCCCGAAGGGAGCGAACTCCCGGAGGATGCGGACAAACTTCGGCGTCACCTCGTTCAGTGAAATCTCTGCGTCGATCTGGAGTTCCGGCATCTTCAATTCTTCGGTCATCATTTCGCGGACCGTTTCGTCGAATGCCTTCCGGAACTCATCGAGCCTCGCGACCTCGACCGTAAGTCCCGCCGCATACTTATGCCCCCCGAACTGAATCACCTTGTCCTCGCACCGTCGGAGTGCTTCGTAGATATCGAAGCCGCTGATAGACCGTGCGGATCCTTTGGCGACGCCATCGACGGTGGCCATCATGATCGCGGGCTTGTAGTACTTCTCCACCATGCGGGACGCCACGATGCCGACGACGCCCGGGTGCCAGTGTTCCTGATGCAGGACGAGCGACGAGCAGGTGTCGAGGTCGTACACCTCTTCGGCCAGCAGTTGTGCCGAGGCGAATGTATCCTCGTCGATCTTGCGCCGGTTACGGTTTTCCTCTTCGAGTACTTCGGCCAGTTCCTCCGCTTCGGCGGGATCTTCGCTGATCAGCAGGCGGACGGCGCGTGTGGCGTCGCCCAGCCGTCCGACGGCGTTGATGCGCGGGGCGAGGACGAAGACGATCTGTCCGGCAGTGATCTGTCCCGGTCGCAGACCAGCGCTCTCGATCAACGCTTTAATCCCCGGTCGCGGGGCGGTATTGATCCGCTCGAGGCCGAGTTTGCAGAGGACGCGATTTTCTCCGGTGAGGGGAACGATGTCTGCCGTGCTTGCAAGCGTCACGAAGTCGAGGTAGGAGGGGAGGGAAGCCTCCTTGCCCAGCTTGCGCGCGATGCCGTGGATCAGTTTGAACCCGACGCCCGTGCCGCAGAGGTACTTGAAAGGATATGGATCGTCGGGCTTGATCGGATCGAGGACGGCGACGGCTCGGGGGAGTACGGCACCGGTTTCGTGGTGGTCGCAAATGAGGACATCGAGCCCGATCGTCCGTGCATGGTCCACCTGATCGACTGCCGTGATCCCGCAGTCGATTGCCAGAAAGAGCGAGACGCCGTTGTTCCGGGCCTGGTCGATTCCATGGTGCGAAATGCCATACCCTTCTTTGATCCGGTCGGGGATATAGTAGGAGATGTCGGCGCCCAGGTTTCGCAGGAACAGATAGAGCATTGCGGCGCCATTTGTTCCGTCGACGTCGTAATCGCCAAACACGAGCATCTTCTCGTTTCGGCGGAGGGCGGTCAGGACTCTTTCGGTGGCCACTTCCATGCCGTTGAGCAGGAAGGGGTCGTGAAGGAGGTCCATACCTGGCCGGAAGTAGGCCTTGGCCTTGTCGTAATCGTCGATCCCGCGATGGACGAGGATCTTGGCGATGGGTTCCGGAACGTTGATTTCCTGTGCGAGACGGCCGACGACTTCGCTGTTTGGCGAGTCGGCAACCGTCCACCGGTGCTCCCTGATCGTTGTTCGCACGGTGCATCCTGTACGGATTGCTCCGTTGTCCGCGGTCGGGAACAACAGAGTGCAGGTCTGTAAGCCGAATTCTGTCTGTCCCGCCGCAAAGGCGGGAGAGGCAGCCATTTCTCTGGGCCGCGGATTGCTCCTTGGCTCTAGCGACCTACCCGGGAGTAATGCCCGCCGAGGCGGACGTGAAGCGAGCAGCTTCTCCTCCCTTATTTGGTCTTGCTCCGGGTGGGGTTTGTCGTGCCCCCGACATTGCTGTCGGGGCGGTGAGCTCTTACCTCGCCATTTCACCCTTTCCTCGGGCCTGCCGATGCATGCATCGCGGCCCGGGGTGGTATGTTTTCTGTGACACTTTCCGTCTCCCGCCCCTTGCGTGGCGGGAGCCCCCGCTGTTCGCGGGGCACCCTGCTCTCTGGAGTTCGGACTTTCCTCTCCCGGGACGCAATGTTCCGGGAGCGGCTGCCCGACCTGCATGGTGAACGTATGAGTTAACTAAAAAAACACTCGTCGTGCTTCTCCTCACGCCCCGGGGAGGTCGGGCGGAGGGGGATCAGTCTTGATGATGGCGTGTGTGTCGATGGCCAGATTTGCCAGCCTGTCGGCATCGCGGTTCATCGCGCGCGGCACATGGCGGAGCACGGTATGGAACGCCTGGGCTGCCAGAAGTGCGGCGGCGCGGCGATGGCATTCCTTCAGGCCGGCGTCTTTCACTTTGTATTTTCCGGTCAGTTGCCGGACCATCAATTCGCTATCGGAGTGGATGATGAGCCGTGAGCAGGTGATGGGCCGCATCCGCTCCAGCAGAGTGATGAGGGCTTCGTATTCAGCACGGTTGTTGGTGGAGAGCCCGATATACCCGTGCCACGATGCCAGTGTCTTCCCCTGCTCGTCTTTCAGAACCATCCCGATACCGCTTTCGCCCGGATTGCCGCGCGAGGCGCCGTCGGTGAACGCATGGAGCGTCATTGGAACTTTGCGGCCTGCTCAACGATTTCGTCCGAGACCAGGATGCGGCCGCAGTGTTCACAGGTAAACAGCTTCTGGTTCTGCCGGAGTTCCAGCATTTTCTGCGGCGTGACGCTGGCGTAGCAGCCGCCGCATGCGCCGCGTCTGACGGGAACAACCGCCTTTCCCTTCTTTGCCCTCCGGATCCGATCGTAGGCCGCCAGATCCTGTTTGGTGATATGGACGACCACCTTCTGCCGTTCATGGGTGAAGCGCAATTCTTCGTCTTCGGTAGTCTTGGTGACCTCCGCGAGTGCTGCCCGCTTCTCGGTCAGCTCTTCCTCGAGGGCTTTGATCTGCTTCTTGACCTCTTCGATCTCACTTCGTGCGACGGTTGCTTTTGTCTCGAGGGTTTCCATCTCCTTCTCGAGACGCGCAATGGTTTCGGTGGCGGCGTCCATCTCTTTTGTCAGCGCGTCGTACTCGCGGTTGTTGCGGACCGTAAACTGCTGTTTCTTGTACTTCTCGAGTTTTTCCCGCAGGCCGACGATATCGCTGTCGGCGGTATCGCGTTGCATGAAAGCGCCGCGCATCGTCTCTTCCAGCGATGTCTGCTGTCCCGTGAGGGCGGTATGCCGTTCATCAAGGTCGCGGATCTGACCCGGTAGATCCCCTTTCATTTCCTCCAGCTCATCGAGCGCGGAGTCAATCTGTTGAAGCTCATACAACCGGCGAAGCTTGTTTTCCAACGGGGGCTCCTCTGAATATCCTACACATATCGGACGAAATTGTCGACGCGCCGTGCGGCCTGGACGGGTATCAGTTCGCCGCGGCGGCGGAGTTCATTCCGGAGGCGGGCGACGATCGCTCCGACCACCGGCACTTCCGTTTCGTAGTGACCTGCATCGATGAGGGCAATCCTCCCCGCGGCCTCATGGAACGCATGGTACTTGAGATCGGCGGAGAGGAACACCTCTGCCCCTGCTCTGATGGCCGATTCCAGCAATTCGCCTCCGCTGCCGCCGCAGAGGGCGATGCGGTGGACGGCCGTGCGGGGTGATCCGCACCAGCGCACTGCCCCGGGGCCGAGCGTGCGCTTTACGTGAGAAAGAAACCTGGAGAGCCGCATCGCATGGGGGAGGGTCCCCACGGCGCCCATGCCAAAATCGCTCGACGTGTTCTCGAGCGGGAGAACGTCGAACGCCACTTCGTCATAGGGGTGGGAGCGCCGGATGGCGCGCACAACGTCATCGACTGCCCACTGCGGGGCAATCATTTCGAGGCGGACTTCCGGAGCCCGTTCGAGTTTGCCTTTCTGGCCAACTGCGGGAGAGGACGCATCGTTGCCCCGAAATGTCCCCATGCCTGCCGCACGAAACGAGCAGTGGTCATAGTTACCGATCACCCCGGCCCCCGCCTCGGCCATGGCGGCTGCGACCCGGTCGGCGCTTTCGGCGGGGACGAAGGTCACGATTTTTCGATCGACCCTGTACGACCGTTCGAGAAAGGCGACGTCCTGTAATCCCAGTTTGGCCGCCAGGGCGAAGCTTGTTCCCTGACGGGCGAAGTCCAGGTTGGTGTGGGCGGAGTACAAAGCGATCCGTCCGCGGGCCAACAGGTCAAGGCAGCGCCCGGCGGCGGAGGCCGGTGTAACGGAGCGCAGGGGTCGGAACAGAAGCGGATGGTGGGTGACGATGAGATTTGCGCCTCGCGCGTGCGCTTCGTGAGCACTCTCTTCTGTCGGGTCCAGGGAAACGAGGATCCCGCGCACGCGGGCGTTCGGATCGCCATACTGGAGACCGACGTTATCTCGATCCCAGGCAATAGCGGGCGGGGCCCACGCGCTCATGATCCGATGGACATCCTGCACCTTCACCACGCGCTCCACCCCCTGAAAACAAAGAGTCCCACCTTCGGGGTGGGACTCGGGTTACTTGTGTTGTCGAATCCTTGAAATGAACTTGTTTTCGACGTTGATACTCGGTTTCGACATGTACTCTGAGGGTTAGCTTTTAGTGCCTTTAATATAGCGAATCGCTCTCACAGATGCAATGGGGCGCCGCCCGTGGGGGGATCACCCTGATGAATTCTCGGCTTGCTTTGCCGGGTGTTGTTCTTCGTCACCGATATCCCGCAGGCGGTTGATCTCTTTCTCCACGAGGCCGATGTTCTGATCGAGATTGTCGAGGATCTGCCGGTCTCCTCCCGCCTCGGATTGGCGCCGGATAATATCGGTGCTGATCTTGATTGCTGCGAGTGGGTTGTTGAATTCGTGGCATACCGTCACGATGAGCTCTCGGATGGCGTCGGTCTTCTTCTGGAAAATCAGATCTGTCCGTTGTTGCTCGGCGATTTTCCGTTTCAGGTTTACCCGTTCGAGAATATTGAGAATCGTCCGGGGGAGGACGGAATCGACGGCCTCATCCTTGACGATATAGTCCTCAACGCCGTACTTCATGACCTCGATGGCGAGCCGGAAATCGCGGTTCGAGGTGAGAAAAATGATCGGAATCTCGATCCCCTTCTCCCGAATGGCCTTTGTGACGTCCAGACCGTTCATTTCCGGCAAATAATAGTCGATGAGGAGCATATCCACGGTCGGCCGGGTCTGGAGGTATTCCAGCGCCGCAGGGCCGTCCTGTTTCCACTGGATATTGAACTTCCGACCCTGGTATTTTGAGAGAAGATGTTGGGCCACCGCCATGTAGCTGGGGTCGTCGTCGATAAAGAGGAGATTGATGGGGGTATTGGTGTCCATGGCCGTCAGAAAGTATACCATTTTTCATCTGGAGTTGCAATCGGCGCCCCCACCGCCCCCTTTTCGGTTGATTTTGAGCGCTGCTTTGTCTATACTGCGCGGTAGCGGTGAAATGAGGGAGATGGGTAGGGATGCCGGCGCCGCAGGCCTGACAATCTTGGAGTCGATGTAGATGGCAACCAAAAGCTCGATTCTTGTCGTGGACGACGAAGATTCCCTGCGAACAGTTCTGTCCAACGAGTTATCCAATGAGGGATATGACGTTCGAAACGCTGCCGACGGCGACGAAGCGATCACGGAGTTGCAGAAGGCCAGGTATGATCTCGTGTTACTCGACATCAAGATGCCCCGGATGAACGGTTTCGAGGTGCTGAAGTACATCAAAGAACAACACGGGAAGACGAAGGTTGTCATGTTGACAGGCTTCGCCGACCTGAAGAACGCCATCGAGTCCAAAAAGCTGGGGGCAGATGATTTTGTCAGCAAGCCGTACGATCTGGTCGATCTGTTGACGACGATCGAGCGGGTGCTGACGGAGTGATGCCTGCCGCCTCCTATGGCGAAGAAATACCATCTTCTGATCGTCGACGACGAAGAGCCGCTACGAGTGATCCTTGAGTCGGAACTTTCCGATTCGGAGGAATTCACCGTAGACCTTGCCGAAGACGGCGGGGTGGCGATCAACAAGATCCAGCAGAAGGTTTACGACCTCATTCTCCTCGATATTCGCATGCCGCGCGTCAGCGGCATCGAAGTCCTCAAGTTCGTTCAGGAATACTCACCGACCACCCAGGTCATCGTCCTCACCAACTACGCCGACATCAAGACGGCGATTCAGACCATCAAGATGGGCGCGTACGACTTCCTCGCAAAGCCGTACGATATCGAAGAGCTCTTCAATACCATTCATCGTGCTATTGAACGCCGGCAGCTCTTCATCGACAACAAATTGATGAAGAACGAGTTGACCCGGAAGGGGGGATCGCCCGACCTGATAGGGCAGAGCCCGGCGTTCCTGCGGCTCGTGGAGAGTGCCACGCGCTTCGCTCAGAGCGAATCCTTCATCCTGATCCAGGGGGCCAGCGGCACAGGGAAAGAACTCATCGCGAATCTGATCCACCGGCGGAGTCCGCGCAACAACCGTCCCTTTGTTGCCGTCAACTGTGCCGCACTGACGGACACGTTGCTGGAGAGCGAGCTCTTCGGTCACGAGAAGGGCGCCTTCACGAATGCCTATTCTGCGAAGCAGGGGCTCGTAGAGGTGGCCAACGGGGGATCCCTCTTCCTCGATGAAGTGGGAGATATCAGTCCTGCGATTCAGCCAAAGCTCCTCCGGTTTCTTGAAACGGGAGAATTTCGTCGTGTTGGCGGCACGAATCTGCTGACCGTTGACGTGCGGGTGGTCAGCGCCACCAACAAAGATCTCCGGGAAGAGGTTCGCACGGGGAGATTCCGTGAGGATCTCTTGTATCGACTAAACGTTGTCACGCTGGAGGTACCACCGCTCAAGGATCGGCGGGAGGACATTCCTGTTCTCGCCGACTTTTTCCTGACGCGCAAATCCCGTCCCGCTCACCAGAAGAAGGCAAGTGCCGCGGCGCTGGATGTTCTTATGCATTACGACTGGCCCGGAAACGTCCGGGAGCTTGAGCATATTCTTGAAGGAGCAATGTTGCTATCCGCGAGCGATACGATTGAACCGGAGGATCTCTCTCTTCCCGGTCTCCGGCCGGCCGCGTCGGCGTACGCGGCGCCCGTTGCGCCTGCTGCGGGGAATTCCGCTCCATCGCTTGAAGAGATGGAGAAGCAACATATAGAGAGAGTGCTTGTTTTGAACGGTTACAATCGGGCGCGTACCGCTGGAGCACTCGGCATAAGCAAGAAAACGCTTTACCTGAAGATCAAGCGCTACGGTTTGCGCATTGAGGGATGATTTCGGGCCGTCCGATTCTCCGTGATCCGGCATTCGCGCTGCTGCGGGCCGGTTGACTTTCCTGGTCGATTTTCGTTTATTTTTTCACGTGAAGCCCTGTGTTGCATTTTGTGGACAGGGCTTTTTTCCTACTCACCTCTTCGGATGATCTCATGGGACGGTTCCAGGGTGTGGATTATTTTGGTGCCGATGGGCTGCTGAGTGAGGAGGAGATTCTTGTCCGGAACACCGTCCGCGAGTTCGTTGATGATCAGATTATCCCCATCATTGAGAGGCACAACCGGGCCGGCACGTTTCCTCATGAGATGATTGGTCCCATGGCGGAACTTGGTTTGTTCGGGGCGACGCTTCCTGCGGTATACGGCTGTGCGGGGATGAACAATATTGCCTACGGTCTTGTCATGCAGGAGCTGGAACGCGGCGACAGCGGCATTCGGAGTTTCGCCTCTGTGCAGAGCGCGTTGGTGATGTATCCCATTTACGCATACGGATCGGAAGAGCACAAGAATACCTGGCTGCCGAAACTTGCGCGGGGCGAAAAGATCGGCTGTTTCGGACTTACGGAGCCCGATTTCGGTTCAAACCCGGGCGGGATGATAACGAGAGCGGAGGCCGCTGCCGACGGGTATGTGCTGAACGGTGCGAAAATGTGGATTACAAACGGGACCATCGCGGACATTGCGGTAGTCTGGGCAAAACTCAATGGTGTGGTGACCGGTTTTCTTGTGGAGAAAGGGACCAAGGGGTTTTCCGCCCCGGAGATGAAAGGGAAGCACTCGCTCCGCGCTTCCGTGACATCGGAGCTGATTTTCCAGGATGTGCACATCCCGGAGGCGAACCGCCTTCCCGGGGGAGAAGGTCTGAAGCTCCCTCTTTCGTGTCTCAGTCAGGCCCGGTACGGGATCGCCTGGGGAGCTATCGGATCCATGATGGCATGTTACGATGCGGCCCTCGAGTATGCCAAGACGCGGATACAGTTTGGGAAGCCGATCGCGTCGTTCCAGTTGACGCAGGAGAAGCTCACCCAGATGCTGACGGAGATCACGAAAGGGCAGTTATTGTGCCTCCAGCTGGGGCGCCTGAAAGATGCGGGGAAAATCCGCTTTCAGCAGGTGTCGATGGCAAAACGGAACAATGTTTTTCATGCCCTGGAGATCGCGCGGCAGGCGCGCGGGATACTCGGGGCCAATGGTATCCTGGACGAATATCCGGTGATGCGTCACATGGCGAACCTCGAATCGGTCATCACGTACGAAGGCACCCATGAAATGCACACGTTGATTGTGGGCGAGGACATCACCGGCATTCCGGCGTACGCCTGACGCCGAAACTACATACATACCTGCACACCGTGGCCACAAGAAAGATTCTCGCCGAAGCCCTGACGTACGACGACGTCCTCCTCATTCCCGCGCGTTCCAGTGTGTTGCCCCGGGAGGTGGATGTTGCCACGCGCATCACCCGTTCCATTCGTCTCAATATCCCCCTGATCAGTGCCGCCATGGATACCGTGACCGAATCAGCGATGGCGATTGCCCTGGCGCGAGAGGGAGGCATCGGGATTCTGCACAAGAACATGAGTATTGCCCGCCAGGCCGAGGAGGTAGACAAGGTCAAACGTTCGGAGAGCGGGATGATTCTTGATCCCGTGACGGTACGCGCGGATCAGCGCGTCAGGGATGTTCTGCAGCTCATGAACAAGTACAAAATTTCCGGTATCCCCGTTGTGGATCAGGCCCATAAGCTGATCGGAATCATCACCAACCGCGATCTCCGATTTGAGCCGGATGAAGATCAGCTTGTGTCCGACATCATGACCAAGGAGCACCTGGTGACGGCGCCGATCGGGACCAGGCTGGAGCAGGCCAAGCGGATTCTGGAGAAGCACAAGATTGAGAAGTTACCGGTGGTGGATAAGACGGGCATCCTTCGGGGTCTTATCACGTTCAAGGATATTCAGAAGAGGATTCGGCATCCGTTCGCCTGTAAGGATCAGCATGGCAGGTTGCGTGTGGGGGCGGCGGTGGGGGTGCGGAGTGAAACCGAAGAGCGAGTGGCGGCTTTGGCCGGTGCGGGTGTTGATCTTATCGTCGTAGACACCGCGCACGGTCATTCCCGCGGTGTGATTGACATGGTGAAGTTTCTCAGGAAGAAATTTCCTGATCTCGACCTTGTGGCGGGGAACGTGGGGACCGCGGAAGGGACGCGTGATCTGATTCGGGCAGGTGCGGATGCGGTAAAGGTCGGGATCGGTCCCGGCTCCATCTGCACGACCCGTGTGGTCGCCGGGGTGGGTGTTCCCCAGATATCCGCGATCATGGAATGTGCCCGCGCGGCCGCGCGCTTCCGTGTGCCGATCATTGCAGACGGTGGTATCAAGCAGACGGGTGACATCGGCAAGGCCCTGGCGGCGGGGGCGGACGCGGTGATGATCGGCGGGTTGTTTGCGGGCGTAGACGAGAGCCCCGGCGAAAAGGTCCTGTATGAGGGTCGCAGCTACAAATTGTATCGCGGCATGGGTTCTATCGAGGCCATGAAGGCCGGCAGCAAAGACCGCTACTTCCAGGATGCGGAGGACGACATTCAGAAACTTGTGCCGGAGGGGATCGAAGGTCGGGTTCCGTACAAAGGGCCGCTCGGCGACATCGTCTACCAGATGGTTGGCGGACTCCGGTCTGCCATGGGCTACTGCGGCACACGGACGATCGCCGAGCTCAAGGCAAAGGGGAGGTTCGTCCGGATGTCTGACGCGGGGCTCCGTGAGAGTCATCCGCACGATATTGCGATCACCAAGGAAGCCCCCAATTACCACCATTGAGCATCATTGATCGACGGCGACCGATGCCACGTTTCCGGCTGACGATGCTGCGCCGCACGATGCGGGCGCAGGGCCTTGATGCCATGCTCGTCTCCTCTCCTTCCGGTATCCGCTACCTGAGCGGGTTCACCGGCTCGTACGGCCTCTGCGTGGTGACCCTTCGCGGCGCGTGGTGTTTGACCGATCCTCGCTATCGCCTTCAGATACGGGAAGAGATGCGCGGCTTCCGACCCCTGGTGATTCGCGCATCTTTCGGAGAGGAGATCGCCCGGCATTCTCTCCTTCGCGGTTGCCGCACGGCGGGTATCGAAGAGGCAGATCTGACGCTCGCCGCGTTTCGTTCACTCCGGCGGCAGTGCGCCCCGTGTTCGCTAAAGCCCGCCGGAGACGTCCTGTCTCTCTTGATGAGTCGCAAAGACCCGGTGGAGCTTCTTCATCTGCGGCGGGCCGCAGGGATCACCGATAAGGTTTTTTGTGACATCCTTACGATGATCCGTCCGGGCGTGGCTGAACGGGACCTTGCGGCTGAAATCTCTTACCGCCAGCGCCGGGCGGGTGCGGAGGGTGATGCGTTTGATGTCATCGTTGCCAGCGGTCCTCGATCCGCTCTTCCGCACGCACGGGCGTCTGCAAAGAAGATACGGAACGGCGATGTTGTCCTCCTCGATTTTGGATGTGTCGTGGCGGGATATCACTCCGACATGACGCGCACCGTCGTTGTCGGGCGTGCCGGGAGGGCTGTGCGGGAGGTATACAACATTGTGTCCCGGGCTCAGGAGGCCGGGATCGCGGCACTGCGTGCAGGGTGTCTGGCCCGGGAGATCGATGCTGTCGTACGCGGGTTGATCGCCAGGGAGGGGTACCGACGGTTCTATCCCCATTCGCTCGGCCATGGCGTTGGCTTGCGCGTGCATGAGTCGCCACGGCTCGCTCCCCGCAGCCTCGATCTGCTCGAAGCGGGAAACGTCGTCACCGTGGAGCCGGGGATCTACATTCCGGACCGCGGAGGGATCCGTATCGAGGACATCGCGCTGGTGACGGAGACGGGAAGCCGTGTACTGACAGCATCCCCGAAGGAGTTGATGATTCTGTGACACTCGATGACCTTACTCCCCGGCGCGTCCTGGTTGTTGCCTACTATTTCCCGCCGATGGGTCTGAGCGGCGTGCAGCGGACGCTGAAGTTCGTGAAGTACCTGCCGCAGTTTAACTGGCATCCCACGGTTCTCACGGTTGATCCCCGGGGGTATCTCGCAAAGGACGAATCGCTCCTGGAAGACCTGAACGGCCGGCCTGTCAGAATTGTGAGGACGCCGGGCGCGGGGCCGATGCGAGTTCTTGCAGGGAAGGAGATCGTCAGCCTCCCTCCCGAGAGGACGCGGAAGATGCTGAGCCGCATCAGCGACACGTTTTTCATTCCCGACAACAAGGTCGGCTGGCGATCCACCGCCGTGGCAAAGGCCCAGGCGCTTCATGCCGAAGCACCCTTCGACCTGGTTTTCGCAACTGCGCCCCCCTTTACCGATTTTCTGATCGGGGCGGACATCAAACGTCGCATCAACCGGCCTCTCGTTCTGGATTATCGTGATCCGTGGGCGGACTACCCGTTCCGGTGGTACCCCACGCCGCTGCACAGGTTCTGGCATCGCACGCTGGAGCGGCGGGCCCTGCGGGCCAGCAGTCACGTCATTACTACCAACCGGCGGGTAAAGGAACTTATTCTGCAGCGATACAAGTTTCTGACCTACCATGACGTTGAGATCATCCCTCAGGGATTTGATCCCGAAGATTTTCCTGCAGGAGGGAAGACACCGGGGGGAGGGAAGGCCGCGAAAACCAAGCAGCGCAAGATGCGGATAACGTATGCCGGAGTCTTCTGGGAAGATCGTGTGCCGGATTACTTCCTGCAGGCGCTTCATGGTCTTTATGAACGGCGCCCCAAACTGCGCGGGAGGATCGAAGCTGTGTTTCTTGGAACCTTCCGCGACGAAAATCAGAAGCTTGTCACAAAGCTTGGGCTTCAGGACAGCGTTACGGTCCTCGGCTACTGTTCTCACCATGACACTGTGCAGCACCTGCTCGCGTCTGACGTCCTCTGGATGATCGTGGGCGATGACGTTGGATCGCCGGGAAAGGCGTACGAGTATATCGGGGCCCGGAAGCCGATTCTCGCGTGTGCGCCGGAGGGATTTATCAAGAGCACCATCCTCGAGGCGGGGGGGATGGTAGTCCCTCCGAAGGATGTCGCCGGCATACAGCGATCGATTGAGCACTACTTCGATCAGTTCGAGCGGAATCAACTCCGGCCTCCTCCAGAGGACGTCGTCAAGAAGTATGATCGGGTGACGCTCACCCTTTCACTGGTCAAAGTATTCGAATCACTCCTGGCGGTGTGACATGAAGGTTTTGGTTCTGGGTTCCGGTGGACGTGAGCATGCGCTGGTCTGGAAACTGAGCAAGAGTCCTCGCGTGGAACAGCTTTTCTGTGCGCCTGGCAATCCGGGGATTGCCCGTCTTGCGACCCTTCTGCCCATGAAGGCCGATGACCAGAGCGGCCTCCTTGCATTCGTGGAACGCGAGGGGATCGACCTCACCGTGGTAGGGCCCGAGCAGCCTCTGGCGGACGGGATCGTGGACCGGTTTCGCTCCCACCAGAAGCTGATCTTCGGTCCCACCCGCGCGGCGGCAGAGCTCGAGTGGAGCAAGGCGTTTGCCAAGGCTTTTCTGGCGCGTCATCGTATTCCCACTGCTGTCCATCGGACGTTTGCCAGATCAGAGTCGGTGGCTGCGCGGGCGTACCTGGACCGGTGCACGCTCCCGGTTGTTCTCAAGGCGGACGGTCTGGCGGCCGGAAAAGGGGTACTGATCTGCGGCACGCTCGACGAGGCGTACGCGGGGCTCCGAGATATGACCGAGGCCATGGTTTTTGGGGAAGCGGGTTCCCGGGTCGTCATCGAGGAGTACATGACAGGCCAGGAAGCATCGGTTTTTGCGGTCGCTGACGGGAAGAATTTTGTGACACTTGCCCCGGCCCAGGACCACAAACGGGCGTATGACGGCGATCGCGGCAAAAACACGGGAGGGATGGGTGCCTATGCGCCGGCGCCCATTATCACTCCGGGAATCCTGCATCGTGTTGAGGAGGAGATCATCCGACCCACGCTGCGAGGGATGGCCGGGGAGGGGCGGCCGTACACGGGGTGCCTCTACGTTGGGTTGATGCTCACGCCCCAGGGCCCGAAGGTGGTTGAGTACAACGCACGGTTTGGCGACCCGGAAACGCAGGTGATTCTCCCGCTCTACGAGGGAGATTTCGCGGAACTTCTCCTTGCAGCGTGTGATGGCAGGATCGCTTCGCTGGCGCCCGTTGTGCCGGGCTTCGGGTCCGCGGTTTGTGTTGTCCTCGCCTCCGGCGGGTACCCGGACGCATACAGGACTGGTCAGGCCATACGGGGCATCGACGCTGCGGAGGCAACCCCGGGGGTGGTGGTGTTTCATGCAGGAACGAAACTCGAAGCGGACCGACTTGTAACGGCTGGTGGAAGGGTGCTGGGTGTTACGGCGGTGTATGGAGCGTCGTTGCGCGAAACCATAAGCCAGGCATACGCAGCTGCGGAACGGATACAATTTGACGGCATGCACTACCGCCGGGACGTCGGGCATAAAGCGCTCTAGCGGGGCACCACCTCTCGAATGCTGGTACTACCGGGGAGAGCACCAGGTTGTCACGGACCCGCCCGACCGAGAATGACCTCGCTGGGGGGGCATGAGCCCCTTGCAGTCCATACAACGAGATAGTTGGAGGGACACGAGAATGAATCGGAGGCTGCTGTGAACGGATGGAAAGACTCCCTGCGTGATCCGGTCCTGGGCGGAATCCTGGTTCTGGCCTTCCTCGTCCGGTTCCTTGGTGTTCCCCTGGTTCACCAGTCCGGGTCGACGTCCGATGAGCGGGAATACGTATTCCTAGCAAAGAATCTACTCAGCGGGACCGGGTTCACGGACTCGAACGGCACGCAGTCGGTGCGGGCTCCGCTTTTCCCCGGCATCCTTGCCGGCCTGCTTCTGCTCGACGGCGGGACCCTTTCCCTTGGGTACATCATGAATGTGTGTTGTGGCGTTCTCGCGGTCTGGCTGGTTTATCTCCTTGCCATCGCTGCAGGGGGGAGTCGGGCTGCATCACGATGGTCTGCGGGACTTGCAGCATTCTTCCCGGGACTCGTGATATATTCCACACTCCTCCATACGGAGGCGCTCTACATTGTTTTTTTCCTGGCGGCGGTCCTTTTCGCTCTTCACCTGACCCGGACTCCAACCGTCGGGATGGCTGTTGGGCTGGGCGTAGCAGCGGGGCTGGCCGGCCTCACGCGTGCCGTGTTTGTGCCGTTCTTTCCGTTCCTTCTCCTGGCCGTTGCCGCAGGGCAGGTGCGGGCGGGGCATCGGAAGTTACTTCCTGTCGCTATTGCACTGCTTGCATTCATCCTGGTTCTGTTGCCGTGGGGGATGCGGAACTATTCGCTTCACGGCAAGGTGATTCTCGTGTCGACATTTGCGGGTCCCTCCCTGTTGTTGGGAAACAACCCTTTTTCTCATGGTACGACACGGCTGGATGACGGGTTCGACGAGTGGTTTACCCGAAAAGTCGAAGATCGCACCGGGAAGGCGAGGGAGGAACTGACAGAAGCGGCATGGTCCGAAGTGAGCGGGGAAATCGCGCACGACTACATCCGTGAGCATCCGGGGAAGTGGTTGTTACTTCTCCTGCGTAAGGCCCAGGTGATGCTTGTCTATCCTATTACCAATTCGGATGCTTTTTCGCCGGTGCAATTGCTCGCGGTCTGCGCAGAGGCTTTTCTCCTTCTGGCGGCCGCGCTCGGACTGCTGACCCCCGTGCCCGCCCGCCTGCCGGTTGGGCAAGCGGGGTTTCTGTATGGCAGGCGGAGAGGAGGGACGCTTGGTTGGCTGGCGGTGGCGGTTCTCTTTTTCCTCCTGGTCCATGTTTTTCTGCATGCGGAGGCACGCTATCGGCTACCTCTTGTGCCGCTCCTTTGCGTCCTGGCGGGTGTCGGACTCGCACATCCGGATCCAGGGACCAACCGCTGGCGCGCGTGGACGGTTCGGAGGCGTGTCTCACTCGCCCTCGTCTGGGTTTGCCTCATTGGTCTTTATGGTGTGACAGGATGGATGTATGTACACGGGGTGATTAGTTAATGACAGTGAAGGGAACATGAAAATACTTGTCACCGGTGGTGCGGGGTTCATAGGGTCCCACATCGCGGATGCGTTTCTGGGATTGGGCCATACTGTTCACATCCTGGACAATCTCTCGAGCGGCCGGGAGGAGAACATCAATCCTCGAGCGTTGTTCACGCGAGGCGATATTCGCGACGCCGATCTTGTCCAGCGCCTCCTTCGCGATGGACATTTCGATGTCATGTGTCACCATGCCGCGCAGATGGACGTCAGAAGGTCCGTTGCGGATCCTGTCGACGACGCGTCCATAAACATTCTCGGGGCACTAACGCTCCTGGAGGCCTGCCGGATGTACGGGGTTCGCAGGGTTCTTTTTGCCTCCAGCGGTGGTGCGATCTACGGGGAGCAGGACTATTTCCCGGCGGACGAGAGCCATCCGACGCGCCCAATTTCTCCGTACGGTGTCGCGAAACTTACCACCGAGCAGTATCTCTATTATTATGGAACCGTTTACGGTATCGCCTCGGTGAGTTTGCGGTACGCCAATGTGTACGGACCCCGGCAAAACCCGGAAGGGGAGGCCGGCGTCGTAGCGATTTTTACAAGCAAAATGTTGAGGGGCGAACAACCGGTGATCAACGGTCCGGGGACGCAGACGCGCGACTATGTGTTCGTTGCGGATGTCGTACGTGCGAATGTCCTCGCGCTTCAGTCGTCCGGGTCGGGAGTCTTCAACGTGGGGACCGGAGTGGAGACGGACGTCAATGCGCTCTTCCGTCACCTGCGCGCGCACACGGCAAGCTCCTGTGCTGAGGCGCACGGGGAGGCAAAGAAGGGGGAACAGCTCCGCAGCGTCCTTGACAACCGGAAGATCGTGAAAGAGTTCGGGTGGAGCGTGAGCGTTTTGATCGAGGAGGGTCTCCTGCGAACGGTGGAGCATTTCCGGAAAGAAGCGGCGGATGGGCGTAAAAGTACGCGTTGACATAGAACGTCTCCTGAGGGGTGATCGCATTGCCGTTGCGCGAGCGATCACGGCGGTGGAGAACGATGAGGAGGGTGCCACCGGGCTGCTGGGGTCCATTTTCGGGAAGACCGGGCATGCCTATCGCATAGGAATTACCGGTCCGCCTGGTGCCGGGAAGAGCACGATCACGAACAAACTTGCGCAGTGGTACCGTCGTCAGGGCCGGCGTGTCGGCGTCATCGCGGTCGATCCGACAAGTCCGTTCACCGGGGGTGCTCTTCTTGGCGACCGCGTCCGGATGACGGATGTGGACCTCGACGAGGGTGTGTTCATTCGCAGCATGGCTTCACGGGGAAGTCTGGGAGGGCTCAGCAAGAAAGCGGCGGAGGCGGCTGACATCCTGGATGCGGCTGGTAATGACGTCGTCCTCCTGGAAACCGTGGGGGTCGGGCAATCGGAGCTGGACATAGCGGGTGCGGCAGATACGACCGTCGTGGTCCTCGTGCCAGAGTCCGGCGATTCGATCCAGGCGATGAAGGCCGGTTTGATGGAAATCGCGGACTTCTTTGTCCTGAACAAATCCGACCGGGCAGGGGCAGATCAGGCCGTCATGTCGATCCAGATGATTCTGAATTTCCGAATGGCGGACGGCTGGAAACCCAGCGTGCTGAAGGCGGTTGCCAACGAGGGTTCGGGAATCGGTGAGATAGCCAGAGAGATCGACGCCCATCGGGCGTATCTCGAAAGCTCGGATGCCCTTGCGCGTAAGAGGCGCATGCGACTGAACCACCGAATCCGGGAGTTGATTGCGGACCGGCTCCGGGTGGATTTCTGGTCGGCGGAACGCGAGGCGCTGCTCAGGGCCAAGGTGGATGAGGTGATGGCATTCCGTTCTACGCCGTACGATGCAGCCCAGGTGATGGTTGCTGATTTCAGGGGCAGGGAGGGAGCATAGTCGCGCTTCGAGAGGAGTGCGAGTGCCGCACCAAACGTCAAATGCCAGAGTGGTTCACGAATGCACTCTGGTGGTGCGAGTACCGGCCCCTTTGTGTCCGTACAACGAGATGGTAGGAGGGGCACAGCATGGATTTTGAGTGGACCGATCAGATGCGGGCGGTGCAGGAGGTGGCGAGAAACTTCGCCGAGAATGACCTTCGTCCTGTGGTCATGCAATACGATGAATCACAGGAGTTTCCTTTCCCGGTCATTGAGAAGCTTGCCTCGCTCGGGTTTTTGGGGATGACCTGTCCGGAAGAGCTGGAGGGAGCGGGGCTGACCGACCTCGAAGCGGCGGTGATCATCGAAGAGCTCGCGCGTGTGGATCCTTCTGTCGCGCTCACGGTCGCATCGCACAACAGTCTCTGCACCGGTCACCTGATGCTCTTCGGGAACGAAGCGCAGAAGCGGGACTATGTTCCGGATCTGGCCGGCGGCCGGAAGCTCGGGGCCTGGGGATTGACCGAGCCCGGCTCGGGGAGCGATTCGGGTGCCATGCAGTCCATCGCCGAACGGTCCGGGAGCGACTGGATCCTGAACGGAAGCAAAACGTTTATCACGCAGGGGTCGGTCGGTTCTACCTACGTGATCTTTGCCCGGACGGACCGGACGTCGGGGAAGAAGGGCATTTCCGCTTTCATTCTGGAGAAGGGGATGCCGGGTTTTTCGGTGGGAAAAAAGGAGAACAAACTTGGGATGAGGAGCAGCGACACGGCAACGCTGCTTTTTGAGAATGTGCGGATTCCCGGTGAGAATATTCTGGGGAATGCGGGGGAGGGTTTCAAGCAGGCTTTGAAGGTGCTGGATGGCGGGCGCATTGGCATTGCCGCGCTCTCCACGGGGATCGCGCAGGGGGCCCTGGACGCGAGCATCAGGTACGTGAGAGAGCGCCGGCAGTTCGGGAAGCCGATCGCAGAATTCCAGGGGATTCAGTGGAAACTCGCCGACATGGCGACGGAGATAGCGGCCGCGCGGCTGCTTACGCATCGTGCGGCTGTCCTCAAAGTGCAGGGAGAGCCGTTCGGGGTTGCAGCCTCGTATGCCAAATACACCGCGAGCGAAGTTGCTGTTCGCGCCACCGGCGAAGCGGTTCAAATACACGGCGGGTACGGTTTCATCAAGGAGTTCCCCGTTGAAAAGTTCTACCGCGACGTGAAGCTCATGACCATTGGTGAGGGAACATCCGAAGTTCAGAAGATGATCATTGCACGGCATCTGCTGGGGGGATAACCAGGCATGGCACAGATCGGGAACCCACTACTTGAGAACGGAGTCGTCGGGAGGAATCGTGAGCACTACCGTGAGATGTTGGATCGGCTGAGGACGGTATCCGCGGAGGTTGAGCGGGGGGGCGGTGCAGAGGCCATCGAGCGCCATCGTCGTCGGGGAAAAATGACGGCACGGGAGAGAATCGCGTCCCTGGTTGATCCCGGGAGCCGTTTTCTGGAAATTGGCCTGCTGGCGGGCTACGGCATGTACAAAGAGGCCGGTGGCGCACCCTCCGCGGGAACAATCATCGGCATCGGGGCAATTCACGGAAGAAATGTGGTGATCGTGGCCAACGACGCGACGGTCAAGGCCGGGGCGTGGTTTCCCATCACCTGCAAGAAGAACCTCCGTGCGCAGGAGATCGCCATGGAGAATCGGCTCCCGATCGTTTATCTCGTCGATTCTGCGGGCGTGTTTCTGCCGATGCAGAGCGAAATTTTCCCGGATAAGGAGCATTTCGGCAGGATCTTCCGGAACAATGCCGTAATGTCGTCGATGGGGATCATTCAGATTGCTGCGATCATGGGTCCCTGCGTCGCAGGGGGTGCCTATCTGCCGATCATGAGTGATGAGGCCTTGATTGTGGAGAAGACCGGCAGTGTGTTCCTTGCGGGATCCCACCTGGTGCGTGCTGCCATAGGCGAGGAAATTGAGAACGAACTGCTGGGCGGAGCGACCGTTCATTGCGATGTCAGCGGGGTGACCGACCACAAGATGGCGAACGACGCGGAATGCCTGGCCCGGATCCGGAGCATTGTCGGCAAGATCGGGGACTCTCCCGGAGCGGGCTTTCAGCGAACGGTTCCGCAGGATCCCCTGTTCGATCCGGCGGAGATTTGTGGGATTCTGCCGGTTGACCGCAACCGGCCGTATGACATGCTGGAGGTTCTCGCGCGGCTAGTCGACGGGAGCGATGTCGAGGAGTATAAAGCCGGATACGGCAGGACGATCATTACCGCGTATGCGAGGATCGATGGATGGGCCGTGGGGGTTGTTGCCAATCAGCGGTCCGTCGTGAAAACAAGGAAAGGGGAGATGCAGGTTGGCGGGGTGATTTACAGCGACAGTGCCGACAAGGCGACGCGCTTCATCATGAACTGTAACCAGAAGAGAATACCCCTGGTCTTCTTTCAGGACGTGACCGGTTTCATGGTGGGAAGTCGGGCGGAGCAGGGAGGGATTATCAAGGACGGCGCGAAGATGGTGAATGTTGTGGCGAACAGCGTGCTCCCGAAGTTTACGATTGTCGTGGGTAACAGCTACGGTGCGGGGAATTATGCGATGTGCGGAAAAGCCTACGATCCCCGCATTATTGTTGCCTGGCCGAGTGCGGAGATCGCGGTCATGGGGGGGAAGCAGGCGAGTGAAACGCTTCTCGGCATCAAGTTGCAGCAGATGGAGAAGGAGGGGAAGCAGATCTCTGTGCGGGAACAGGAGGCTCTCCTCCAGGAAATTCAGGAACGGTATGAGAGGGAAACCGATCCCTATTTTGCGGCGGCACGTCTCTGGGTGGATGGGATCATAGACCCGGCGGAGACGCGTGTGGTCATCTCGAAGGGGATCGCCATGGCGTCGTGCAATGCGCACATTCCCCGGTTCAATCCGGGCGTTCTCCAGACCTGAGCAGCCTCCAATGACGGTGAACGGTTGGAGTAGTGTCGTTGTGGTGCTCGGGCTTCTGCTGGGGGTTGCCGGGGCGGGATCGCAGGAGCGTGGTGTAACGGAAATCCCGGAGGGGGAGCAGGACAGCCGGGGAGGCGGGGATTTCCTGGTTGCAGGACTGGTGACGGTGCTGGGGCCGGTTCTTTTCCCGAAGTTCATCGGGGACGCCTGGAGGCTGAAAGAGTTCATCCGGAGCGAGGAGTTCTCGGGGGTTCGTGCGGATGCCGGGGATCCCGGCGCCGTTGATGCGATTTTTTCCCGGGCGAGGGAGTTGAGCTGGGGGAACATCTACGAAGCGCTTTTTATCAGCGCGGTGGCCACCTTTGACCATCGTCGTGTGGGAGTGGATCTGCCTCTTCTCGGTCCGCTCCTCTGGTTTCCATTGACATCGGAGTTTGAAGATGACTTTCAGTCTCGCATACAGGCGCTTCCCACGCGCCTGTATGCTGACACACCGCATTTGCCAGCGGGGGACCGTGACAAACTGCAACATTTTTTCGGATCCGCGTTCCTTGCGGCAGTCAGTGAGTCGCGTGATGCGGCGGAGCGTGTGGGGGACTTCGTGGAGTGGGGGGAGGAGCGATTCATTGTGGGCGGGGTCAGCGAGGAACGGGATGTACGGGCGAATCGGCAGGGGCAGGCGTTCGGCCTTCGCCTGATGGTGGACGGGAGGGCAACGCCGTCGCAGTTCCTGCGATGTGAAGTGGCAGAGCAACGATCGATTGACGCTGCACCGTGTGCGAAGGGGGGCGTCCCGCGCAGGATCGGTGTCGAAACGGAGGAACGATGAAAAGCGTTCTGGTTGTGGACGACGAGAAATCGGTACGCGAATCCATCAAGATGATCCTCGAGTACGAGCGGTTCGACGTCCAGTTTGCTGAGGACGGTCCGGCGGCGCTGCAGAGGATAGAGGGGGCGGCCTTCGACCTGGTTCTCCTGGATATCAAGATGCCGGGGATGGACGGCATCAAGGTTCTGCAGAAGATCAAGGAAATGAGGCCGTCGCTGCCGGTCGTGATGATTTCGGGGCATGCAGACTTCAGCACTGCGGTAGAGGCGACGCGGATAGGCTCCTATGATTTTCTCGGAAAGCCACTGGACAGGGACCGGCTTGTTATCGTCGCGCGGAATGCAACGGACTATAAAGAGCTCCGTGACCGGGTGGAGGGAAAGGACGCGATCCTCGGAAGGAGTACGAAGATAAAAGACGTGCTGGCGCAGATCGAGCGGGTGGGACCCACGGAGGCCCGGGTACTGATTACTGGCGAGAACGGCTCCGGGAAGGAGCTCGTGGCCAAAGCAATCCATCGTCTCAGTCGCCGTGCGGCAAAGTCGCTGGTGGAAGTCAACTGCGCAGCGATCCCCAATGAACTGATTGAATCGGAGCTCTTTGGCCACGAGAGGGGGGCATTCACCGGGGCCACGGGAACGCGGGTCGGTAAGTTTGAACTGGCTGACGGGGGGACAATTTTCCTTGATGAGATTGGAGACATGAGCCCGAACGCGCAGGCGAAGGTGCTGCGCGCCCTTGAGGAGGGGAAGATCGAACGGGTAGGGGGAAGCCGGCTGATTCCCGTGAATGTGCGGGTTCTTGCCGCGACGAACAAGAATTTACCGGAGGCGATCAAGCAGGGGCTATTCCGCGAGGATCTTTATCACCGGCTCAATGTGATCCCACTCCGAGTCCCTCCTCTTCGTGAACGGACGGACGACATTTCCCTCCTTGCCCTGGCTTTCGCCGAGGAGATTTGCCGGCAGAACGGGCAGCCGGTCAAGCGCTTTGCGGAGGAGACACTCCGTCGTCTGCAGACGCGCGAATGGACCGGGAATGTCCGCGAACTCCGAAATCTCGTGGAACGGCTGGTGATCATGACGCCTGGCCCGCTCATTGAGCCGGAGCATCTCGAGCCGTCGGCGCCGGGATCGGCGGTGGTAGCGGACAATCTGGTTGGTGCGGGGGGGACGTTTCAGGAGTTCAAGGAGCGGGCGGAGGCGGCGTTCATCAGGTTTCAGTTAGCGAAAAACGGCTGGAACATCAGCCGGACCGCAGAAGTTCTCGACATTCAGAGGAGTCACCTGTACAACAAGATGAAGAAGTACGGTCTTGAGAGGGAAGAAAGTGCCGGGCAGGCGTGATCGGTCTCCCTGCCCGGAGCTCCTCATCGCATACGTTTCCGCGTCACCTCGTACATTGCCAGCGCACCTGCCACCGAGGCGTTGAGTGATTCGATCCGTCCGAAAAGGGGGATGCGGACGAGATGATCGCAATGCTCCCGCACGAGTCGCCGGATTCCTTTCCCTTCATTCCCGATCACGAGTCCGACCGGCGAAGTGTAGTCCACGTCGGTGAAGAGGCGGTCGCTCTCGCCATCCAGGCCGACGATCCAGTATCCGGATTTCTTCAGCTCTTCCAGGGCGGCGGCGATATTCGTGACTTCTGTCATCGCCACATGTTCGGTGGCCCCGGCGGATGCTTTGACGACGGTGGAGGTGACGGGTGCGGCATGGTGCTTCGGCAGGATGATGCCATGGACCCCCGTGCACTCCGCTGTTCGCACCAGAGCGCCGAGGTTGTGCGGGTCTTCAATCCCATCCAGAATCAGGAGGAATCCCTTTTCCCCCCGGCGGGCCGGGATATCCAGGATGTCGTCCAGCCCGACGAATTTCTTCGTTGGCACAATGGCCACGACACCCTGGGTAGTCTGATCGGTGGCGAGTTCCCGGAATTGTTGTTTGTTGGCCTGGACGACGGGGACGCTTCGTTGTACGGCTAGTTCGCGGAGCTCGCGAATGACGTTCCCCTGGACCCCCACCAGAAACACGACCTTCTCTATTCTCGTTCCCGACTTCAGCGCCTCCATCACGGGTTTGCGGCCGGCGATGATGCTTTGCATGGGCACCTCTGTCAATGTGCTGCAGGGTGGTGCCGGCGCAGGAGGAGGGCAGCGCCGATCAGGCCAAGAAGCATGAGTGGAACGGCAATCAGCTGGGCTTCCGAGAGCCCGAACGCCAGTCGTGGATTCAGCCGCAGGTACTCGATGATGAACCGGAAGGCGCCGGCGAGCACCAGGTATCCCATGAAAAGGATTCCCGGGGGGGGGCGACGCTTCTGGAGTTCCAGCAGGGCGGCAAATCCCAGGAGGCCGAGCAGGAATTCATAGACCGGCGTGGGATGAAGCGGGGTTTGCTCGTCGAACCGCGAATACGGAAGACCGCGCCTATCCACTCCCGCGCGTATCGTCCGCAGGCTGTCGTATTTCCATCGTTCTGCTTCCGCGGGATTGGCGGCGAAGTATTCCTGCAGCTGGGACGAGGGTTTGACGATTCCCTGTGCGTAGATGGTTCCCCAGGGGAGCGTCGTTGGTGTGCCATAATCTCCGTCGCCGGCCAGATGGCAGCCAATCCTGCCCACCCCGTATCCGATCATCAGCGCGATGCCGAGGCAATCCCAGACCTTCAGGAAGGGGACCTTCTTGAGGTGGACGTACAGTGTGACCGCGGCAAGGGCGAGGATGAAGCCGCCGTACCACGTCAGGCCGCCGGGGCTGAATGCTTCTCCGATGGGATCGCGCCGGACGAGGTCCCAATTTTCGAGCAGGTACAGCAGCTTGGCTCCCCCGATGCCGCAGACGACCGCGATCAGGGTAATCCACGTGCCGAAATCGGGATTAATTTTCCGCCGCTGCAGTTCGCGGGAGAGGATATAGCTACCGCCCAGGAAACCGAGCGCGAGCATCAACCCGAAGCTGTACACTTTGATGCGACCGAGATCGAGCAGGATGGGAATCATATGGTCCGGTCAGTCCTTCCATTGTGCTTTGTCGGTGACTACGGTGAGGGCATGGCCGGTGGGCGGGTTCACGACTTCCACTTTCTCGGGGCCGATCCTGACGGTGCACTGGGTTGCTGCACCGTCCAATCCGATGACGGAAACGGTATAGGTCCCTTTGAGTCCATCATATTCGCGGACATAGGCGGCGTGTCCAGCAGCGGGGAGGCTGAGGGAAGGGGCCCGGAGGCCGAGGATCCGGTAGCTCAGGGACCTTCCTTCCAATTTCTCTTCGACGGAGAGTTCGTAGCGGAATGCGGCGAACGATTGTGTAGTTTCCAGGACAACGAGAGTTGTTGGGCGGTAGGTACGGTCGTTCGTGTGCGGCGCCATCAGCAGGCGGTAGTCTTGGTGCCGTGCCCTGATGCGTTTGCCCATGCTGCTACACTTCGAAGTAGGATGCCTCTTCCTGACGGAAGAGGTCAAGAATCTCGCGGGGGCTTTTGCTTTCGAGTAGCCGGTTGCGGAATTCCTCCTTATTCATGAGCCGCGAAATACGGCTCAGCAACTTTATGTGCGGGCCCACGAGGTTTTCTTTCCCGACGAGCAGAAACACCAGGCGGACAGGTTTCTCGTCCAGCGAATCGTAGTCTATCGGTATTGCCGTGACTGCGAATGCCGCCACGATGTCGGATACGGCATCGGTTTTTCCGTGTGGGATGGCGAAGCCGTTGCCGACCCCGGTGGACATGATTTTTTCCCGTTCGAAAATGGCCGTGCGTACTTTCTCGCGATCGAGCACGCGCGGTGATGTCGCGACCAGGCCGATCATGGCATCGAGGATGTCGTCCTTGGAATCACCGGCGAGGCGGGTGACGACCAGGTCCTCCGTGAGGATGTCGCTAATTCTCATGCGTAAGGCTAGCTCCTATGGTTCATCGCGCCAGTGGACGATCTTTTGCTCATATTCCGCCGCGAGCGCTTCCGCAGCTTCAGCCCGGGTTGCCTCGGTGCTGACATGAAACAACGGGCGTTCCTTGTCGGGGATCAACAATGCCGAGAGCCCGACGTTCACATCGTCGAAGTACACTTTCACGCCATCCACGAGATCGCGTCGCATTCCCTCGGTGGCGTGCATGATATTCCGCATCACCTTACCCTTGTGTTCCCAGGAGCAGTTCACGGTCCGGTGGGCGCGCCGGAGCCGTGGTACTTCCTGGTCGATCATCCCGAGTGTCTTGCCGGTGGCGGCGATCATTTCCAGAATCTTGGCCACGGAATACATGGCGTCCGTGGCGAAGAAGAAATCCGCGAAGATGAAACCGCCGCGTGTACCACCGATGAAGCGTATGGCTTTGTTGGACGCCGCCTCCATCATCGCCAGATGGCTATTGCGTGTCTTGACGGTTGTGATCTTGTGGTTGGCCGCGATCAGATCGATTTCTCCCGACGAACTGATCGGCACCGCAATCGACGCCGCGTCCGGATGGGTCTGCAGGAATAGCTCCGCCACCAGCACGAGGAGTCGGTCGTTGTCTATTGTCTCGCCATTCTCGCCTACCACGGAGATCTTTTCTGCGCCGGCATCAATCAGAATGCCCAGGTCATACTTCAGCGATGTGACGATGTGCGAGAGCTGCTTGAGCGAAGTATCGAACTCGTACTTGTTGCGCGTCAGTTTCCGCGGATCGAGATGTGCGTTCAGCGCCACCACCTGGCAGTCGAAGGAGCCGAGGATTATGGGGAAGATCGTCGCTGCCACACCGTTGGAATAGTCGATGGCCAGTTTGAATTTCTGTCTGTTGATCACATCGATCTTCAGGGAGGAGAGGAAGCGTTCCTTGTACGCTTCGGTGGTGCGTTCCGGGAAGGAAATTGATCCGACTTTTTCCTGCGGGGCCCGGGCGAAGTCTTCGCCGAAGAAGAGCCGTTCCACGGCTTTGGTTTTCTTCGATGGGAGGTCCTTCCCGTTTGCATCGAAGAAAATGATGTCGGTCAGGTTCTTGTCGTAGGGGGAACGCCGGACATGGATTCCGCCCGCTTCCTTCCCCGTGCTCAGCTCGTGTCGCAGGAGGGGAATTGCGGTTGCCCGCAGGTCGAAGGTGTTCACGCCGGAAGAGATGAGACCGCAAATCAGCGCGCGGTTCATCATCCGGGAGACGTTGTCGGAGTCGCGGCAGGTGACGACGGACTTGTCGAGGCCGACGAAGGCGCCGTAGGCTGCCCCGAGTTTGGCGCCGAACTCGGGATTCATCTCCACATTGGAGAGCCCGGTGATCCGGGAATCGGTAAAGAGTTCACGCAACCACTTGTCCTCCCATACCAGGCTGCGGGTCAGGACTGCTCCTTCTTCCACCACTTTCTCGGGCCAGAGTTTGATGTTGGCGCTCAGATGGGCTCCGCGCCCGATCCAGCACGCATCGCTCACAAACACATTCTCCGCAACCAGCGCGTTTTCTCCGATGGAGACGCGGAAGCCCACGACGTCGGAGGCAAGTTCCGCGTTGTACCCGATTGTCACGTCGTTCCAGATGACTGAATTGACGATGCTTGCGCCCGGGCCGATAACACAATTGTCGCCAATTGCCGTGTTGGAGAGCTTGACACCTTCGCCTATCGTGCAGTTGGTACCGATGACCACTGTGCCGGACAGCTGGAGACCCTGTGCGGGAATCTTCGAACCTTCGCCGACATACAGCGACCCCTGGCGGGTTCCCCCGATGTCGACGTGTACCGACCCCTGAAGCGCATCGATGTTGGCTTCCTGGTATTCGTTCAGGTTCCCGATGTCGCGCCAGTATCCGTCCACGATACAGCCGTACAGTCCCGCGTTCTGGCGCAACAGGATCGGGAAAAGGTCCTTGCTGAAATCGAACTCCTGATGCAGGGGGATAAGCGCGAGGGCATCTGGTTCGAGAATATAGATTCCGGTGTTGATCGTGTCGCTGAATACTTCGCCCCACGAGGGCTTTTCCAGAAAGCGGGTGATCTTCCCGTCCTCCTGCGTGATCACAACGCCGAATTGCAGCGGGTTCTTCGCATGGGTGAGGACGAGGGTTGCGCTGGCATGCTTCTCTTCGTGGAAACGAATCGCGGCAGTGAGATCGAAATCAGTGAGAATATCTCCGCTGATCACCAGGGTGCGCTCGTTCGTTCCCTCGGTTGCCAGGCGGACACTTCCTGCGGTTCCGAAGTCGGCGTCGGCCTTGAAGTACGACATTCTCACGCCCGCCGACGATCCATCGCCGAAATATGATGTGATCACCTCAGGCTGATAGAAAAGAGAGGCGATGATGTCGGTCATACCATGTTTTTTCAACAGCGACACGATGTGGTACATCATCGGCCTATTCACAAGCGGGACCATTGGCTTCGGAGTATTACAGGTGAGGGGGCGCAGGCGTGTTCCGAAGCCGCCGGCCATAATGACTGCTTTCATAGGAAGGTACCCGAGGTGTTCGGAGTCACGGAAAGAAATGTAGGAAAAGCCTCGTACGAATTCAACAGACCGGGGTGAAGAAACGGCCGTTCCTGCGGGAGAGGATGGACGGGGGCCCCTCGCTGATATCCCACCGTCATCTCTCCCGAATGCCTGTGGGGGAAGGGAGATTCGACGACAGGCCCGTCAGATCTGCCGTGGAAGGGGGCGGCATCGGACGATTGTCACTCTCGTTCCCTGTTGATGACACTTGCCGCGAATGCGGCGCCGAACCCGTTATCGATGTTCACCACCGTCACCCCCGCCGCACAGGAGTTCAGCATCCCGAGGAGTGCCGAAACGCCGCCGAAGCTGGCGCCGTAGCCGACCGACGTGGGAACGGCAATAACGGGCACGCGGACAAGCCCGCCGACCACGCTGGCCAGCGCCCCTTCCATTCCGGCGACCACAATAATGACCGATGCCCGCTTGAGCGTCTCGCTCTGGGCGAGGATGCGATGAATTCCTGCCACCCCGACGTCGAAGAGATGTTCAACCCGGTTTCCCATGATTCTGGCCGTCTCGATTGCTTCCTCGGCAACGGGGATGTCTGACGTTCCCGCAGTGATCACGAGGATGGTTCCTCTGCCGCCTGGTGTAATTTTTCGCTCTTGCGCGGTAATCGTGCGGGCAACGGGGTTGTACCGGGCACCCCTGACGATCCTCCGTGTCGCGAGATAGTGACCTTTGGCTGCCCGTGTGGCGAGCAGCGCGCTTCCGTGCCTGACAATACGCCGGGCGATCTCCGCGACCTGCCGTGGCGTTTTTCCCTCGCACAGGACCACCTCCGGGAATCCCTGCCGGAATTCCCGGTGATGGTCCAGGGTTGCGAATTCAAGGTTCTCGGACATTAATGAGTTGAGACTCGCCAGCAGCTGGTCGGCAGAGATTTTCTCATTCTTGAAGAGGGAAAGCTGATGCAGGAGGGAGGATTTGTTCATCAGGGTGTGGCTTCGGCCGGCATTCATCTCAGAATATAGAGTTTCCGGCCCGGAAAGGCAAGATTCGCTGCCTTGACTCTCCGGCCGTTCTTTCGTAATTTAAATGAAAATTCCCCCTCCCAACGTCATTTTCGTGCGCATTTCGTGTTCTCGCTTATCCTTGCTGCTCTTCTTGGCTACCTGGTCGGGTCGATACCATTCGCCTATCTTCTCGTGCAATGGGAGACGAAAACCGACATTCGCAAGGAGGGAAGCAGGAACGTTGGAACCTTGAACAGTTACGTGGTCTCGAAGTCGAAACGGCTGGCTCTGGAGGTCCTGGTTCTCGATCTCTGCAAGGGTGCGGCGGCAGTTCTTCTTGCCCGCCTGATCTTCCAGGTAGATTTTCAGCATGGGGCGGTGGGAGGGCTGTCGTCAGTCGTGGGGCACAGTTATCCTGTCTGGCTGGGATTCAAGGGAGGGAGAGGGCTTGCGCCTGCGGCCGGGGTGTATTTCGTGCTCCTCCCGATGATCGTGCCACTCTGGCTGCTGCTCTGGGGCGCTGCGTTTTTGCTCGTGCGCGTGGTGAATCCGGCGAATGCCATCGCCTCGGCGGTGGTTCTCTTCGGAGCTCTTCTTATCCCGGCGAGCGCATGGGAATGGGCTCTCCGGGAGGCTGCTCCGGTTCTGTGGGTTCGCGGCTCTGTCATTGTGCTCATGGCGATTATTCTGACCAGGCATATCGGGCCGGTGCAGGAATACTTCCAGCGAGGGTCATCATGAAAAACAGGGTCTGGCTTTTTTCGCTGCTTGTCATCATACTCTTCCTGCTTCTTGCGGGCGGTCTGGTGGGTTACACCATCGGGCATTCCGTGCAGCCGCGTGCCGAGAGCGTCGGGCAGCCTGAAGTCGTCGGAGTCCAGACCGCTTCCTATCTGGAGGGAGACCGGGACAGTGTAAGTGCCGTGATCAATCGTTCGCGGCAGAACACGATCACCCGCGCGGTTGCGATGACCAGCCCTGCCGTGGTCGGGATTAACGTGATCGAATTGCGGCAATACCGCCAGTACAGTCCCTGGGATGATCAGTTCTTTCGATACTTTTTCGGCGACAGGACAGTCACCCGGCAGGTCCAGGAGCTCGGGTCGGGGTTTCTGATTTCGTCCGACGGGTATATCCTGACCAACGACCATGTGGCGGGCAACGCGAAGCAGATTACCGTCACGCTCACGAACGGCGAGCAGCAGAAGGCCGAACTCGTTGGCACCGACCGGATCTCCGATATTTCGCTGCTGAAGATCGATGGCAAGAGCCTTCCTTTCCTGAAACTGGGGAATTCCGACGACGTGATCATCGGTGAATGGGTGGTCGCGCTCGGGAATCCGTTCGGGCTCTTTGAGCTGAATGACAAGCCGACAGTTACTGTGGGGGTCGTCAGTGCAACAGGGATGAACCTTCAGGAGCAGGAGGGGCGGGTGTACCGCGGCATGATTCAAACAGACGCGGCCATCAATTCCGGGAACAGCGGCGGACCTCTCATTAACGCCCTCGGGGAAGTTATCGGTGTCAACGCGGTTATCTACACGCCGAATCAGGGAAATATTGGCCTCGGTTTTGCCATCCCCATCAACAAGGTGAAGAGGATTGTTGATGGGCTCAAGCGGAGCGGGCAGATCGAGCGCAACTACTGGACGGGGCTGGAGGTGCAAAACGTCGACACGCGGATCGCCCGCTACTTTGGGCTTGATCGGGTGGAAGGGGTTATCGTGGCGGAGATTCAGCGCGGGAGTCCAGGAGACCGTGCCGGCCTGAGGGTTGGTGATATCATGGTTCGCGCGAACGGGGAGCGTATTACTGATGACTCGTCATTGAGCGGCATTATACAGGACGCGAAACCTGGCGATGTCGTCACCCTGCGTATACTCCGTGACAGAAAGGAAATTGAGCTCAAACTTCGTGTGGAGAAGCGACCGTCATGATTTCCCGGTACACTCGTCCCGCGATGGGGAGGATCTGGGAGGACGAAAACAGGTTTCGCATCTGGCTGGAGATCGAGATCCTTGCGTGCGAGGCCGAGGCCGAGCTCGGGGTCATACCGCGCGATGCGGCGGCGGTGATTCGTGCGAGGGCGAATTTTGACGTCGCGCGGATAGATGTGATCGAGCGGGAAGTGAAGCATGATGTTATTGCCTTCCTCACGAATGTCGGAGAATTCGTCGGCCCTGAGGCCCGGTTCATTCATCTCGGGATGACCTCATCAGACATTCTGGACACCTGCCTGGCCGTTCAAATGAAGCAGTCGGGCGAACTACTCCTGAAGGGGCTGGAGGGGATGGCGGAGGTGCTGGCGCGCCGGGCGAAGGAATTCAAGACCACAGTGATGGTCGGGAGGACCCACGGCATTCATGCCGAGCCCACGACCTTCGGCCTGAAACTGGCGCTCTGGTACGATGAGACGCGGCGCAACATCCGGCGGCTGGAGGGGGCGCTGGAGAGGATCGCCGTCGGCCAGATTTCGGGAGCCGTCGGGACATTTGAGCACCTGAGTCCCCGCGTGGAAGAGTTTGTGTGTGCCCGGCTCGGCCTCAAGCCCGCGCCGGTCTCGACACAGGTTCTCCAGAGGGACCGCCACGCGGAGTTCATGAACACCCTCGCGCTGGTGGGGAGTTCCCTCGAGAAATTTGCCACCGAAGTCCGGCATCTCCAAAAGACTGAGGTTCTGGAGGCGGAGGAGTACTTTGCGAAGGGGCAGAAGGGTTCTTCAGCCATGCCGCACAAGAGAAACCCGATCACCTGTGAGCGGGTCGCGGGCTTGTCGCGGGTTCTCCGGGGAAACGCCCTGGCTGCGATGGAAAACGTTGCACTCTGGCATGAGCGCGATATCACCCATTCATCCGTCGAGCGAATCGTGATTCCCGACAGCTGCATCCTTCTGGACTATATGCTGGCGTTGATGACAGAGGTGCTTGACAGGCTACTGGTGTATCCGGATTCGATGAAGAAGAATCTCGACCGGACTCACGGGCTGATCTTTTCGCAATCCGTCCTCCTTGCTCTTACCAGAAAAGGGATGCAGCGGGAGGACGCATACCGTGTGGTGCAGGGAGCGGCGATGGAGGTCTGGCAGACCGGAAGGGAGTTCCGTGATCTGCTCGGTGCTCACGCTGATATCGTCCGGTACTGCTCACCCGCGGAGCTGGACGAGCTCTTCGACCTTCAAAAAAGCATCAAGAATGTAGACTACATTTTCCGACGTGCCGGACTCGGCGAGGATTCATTTTTGGACAGGACCTGACCCATGGCAAAAAAGTTCCAGAACTTCATCGACGGGAAGTGGTGTGACGCTCTCTCGGGAAGGACCTTCGATAACAGGAATCCCGCCAACTGGGATGAGGTGATCGGGACATTTCCGAAGTCGGGGAAGGAGGACGTTGATCTGGCCGTGAAGGCTGCGCGCCGGGCATTCGAAAAGTGGCGCCTGGTACCCGCTCCGAAGCGTGGGGACATCATGCGGAGGGTCGGGGACCTCATGGTGGCCCGAAAGGAAGAGCTTGCCCGTCAGATGACGCGTGAAATGGGGAAGGTGCTTGCGGAGACGCGGGGGGACGTGCAGGAAGGCATCGACACGGCATTCTACGCTGCAACGGAAGGGAGGAGGCTGTTCGGTGCCACCGTCCCATCGGAATTGCCGAACAAATTCAACATGGCCGTTCGGGTCCCGATCGGCGTCGCCGGCGTTGTTACTCCCTGGAACTTCCCGATGGCGATTCCCACCTGGAAGATTTTTCCGGCGCTCCTTTCGGGAAACACCGTGGTGTTCAAGCCTGCGTCTGATACTCCGGCAACCGCAACATCCCTGGTCGAGATTTTGCTCGAGGCTGGCGTGCCCGACGGTGTGATCAACATCGTGCATGGCGGCGGCGGTGAGGTTGGAATGGGGATTGTAGGCCATGAGGACGTTGACCTCATCAGCTTCACCGGATCGACGGGGGTGGGGAAGAAGATTTCCGAAGTTGCAGCGGGAACCCTGAAGAGGGTTTCGCTGGAGCTGGGCGGGAAGAATGCGCAGCTGGTGATGGACGATGCTGATCTTGATCTTGCCCTCGAGGGTGTTCTCTGGGGTGCATTCGGCACGACCGGGCAGCGATGCACGGCGACGAGTCGCCTGATCCACGAGAAGATCCATGACAGATTCATGTCGATGCTTGTGGCCCGAACGCAGAAACTCCGGCTTGGAGACGGGCTTCAACCGAACGTGGACGTCGGGCCCTGCGTCAACGAGGGCCAGCAGAAGACCGTTGTGACCTATGTGGGAATCGGTCTGGCGGAAGGTGCGAAACTTGTGAGCGGCGGTCATGTTCCGTCGGGGGCCGGCTTCGCCCGGGGATGGTTTCACGAGCCGACGATTTTCACCGACGTCAAGCCGACACATCGGATCGCGCAGGAAGAGATATTCGGGCCAGTTCTGTCGGTTCTTCGTGCCAGCTCCCTTGAGGAAGGAATCGGTATTCTCAACGGCACTGTGTACGGGCTTTCCTCATCGGTGTACACGAAGAATGTGAACGGAGCGTTTCAGGCTATCCGGGACATCAAGGCAGGCATCACGTACATCAATGCCCCCACCATTGGTGCGGAGGCGCATATGCCGTTTGGCGGGGTGAAGCAGACCGGAAACGGGCATCGCGAGGGGGGATGGACCGTCTACGACTTCTTCACGGAGTGGAAGACAGTGTACATTGATTTCAGTGGCGGTCTCCAGCGCGCCCAGATAGACAATTACTGATCGCCCAGCGTCCCATGGTGGTATGCTATGAGCCTCATCATCCTTTATCGCGTTGCGCTGTACGAGCACCAGGAATTCTTTTGAGACCCGGGTCGGAGAGGATTGCAGGCATCCACGAACCCTGAACTCAAGGAGAAAACCAATGGCAACGGTACGGAAGACGAAAAAGGCACGGCCGCTGGCACGCACAACGCACGGGAACTCTCACCGTCGGGTGAAACGCGGGACGGCGATGTCCGCGATAACGCCGGCGCAGGCTCTGGACACACTCCGGAAGCACATGTTGGTCGACGGATTCGACGTGGTGATCGACCTGAGGCGGAGCAAGGGCTCGTATCTGGTCGATGCGAGAGACGGGAAGAGGTATCTCGATTTCTTTACGTTTGTCGCATCTCTTCCCCTGGGGATGAATCACCCGAAAATGCTGACGCCGTCGTTTCTGAAGAAGCTGACCCGGGTGGCAGTAACGAAGCCCTCTCTTTCGGATATCTACACGCAGGAGCAGGCCCAGTTCGTCCAGTCTTTTGCGCGTGTGGCCATGCCTGCATATCTGCCCCACGCTTTCTTCATCGAGGGGGGTGCTCTGGGGGTCGAGAATGCGCTGAAGGCGTCGTTCGATTGGAAGATCCGGAAGAACTTTGCGCGGGGCTACCGGGAAGAGCGCGGGCGACAGGTGATCCATTTCCGTCAGGCGTTCCACGGCAGGACGGGCTACACGCTTTCCCTGACGAATACGGACCCGGTCAAGGTGGACCTTTATCCGAAGTTCGCATGGCCGCGGATCCTGAATCCTGCGCTACGGTTTCCGCTGAACGAAGAAAACCTGGCTCGTGTGATACGCGACGAAGAGATCGCGATCAATCAGATCGAGCAGGCGTTTCACGAGAATAAGGATGATATTGCGGCGATCATCATGGAACCTATTCAGGGCGAAGGAGGCGACAACCATTTCCGGCCCGAGTTCTTCCAGGCGTTGCGGCGTCTCGCCGATGAGAACGAGGCCATGCTGATCCTCGACGAAGTCCAGACGGGTATCGCGATGACGGGAAAGATGTGGGCCCATCAGCATTTCGTACAACCTGACATGATCTCTTTCGGCAAGAAGACCCAGGTTTGCGGTTTCCTCTGCGGGCGGCGCATCGAAGAGGTTGCAGAGAACGTTTTTGCGGTCCCCAGCAGGATCAATTCGACGTGGGGCGGGAATCTGGTGGACATGGTGCGTGCCCAGCGGTATCTGGAGATCATCGAAGAGGAGAATCTTGTCGAGAACGCTCGGGTGGTCGGTGCACATTTGCTGCGGAATCTCGAGGAGCTTGCCGAGGAATTTCCCGCAATACTTTCCAATGCACGCGGGCGGGGGCTCTTCTGCGCGTTCGATGTTGCATCGTCGGACCAGCGTACGACAATCCGCAACCGGTGTTTCGCCAAGGGGATGATCATTCTCCCCAGTGGCGAACGCTCGCTGCGTTTCCGACCGGCCCTCACGGTGACGACGGGGGAGATCGATCTCGGTCTCTCGATTATCCGGGAGACCATCAGGGAGTTGAGGAAGTAGCCCGGGTTCCAGTGTGCCAGAAGCGATCGGCTGGCCCCGGTGCCCCGGCAGAGATGCCGGGGCACCTTTTTGAAGGGTCATTGACGCTCGAGCTTCTTCAGAGAGATTGAGCCGGATCCCGTCATGAGATGAATTGACGCGCCACCTCCTCCGGGAACTCCTGAGAAGGTTGTGGCGGTCTGTATGACGCTGCGGAAGTTCAGACCCGACGCGGCAACGCTTCCCGTGGATGCATAGACCCTGGCGGAAACTCCAGCGGGGAGAGAGCGCCCGCTGGTGCCTTTGCCGGTGGCGAGACTGCAATTGCCCGTACCCGGCACCGGAATCTGGACGGTCAGGGTTCCCTGCGTCGTCGCAGTACGGCATGAGCCCTCGTGCCGCAAAAGAGTGACGTTGCCCTCGGCCGCAATTGTCAGTTCCGCCATACAATCTGACACGTCAACTTCTCCCGCCGCCTGGTTGATAACGGACGGGGTTGCCGGGGAAAAGGAGTGCGGTCACATTCATCCCGGTGTTGGAGGGTGGCCCATCCAGGCTAAGGAAGAGCGTGTCGCCGCGGGAGACTGAGACCAGGCGGACTGGGTCGAGGGGGTTGAGGAGGGAGGGGTTCCTTACCAAGGTGATGGACGCATGGAAAAAAGGTCCTCACGATAGGGCCGAGTCATTCGCCATTGACGATACGGGGTCCCGGAGTGTTCTTGACGACGATCACCGCCGTTCCCGGAAGCGGAATTGCGCCGCTGGCGCGGATAACTCTGGTGCACAGAGGGCCCGGTTCAGTAGCCTCCCGCGCTCACGAGAGCCCGATCAGCTTGAAGAGAACCGTCCGTCGCATCGCTCGTGGCCTCCGGTAGAAGTCTCTGTTTGCGAAGGTACCGTCGAGCGGGGCGAGATACAGGAACCGCCCTTTGGCTGTTCGTGAAATGATGATGTTTATGTTTAGTATATGGCACGGCGTTTAATTTGTAGAACAATTCTCCCGCAACTTCTCGTCCTTCTCCACTGCGTTGTGCCGGTGCGATCCGCGCCCGTGCGGGAAGGAAAGGAAGACCGGCGCCCGCCGGTGCTTCTGGCCCCGTCGGATACCGCGCGTTTCCAGTCGGCGCGCCCGAGATTTCTCTGGCAGGGGGTCGACTCCGCGTACGTTCTCCAGATCGCCAGGGACGCTGCGTTCACCCTTCCGGTCGTCACGGATTCCTTGCAGGTGGATACGGTCTTCGTGCCGGCGAGGTCATTGCTGAACGATTCCACATATTACTGGCGCGTCGGGGTCCGCGCGCGCGCCGATTCCTGCATCTTCTCGGTGACGCGGTCATTCACTGTTGTGACCGCACCGGGTCTCTCACCCGCGTCTCTCTTTTTAGGATTCGTTCCGAGGGGAGATACCTTATGGGGGACGGCGGTCATCCGGAACCCGCTGCCGTTCCCGATCTCCGTCGACTCGATTCGTTCGCAAACAGGCCATTTCCGCGTGGTGACGCCGCTGCCGGCGGTCGTTGATTCTGTCGACAGTCTTGTCTTGATCATCATTTTCGCCCCCAGGGAATTCCTGGTGATGGTGGATTCGCTGCGAGTATACACAATGCTGGGGGAGCACGCGCTGCGCGTGACGGGGAATTCCCCTCCCCCTCTGTGCATGGCAGCGACCGACTCGATTGATTTCCGCTCCGTCGCGATCGGTGATACCGCCTCAGCCACTCTGGTCGTCCACAACAGAGGGGTCATTAACTCTCTCCTGGTGAGCCGGCTCTCGCTTCGGTCGCGGGCATTCCGATTTCGTACGCGGGTTCCCCTGACGGTACCGGCGAGGGACTCGGCCCTCATCCCCGTCTGGTTCAATCCGGGTGTGCAACGATCTTCATCCTTCGGCTCTTTTTAAGACACGCTGACGATCGAGTCCGATGGTGGCAGAGCCCTGGTCGATGCACCGGTGAAAGCCCGCCGCCCCGCCTGATGGCCCTTCCGGGAAGGGTCGACGTCGGGGAGATCGCGATACGCGACTCGGTGATTCGTCGGGTTCGTCTGGCGAACGCCTCCGTTAACGGATTACGGATAGACTCCGCGCGGACGCACCTGCCGGCATTTTCCGTCGGACGCCAGCGTGGTTTTCTCCGGCTTCGCGACACAATGCTCGTTCCGATACGCTTTCTTCCTCCGCCGTACGGGATTACCGGCGATTCGATTCAGATCTTCAGCAACGCACCCGGTTCCCGGCACTGCATTCCCCTGACAGGAATGGCACCACCGCCTCTTCTCGTCACCGATATGCAAGCGATGCAATTCGGTGAAATCCCGAGCGGCGAGGTGGGACGTCTTGTCCTCGGGATTTCCAATAATTCCGTCAGCCCGCTCTCGATTGATTCCCTGACGACCAGGACGGGGATTTTCCAGGTGGAGAAGTTCCCGATCTCCACTCATCTCCGGAGAGGCGACACGCTTCGGGTCCAAGTCAGATTTCTCCCGGTTACCGCGGGCCGCTTCCAGGACACGCTGGTGATCGCCAACAATTCCTTCACCCCCCGTTTTCGCGTATTCCTTTCCGGTGCCGGAAGGGCGGTTCAGGTAAGCGGGGACCTCGCGGGTTCATTCGCGCTCCTTCAGAATTTTCCGAACCCGTCCAACGAGATGACCACGTTTCGGTATGTTCTTCCGGAGCGGTGTTCGGTGCGGCTCGTGGTCTTCAATTCGCTGGGTCAGATCATTGCCACGATTGTGGATGGTGAAGAGGACCAGGGAAATCATACTGTCATCTGGCGACCGGATGCTGCATCGGGGATGCACTTTTTCAAGCTTATCGGTGTTCCCTCGAACAATCCTGACCGTCAGCATATTGCGACGAAGAGGCTAATGGTTTTTGCGCTGACGCAAGAAAAAGGCCGCCCGAGGAAGAGGCGGTCTTGTGTTCAGGGGGAAAAGGGGGCGTTCACTTCAACAGTACCATCTTCCGGGTTTTCGATGAGGTGATCCCGGCTGCTCCCTTCGCATCCAGCCGGTAGAAATAGGTACCGGCCGCCGCTTTCCGCCCGTCGTTGGCCGATCCGTCCCACAGGCGCACGTATCCCCCTGCGGATTGAGCCTCGTTCAACAATGTGCGCACCTCCCGTCCGAGAAGATCGAAAATCCTGAGGGTCACTGTGGCATCGGCCTTCAACGCGTACCTGATGAGAGTTCCTGGGTTGAACGGATTCGGGTAATTCTGCCACAGGGAGAGGACGATGGGGCCCGTTCGGTTGTCGCCTGTGTCGGCGCTTGTCAGATAGGCAATCGCGTTCGCTGCGTCGATAATGCCCCAGCCAAACTGGTTGTCCGGTGCCCCGGCCTGCGATGCGGTGAGTTTGAGCGCCTCGATCACCTGCATAGGCTGCGCGGACGGGCTTGCCTTCAAGACGAGAGCGGCCACGCCTGCGGTCAGGGGGCAAGAAAAGGATGTCCCCTGCGTGGAGACGTACCCCATCGTGTTCGTGGAACTGGCAGCATACACGGATGTTCCGGTAGCCATGACGTCGGGTTTGATGCGCGGGGGGGTGCTTGTCGTTGGTCCCACGGAACTGAACGAGGCGCGCACGCCCTGAGGTGTGACGGCCCCGACCGAGAGCACGCTGTCGGCGTCGGCCGGGGCGTTCAGAGTGTTCTGGGACGTGCTGGATCCATTGTTCCCTGCCGAATTCACGACGATGACGCCCTTCCTGACCGCAATGGCCGCCGCCCTTGTGATAGGCGTTGTCCTTCCGTCCATATTCTGCCACGTCCAGCTTGTGTAGGGCGCATCGTAGGTGAGGTACCCGAGCGATGTGCTGGTCACCTGCACGCCAAGGCTCTCCGCCCATTCAATCGCGGCCACCCAGTTGTCTTCTTCGAATGGCGTTTCACTGCTATCGTTTTCCGTCCGGGCGAGAATGTACGACGCGCCGTAGGCCGGGCCGATCAATTGTCCCGGTCGATATCCTCCGATCACAGAAAGGGTGTTGACCCCGTGTGACCCGAACGCGCTGCTCGGGTCGTTCGGTACCACGCTGGTTTTCTTGTCGACAAAATCCCGTGTCGCCAGGATGTTCATGGAGGCGAACGATTCATGCGTTGGAAGCCGAAAGCCGTTGTCAAAGACTCCGATGATGATTCCCTGCGCGGAGTTCCCTGTGTTGTGGACTGCCGGAATATTCAGCAGGGAGACCTGAGCGAGCGAGGGGCCGTAATCCAGGGCGTCTTGTCCGTCCGATTTTCCGAGAGAACGGCGGAGGTTCGCGGTGTCGGCGGGTGCGGTGCGGATGGGATCACGCCGATAACGACCGACCAGATCCAGCGAGAGAACAAAGGGGAGTGCGGCGATTGCCTCGATTGTCGCAGGAGTTGTTGTGACGCTCGTGGCGTTCAGCCACCGTGACTTCTGGCGAATCGAAGCGCCCATCGAAGCGAGCCGGGCGACATAGGTTTCTTCGATCGGGAGATCTGTCCGATCGACGAGCTGATCTGCCGGGAGGGCGTTGCGCCTCCGTTCCAGAGCCCGGTCCGAGACCACATGGAGAGGGATGGCTCCTTTCTGAAATTCGAGAACACCTTTGTCCGTGAAGGAGACCCAGAGCACAAGGTTGTCGTCCGGTGCTGCCGTGCGCAGGGCTTCCAGAAGCCTGTCAGAGACTTTCTCTCCGCCCGCGAGGGGGGACGACGCACCCGCTGCCAGGCCCACGAGAATAAGTCCCCACCGGAACGAAAAACGCATAGAAGTTTCCCCTGATGATCAATGATACCGAATGGGGGGAGGAGAATCAAATTCCCGCATCGTGTTTGCCTGAATGCATCGGGAGGCCTCAATGCTCACGGGCATGAGACTCTGGTTGGTCGGGGCGCCGAGAAGGTGTGGGTGGGGAGCTACGGAATTTTCGCTGGGTTGAATCCCAACGAGGCTTTTCGTAGGTTTCTGTCATGGAAACGGGTGGACAAGTGAAGCGGAGCCTTGCGCTCAATGTGGACATTGTGCGCAGACTGCTGGTTGATTTTCTGCGGGACGAATGCCGGAATGCCGGATTTCCGAAGGCACTCCTCGGCCTCTCCGGGGGCGTTGATTCTGCGGTGGTTGCCTATCTGGCGGTCGAAGCGCTCGGTAACCAGAATGTCCGTGGGGTGATCATGCCCTACCGGACAAGCAGTCCCCGGAGCAGGGTCGACGGTGAACTGGTCGCTCAGAGGCTCGGGATCGCGGTGGAAATTGTCGATATCACTCCGATGGTGGAGGCCTACCTGGAGGCGGTCAAGGATGCCAGCAGGGTCCGGCAGGGGAATGTGATGGCGCGCCAGCGGATGATTGTTCTCTACGATCTTTCCAGCAGAGACCGTGCGCTGGTGATCGGGACGAGCAACAAGACAGAGTTGATGCTGGGGTATGGAACTCTCTTCGGTGACATGGCGTGCGCGCTGAATCCCCTGGGGGACCTTTATAAGACGCAGGTCTGGCAGCTGGCAGATGCGCTCGGGGTGCCGGAGACGATAGTGCGGAAAAAGCCTTCAGCGGACCTCTGGGAAGGGCAGACGGACGAAGGGGAACTCGGGCTGACGTACGCGCGCGCGGATCAGTTACTGTACGCCATGATCGACGAACGGAGAGCGGACGCCGAGCTTCTCGCGATGGGGTTTGAGCGTGAATTTATTGACCGCATCCATCATCTGATTCGGATCAACCAGTTCAAGCGTCGACCGCCGGTGATCGCCAAGGTCTCTCACCGGACGGTCAACGTGGATTTTCGCTATCCGCGCGACTGGGGTGTATGAAGGAGACGATCGCGGCAGGTGCGCTCTACATTGTCAGCACGCCGATCGGCAATCTTCAAGACATAACGCACCGTGCCGTCGAAATCCTGACGGGAGTTGACTGCATTGCAGCAGAGGACACGCGGACCACGCGCATCCTGCTCGACCACCTCGGCATCTCCAAGCACCTCCTCAGCTACTACGCGCAGAACGAGCTTCGGCGTGTTCCCGAGTTGATTGACCGGTTACGCCGCGGGGAATCCATTGCGCTCGTCACCGATGCGGGGACGCCGGGGATTTCGGATCCGGCCTACGTCATCGTCCGCGCGGCGCTGCGGAGCGGTTTCCGCGTGATTCCGGTTCCCGGGGCGAGCGCGCTCCTTGCGGGGCTGGTGGCCAGCGGACTGCCCATGGACCGATTTGTTTTTGAGGGGTTCCTGCCGGTGAAGAAAGGCCGGCGGAAGAGGATCGAACGGCTTCGCATGGAAGACCGTACGATCGTTCTGTACGAGGCTCCTCATCGACTCTTCAGGACACTGCGTGAGATCTCCCTGGTCCTGGGTGACAGGGTTGTCGCCGTTGCGCGGGAGCTCACGAAGAAATTCGAGGAAGTTCACCGGGGGACGCTCCCGGAAGTCCTTCGCGAGATGGAGAGGAAAGAACCGCGCGGGGAATACGTGATCGTCATCGCCGGTGCGGAAAAGAAACGGTCCGAGAACGGGGAACCGGAGGAGACCAATGACCAAGAAAATTGAGTCGAAGCTCCGATTGCATGGCACGAAACATCCGATTCTCTTTGAGGTCAATATTCGCGTTCTGCTGAACGAGGTCAGCGCACGCGAAAGGAAACGGGTAACTCTGGGGACTCTGCCGGACCGGATCCTGGACGAGTGGGCGGGTCTGGGTTTCGATGCGATCTGGCTCATGGGTGTCTGGACGACCGGTGAGATCAGCAGATCCATCGCGCGGACCCATGAGGGGCTTCTGGCCGAGTACCGCAACGTTCTTCCCGACTTCACGGAAGACGACATTCTCGGTTCTCCCTATTCCGTGCAGGAGTACGCGGTGCCCCGCCTGGTGGGAGGGAACGCCGGGTTGAAGAAGTTGCGGAGCCGGCTGGCGGACCGGGGAATTGCACTCGTCCTGGATTTCGTGAGCAATCATACGGCTCGCGACCATGACTGGGTTTTCTCCCATCCGGAGTATTTCATTGCGGGAGAGCCGGGTGATGACGAGCGCCGGCCCGACCTTTATTTCAAGGCGATGACGCTCCAAGGAGAACGGGTCCTGGCGTTCGGAAGGGATCCGACGTTTCCCGGGTGGACCGACACGGCGCAATTGAATCCCGTCTCCATTCCGGCACGCACAGCGATCATCGCGCAGATCCACAGAGTGGCGGAGCTTTGCGACGGCGTTCGGTGCGACATGGCCATGCTGCTCCTGCGCGGCGTATTCCTTCTCACCTGGGGTGATCGTGTGATGGCTTCGTTCGGCGAGCGCTCCACGAAAGAATTCTGGGAGGAGGCCATCGAGAGCGTGCGGAAGGAGTTTCCTTCATTCCTCTTCATCGCTGAAGCATACTGGAACCTCGAGTGGCAACTCCAGCGGCTGGGATTCAGCTGCACGTACGACAAAGTTTTCTACGACCGGTTGCTTCGGGAGGGGGCGGGTTCCGTTCGCGATCATCTCCGTGCCGAGCCCGACTACCAGTTTCGTTCCCTCCGCTTCATTGAGAACCACGACGAACCGCGGGCAGCGCGGGCCTTCGGATCTGACGCTTGGTTGTATGCGGCTGCGGTGGTGATGTCAACGGTACCGGGATTTGCGATGTATCATGAAGGTCAGTTTGAAGGAAGGGTGCAGCGGCCGCCAATTCAGCTGGCGCGGCGCCCGCAGGAGCCGCTGGCGGAAACCACCCAGCGCTTCTACCGCCAGCTGTTGAGGGTCGTTCGGCATGACCTGTTTCGTTCAGGAGACTGGTCGCTTCTCCCCGTGCGCGCTGCGTGGCACGACAACCACACGTGGCAAAACTTCCTGGTTTTCTGGTGGCAGGGGAGAACGGCGGGGGCCAGGCTGGTGGTTGTCAATTACGCTCCGCACAGTGGTCAGTGTTACGTTGAGCTCCCGGCGCAGCACCTTCCAGGAGTTACCGTCGAATTCAGGGATCAGCTGGGAGATGCCACCTATGTGCGTGATAGTGCAGGTCTTGCAACAAAAGGGATGTATTTTGACCTGCCCGCCTACGGATTTCACATTTTTGAGGTTTTGAAGGTCAGATAGCCCGTATCGCACCCACCCTTTCTTCTTGACTTTCACATACCCTTCTCATATATTATTAGCACTCTATACAGACGAGTGCTAATAACGCCTCTCTCGTTTTCCCTGAAACACCGTAAGTCACTACAAACAATACAGTTAAATCAATTGGAGGTCGCTATGAAGATGAAGCCTCTTGGTGATCGTGTTGTGATCAAGCCGGCCGAGGCGGAAGAGAAAACAAAGGGTGGAATCATCCTTCCCGACACCGCCAAGGAGAAGCCCGTTGTGGGTGAGGTTGTCGCAGTAGGCCCTGGAAAGGTGGCCGATGACGGCAAGAAAATCGTCATGGAGGTGAAGGTGGGTGACAAGGTTCTCTATGGAAAGTATTCCGGCACCGAAGTGACCATCGAAGGTGATGAGTACCTGATCATGCGGGAATCCGACATCTTTGCAATTGTCTAACGAGTGTGAACTAACAGGAGAGAACCATGTCTGCAAAACTGATTACGTACGACACGGAAGCACGGGCTGCCCTCAAGCGCGGGGTGGACCAGATGGCGAATGCCGTCAAAGTAACCCTTGGCCCGAAAGGCCGCAATGTGGTTATCGACAAGAAGTTCGGTGCGCCGACCATCACGAAGGACGGCGTGACCGTTGCCAAAGAAGTGGAACTCGAGAACCCGTTGGAGAACATGGGTGCCCAGATGGTGCGCGAGGTTGCGTCCAAGACCTCCGACGTCGCCGGTGACGGCACCACCACAGCCACCGTTCTGGCCCAGGCAATTGTCCGCGAAGGGATGAAGATGGTCGCCGCCGGGGCGAACCCGATGGACCTGAAGCGGGGCATCGACCTCGCCGTGACAAAGGTTGTCGAGGGTTTGAAGGAGATCAGCAAGCCGGTCGACAAGACCAGCAAGAAAGAGATCGCCCAGGTCGGCGCGATTTCGGCAAATAACGACAGTGTCATCGGCGACCTGATCGCGGATGCGATGATGAAGGTCGGCACCGACGGTGTTATCACGGTCGAAGAGGCCAAAGGGACCGAGACCACTATCGATGTGGTTGAAGGGATGCAGTTCGACCGCGGCTATCTCTCCCCCTACTTTGTAACTGATGCGGAGACGATGGAAACGGTTCTGGAAAACCCGCGTATCCTGATTCATGACAAGAAGATTTCGGGCATGAAGGACCTGCTCCCGATTCTTGAAAAGGTCGCCCAGACCGGTCAGCCGATACTGGTGATTGCGGAAGACGTCGAGGGCGAGGCGCTCGCGACGCTCGTCGTGAACAAGCTGCGCGGGACGCTCCGCGTTGCAGCGGTCAAGGCCCCGGGCTTCGGCGACCGGCGGAAGGCGATGCTCGAGGATGTCGCCATTTTGACCGGCGGCACCGTGATCTCCGAGGAACAGGGCTACAAACTCGAGAACGCGACAATTACGTACCTTGGCTCTGCGAAGAAGGTGGTCATCGACAAGGACAATACCACCATCGTCGAGGGGATTGGGAAGAAGGACGACATCAAGAAGCGCATCAACGAGATCAAGGCCCAGATCGAAAAGACGACGTCGGACTACGACAAGGAGAAGCTCCAGGAACGTCTGGCGAAGCTTTCCGGCGGTGTGGCGGTGTTGAAAATCGGCGCTGCGACGGAAGTCGAGATGAAGGAAAAGAAAGCGCGCGTTGAAGACGCCCTGCACGCAACCCGTGCGGCGATCGAGGAAGGCATTGTGCCCGGCGGTGGTGTGGCGTATCTCCGCGCCGCGACGAAGCTGGCCTCGGTTACGACGGCGAACATGGACCAGAAGACCGGCGTGGACATCATCCGCCGCGCCCTCGAGGAGCCGATCCGTCTCATCGTCGAAAACGCCGGAGAGGAAGGATCAGTGGTCGTGAACAAGGTTAAGGACGGGAAGGACGATTTTGGGTACAACGCCTACACCGGTCAGTACGAAAACCTGGTCAAGTCGGGCGTCATCGATCCGACCAAGGTCTCGCGCACTGCCCTGGAGAACGCGGCATCCGTTGCTGCCCTGCTCCTGACCACCGAGGCGACCATTGTTGAGAAGCCGAAGGAGGAGAAGGCATCGCCGATGCCTCCGGGCGGCGGCATGGGCGACATGTATTGATCGTCCGACAGCTCTGGCATCAAAGAGCCTCCGGGGAGACCCGGAGGCTTTTTTTTCGATCATCCATTATCGACTGCCATCGACAATCGTGACTGTTCTTGTCGGATCAGGGGTGACGATGAAAATGCGTGGCTGCCGGAAAGAGGGCCCCTGCAAGAATGGCGGCAAGGGCGGGATAGATGAGATCTGCCAACACCGACTGGGAAGAGTAGAGCCACACCGCGGCAGTCAGGATCGCGGCAGCCACCACCATCATAACCCCAAAGGCGGCTCTGAGGTGCTTTCCCAGGGCGAGCCCGGCGCCCAGCAGAAGTACGACGACGGAAACCAGGTGATGCCAGGTCTTTGCAGGGGTGATCAGACGTCCCCGCTGAAGAGCTTCGATCAGCGATGGTAAAACAGTTGATCGTGTTTCCTTCCAGTCTGTTCCAAGCCCGCCGGTGTCGACCCACCTGATCATGACGATCTGTCCGCGCACCAGGGATGCAAGTGAGGGAGATATCGTGGGGGCAGACTCCGAGTGCGAATCATCCATATAGAGAAGGGAATCGCTTTCCTCCTTGAAGAATACCAATGCCGTGGTAGTCCTTCTGAACCTGGCATCCAGTGGCGCAAAGGATTCGCCCTCTCCGGTGACGGGGATCCGCAGATCGGCATACCGAATTGCCCCATCGAGATAGAGCGGCTGCTGGATCGTTCGCTCGCCCCGAAGCAGTGCCACCGCGTGGAGGGCGCAGTGGAGCTGTTGGCTGTACCAGGAGGGGATGGGGCGAAACGCGATCATCGTTGGATTCTCTTCCGGGAGGAGGCGCGCCTGATAGAGGAGTTGTGCATGACGCCAGTCTCCCGGCGCAGGGTTGGGGAGGGGAAGCGCTTGTGTCATTCCCTCTCCCGATTCAAACAGGAGCACCCCAAGGCGCGTGAGGGAGTCAAGCACACTTCTCCATTGTGAATGTGGACCTTCAAGGCGCGACTGCTCTGCCATCACGAATTTTGCGCCGGCTTGATTGAAGTCACGGGCGAGAGTCAGGATGGCGCGATAGTACCGTCCGGTGTTGTTGTCCCGCGTCCGCAGGGCAACAACTTTACAGATCGCATCTCCCGTCAGATCCTTTCCCGCTGCAAGGCTGCTGACCAGCCGGGCCTGAAGACCCTCCAGGGACTGGGTGCGCCAGAGTATCCAGACTACGGTGAAGATGGCAAGCAGCCAGGTTCCGAGGATGAGGGGGAGTCGCAGCCCCGGGGTTAGTCGCCGGCGGTAGATCTCCCACAGTGTTCCCCGAACCCCCCTCTTGTGCACAGCCTGGAAAAGGGTTGAGGAGGTTCCTCTGGACACGGCAACGAGGGCTGCGGCACGCAGCACCTGATAGGTCGCGAATCCGACAATGATCAGGTACGCAGCAGTGAAATACGGCCAATAGGAGTGGGTAGGACCAAGTGCCTGGTACGCAAGATGGGCAAGGAATACAAGGGCGAAGAGAATTCCAGCCAGGCCAAGGCGTGTGATCAGTTCGCGGGGGTGCGTCATGGTTGTTTCCGATCTAACGTCGTTCTGCTGCGCTTGCGCGGATCACCCGATAAGTAGTGATGAGTAGGGCGCAAATCACGGGCCACGATTGAATTGCGGGGCGGGCGCAATACGTGCCCCTGTGGGAAGTTGCTTCACCCATGACTGATCATAAGGGTTTCTTGTGTGAAAGCCGAAATGGGGAAAGCCGACGGCAGAGAGAAGAGCGGAGCCCCTGTATGTTTCGATTTGCTTCGTTTTTTTCTTGACATTTACTTGAGGGGGGAGTACATTGGAAACTAGAGAAACTAACAGCGTTTCCGAACCTCCGGAAGTTTTTTTTGGACTCCTGGAAACCCTAAAAACTAAGGGAGTTTCCAATGGGCCTTAGATCGGCGATGAGCACATCAAAGGAACGAATCCTCTCGCAGGTAGAGCGCAAACTCCTGGAGGAGGGTCTGGCCCGATTCTCTGTTGACGACATCACCCGTGGCCTGGGGATGAGCAAAAAGACCTTTTACAAAGTGTTCCCGACGAAAGAGGCGATGTTGGAAGAGCTGGTCAGCCGGGTCATCGGGGACGTCGCACGCGGCATTGACGCCATTACGCTGGGACCGGGGACGTTCGTA
>Ga0326726_10000104_pt1 | contig 79573 bp, 61 predicted proteins | sample MHFenrmetagenome_2_FD_207603 | JGI IMG/M metagenome (GOLD analysis project Ga0326726, IMG submission 207603) | Lab enriched peat soil microbial communities from Michigan Hollow, Ithaca, NY, United States - MHF15MN | ecosystem: Environmental > Terrestrial > Soil > Wetlands > Peat | place: USA... | reverse complement strand
GACTTTCCCCGGAGATCCATCATGGTCGAGAAGATAGGTGATGACGTCATCCACCCAGTCGACGGGAACAAGATCCATCAGAGTGTCCGGGGTCCCAGGAAGAACATCGAGCAACCCCCTGTGGAAAAGACGAAGAGGAAGGTAGATCACGTTGAAGGTGGTGGTTCTGCCTGTGCGAGAATCGCCGATGACGATGCTTGGTCGGACGATGGTGGTGGGTATGCGGTCCATAAAGCTACGCACCAGGCGTTCTGACTCGCATTTGGATTGTTCGTAGGTATTGAAGAACTGCTGTCCATGTTCCAGTTCCTTCTCGTAGATCATCCCGCCGCGGCGGCCGGAAACTGACGAGGTTCCGAGATACAGGAAGCGCCGCAGCTTCCCCGTGGCTGCACCACGCTCGGCCAGCGCCAGCATACGCCTGGTCCCACCCAGGTTGACTGTTCGCGCCTCCTCGATCGGAAGGTCGAATCGAATCGTTGCTGCGCCGTGAATAATGTGCGTTGTGGAAGCCAGCAGAGCGTCAAGGGCATGGAGAGACAGTCCCAGATTCGGGAGCGTCACGTCACCCTGGATGCCGATCAGACGCTGCGACGCGTCAATGTCCGGTGCTTCCGAATGGCAGAAATCACCGATGACGCGCATTTTCTCCCCGAGGTTGTCGGGGGATGTGGCACGGACGAGCAGAACAATTCTTGCGTCAGGAAAGGCACGAAGAAGCCTGGGGACGAGGAACGACCCGACGAGACCGGTTCCACCCGTGATGAAGAGCTGCCGTGGCATAGGATCTATTGTAGGGATTGGACTCCCAGAATGCAATTTGCTATATTCGACCATTTCGCGAAAAGGACTTTATGCGATCATCACCCGCATTCTCTGTGTTCTTCCTGTTTGCTGTTCTGGCGACCCTTTCACCGGCTCAAACCCAGTCTGACAGAACTTCTCTGGTTCAGCCGCGTCCGGCACAGCGACTCCTCAAGAACAGCATCGTACTCACCGGCGGCGTGATGACTCCCCTCACGCACCCCTCCCTCAAGAATTTCTGGAATCCGGGTCCGTCAGTGGCGCTGACGGTCTTTGCCAACGTCAACCGCTTTGTTTCGTTCGGGGCCGGTGCGGAAGGTTGCTTGCTTTTCTTCAAAGAGGGAGCTTTCTCCGAGCGTTACCCGGGGGTTTCCGCACATCCGTTGAAAACGGCAAACCTCCACCTCTTTATTGCGTGGAAATACACCGGCCGTCTCGGGACTGTCATCGCCCCAACCATCTCTGCCACTCTGGGAGGGTCGAAGATGACCAAAGCGGTCTATGAGGTGCGGGATAGTAGTGGAGTTCGCAAAACGTACTATAATATCCCCGGACGGATGCGGTTGACCCTCGGTGTCGCTCCGGGCATTGAGTTTGCCTTCAGCCGCACCGTTGCACTCATCGTCGAGGGAAGATTCCTTTACCTGCACAACGATCCTGAAGCAGGGTTGCTGGCCGGCGGCCGTTGCGGTCTCCGTTGGAATTTCTAGTGAAGAACAATCGTATGAGCCTGCTGCAAGAGCATATCCTCGAGATGTTTCGGGAATCGGGAGCCCTTCTGGAGGGACATTTCCGTCTGACGTCCGGACTTCACAGCAATCAGTATTTCCAGTGCGCGAAAGTGCTGCAGTATCCGAAGTTCTGTGAAACTCTCTGTGCGGCGATTGCTGCGCGATTCCAGAAGGAGCGGCTTGATGCTGTGGTCGCCCCGGCACTCGGCGGGATCGTCGTCGGTCAGGAAGTGGGGCGGCAACTGAATGTCCGGACGATGTTCACAGAGCGGAGTGAGGGTACCATGCAGCTCCGCCGGGGCTTTGCCATCGCGGCGGGCGAACGCGTGCTCGTATGTGAAGATGTCGTCACCACCGGGGGATCCGTGAACGAAGTCATCGAGATCGTACAGAGAGCGGGAGGGATTGTAGCGGGAGCAGGCTTTCTCGTCGACCGGAGCGGCGGATCTGTCAGGTTCGACGTCGCACCGGGTGGCGTGCAGTATCCCGTCCTCTCCATGAAAGTGACGGCGTATCAGCCGGAGAACTGCCCCCTCTGCACACAGGGCCTTCCTGTCGTCAAACCGGGAAGCAGGGGGAATGCCTGATGCAGGAATGGTCCACCAACCGGCAGATCTTCCACATCGTCGTCGTGGCGGTGATCGTTGCCGTGTTCTGGCTCCTGACGGGGGTGCTGCACCGGGCCCTGAAAACTCTCGGGCATATGGTCTTCGCAAAGACAGTGACAGTCCTTGACGATCGGATCCTCGGTGTGGTCCTGTCGGTTCTCCGTCCCCTGATGGTCGTGATCGGTCTACCCATAGCCGTGAGCGAGATTCGGAAGGGAGCGGAGGCCGGCGGAGCGACACTGTTCCAGCTGCTCGACTATGCCGAAGCGATTCTGTATATCGTCATCGTTATCCTGGTCGTGCGCGTTCTGCTCGGTGTACTGATTCACTGGTATCTGGACAAACTCTCCTCCGAGGGTGTCAGCAATCTGAAGAACACCCTTGGACCGCTCACCACGAAGGTGACCAGTATCCCGGTCGGGCTGGTGGCGATCATCATCATCCTCGACTATTTCGGCATCAACATCGGGAGCCTGCTTGTCTCTCTCGGTGTCGGCTCGCTTGCCGTCGCGCTCGCGGCATCGTATAGGACCCGGTGGGGTATTGAAACCCAGTTGCGATTGCGTGCATACCAGGCATTTCTCGAAAACGGGATCCCTGCTCCCCTTCCCAGGCGGATCGTCCGGATGCAGGGAAATCAGGCTCTTTCCGTGTGAGCGCACTGATGGAACTTAAGCGGCTCACGCATGAGATTCTCTACCGGGGAAAGGTGTTCGACCTCATCGTTGACAGGGTTGAATACCCCGGTGGCAACACCGGTGTGAGAGAAGTCGCCCATCATCCGGGAGGAGCGGTGGCCGTGCCGCTGTTCGACGATGGGCGGGTAATGCTTGTCAGGCAGCTCCGGTATCCGATTGGCAGGCATATCGTGGAATTCCCGGCCGGGAAACTCCAACCCGGCGAAGACCCTGCCGCCGCGGCGGCGCGGGAGCTGATGGAAGAGACGGGTTGGACGGCCGGGGCGCTGGAAAAACTCATCGCCCTGTATTCAACGCCCGGGTTTTGCGATGAAGTCCTTCATCTCTATCTTGCGACAGAGCTGACGCCGTCGTCTGCCGGTCCGCGGCGCGACGAGGGTGAGTTCACCATGACGGTCCTCACACTCCCCGTGGCGGAAGCGGTTGCCATGGTGGAGCGCGGGGAGATCGAGGACGCCAAGACCGTTGCGGGCCTCCTGCTTCTGGAACGGCGGCTGCGGATGCAATGACCCCGCGATTCGCCAACTTCATTTTCGATTTCGACGGAACACTCACCGATTCGCGGGAAGACATCGCTGCCGCGCAGCTCTGCGCCCTGCAGCGCATCGGCGGGGAGGGTATCTGCAAGGAGGAGCTCTTTCCCCATATCGGCAAGACCCTGCAGGAGACGTTCACCCTGCTCCTCCCGACCTCCCTCCATGCCCGCATCCCCGAAGCGGTCCGGATCTATTCCGAATACTATCCTCCGCGGTCCCTGTTGACGACGACCCTCTTCCCCGGAGTGCGCGAGACGCTCGAGGAGCTGGTGCGGAGGGGGAAGAGACTGGCGGTGGCATCCACAAAGCGCGGCGCAGGGATCCTGCGAGCCACGGAGCATTTCGGCATCACGCACCTTTTTGCCCAGCTGCAGGGAAGCGACGATGTTCCGTATAAGCCCGATCCGTTTATCATCAACAAGATTATCGCGGATCAGGCATGGGAGCGCCGCGAGACCGTCATGGTCGGCGATACGGGCCATGATATTGAAGCGGGCCGGAAGGCCGGCATCGCCACCTGCGGCGTCACCTACGGGTCTCTTGCAGAACGTGAGATCAGAGCCTGTCGCCCCGAGTTCGTTCTCCGGAGTTTTCCTGAACTCCTGCACCTTGTTCCACGCCGACCAGAGGTTCCGTCATGATGAATCCCGTTGAACTTATCAAGAAGAAACGGAACGGCGGTGCCCTCTCGCGGGAAGAACTGGATGCATTGATCGGGGGGTATGTCCGGGGGGAAATCCCGGAATATCAGATGGCATCTTTTCTGATGGCGACGTACTTTCGCGGCATGACGCCGGAAGAAGCCGGCAACTTCACCGACCTGATGCTCCGGTCAGGCGAGCTTATCGACCTGTCGTCCATCCCGGGACGGAAGGTGGACAAGCATTCCACGGGCGGAGTGGGAGACAAGGTTTCTCTGATCCTGGCGCCCGTGGTGGCCGCGTGCGGAGTTCCTGTTCCGATGATATCGGGGAGGGGACTTGGTCACACGGGGGGAACACTCGACAAGCTTGAGGCGATTCCCGGGTTCCAGACTCGACTGAACGTTGAATCGTACAAGGAAGTCCTTGCCGCTGTGGGCGCGGTGCTGGCCGGGCAGACGGAGACCATAGCCCCCGCCGATCGGAAGATGTATGCTCTCCGCGACGTGACGGCAACGGTGGAGTGCATTCCCCTGATCGCGGGAAGCATCATGAGCAAGAAACTTGCGGAGGGAATCGACGCCCTGGTCCTGGACGTGAAGACCGGTGATGGCGCATTCATGGACACGGAGGAACGGGCGATCGAACTTGCGCGCACCCTCGTCGGATTGGGGACGCACTATGGAAAGAAGACCCTGGCCTTCATCACGGCGATGGATCAGCCGCTCGGGAATTCCATCGGCAACTGGCTTGAGGTGGTGGAATCTGTCGAGTGTCTCCGGGGGAAAAACATCCGCGACCTGATGGACGTGACGCTCGTGCTCGCCGGAGCGATGGTATGGTTGGGTGAAAAGGCCTCATCCATTGAGGAAGGGATGAAGCTCTGCCAGTCGGCGATCTGGTCGGGTGCGGCGTACGAGAAATTCCTCGCGATGGTAGCGCGGCAGGGAGGCGATGTCCGGTACCTGCGGGACCCGGGGCTGTATCCTGTGCCGGCCGTCCAGGTCGACGTTTCGAGCCCGGGCGAGGGTTTCGTTTCCGAGATTGCAGTCCGAACGCTCGGCATGCTTGCGATAGAACTGGGCGCGGGCAGAAAAAGGATAGACGACGAGGTTGACCCGAAAGCCGGGATGGTCCTCAGGAAAAAGCTGGGTGACCGGGTGGAACGTGGCGCGCCTCTGGCAAGGCTTTACACCGACAACGGTGAAGCGGCCGAGCGAGTCCGGCGAGCGTTCGGTGACTGTTTCCGTCTGAGTCCGGCGCCGGTGACAGTCGGACCCCGCGTCCGCCTCGTGGTGGATCATGACGGCGTCAGACCGTGGGTCATGCCGACGATGCAGTAGGGAGACGTCGGTGGAGATTGTTCCGTGATCACCCTGAGCTGCTTCCCCCTGCCTTACCCAGCACGCGTACCATTGCATCATGGATCAGACCGTTGGAGGCGGCAATCTGCTTCCGGTACACCGACGTCGCACGCCCGCTGAAGTCGCTCGTCCGCCCTCCAGCTTCATGCACCAGCAGAACACCGGCGGCCATATCCCAGGGCTGCAGACTCACCTCCCAGAAACCGTCGAATCTTCCCATTGCCACGTACGCCAGGTCTATCGCCGCCGACCCGAGCCTTCGCACGCCGCGCGCTTCGTAGACAAAGTGTACAAAATGATCCACCGCGTGATCCGGGTTCTCGGCAATGTTGTACGGAAACCCCGTAACCACCAGACTGTTGATCAACTCGCTGTTGCCTGAAACGGAAATTCGCTTGCCGTTCAGAAACGCACCGGAACCTTTCTCGGCCACAAAGAGCTCTTCCATGTTGGGGTTATAGATCACGCCGGCAACGATTTCTCCCCTGTGCTCCACCCCGATGGTAACGGAGAAAATCGGCAGTCCATGGAGGAAGTTCGTCGTCCCATCGAGCGGATCGATAATCCACCGGTACTCCGCCTCGCTGGTGCTTCCCCCGCTTTCCTCCGCGAGGATCGCGTGGTGGGGGTACCGGTCCCGAATCCGTCGAATGATTCTCTCCTCTGAACCCTTGTCGATATCCGAGACGAGGTTTCTGACCTCCCCCTTCTTGGTTTCGACTGTTTTTACGTTCCCGACGCTCTCTTTGAGGAAAGTTCCTGCTTCAACGGCGGCTTCCTGCGCAATGCGGAGTAATTCACTCATGGGTGACAATGGCATTGTTTTTGAACAGTTTTGCATGATACGAAGAATTCGACGAGGAAACCAAGAAAATGCCTTTGTCCGGACCGGCCGCATCAGGCAGAGTATTCCCGAAGGGAGCCCTGGCCTTTGTGTCGACTCTCCTTCTCATGCCTGGCTGTTCCGGGGACATGGAAGCTCCGGAGCCGCGGTCCCCTTTCGCGCTTGATGAACTCGCCATCCATGCAGCAATCCCCCCCAGGTCATTCTTCCTCTCCGACAGGAGGGGAGGATTCCTGGTCGGGCGCGTGGGAGCGCATTCGCCGCTCACGCTGTCGTGGTCCGTCGACGGCAGGTCGGTCGTTCGGACGATCGAGATGCGTGTCAACGACATACTCCTCGATGAAACGATGATCCATGACGCAGTGATCCGGCCGGACCATGTCTGTCTGGATTTCGGTGAGCATGGTCGGGTACGCTACGCACCGATCGAAGGACTGCCTGCGGGTACCTGGGGTCTTTCTCTGACTCTGGATGCGGGGCCCGATGCCGGCGTTTCGGTCCGTCTCCTTCCAGAATCGGAGTATTCACGGACCGGGAGCGAAGGCGAGGTGTCGTGGAGGAATCGTCGGGGGCAAAATGTCCTGACCCTGTATGGAGGAGCCAGGGCAACAGAGGTCGACGGAAACCTCGTTTTCCCCAAGGGGGGTGATCATCGCGGATTTCTTCTGCTCGGCAATTCGTCGCCCTCACCCGGGCAATATGCCGCATTACATTCCCGGCTTCCAGAATTGCTTGCCGCCCGAACGGAACGAATGGAAAAGATTCTGGCGCGATCCTACTTGCGCCTCTCCGATACGGTGATGACGAAGGTTCTGGCGTGGGCCAAGCTCTCAGTGGACGCGATGATTGTCGAACGTGCAGAAACCCTTGCGGTTGCCTCCCTGCCGTGGGACGGTTCGTACGATGGGCGGGCAAATCTCCAGTCGCTCGCAGGTATGGCCCTGATCTCCGGCGAATACGCCACTGCTGCAAGTGTGCTGCGCGGCTGGGGAGCCAGCCAGGATGTCGTGAAACGGCCTACCTTCGGAAGGATCGCAAGCCGCCTGCGTGGCTCCCCGGCGGAATACAGGGGAGTGGATGTGAGCGCCTGGTTCGCCCGCGGTCTCTATGAGTATGTCGTCGCCACCAACGACACGATGCCGCTGGGGGCAATGTTCCCGGTCGTGCGTCGCAGTATCGAAGGCATGCGTCGGAACAATACGACCAGAGCGAATCTTGTCGTGCATCGCAGCGACGAAACGTGGATGGGTGAGGGGCGGTTCGACGGTTCGCCCGGACCGTACTCCGCCGTGGAAGTTCAAACGCTCTGGCAGTACCAGCAGATGATCGGCGCGATTCTGGCAGTGCTGCGGGGTGACACCGCACTGGCCAGGGGATGGTTTCAGGGTGCAGGGGCGACAGCCTCGGAATTTGCGAAAGCCTTCGTCGATACCGGGAGGAGCATCGTGTATGATTATCTGGATGGGCGAGGAAGAGGTGTCGACCTCCTCCGGCCCAATGCGATGCTCGCGCTCGACGGAATCGACGGTGAACGCATTCAACAGGCTCTCCTCAAGCGATCGGTGACCGGATTGCTGTACCCGCAGGGGCCCGGGACACTCGTGAAGACCGGTCATGGCTTCCTTCCCGAGCCTGTTGGAGAAGTCTCGCAATCCACCAACGGTCCGGTGGTGCCCTGGCTGGTGGGTCCGTTCACCTATGGTCTCACACGCGCTGATCGCCAGGATCTTGCATACAGCGTGACCCGGAGTCTGGCTGTGCGTAGCCTTGGTCGAGGCATGGTCGGAACGATCCCCGAAGTCCTTGGGGCTGGAGGAAATGAGGACGGGCCGGGTGCCGGATTCATTCATGGCGCATCGCTCCTCGGTGCGGCGGAGTTAATTCGGGCCATGTACCAGGACTACCTCGGCATTCGCGTGGATGCTCCCTCCTCAGTCATCCGTTGCGAGCCAAAGCTGCCGGGTGAGATCCGGTCTGCGGATTTTACGGTCTATATGGGCCCGCATGTCGTTCACGGCTCATACCAGAAGATCGGCGCCACAGGTCGCATGAATCTCTCACTTTCCGATGTTCCGCGGTCCGTCAAGTGGCGTTTCACCTGGGTATTTGAAAACGGCGACGCCTGGATCGGTGCTGTCCGACTCCAGCCCGGCACATCCGCGACCGCAGTGTTTACTCCTCACGGCATGCTCGTCTATGAGGACGGTGAAGAGCAGAATCCCGAAGAATCGTGGTTTGTTAAAGGATTCGCGCGGCGTGGGGAAATCGGCGATATGCCGCTGGCAACAGTTGCCCGCGCGGGGGAGGGCGGAGATCTACACCCCTGAACGGCGAGTCAGGATGTGCCGGAGCTTTTCGCCCTCCAGCCGGTTGATCCTGAACCGGATGTAGATACAGTCGGGTTCGTAGCGCTTTTCGATGACCTGGGCGATGTCGTGAATGCGCGACACAAGATCATGGTCGGCCTGCCGGAGCGTTACCTCCTCCTCAATCATGTCCGCATCCAGAAAGTCCATGACGGCGCGCTCCAGCGAATGCATGTTGATCCCCCTCGAGGCAGCAAGGAAAACCGCATGGTCGTACTTCTGCCGGAGCGGGGCAACCACGATTTTCGGATCGACCCTGTCGATCTTGTTGAAGACCATGATCGTGGGCTTTCCCTGCGCGCCGATTTCCTCGAGTGTCTCGTTCACGACGCTGATCTGCTCCTCGAAAAGCGGGTGACTGACATCCACGACATGCAGAAGGATCGTCGCTGCCCGGACTTCCTCGAGGGTGCTCTGGAACGACGCCACAAGGTGGTGCGGGAGCTTGCGGATGAATCCGACCGTATCGGAAAGCAGGATCTTGTGCAGGGGTGAGAGATGGACCAGTCTGACGGTAGAGTCCAGTGTGGCAAAGAGTCTGTCTTCGACCTGGACATCAGCCTGAGAAAACCAGTTCAGCAGAGTAGATTTTCCGGCATTCGTATATCCCACAAGTGCGGCGTGCGGGAGCTGTTCCCGTCCCTTGCGCTGGAGCTCTCGTTCTCTGGCGATCTCCCTGAGCTTCCCCCGCAGGTGTGTGATTCGCGCGCGGATTACTCGCCGGTCCGATTCGATCTGGGTTTCCCCCGGTCCTTTGGTTCCTATCCCCCCAAACTGCTTGGAAAGGTGGGTCCACTGCCGGGTAAGTCGCGGCAGCAAGTACTGCAGCTGTGCCAGCTCCACCTGTGTTTTCGCCTCCCGTGTTCGTGCGCGTGACGCAAAAATGTCCAGGATCAGACCCGATCGATCAACGATCTTACATTTGATCACCTTCTCGAGATTACGCACCTGCACCGGGGTGAGATCGTCGTCGAAGAGCACGAGCTGGATGTTCTTTTCCTGCACCAGCCAGGCGATCTCCTCTGCCTTCCCTTTGCCAATAAGGTGAGCGGAGTCGATCCGTTGCCGGCCCTGAGTGATCCGATGGACGACGTCTGCACCGGCGGAATCCGCGAGGAGCGCGAGTTCATCGAGGTATTCTTCTACCCTGTTGCCGCGGTTGTCGGGAGTGGAGATGCCGACAAGGATTGCGCGTTCGCGAAGAACTGTAGTATCGAGAAGTATTGCACTCACTGCGGCTCCTCCTCTGTCCGGCGTTCCCGTCCCACGAACATTTCCGCAAGAGCACACAGGACTGCAAAGACGAGAAAGTATCGCCAGAGCTCCAGGCCATAGCGGGATTCCTGGATCGCCCGCTCGAGATCCCCTTCGGCCTTCAGAAGTTTTCCTCTTCCTTCACCGATCCCGAGAGCGGACCAGAACGCCGGCAGGTCTTCCTGGCGCAAGGTGTCAAGATCTCCTTCCCAGGGAGGAAGCGCCACTGCGCGAGCGGCGAGTGTCACCGGGGCGTCTGATCCCGGTGCTCCCTGCTGGAGGACATACACTCCCGTTTCGGTTGTGGGCGAGGAGAGAAACTCAAGAATTCCCTGTCCGGACCGGATACGTGGTGCCACGCGCTCTTCAAGACCGGACGGTGAAAGAATGACATGGACCTTCGATGATTCGGTCCCCCCGCTCCGCACGGCAAACCGAAGTGGAGAACCGACGGCAGCAGTACTCTCTTCTTCACTCGCGATGGAACAGTATGCCACGGCCCGATGGAGAAGAGGGGCAAAGATCCCTTTCAGGGGGAAATCGGACCACGCTGTTCCGGGATCAACCCCGAAGGCAAGAATGCGGCCGCTGCCAATGTCGTACTCAGCGAGGAATGATTCGCCGTTGCTGAGGGTGATGATGGGCACCCCTCCTGGTCTCAAGCCGGCCGTTCGATGGATCTTCGGCGATTCCATCGGGATTGTGTGCCCCTTCCGCAGATCGTCAAACAAACCTGCAAAGAGGGGATGGGCTTTGTCAACCGATGCAAATGAAAGGAAGGACTCCCGCCGGGGACCGGTTGGCGCCCCGGACGGTCCGGGAGCAAGAGCAGGATCCATCCCCGGAAGCCCCAGAGGCTTCCAGAAAAAGTCGTTGAAGGATGAAGCGTCGAGACGTGCACCTGGGAGGAGTATCACGTTTCCGCCGCGACGGACATAGTTGACGGTTGCAGTTCCCTCGGCGGGGGAAAGAGCGTTGATCCCGTTCAGAAGAAGAACACGCGTGCGGGAAAGGTCGGTCAGGGGGAGCTGTTCGGAGGGGATACGGCGAGTGTCAATTCGCCCCGCGGTCAGAGAATCCCCGCCAAGCGTCAGAGCCAGCTCGGGATAGCGAACATCCTCCGTTCCGGGCCCCGCTATCAGGACGGTAAACGCCTCCGGTACCATGAGGACGAATTGGAGCGAGTTGTCGGCCTCGAGGCCGTCGTCATCAATGGTGGCGTGCCCGATCAGGAATCCCGTTCGTCTGGGAACAAACGAGACCGGGACGACGGCGCTTCCGTGGGGAGGAAGATCGACGGACTGCTGGGCGACGCGGGCATCATCCAGATAGAGGCTCACGGTTTCCTGTCTGATCGGGGTGTCGCTGAAATTCTGGAGAGCAACAAGAATGCGCGCGGGGCGGTTCCGCGCGAGGAAGCGGGTTTCGATCCGTGCGCCGGTAACTCCGGCATTGACGGAAAGGGAGGTATTCGGACGTATCAGGAAGCATCGGACATCTTTCTCAAGCGCAGCCGCGCTATCGGCTTGCGGCGGGGTCGCGGCAAACTGGCTTGCCTGCCCGTCGGTAAAGATGTAGACTTCTCTATTGGCGTCGTGCGATGCCCGGACTGCTGTCCTGATGATTGGCAGGGATTCAATGAATCTGCGCGCGACCTGGGACGGCTCCAGGCGCTGCAGGATTGACTTCGCAGTCTGTGGTTGCTCATATCCGGGGGGGGAAGTGCCTGGGGCGAGTGCGGAGAGGGGAAGAATGGCGATGCGATCCCCCTCCCCGGCCAGCGCGAGAACACGGGTGGCTGCCTCGCGCGCCCGGTCAAAGACCATCCCGCGCTCGGTCCTGACGGTCATGCTCGGCGAATCGTCGATGACAAAGACCATTGAATTGCGTGCGCGCGATCCGATTATTCCGGCAAAGCTTCCCTGGATCACGGGACGCGCAAAGGAGAGCACAAGGGCAACGATCAACAACGTGCGGAGCAAAAGAAGGAGCCATTGCCGGAACTTCAACCTGCGCAGGGAGGACTGCTGCAACTCTTTGAGAAACCGGAGCGAGCTGAATTCCACCGTCCGCAGTCTGCGGCGGTTCAGGAGGTGAAGGATGACGGGGATTGCCGCCGCGGCAAGGCCAAGCAGGACGAGGGGATTAAGAAAGGTCATAGCGAGCGCTTAGGGGCATGGTGAGGAAAAAACGGAAGAAATGCAACTTGACTTTACCGGCCAATCGGGATATATTAAGACTCACCTTTATACGTCTCTCCGGCCCGAACTCCGATTCTCCTTCATGCTACGACGCCTCTCTACAGGTGTTGCGCTTTTGTCTCTGGTGACGCTCGGCTTTGTGCCGTCCGCCATGGAGGACGAGCGCGACCAGGGCCGGTCGCTTGCGAAAACGCTGCTCGACACAGACCGCAACTATACCACCGTCGGGAATATCGCGCTTACCGTTTCCAACTTCGGTACGATCGGCACCCGGAACGCCTACTGGCCGAATCAACCCTCGTGTGAGTATCCGGCGGGATCCAGAATCGAGCACCTCTATCAGGGAGGACTCTGGGTGGGTGCGGTATCCCGGCTCACGGGGCAAACGCACGTCAGCACCGGTTCCAGCGATCGGGTTTCTACGACCACCGGCAAGGGCTTCGAGTTCACTTCCGACATCGGCACCGACCTCATCCAACGATCGAGCCTGTCAGGATCCCAGTATTTCAACGAGAGCGCGATCAGCCATCAGGATTTCATCGCACACTACAACGACTTTGCCCCCCGCGACAGTTCAGAGCCCGACCGGAGCTTCCCACTCGGGATCCGGGTTCGCCAGGAAAGCTATGCCTGGAATTTCCCGTTTGCCGATTTCTTCGTGATACTGAACTACACGATCACCAATGCAACGACGGACACACTTGATTCCGTCTATGTGGGGCTCTGGGCCAATGGTGTCGTGCGGAACACCAACGCGGTCCGGCCGGGGACCACGGGCTACTTCACGCATGGCGGCAATGGGTATATGGACACCCTGCGGCTGATGTACACGTTTGACTACGATGGTATACCCTCCCCTCCGGCGGCCGACAGCTACATCGGGTTCAAGCTGCTCGGAGCAGCCCCGTTTCCTCATGGGGTCGACACTCTCGGTAATCTCCGGTTCCGCACATTTTACAACGCGTGGACCTTCAACAGTTCGATCGGTTCCGCGGAATATTTCTCACCGCAGGATGACGCAGCGTACCTCAACGGGGCCCGGAGCCGGTATGACCGCCTGGCCTCCTCGCTTACCGATGCACAGATCGCCCTCCTGCGAACTCGCGTCGGCAATTCGACCACGCTTCTCTCTACGGGTCCCTTTTCATCCTTGCGTCCAGGTGATTCCCTCAAAGTTGTGTTCGGGGTAATGTGCGCCAGGAAGTTTGGTCCGGGCGCTGCGAGCCTTGATACACGAGACCAGCGAAAGAGTCTGATAACGTACGCCGGCCTGTGCCAGCAGGCCTATGACGGAGAAGACCTAAACGGGAACAACATTCTCGATCCGGGCGAGGACATAAACGCCAACGGCCGGCTCGACCACTATGTTCTTCCCCAGCCGCCCAAAGTGCCCAAGGTGCGCACGGAAGTGTCGAATGAGAGCGTGACGATCTACTGGGACAAATCCAGCGCCGAGCAATCGCTTGATCCGATTTCACGCTCCTATGATTTTGAAGGGTACCGCATCTATCGATCCAATGCCGGAGCGGATTTCACCGATCCCTCGAACCTGCTGCTGACACTTCCCCTTGTCGGCGAGTTCGACCGCTCGGACGACAACATTGGCTACAACACCGGATTCGGGAGAATCCTTCTGGATCAACCCAGGACGTTCCCCGGCGACACGGTCCAGTACTGGTACCGGTTCCCTCCCAAAGACGTCGTGGTCACCCACCTGAACGGATGGCAGTATGTCTACGGCGTTTCGGCATTCGACCAGGGTGACTCCGCATCGGGTGTCTCTTCGCTAGAAAGCAAAACGGTGCTTGTGCGCGTGGTGCCCGGTACGACGCCGAATGACGGGACGAAAAAGGTCGGCGTTTACCCGAATCCGTATTATGCCGGCGCAATCTGGGATGGGAGTGGGGAACGGATGAGGAAGATCTACTTCTACAATCTTCCGAAGCACTGCGAAGTGCGAATCTACACGCTTGGAGGAGACATCGTGGCCGAGTTCATCCATGATGCGGCGACCTATACCGGAGCGGACATCAACTGGTTCCAGCAATACGGTGGGAATGATGTGCGGGTACAGTGGGCCGGGGGGGAACACGCCTGGGATTTGATCACCAGGTTCGACCAGGCAATCGCGACGGGCCTCTACCTGTTCAGCGTAAAGGATACTGAGACCGGCGATACACAGACCGGGAAGTTCTTGATTATCAAGTAACGGACCGGCATCGGTCGCGTTGAGTTTCTTTTGCATCATTCGTTCAACAGGAGGGAAGATGAGAAAACTGTCAGTGTGTGTTCTGTTACTCGTTGCCAGCACAACAACGTTGTGGGCCCAACGCCAGTTCCGATCCATCGTGGAGATTCAACAGGTGCCAGCGGAGTCGTTGGCGGTTGCGGACACCATTCCGGGCTTCAGCGCGGGGGGGGGAACTGCCCGGTGGACGCTCCAGGCGTCTCCCCACATGGGTGAAACCGTGACGACGGTCGGGATTGTCGTCGTACCGCCCGGCGTGATTACGTTTACGACCGATATCTGGACCATGTTGCTGTACGACACCACGTCGGGCATCGATCAGTGGGCGGGCATCCTCCTGCGTGGTAATCTGGCCGATTCAACAAAACTCAAGCAGGACGGCTTCCTGAATGTCACGCCGGGCGACATCATCACGCTTACAGGCGTCATCAGCGAGTTCCCGGAAGGGTTGGGCTTCAGCGCTACGCAGCTCGCGCCGCTGGCCGGAAACCCGATCACGATCATCGGCTCGGCTCCTCTTCCGAAACCGATCGTGAAAAATGTTGGGGATTTCTATACTGGTATTTATTCTGCCGGCAAGGTCCGGTATGCGACCGGTGAACCGTATGAGGGAATGTACGTCGAGTTGCACTATCTCACGATTGACAATAAAGTCAACACGTCCCGCGGAACGTTTAGCGCTGTCGATACGCTTGGCAATGAAATCAGCGAATATGACTGGTCGCACTTTTTTACCCTCGGTCACGGTACCACCAGTCTTCCTCTATGGCCCGCGGACACCAACTGGGCGAGAATCTATACGAGCATGGGGAACGGGCTGCGCATCGATACCCTCCGTGGCTTCATCACCAGCACGTCGGGAGGTGAGGGACCTCGCGGGTTCAGGATTGCGCCCATTTATCCATCGGATGTCGTCTTCACATCAAACCCCGTTCCGCCTCTTATCACGACCCATCGGCGCAACCCGGTTGTCGTGACGCCGGATTCTACGGCTACGGTGAGTGTCAAGGTGACACAGCAGACAAACGGCTCGACTCCCAAGACGATTTCGTTGCTCTACAGTGTCAACAACGGTGCGTATCAGACCCTCTCCATGGGATATCAAGCATCTGACACAACGTATGTTGGCGTGATTCCCAAACAGGTCGCCAACGCATATGTGAAGTATTTCGTACAGGTGGCAGACTCTTTTGGGCAGGTTATCCGTCTTGCGAACTCCGCGACAACCGGGGGAATTGCGTCTGACACTTCAAAGGGTGTCTTCTTCTATACATCTCTTGCACGCGCCCTGACGATCTACGATGTACAGTATACGCCGTTCATCAACGGGCGAAGCCCGTATCTCGGTGCCGTTCTGACGCTGTCCGGAATCGTGACCGCTGATACACTGCAGATGTCGCTCTCCCCGGTTACGACCGGCAGCACCAACGCATGGTACATGCAGAGCACAAATCAACCCTGGAAAGGCATCTGGCTGACAACATCGGATACCGCTGCGCAGCGGCAAATGGCCGGGCTCCGGAACGGCGACAGCATCAGTGTTACCGGCACGGTGCAGGAGCAGTTCGATGTCACCCGGCTCGGCAACATCACCGGCGTGCTAAAGGTTTCCAGTGGAAATGCAGAACCGGCCGCTGTTCCCCGGACGACCGGCTCGCTGAACGTGAACAACGGCACCGCCAGCGCAGAGCCCTACGAAGGCATGCTCGTCACATTGACCAACGTGACCGTTACCAATGTAGCTCCGACCTTCTCTGATCCGACTGAATACAGCGTCAACGACGGCAGCGGCCCGGCGCTCGTCCAGAGGAGCGGCAAATACAGCTATTCCAACGTTCCCGCAGACACCAGTTCCGGCATGATCATACTGAGGGTGGGAAACACGATCAGTTCACTCACCGGTATTGTGTACTACAGCTTCAGCCAGTACAAGTTTGTTCCGCGCACGGATGCAGACTTTGTCGGCGTTGTGTTGACAGACGTTGCCGGGCGGATCGGGAACGATGTGCCCACGGTATACGAACTGTCGCAAAACTATCCGAATCCGTTCAACCCCAGCACGACGATTCGGTATGCAATCCCGAGAGCGGGCCTGACTACCCTGAAGGTGTACAATCTTCTCGGACAGGAGGTTGCCACGCTCGTGAACGAATTCCAGGCGCCGGGGACCTACGCGGCCCGGTTCAATGCCTCATCGTATCCCAGCGGCGTCTACTTCTTCCGCATCCAGAGCGAGTCGTTCAGCGCGGTGAAGAAGATGGTACTGATGAAATAATGTAAAGCCAGCAAGTGATCCTGAATCCCGCCACAGGCATTTCTTTGTGGCGGGATGAAGGATCTGCACAACGGTGAGAAGAGAATTCTCCATATCGCTCCTGCTCCTTGCCACATTCACGCTGCTGATGCTCAGCTGCCATGAACACGTGGCCGACAATCCGGTCGGGCAACAACCTCCCAAAACCTTTCTCTGGCTCTATCCTGATGGCGAGGTGGGGACCGGAGTGAGCAGGACTCACCTGCGATGGTGGGGCGAATCTCCCAACGGCCTTGTGCGTGGGTTTCTATTTTCGTTCAAGGTGGTAACGAGCCAGGTTACTTCGCTTCCGACTCCGGATACTCTGCGGTATACATGGGTGACGACAAATGACTCCACAATCCGGTTCCCCCTGGATACGCTGATCCGGAAGTTTGCCGTAATTGTCCGTGCGGCGGACAATAGGTTTGCCGGCTTGCCCGAGCGGAGCATCGTGAGGATGCTCCCATTTCCGTTCTGGGACAAGGACGACAACGGCGTGTTCGGCGGCGCCGATCAGCGCCTTGATGACCTGAGCGGCGCGGTGGACCCCGCGGGCGCCGTGCAGACTTTCCCGATCCGGAATACTCCCCCTACGATTGCCTTGCTGGACAATCCGCACGATGCCAGCATACCACAGAAGCTGCCGGACACGACATACACCGCGGTGACCGTAGGTTTTAAGGGATTCGACGAGGATGGCGACAACACCGTGGCCTCATACCGGATCGCCCTCAATGATACCGGGGTGGCAGGGAGCTGGGTGACGGTGACGTTGCGAGATACGATACTGACGCTTGTAGTTCCCAGGTCGCGGAGCGACGCTGCCGCGTCGACGGTCACGGCAGATCTTTACAGCGGAACATTCCTCGGGCGCCGGCTCGTCGGTGAGCTCCCCAATCTCAAACTGGATGCTGACAATGCGTTGTATGTCGAGGCTCGCGATGTAGCCGGTGAATACAGCCCGGCCCTGAAGCTTCCTGGTTCATCCGATCGATGGTATGTGCGGAGGCCTCGCGGCCGGCTTCTCCTGGTGAATGACTACACCCGGTTCGACGCGCAGCTGGCGCAGTCTACGTATTCAAGCGCCCTGGCGTCTGTTTCTGGCGGGCAATTCGCGCTGGTCGATCAGCTGAATATTGGACTCGGACTGAGTGCATCAGAAAAGGAATCCGGCAAATTCGGACAGATCGTACCGCAATTTGTCGACCCGGCCCTTGTGCAGACCTTCCTGCTTTATGACTATATCTTGTGGTATACGGACGAACTTCCGAGTCTCGCTGTTGCACAACTCTCCTTGTTCACGTACCTGCAGAACGGCGGCCGGGTGCTTTTTTCGACGATGTTTCTGAATACTAGCGACCCGCGTGGCGCGTTGCGTGATTTTGCGCCCATCGACAGCGTGAGCAGCGTGACATTGCCGCCAACGATCCTTCCTTCAGCAGGCGATTCGCGCCTGCCAGCAAACTGCGTCGTCTATCCCGACAGTGCTGATCCGGGCAATCTCTATCCCCAGCTCGCACTGAACTCAACACCGTCCATTCACTCGGTATTTATGCGGCCGATCTATCGCCGCTCCGATGCGCGATACATCTACCATCTCCAGCCCGATGCCAGAGTGCCGCAACGCTATTATGGTTCTCCGAATATCGGGGTGATTGACGGGCAGAATACGATCATCTTTGTCGGTTTGCCGCTGCATCTGCTGAACAACACGGTGCAAGGCAATCCCCGCGGTCTCACGGCGTTCCTCGAAAAGGCGCTCCGCCAGTTCAGCCCAACGCAGGTCGTCAACAGAACAGCGTTCTAACCATGAGAACACGACGCATCCTGTTGCTTGCAATCATGGGACTTCTTGCAGTCTCCGTGGCATCTGTTGCCGCGCAGACGCCAGGACGGATTGTCACCACGGTGGTCGATGCGAAGAACGGCGAAGGGCTCCCCGGAGCGAATGTAAAGGTGAAGGGGACCTACTACGGCGGGACGAGCGACATTAACGGCATCGTGCGGATCGAGCGTATCAATCCTGGCCTCTACACGGTGGAGGTCACCCTGCTGGGATACAAGGTGGTGCAATTCACCAGCGTGAAGGTGGAGCCGGGTGAAACCTCCCCATTGACCGCGAAGATGGAAGAAACCGTCCTTGCACTTGACCAGGATATCGTGGTGGTCGGTGAAAGGCCGCTCTTCAACATCGAGGAGACCGCAAGCCGGCGCAACATCGGCCAGGTCGACATCCAGGCGGCAGCCGTGCAGTCCGTGCAGGCAATTGTGTCGCTCCAGCCCGGTGTCGTCTTTGCGGACAATGAAATTCATATCCGGGGGAGCCGGTCGTATGAGAATGCCTATTTGATCGACGGGGTCTCCGTGCAGGATCCGCTGGCCGGAACGGGATTCGGGCTGCAATTGAGTCCTGCATCCATTCAGGAGATGGAAGTTTTTACCGGCGGGTATAATGCCGAATTCGGACAGGCGACCTCGGGGATTGTCAATATCACCACCAGGGAGGGAGCAGAACGCTACAGCGGATCTCTCTCCTACCGGACGGATCATCTGGGCTTCAACAATGGCTCCTATGCAAACTGGAATACCGATATCGTGGATGCGACACTCAGCGGTCCTGAGCCCCTCACATCGGCCCTTCTCCCCGCACTCGGCGTGGCCGTTCCCGGATCGGTCAGTTTCTTCGGTACGATGTACGCAAACCTGAGCGACGGATACACACGGTGGGTGGAAGTCCTGGGCCCGGAGAACAGGCCGGTGGGATATCAGATCATTGCCCCCGGCGGTTTGACGTCATCCATTTTCGGCGGAACTCGCTATGCCCCGCGTCGCAGCAATAACTATTCCGTGCTCGGGAAGCTGACCTACAGGCCGACCGCGACTATGAAGCTCTCCTACACGTTCAACCAGTCGGTGGTCATCGATCAGAATACCCAGGCAATCCAGGCGACACTGGAACGTGTCGAACCGAACCCGGGGTACCAGTTCCCGTTCCAGTACATCCCTGACAGTGCCAACACTTTTACACAGCGAAATCTCCAGCATGCGCTCTCCTGGACTCACACCCTCAGCAAACAAACCTTCTATGAAGTCAAGCTGAGCCACTATGTAGCGCACGTCCGGGGAGACGCAAACGGGAAGAGTTTCGATCAGTATCTTGAACCACAGGACATCATTACCTATCCGATCCGCTACTACAATCTCTCTTCCGACACCGTCGGCGTCATCCCGGGCGACGGATTCTACGATATCGGCTCACCGACATCATGGCGTGACCACTATATCAGCGAATACACCATCAAGGCGGATATCACAAACTACTTCTCAGAGAAGAACAAGTTCAAAGCCGGCATCGAGATGCGGTTCCAGGATATGCAGATGGCCGACCTCGTTCAACCGTGGGTGAAGCCGCTCGGCTACGACAACGACATTTATTCCGTTCGCGCGGGACAGGGGGCAATGTATGCCCAGGACAACGTTACGCTGAGTGGAATGATCCTCAACTTCGGGATGCGGCTGGATTACTGGGTACCCGGGAAGTATGTGGACGATGTGGCGCGTGATACTTCTTCTGCGTTGATAATTCCGCAGGCTCTCCGAACGCAGTATCTCAATAATACCTTCGGATTCCTCGGCTACAGGATGAAAGCCCGGCTCAGCCCGCGCCTCGGAATCTCCCACCCGGTTTCTGACAACCAGACGCTTTTCTTTTCCTACGGGCACTTCTCGAAATTCCCCCGTCCGCAATTTGTGTATTCAAAACTCAACCGCACGAGCGTCCGCTCCAGCCTCCTGGTGGGTAACCCCGACCTGAACCCGGAAACCACCGTAGCCTATGAACTCGGACTCAGAAACCAGCTGTCAGGGAACGACGTTCTCACGATCACGGCCTACTACAAAGACATCTTCGACTACATCACCGGAAGAATTGTGAGGCGCCTGACGACGACAGCAGGGGCGCAATACTATACGACCTATCTGAACTCCGACTACGGGCGGGATCGCGGTATCGAGTTTGAATACAAAAAGCGGATCGGGGACTGGTTCCGCGGTGGATTCTCCGGGTCCTATTCGATTGCGACAGGGAAGAGCTCGACGCCAAATGAGAACGTCGTCCGCCTTCAGCAAGGAGAACCCGAAACGATCAAAGAGAACTATTTGATCTGGGACAGGCCGGTCCAGCTTTCGGTCAATCTCAACTTCACGGTGGCAAAGGGGGAGCCGCTCTTCGGCGTGGGGGACGGGATTCTCGACGATTTCAATCTGTTTGTCCGCGGATCGTACCAGTCAGGGAAGCGATACACACCACAGATCTTTACGGGGCTCGACCCGGTGACCGGACGCCCGGAGTACGTCAGCAACATTGACCGCCTCCTCGAGGGTATCGGAGCCCCATGGTTTTACGTTGATCTGAACCTGGAGAAGTACTTCGACCTCGGGATCGGGAAACTTACTCTGAGCATCGAAATCCAGAATCTCTTTGATCGCAAGAACTCGCAGATCATCAATCCCGTCACCGGGCAGGCATATACCTATGGGGATGCCACTCCGTCGAGTTACAATGACCCCCTCTACCCGCAGCTGACTGGCGATATATCACCGTTCCCGTATAACCCGGCGCGGTACCTGAATCCGCGGACGGTGCGGGTGGGTCTGGCTATCCGGTTCTGATATGAGCAGCCGTCGGGCCATACTTGCGGCAGTCCTCCTGCTCGCGCTCCCCGGCGCGGGCCATGCACAGCTGTTCCCGAATCTGGGTGGCCAGCGGGTGGGGATATCCGCATTCCAGTCCTTGAAGATCGGGGTGGGTGCGCGTGGCGTCGGCATGGGGGAATCCTTCGTGGCCGTGGCAAATGATGTCTCCTCCCTCTACTGGAATCCCGCAGGGCTTATCCAGGGGACCGACGACGAGGTAATGGCGTCCCACACAGAATACTTTGCCGATATCAACCACGATTTCCTGGGTGTCTCCTATCATCTCACCCCATCGGATGCAGTCGGAGCCGCGTTCAGCTCGTTGCACATGAAGGACATGGAGATCACGACGGAGACACAACCGCTCGGGACTGGTCGATATTTCTCTTTTGGCGATGTGGCGGTTGGCCTTACGTATTCCAGAAAAATGACGGATCAATTCAGCTTCGGGGTTACCCTCCGGTATGTGGAAGAGACCCTCGATGTCCTGAAAATGCGTTCGGTGATGGTAGACCTGGGAACCTATTACTGGACGGGTCTGGGGAGTGCCCGGTTCGCCGTGGTGATTACGAATTTCGGTGCAGACGTCGCACCGCAGGGCACGGCGGCTAATTTCTCGGGGGGGTCCACGTCGACGTTTCAGGCGTTTTCGCTTCCGACGGTGTTCAAGCTCGGGCTGGCGTTTGAACCGATCGAAGACGATCAGCACCGGCTGACCACTTCCGTGCAGCTGAACCATCCGAACGACAATTCGGAACATCTTCGGTTCGGCCTCGAGTACGGCTGGCACAATACGGCCTTCCTCCGGATTGGTCTGAAGAGAACCATCGGGCAGAAACTCTTCGGGGAGGATGCAACCTCCGAGGAGAGTTACAACATAGGCGCGGGTGTGAAGGTGCCTGTGCTGGGGAAAAGTGTTGCTGCGGACTATGCGTTTGCGCAATTCAGCCGGCTCGGAGCAATTCACAGAATCAGTATTGCGTTTTCCTATTGAATTCATGAAACAGAGAATTCCTCTGGTTGTGGTCATTGCGCTGCTCGCGGTCGCGTCTGGATGCGAGGAGAGACTCGACCTTGCCACGCTCCCGCAGCCTGAAGCCGTGCTGCTGGATACGGCCTATGTCCGATTCGATCCTGCTTTTGGCGGCTATGCAGGAGCGGAGGACATCATGATCGGGAACGACCAGCTGCTGTATGTTGCCGATACCAGGGCGAACCGTGTCGTGATGTTGAACAGGGCCGGACAGCAGCTCAGCGAACGCCCGATCCTCGCACCCTTGTCCCTGGCGCAGGATTCACGACTCGATCTGTTGGTGGGGGGATCCCTTGTTGTGGCAAGCGGCGACACGGCTGGTGCCATGTTTCGAATTCATCTGGTTTCACCCTCTGCGGATTCCGCCCATCGTCTCGACCTTGCCCGGATCGAGACTGTCTGGGTAGAACGGGCCCGGCCTCACCGGCGTTTCCCGGGCCTGACCGTTTTTGGAGACAACACGTATCTTGCTGTTCGCACAGGAACGGACAATTCGAGCTTCATCGATCCTGACGCGCGCGTTCTCCTTTTCGATGGGAATGACCGGTTTGTCACACCGATTCCCGCTCTGAACACACGCATCGGAACCGGCATCACCGATATGTATCAACCCACTGCCATTGCTTCCTTCCCCGGCGTGAAAGACTTCGTCCTCACGCAGCTCTCAGAGGGAGTGGCGTATGGGGCGATCTGGTTACGGTACGAGCGGACGCTGGATTTTGATGGGTGGCTCCCGAAGTTCGATCCTGCACTGCCGGGGAATGCGGGCATAGATTTCATTCACCCGAATCGATTCCTTGCGCCGTCGGCAGTGGCGATCGACAGGTCCCGTCGTGATGTGTTTGTGGCTGATGCAGGGCTCGACAGCATCTTCAAATTCACGAGCCGCGGTGCCGTCAAGGCGGAATCGTTCGGCCAGGTGCGCAGCGGCGGTATGCTGCAACGGCCGAGCGGCCTGGCATTCTTCGAACGAGTACTCTACGTCCTCGACGCTTCCTCCGGCCTTATCCTCCGTTACCGCTTGAGCACCGATGTTCCGCGGTAGGATCGGTTGCTTTTCCCCCGCCAAAGCGATACTTTTTTGAAAGTCTGTCTCAGCTTTCGCCGGTGATCCCGTTGTTCTCTCGCCTCTTGTTGCGTGTCGCCGTTGCTGCCGCTTCGCTCTTGAGCGGGTCCGCTCCTCTCTTCATGGCTGGCGCCGCCGAGCGTATTATTGTCACCCCGCGTTTCGATACAACGCGCGTCCATCACTATGCCGGCATCTCCCATCGGATGATTAAAAGGCCGAAGGTGGGTCTGGTGTTCAGCGGGGGAGGAGCACGCGGGATCGCTCAGGTCGGCGTGCTGAAAAGTCTCGAGAAGCACGGAATTCCGATCGACTTTATCGCTGCTACCAGCATCGGTGCTGTGGTGGGAGGGCTGTATGCGGCGGGATGGACCGTGGCGGAAATCGAGAGTATTGCGACGACGCTTAACTGGAATGATATCACTTCGCTTTCCGAAGAGACAAAACGTACAGACCTCTTCGTTGATCAGAGGCTCTCGGGGGAAAGAAGTTTCCTCACCGTTCGATTCCAGGGGCTGGAGCCTGTCATTCCCTCGGCCGTCTCCCGGGGACAGCGTCTCACCAACGCGTTGTATTCCATGAGTCTCCAGTCACTCTACCACCCGTCACCTTCTTTTGATGACCTCCGGATTCCCTTTCGCGCTGTCGCCACCGACCTTGTCTCGGGCCGGAGAATTGTCATCGACCGCGGTTCTCTTGCCGAAGCGCTTCGGGCAAGTGCGACGGTTCCCCTCCTCTTCACCCCCATCGAGCGCGACAGTCTGCGCCTCGTGGACGGGGGGCTGGTGGACAATATCCCCGTCGACGTGGCAGAGGAGGCGGGATGTGACCTGGTGATCGTGGTGAACTCGACCAGCGGTCTCCGGACCCTTGATCAGATGAAGGCCCCCTGGGAGGTCGCGGACCAGATCATGGGGATCATGATGCAGCGGGTCAAGGAACAACAGCTCCGTATGGCGGATCTCGTGATCACGCCCGATCTCGGCGGGCACCTCTCAACCGATTTCGCCCATCTTGATACCCTGATTCTCCGGGGTGAGGAGGCGGCAGATGCAAAAGCGGAGGCGCTTCTCAGATTGATCGAGCAAGAGAAGAACCGGTTCGCTGACATCACCGGCCAGCCGGCGGGACGCACATTCCCCGGTGCAGTGGTGGCATTCAGCGGAGCCGCGGTTCCGGATTCACTGCGGACCCATATCACGCGGGAGGCGCAAGAACGGCCCGTGACGCTCCAGGATGTTCAGGAGCACGTCAACATACTGTACGAATCCGGGAATTTCGCGGCGGTGACCGGGGAAGTGCGATCGGACGCGGCAGAGTCCCGCATCACCTATCACTGTGTCGAACGACCCCGCATCCTGTCCCTAAATCTGAGCGGAATTTCCGTGGTGCCCCTTCCGCAGATTGAAACTGAACTCCGGCCACTGATTGGTTCGCCCGAAAATCCCGTGCAACTGGAAAATGTATTTGAAAACGCGCTTCGACTCTACCGGCGGCGCGGGTATTCATTGGCGCGAATTGATTCGGTCTGGCTGGAGGAACCATCCGGGAAGCTCCACATCGCATTCAACGAAGGGCGCATTCGATCCCTCGACGTCCAGGGAGGTATACGAACGAGGGACTCCTACGTGCTTTCCGAGTTTCCGCTTGAGCCCGGGATGATCTTTCAGATCGACAGGGCGAAGCAGGGGCTGACCAATCTGAACAGCACCGGACTTTTTGAGTATGTCTATCTGGAAGTGACGCATCAACAGCAGCCGATCCTGACCATCCGTCTCCGGGAACGGCCTTCCCAGCTCGTTCGGCTCGGCCTGCGTGCGGATTCCGAGCGAAAGCTTCAGGGTTCGATCGACATTCGTGACGAGAATGTCCGGGGATCCGCCACCGAACTCGGGCTGCTCATCCTCGGGGGTGAGCGCAATAGCGAGCTGCTGCTGGATTACCGGGTGCGAAAACTGTTCAATACCTCGCTCACCATCAGCGCGAGCATGTACCTGAAATCCTGGGATTCGTTTCTCTACGGAGATGGTCCCCCGCCGGGCGAGAATAGGTGGGAACGTCTTCAAATCGGGGAGTACCGTGAACTCCGGTACGGGGCATCATTGTCGCTCGGCAGCCAGCTTGAACGGCTCGGAAATGCTTCCGTGGACTTCATTTTTGAACGTGCGCGAGTGAAGGATCTTTCGCAAGCCCAGCAGCTCGTTGAGGACAGCCGCATCACCATGGTGCGCTTGAGCACGGTGCTGGACACGAAAGACCGCTACCACTTCTCCACGACCGGCGTGGGCCTCCGGCTCTCCTACGAATTCGCCCTCGAAAGGCTCGGCGGAACGGTGGGGTATAATGCGGTGCGCCTCAGCTATGAAACCTTCTCTTCCCCCTCGGACCGGCTGACCTTTCATCCGCGTCTCCTGGTGGGCTTTGCGGACAAGACAATGCCTCTGACTCAGCAATTCCGTTTCGGCGGACGGGAATCCTTCTTTGGATTGCGGGAGGACGACCGGCGGGGCCGGCAGGTGTTGCTGTTTAACGCCGAACTTCGCTATTTTCTCCCTGTCCGTATCCTCTTTGACACCTACCTGCGCGTGCGGTACGACATCGGAACGATTTCCGCCGTACCTGAGGAACTCAAGTTTAAGAATTTCATACACGGCGTCGGTGGCGAACTCGCTTTCGACACGCCGATCGGCCCGGCGATGTTCGGTGCCGGTAAAAGCTTCTTCCTCAGCCGGAATCTGCCGGACAATCCCGTTCAGCAGGGACCACTCCTGTTTTACTTTTCTCTTGGGTACCAGCTCTGACCAACGGGCCGCTGTTTTTTTTGGCCGGGACAAGTGGTATATTCATCCAGCATTTCACACCGGGATCAGCATGACAACAAAAGCTCCATCTCCGATTCAAGCGTCGGCGCCCAACACCATGGAGACGATCGCGTATGAAAGTGTGGCGGGCATCCCGACGGTGGAACCGCACGACCTCGACCGGCTGGGGTACACCCTCTGGCTCTGGTTGAAGCAGCGGAAAGATCCCCTCGAGACCGCAGTGCATACCGCGGGCGCGCGCTTCCTGATCCCGGAGCACGAAGCCGTTGAACGGATCCGGGAACGCCTGAAAGCAAAAGGGATCCAACTGTAGGAGTATGGACTCGTTCCTCCTTGCCTTCATTCCGCTCTTTGTCGCAATTGACGTCTTCGGCGTTTTGCCGATGTTCGTCGGGATCACCGACGGACTCGACGAAGCCCAGCGCCGGAAGCTGGTAGTCCAGGCGACCGCCACCGCGTTCACGGTATCGGTGATTTTCCTTGTGACGGGAAAGGTCGTGTTCGCGTTTCTGGGAATTACGGAAAGTGATTTCCGCGTCGGCGGCGGAGTAGTGCTTCTCGTGCTGGCTGTCTATGACCTTCTCTTTTCGCACGATGTCGAACGGGCTCCCGGCTCAACCCTCGGGGTCGTGCCGCTGGGTGTTCCGCTGATCATGGGACCGGCGGCGCTCACGACCATCATGTACCTGGTCGATGCCCACGGTTATGTTCTCGCACTGGCGTCGCTATTGATCAATCTGCTCATTGTCTGGCAGGTATTTGCCCGCGCCAGTGCAATCACTCGCATTCTCGGAAAAGCCGGGTCGCAGGCGGTTGCCAAAGTAGCGGCGCTTTTCTTGGCGGCTATCGCCGTGATGATGATCCGGAGCGGCGTTCAGGGGATGCTCCAGTTGCCTTAACGGAGGGATGCGATGGATTTCGGCCTCCGGGGCCGTGTGGCAATCGTGTGTGCGGCGAGCCGTGGTCTCGGGAAAGCAACTGCGTCCTCTCTTGCGCGCGAAGGGACCCACGTCGTTCTCAGTTCGCGGGATTCCGTCGGTCTCGACGCTGCGGCCAACGAGATCCGCGCTGCCACGGCAGATTCTTCCGTCCGCATCCTCCCGGTCACGGCGGACCTGACGCGTCCCGAACAGATTCGCACACTGGTGGCACGTGCGATGACGGAATTCGGCCGGGTCGATATTCTCATCACGAATGCAGGCGGGCCTCCGGTGGCGACCTTTCCGGAACTCGACGATCCTACCTGGGAACGAGGGATCGGATTGACGCTCATGAGCGTTATCCGCTGCGTCCGCGAAGTTCTTCCCATCATGCAAAAGCAGCGGTGGGGAAGGATTGTGAATATCACATCGATCTCCGCCCGACAGCCCATCGACGATCTGATCGTCTCATCTACGCTCCGACCCGGCATCCTCGGCCTTGCCAAAGTTCTGGCTAACCAGTACACCAGGGACGGAATACTGGTGAACAATGTTACCCCGGGATACATCCTCACGGACCGCCAGAAGGAGATCGGCGCGGCACGGGCAGGGAAAAAGGGTGTTCCCTACGAGCAATACATGCAGGACCTCGTGCGGGATGTGCCTGCCGGGAGACTTGGAACGCCTGCGGAACTCGCCGACGTGGTAGTTTTCCTCTGCTCGGAACGGGCGGGCTATGTCAGCGGAGCAACGGTGAGCGTGGATGGCGGAATGGCGAAAGGATTGTTCTGATGGCAATCCCGACGATCGTACAGCTGAAGATCCCCACAGAACCGGCCGGTGAGCGATTCAACTACACGGGGAAACATCGATACGTGTTGACACTGCCGGTGGCCGGTAACCGGCCCGTCTTTGCCGACGCCGCGACGACTGTCCCCATCCTGGATATCCTGCGCGATGCGTGCTGGCACCATCACTTCGACGTCTATGCCTACTGCTTTCTCCCGGCCCGCCTCGTTCTGATTGTGCGCGGGAGGGAAGACCTCTCCCAGTTGAAGGAGTTCTTGCGCTCATTCCGCCAGAGAAGCAATGACCGGATGAAGGAGGAACGTGGGAGGCCGGTCTGGAGCAAGAAATATCTGGAGCGCGTTCTTCGAAAAACTGAGCTCTCCGCCGATGCGGCGCGCCAGCTCTTTGCCCTTCCCGTGAGGGAGGGATTGGTGGCATCCTCAGCCGACTATCCGCTTCAGGGCTCGTTTGTGGAGGAGATCCGGCGTTTCGTTGCACCTCCTGGCCGGGACCGATTCAGGCCCGGCCAGAAACGGGGGAAATATCCCCGCCGCGTGGAACGAAAAACCCGCCGGTGAGGCGGGTCCATGAGCCGGGAATACTCGCGCATCGCTTACGCGGCCTCCACTTTCCCTTCCGTTTCACCCACCACGCCATTCTTTCGCAGGATCTCCCGAAGGGCCCGGAGAAGAGTCGCAGCAGTGAACGGCTTGGAGAGGAAATTCTGCGCCATTTTCTGCACAGGATCATCCCCACCTTCGCGCGGGACCCCGCTCATCGCCAGAATCTTCACTCCCGGGTTCATTCGACGCAGGGCCTGAATGACCGCAAGTCCGTCCATCTGCGGCATCATCATGTCCACCAGAACGGCGTGGACCTGGTTGGCCTGGCGGGCATAAAGCGCAACTCCCTCTTTGCCGTTGGCGGCGGTGAGGACGCGGTATCCGGAGGATCCGAGCGTTTCTTCGGTCATGTCCAGGATCATCCGTTCGTCGTCGATAACCAGTATGAGCTCGCCGCTGCCTGTCAGGGCTAGTCCCTGTTCCTCGACGGCATCGGGTGTCTCTCCGGCGCTTTGCGACGGAAGATAGATCTGAAACTCTGTTCCCTTCCCCGGGGTACTGAAGACCCGGATGAACCCCTTGTGGCTTTTGACGATGGCATGCACGGTCGAGAGTCCGAGCCCCGTCCCCCGTCCCGGTTCCTTTGTCGTGAAGAAGGGTTCGAAGACCTTCTCTATGATCTGCGCCGGGATTCCGGTTCCGGTGTCGCTGACAGTGAGCATGATGTACCGACCGGGGACGGCATCGATAACCTGGCGTGCAGACGCTTCGTCCAGCACGACATTTTCCCCCTTGATCGTCAGCGCTCCGCCCGCAGGCATTGCATCGCGAGCGTTGACGCACAGGTTCATCAGCACCTGGTGGAGCTGGGTTGGATCCCCCGTGATGGTCCAGAGATCGCGAGGGACATCGACGGTAGTATCGATTGATCGAGGGAAGGTCTCTGAGGCGATCTTTCCCATCTCCTTGAGGAGGTGTTTTGGTTGGACGACCATCCGCTTTCCGGCTGCACCGCGCGCGAAGGTCAGCACCTGACTCAGGATTCCGGCCCCGCGCTGGGCGCTGGATTCGATCGTATCGATCCACCTCCGCATTGCCGGCTCACTGGTTCGTGACCGGAGGAGATGCGCGGCAAGCATGATGGGGGAGAGGACGTTGTTCAGATCATGCGCAATCCCGCCGGCAAGGGTGCCAATGCTCTCCAGCCGCTGCGCCCGCAGGAACTGTGCCTCCAGCTTCTTCCGGTCGGTCATGTTGGTGTTGATGACGAGAACCGACATGGGGTCGCCGATGCCGTTCCGGACAAGTGTCCAGTGGCTCTGCACGATGACCTCGTCCCCTGTTTTGGTTTTCTGGGTCAACTCGCCAACCCATTCCCCGTCCTGAAGGACTTCCTTCTGGGCTCTTCCCAGCTCAGGGCTGATATCTTTCAGAAGGAGATCAAACTCGTTCCTGCCGATCACCTCCCTGCTTGTCCACCCGTAGAGTCTTTCCGCCCCTTTATTCCAGTAGGTGATCTTGCTCTCCAGATCGCGAACGCAAATGGCGTCCTGCGCATGGTCGAGGAGGGCTGCCTGTTCCCGGATCTTTTCCTCGGCGTCGTTTTTCTGCGTGATGTCCTCCATCAGGCCGATGCCGAACAGCGGCGTGCCGGTGGGATCCTTGACCAGCGAGGTGGTGATTCGTCCCCAGACGATGTTCCCGTCTTTCCGGATCCACCGTTTCTCGGTGACGAAGTGGTCGGTGTGACCCTCGAGGAGTTTCCGATTGGTCTCGATCTCGTCGGCAATGTCCTCGGGGTGGGTGAGATCTATCGTTGTTTTTTCCCGGAGCTCCGCAGCTGAGTAGCCCAGCATCGTTTGCAGCGCAACGTTCGATTCGATGATTCGCCGCGTGCGGATGTCCGTGATGCCGATGCCGACAGCCGATCGGGCGAAAATCGTTCGGAACCGTTCTTCGCTTTCACGGAGTGTCTGTTCCGCACGCTTCCGTTCGATGGCCATCGCAATTTGGGTGGAGACGAATTCGAGAACATCCTTGTCGCGGATGGAATATCCGACGCCCTCGGTGTAGCTCTGCACTGCCACGGCGCCGATCGTCTGTCCGTCAGCGGTGCGGAGAGGGGTACCCAGCCAGAAGTACGGCACAGTGCCGATGATGGTGATTTCTTTCTGGTCGGCCAGCTGGTGAAGGGTCTCTCTGCTGAGCAGGAGCGTACCTTCGCTCTGGATCAGGAACTCGGTGATTCCCCTGCCGAACGGGCGGGCGGCCAGGATCTGGGGCCCCATGGCAGCGTCGTATTCATCAACGAAATACGGAAAACTGATGGAAGCCCTGGCCGGGTCGCAGAGTGCAAGATAGAAGTTCTTCGCAGGCAGAAGCCCTGCGACGATCTGGTGGACTGAGGCAAACAGGGTGGGAAGGTCGCTCGCCGATGTGGCCGCTTCGGAAATTCGGTAGAGAGCGCTCTGCAGTTGCTCGGCGCGGATCCGTTCGGTGACGTCGCGGAAGACGAGCACGACGCCCTGGTGACTCCCTTTGGCGCTGCGAATCGGGGCGACGTTGTAGTAGATGGGAATTTCTGTCCCGTCGCTGGCAAGAAGGAGTGTCTGATGCGTGGGGCGATGAATCTCGCCGTTAGCCAGAGCAGCATCGGCCGGGTTGGCGGCCGTGGCACGGGTTGACTCGTCCACGATGCGAAAGATTTCCCCGAGGTCCTTCCCGAGAACTTCCTCTCGCGTGACCCGCATCAGCTCGAGCGCGACAGGATTGATGAATGTCACCACCCCATTGTCGTTGGTCGCAATGACCGCGTCACCGATACTGGTCAACGTGGTCGACAGCCACTGCTCGCTCTCCTTGATCTTCGATTCGACTGCGTGTTTGTAGAGTGCGATTTCGATGGTGGTGCGGAGTTCGAGCTCCTCGAACGGCTTCAGGACATATCCGTACGGCTCCGTCCGCTTCGCACGCTCCAGCGTGCTCTCGTCGGCATTGGCCGTGACGTAGATGATCGGGGTGTCGAGGGACTGGTGGATCCGCTCGGCGGCTCGGATGCCGTCCATGGGACCCTGGAGCCATATATCCATCAGGACGAGATGGGGTTGGTGCTGGAGCGTTGCCGCGATGGCATCTTCACCCGTCGCAACGGTTGCCGGGACGGTGAACCCCCACCGCTGGAGCCGCGCACGCAACTCCATGGCGATGATTTTGTCGTCTTCTACTATGAGGATGCTTTCGCGTGCCACGGGTTCTGCTTTCTGCCCCGCTGTCTGGACATGGGCGGGGGAAAGATGTGTGGACTCCACCGCCGCTAAAGAGGGACAAAGGCAGTGCCAAGGGATGGAGAGCCGAAAAATGGCGAAAATGCTCAAAAACCCTATTCCGACTCTAGGATATCAGCGAGAGGAAGTGAAGATTGGAGAATAGTCACCACATTGGTGCACCAGAGAACCACGGTCCCCGCAGGGCCCCCGTTTTGAGGCACAAACCGCGATTTCCCGCTTGGGCGGGCTGTCAGACTTCGGCGAGTCCCGCCGGCTTGCCCACCGTATGTTTGGCAGGAGGGGTGGATGAAACGGGTGCTCGGGTTCTTGAGGTTTACCTAAGAGCCTCCGGGGTAGGACACTAGACAGCCGTGCGGATCTCCCGTGAGTCGAACAAACCCTCCTCCAGCCGTGCGGAATCGGCGATCTGTCGCAGCTGAGGGAAAGCGGCGAGGCAGGAGCGGGGAACGGTGACGGCTTTTCCGCCGCGAAGGGCGGAGAGGAGTTGAAGGGAGTTGGCGACCGCATGGCCGCTTGTCGTATTGTTGAAGATCACCGTGATCTCTCGGGTGGACGGCATCACAGACTCGATCCGCCGGCGGAGCTCAATCAACTCACGGGTGTTGTAGAGATAGTCATACCGGGCATCAAGGCCGTTCTGGAGCCACCCCTTTTCGTTGCGTCCATGAAGACGAAGAAGTGCATGCGGACCAGGGATTCCGGATTGGAAGGGCATGAACTGGCGAATGCGCGGAAGGTCGGCGCTCACAATCTGAACGCGATGTTCCTCAAGGAAGCCCGGAAGCGAGGGCTGGTACCAGGAAGCATGGCGGAATTCGACATGGAAGGGGAACCCGCAGAAGAATTCTGCCAGCCTGACGACGGCAAAACGGTTACTGCTGGTGTTTGTGAAGGAGTAGGGGAACTGTGCCAGGAGTGTTCCCAGCCGGCCCTCTCCATCAAGAACCTGCAGCATATGACGCAGGCGCTGTCTGACAGAAGCGGAAGGGTTTTGTTCATGAGTACACTGGTGGTGAAGTTTCACGATAAACCGAAATGCGGTATTCTCTCGGACCGCGCGCACCCACGAAGCCGCGTCTTCCGCGCCGAGATCCTCATCCCAGAAGGTCGGCCTGATTACCGTCGCATCATACGTCTGCGCGTACAGTGACAGTTTCGCCTCTGAGGAGAGGCCCGACTTACCATACAGCACCCGGTCAAGGATTTCATGCTCCCATCCGCCAGTACCGACCCGTACCTTCGCCGCACTCCGTACCATGATACCTCCCGTAAGAAAGAACTTGACAGTTGTTGCACAAATGCCTATCTTCACCTCGGAAAAGATACGACATATTTGTCGTCATGTCAAGTCCCACATTGACAAAATTGTCTCCATGACTTCTCCCAGATCTTCTATCGGTGACCGGCTTCGCGAGGCGCGTCTGAATAAGCAAATGGATCAAGCCTCGCTGGCGGAGCGGATCGGCGTTGTGACCCGGACTGTCCAGCGCTGGGAAAAGGGTGAGCAGGTTCCTGACGGGGCTCTTATCATGAAAATCGCCCGATCGACGAATGTCCAGCCGAACTGGCTCCTGACCGGGGAAGGGGAAATGTATATGCCGCCGTCGCGGCCGCAGAACGTCTATCCGCTCAATGCGCCCATCCGCAGAAAAGTCCAGCTGGTGGACCTCCCGTTGATTTCGGCCGTGCCGGCGGGGAAGGTCTCCACGATGTTTCACCCTGACCACGTGGACACGTACGTCACCGTCGACGATGTGAAAGACCCGCAGGCTTTCGCACTGAAGGTCAAGGGAAACAGTATGTCGCCGAGAATCGAGGACGGAGACGTTGTAATCGTTAGCCCTCAGCAGGAAGTGCGGAGCGGAGACATCTGCGTCATCAGGGTGGATGGAGAAGATACGCTGAAGAAGGTGAAGTTCGAGGGGAATTATCTCCACCTCGTTCCGTTGAATCCGGAGTTCGATCCCGTCACCGTGAAGCGGAAGGATGTCGATTTTGTATGGAAGGTTGTGAAGCTCATCAAAGAGCTTTAGAAGCCTGAGTTCTGAACTCGGAATGCGTTTCCTCTGTCGATCCCTCGCACGTCCACCTCACGTCAGGAAGTGCACGACCATACCGTCACGCAGTTTCGGTTCGAACCATGTGGACTTCGGTGGCATGATCTTGCCCGCATCCGCGATGGCGAGCAGTTCTTCGATCGACGTCGGCGTGAGGGCAAACGCCACCGCCATTTCTCCGGAGTTCACTCTTCGTTCCAGTTCCTTCAGCCCGCGGATTCCCCCGACAAAATCGATGCGCTTGCTCGTTCGCGGATCATCTATCCCGAGGAGGGGTGCGAGGAGATGCTTCTGCAGGATGGAGACGTCAAGTCGCTCCACCGGGTCAGTAATGGCTGTCATTTTGGACCGGGTACTGAGGAGGTACCACTTTCCCCGGAGGTACATTCCGTACTCGCCCTTCTTCGACGGCCTGACCGGGTCGGGTGATTGTGCGACGGTGAACGTCGGGGAAAGCGCGGCGAGGAATTCCGCGTCGGTTTTCCCGTTCAAGTCCTTCACGAGGCGATTGTAGTCAAGAATGCGCAACTGGTTGTGCGGGAAGAGGACGGCAAGGAAGAAGTTGTATTCTTCCTTCCCGGTATGATGGGGATTCGCAGCCGCCATCTCTTTCCCCACGCGGGCGGCGGCCGCCGAACGGTGGTGTCCGTCGGCGACGTACAGAGAGGGTACGTTCCGGAATTCCCGTGTGAGGGCCTCGACCGTCGACCGGTCGCTGATCACCCACAACTGGTGGCGGATCCCGTCCTCGCCCAAAAAATTGTTGACCGGTGGGGTGGTGCGGACCCGCTCGGTGATGACGTCAATCGCAGGGCGGGCGCGGTATGTCAGAAAGATCGGCCCCGAGTGTGCGTTGGTGGCGCGGACATGCCTGGTCCGGTCGTCCTCCTTATCCCGTCTCGTGAGCTCATGCTTCTTGATCGTATCGTTGACGTACTCTTCCACGGAGGCACAACCCACAATCCCGAACTGGGTATGGTCGCCCATGGTCTGGGCATACAGATAGAAAGAAGTGTCGGGATCTTCGGCGAGGATACCGTCGCGCAGAAGCCGGTCAAGATTCTCCTTCGCTTTCAGATAGACGCGCTCGTCATAGAGATCGATGCCGCGGGGGAGATCGATTTCCGGCTTCCCGACATGGAGAAAAGAAAGTGGTCTGTTCCCTGCTTCCGCACGGGCCTCCTCGGTGCTGAGAACATCATAGGGTTTGGCCGCCACCTCTGCCGCGAATTGTGGCCGGGGGCGGACGCCGTGAAACGGTCGAAGTGTTGCCACGGTAGTGTCCTGTTCAAATGGGTGAGAGTCCGATGTGAAACGAGGACACAGCCCCGGTCGGCGGCGCCGTATCCTCGTTGCGAATCCCCCCCGCGGGGCCGGAATCCTTAGATCAGCGTCGGGTAGATCTTTTCGATCGCCGCCGTGACCTCCTTGACGTCCGCGAGGGTCAGTTCGCCCATGTGCGCGATGCGGAACGTCTTCTCCTTCAGGTCTCCGTAACCGTTCGAGATTTGCATCCCGAGCTTCCCGAGTTCTGCGTTCAGCGTTGCCACCGGAAGGTTCCGGGTGTTGGTAATCGTCGTCAGCGTGACCGAGGCATGTCGCTCCTCGGGATAGAGCGCGAAGTGCTTCTTTGCCCATGCGCGCGCGTATTCGGCCATTTCGCGGTGGCGCGCGTACCGGTTCTCAAGTCCCTCCGCAAGAATCCGGTCGAGCTGGTAATGGAGAGCGAACATGTGGGGAAGCGACGGCGTCGCATGGTACTGGTGGTCCTTCGTCTCGATGTACTTGTAGATTTCGAGAAGATCGAGGTACCATCCGCGGTATTTGACCCTCTTGCCATATTCCAGTGCGCGGGGACTGATCGTGCAGATTGCCATACCGGGGGGGAGGGCCAGGGCTTTTTGTGTGGAGGTAATGCAGACATCGATGCCGAGTCTGTCGACTTCGACCTTTGCGCCCGCCATGGAACTGACGGTGTCGACGAGCCAGAGAACGTCGGGATATTTCTTGCGGACTTCGGCGATTTCCTCCACCGGGTTCATGATCCCGGTGCTGGTTTCGTTGTGCGTGATCGTGAAGACGTCATACTTTCCGGTGGAGAGATACTTGTCGACGACCTCGGGGGTGGTGGCCTTGCCCCATTCCGTCTCGTGCTTATCCGCGGGCACGTTGTTCGCCTCCGCCATTTTGAACCACCGGTTGCCGAACGCGCCGACCGAGAAGACGATGGCGCGTTTAGCGGTCAGTGACCGGATTGAGCCTTCCATCAGGCCGGACCCGGAGCTTGTGGAGAGAAGAATAGGGTTCTGCGTGTGAAAAATGAGCCGCATCTTTTCGCTGATCTCCCGCTGCAGTTTGGAAGCCTCTTTGCTGCGGTGGCCGATCATGGGCGTTGCCAGCTTCTGGAGCACGTCCGGGGCAACTTCGGTGGGGCCGGGGATAAAGAGTTTCTTATGCATAGGAGCCTTTCTGGAATTCGTCGGGAGGCGAAGAACTGGCCGGAGAGCAACCATATAATATTCGCCATTTTTCTCAGCAAAATCAAACCTGGGCAGGGCGCCGCGTAGGTGGAAACGCGCCGTGGAAGGAATGAAATCTTAATACGAAGTTGCTTGAATCTTCAACTTCCCGTCTGTATATTTCCTCATCAAATCAACGGATACCCTACTCTCCGCGATATCTTCTCTGCAGTCCGTGGTACTTCTGAATTCGCTCTCGAGGGCTGCCGCGTAGTCAGTTGCTCTGTTCCTTTTCCTCATTCAACCCAACATGAAGAACACGCATATGAGGAGTTTTGCGACCATTGCGGGTGTCAGGTGGCATGTGCTGTTTTCCGACCGGAGACAAATTTCTCGCCCGATGATATGTGCCGACGAAATCTTCGCCGACGCGTTCCATCGCGCACTCTAATCCACACTCATCTTCCTTCATCGTTTTCCTACAGGAGGCTATTTATGGGCAAGATTGCGACCACTATTGTTGCATTTCTGCTCCTGGCGCTCATGGTCTGTGCTCCCATTCAGGTGTGGGCACAGGGCGTTACGACTGCTGCCATCAACGGAAGGGTCAGCGCCCCGAACGGCGATCCTCTTCCCGGAGTCAACATCGTGGCTCTCCATGTACCAAGCGGCTCCGTGTACGGGGTCAGCTCGCGCGTGGACGGGCACTATACCCTTCCCAATCTGCGCGTCGGCGGCCCGTACACGGTAACGGCGACACTGATCGGCTACCAGAAGGACACGCGGACGGACATTAACCTCCGGCTGAGCGAAAACCTTGACTTGAACTTCGTCCTGAGAGAGGAAGCAGTTCAGGCTGCTGAGGTCGTCGTGGTCGGCCAGCGGTCAGACGTCTTCAACTCCTCCCACATTGGTGCGTCGACGAGCGTCGGACGCGATCAGATTGACCGTTTGCCCACGCTCTCGCGGAACTTCCAGGACTACTACAAGGTGTCTCCGTACATAACAAGCGAGAAGGGGAATGCGCTGGGGAGGAACTCCAAGTACAACAATATTCAGATCGACGGCACGAATTTCAATGATCTGTTCGGCCTCGGTTCCACAGGCGCGCCTGCGGGACAGTCAACCGTGACGCCGATCAGCCTCGATGCCATCGAGGAGTTCCAGATTGTCGTCTCCCCCTATGATGTCCGTCAAGCCGGATTTACGGGTGCCGGGATCAATGCCATCACCCGGAGTGGTACGAACGACTACAGGGGGTCGGCCTTCTACTTCGGGCGAAACGAGGACATTGCGGGAAAGAGCCCCGATACTCTGAAGACCAAGCTTGCAGGCTTTACGGACTATCAGCTCGGCGGACGAGTTGGTGGACCGATTCTCGAGAGCAACCTCTTTTTCTTCGCCAACGCGGAAATGACCCGGTTCCAGCAGCCGTTCTCGCGCACTTTCGGAAACCAGAACCTGGGGACAAATGCCTATACGGTGAACCCCGACTCGCTCCGTCAACTGTCTGACCTTCTCAAGTCAAAGTACGGGTACGATGCCGGTTCTTATTCCAACATCGGGTACAATCGCGAAAGCGACAAGCTTTTCCTTCGCTTCGACTACAACCTCGCCGAAAACCACAAGCTGACGGCGCGGTGGAGCTATCTTCGGTCCTCCGAGGACAACTCTCCCTCGCGCGGCCGGAGCGTCACCGACATCTATTTCGACAACGGAAAATACAAGCTTGATGACAAGACGCATTCGTTGGCACTCCAGGTGACCAGCGTGTTCGGCAATACGGCGTCGAACGAATTTGTGCTCGGATATGTGGACCAGAGGGATGTGCCCACCTACTACGGCGCAGCATTCCCCACCCTTTACATCGCGACCAAAGGGACTGGGACCACATACACGGGAGCCCAGAACCTCGTCCTCGGCGCAGAAGAATTCCGCCACTACAATCTTCTGGGGCAGAAGTACTTCGAAATTACTGACAATTTCACCTGGTACCTGCCGGAACACACGCTGACATTTGGTGGGAAGGTTGACCTGCTCAAATTCCGGAATCTTTTCATTTCCGATGGCTTTGGTGCGTATACCTACGGTTCCATCGCTCAATTCCTGAACGATCAGCCAGCCACCTCGTATGCGTTCCGCTACTCCGCAACGGCGAATCCGCAGCAGGAAGCAAACTGGAGCGCCACCCAGTTTGGCCTGTATGCGCAGGATGAGTGGAAGGTCTCCCCGACCCTAAAAATCACTGCCGGGATTCGCGCGGATATTCCGACGTACCCCGACAAACCGAACTACAACTTCAAAATCGATTCCACGTTCGGCTACGGGACTGACACTCCTCCGAAAGCGCGGGTTGCTCTCTCTCCGCGTCTGGGCTTTAACTGGTCGGTTGATGAACAGCGCACCGCTCAGCTCCGCGGGGGTATCGGGATCTTCTACGGACGGTTCCCCTTCGTCTGGGTGTCGAACCAGTACAGCAACACCGGGGTCGATTTCTACACCGTGACAACAGTACCGACGAGATTCAATCCCGATCCCTACGGGCAGGCCAAATCTGCGACCTCATTACCCACAGCCGAGGTCGACCTTACCGATCCCGACTTCAAGGCCCCATCGGTTCTCCGGTGGAATGCGGCCCTCGACTACAAACTTCCCTACGAAATCACGGCGACCCTGGAAGGCATCTTCTCGGTGACCATGAACGACGTCTATTACCAGAACATCAACCTGAAAGCCCTCCAGGACAATAGCGGGGTGCTGTCGAGCCGCCCCGCACTCACTCCGGGGGGAAAGATCACCGGTGAAAACCGTGAAGTGTGGGGACGATTGGACACGACAGCAACACGGTACACCACGCAGTGGGTGAATGGCCTCTTCTCCCCGGGAGTCTTCCTTGTACGGAATACCGATAAGGGGAGCAATGCCAACGTGACGGTCCAGGTGCAGCGGAATGCGCCGGTCGGGATCAACGGTACCGTGGCATACACCTGGGGAATAGCAAAGGATATCAACAGCGGAAACTCCACCACCGCAAGCTCGGGCTGGCGCTTCAATCCGACGCCGGGAAACCCGAACGATCCCCAGCTGACGTACTCTCAGTGGGACCGACGCCATCGACTCCTCAGTGCCGTCTCCTACCGCCAGGACTGGGGTAAGGGGTTCATCACGGATGTCGGCATAGTCTATAACGGCCAGTCGGGCCGTCCGTTCTCCTATATGGTGAGCGGTGACGTCAATGGCGATGGCAGGAGCGACAATGATCTCTCCTATATTCCTCGCGATGCCAACGACGTTCTCCTGACGAATGCCTCCGGGGTTGTTCTTCCAAAAACCGATGCGGCATATACCCAGCTGATGGAATTCATTGATGCCGATTCCTACCTCAAGGACAACAAAGGACGTATTTCCGAGCGTTCCGGTCCGCGCGAGCCGTGGGCCCACACCCTCGACATGCGGATCAGCCAGGATATCCCGACGTTCGGCGGACAGAAGATTCAGATTACCGTCGACATCCTTAATGTCCTGAATCTTTTCAACAGCGAATGGGGCTGGATCAGGAACACCGGCGTGAACCAGACGGTCAATCTGCTGACCTTCAAAGGTCTGGAAAAGACGGTGGGGGCGGATTACGGAAAGGCGAAGTATCAGTGGACGGGGCTGAAGGTCACGGATGGGAAGGCCGATCCGTTCCAGCCGGACAACATTCTCTCGCGCTGGCAGATGCAGCTTGGGTTGCGGTACACATTCTAGCGCATCACTGTCAGCAGTCCTCCAAAGCCCTCCGAGTACTCGGGGGGCTTTGTGCTTATGAACCCGCAGGAATTCTTGAATTTCCAGATCGTTTTTGGTATTATGTCTGTGCAATCAGTCGTTCGGTCGCTCCCCCGGAACGGCACGCATCAACTCCCCCGACGTCAATCAGATCCCCTGACCTGGAGACCCTTCATGCGGTTTAGTACTGTACTCTTCGCTCTCTCTCTCTGTTTTCCGCTTTCTGCGTCCGCGCAGGGCGTGATCATCAATGAAATCTACAATTCCAGCGGTTCCGATGAATGGGTCGAACTACTGGTCGTTGCAGATGGCAGCGATCTTCGCGGGTGGGACCTCAGGGATTACTCTTCCGGAGGGGCGGCTCAGGCGCCCTTGAGCTTCACCACAGCAGCGCTCTGGCAGAACCTCGCGAAGGGAACGCTGATCGTTGTTGCTCGCCCCGAGACCGGATTGCCGGAAGATCTTGATCCGGGCGACTTCCAGATGGTCGTCCACACCGACAATGCGCTCCTCTTTTCAGGAAATCCGTTTTCCTTTGCGGGGACGAGCGATGCGATGGAAATACGAAATGCCATTGATGTGCGGGTGACAGCTGTTTCCTGGGGGGGAAATAACGTGCTTGGCCTTCATTTCCCGGGAACCATGACCTCCGGACGCGGCATTGCATTCCTGGGTGATTCACTTGTTCAGCTTGCCGACATAAGTCGATGGGCGTTCAATAGCAGCACCACGTCGCAGGGAACGGGTAACAGCGCGGCAAACATTGCCTGGCTCGCGGCGCTGCGTTCTTCTCCGGATGGGTCCGGGACAGCCCGGGTCCTGCCAGACACCCTTGCGGGCTCCGTCGCGCGTGACCTCATGATTGTGTACAGGCCCGATACGGCGTTTTCCGTTACGGATCTCCGTGTCATCATGCCATCGAACTTCACCTGGTCGCGATCCGGAGCGGATGTCACCATTACACAGATGACTTCGACGGTCCGGGTTTCCGGCGACACGATTGAATGCCAGGCGGTGAGCTTCAGTGCAGACTCCGCCGTGGTGACGATAGCGAACGTGATTCCGCCGGACAGCACGGCATTCTACGCGCTCTCCGTGCAATCGCGCGCGTTGAGTCAGTTCAAGAACGTTGCGCCTCTCCCGCGCATCACGGTGTTTGGACTTCCTGTCACTGTCAGCGTGGTCAAAGGGAACGACGGCAACGGGGTTCCTTCTCGATTGGGCCAGCTTGTGACTCTGCGCGGGATTGTCACCGTTGCGAATGAATTCGGCGGACCCTCCTTTATTCAGGATCCGACCGGCGGGATCGCCGTGTTTGGATCACAGTTCTCGCAGAGTGTTGTCGCAGGCGACGAAGTCATCGTCTCCGGCGTGCTCGATCAATTCAATGGCCTCACCGAGCTGGCGGTGCCCCTGCTCCATCAAAAGCCGACGAGTGGCAACACGGTACTGCCGCTGATGGTGAACTGCGCGCAGCTCTCCACCGATGGGACCGGTGGGGTGGAGGAGTACGAGGGACTTCTGGTCCGGGTTAGCGGAGCAATCCTGCGCGACGCTTCGGGCAATGCACTCTCGTCCTGGGCGGTCACGGGGTCCGGCTCGAACTATCGACTTCTTGATGCTACCGATACCGTTGACATTCGCGTTGACAACAACGTGGACTTCGCAAACACCACTGCGCCACAGTCAGCGTTTGACGTCATCGGAGTCGTGAGCCAGTTCAGATCGGCTCTCCCCCTGATCGGCGGGATCCAGCTCATGCCGCGTTCCAGGGGAGATATCCTTGCCTCGGGACCGCTTATTGCAAGCACCCCCGTGGAGTCGCACATTACCCCGACATCCGTTCACATCAAATGGACGACAGTCAGCCAGGGCTCCTCACGGCTCCGCTTTGGATTGACCCGTTCGCTGGAGCTCGGCCAGGTCGTGCCGGACGACAGCATGCGGACCGCACACGATGTTTTGGTGTCGGGTCTCGCCCCGGCAACCGTTTACTCCATGCAGGCATATTCGGCAGCCGGCGGAGATACCAGCTATGCACCGGTGATCGTGGTATCAACGGCCTCGCCGGCGGCTGCGACAGGGGCGGTCAACGTCTATTTCAATAAGAGCATCAACTCCACGGTCGCCTGGCAGCAACCGGCCAACGGAAATCAGGATCTCGTTGCAAGAGTTCTCGTCCGGATCAACGCTACACAGCGATCGATCGATGCCGCGCTGTACAGCCTGAGTGGCACTCCGGGGCCCGGGACCGACATTGCGAATGCCCTGATTGCTGCAAAGAACCGGGGCGTGCACGTCCGGGTGGTCTGCGAAGCAGACAACCGGAGCACTGCTCCGTTGAACGCTCTGGCCAGCAACGGCATACCACTGATCACCGATACGTTCGATCCGATCAATGCGGGCGCAGGTCTGATGCACAACAAGTTCTTTCTGTTCGACGCACGAGGTGGGGCGCCCGAGAGTGTCTGGGTCTGGACCGGTTCGTGGAATCCGACGGATCCCGGGACCAATGCGGATTATCAGAACGCCATCGAAATACAGGATCCCGCTCTCGCCGGGGCATATCTTCTCGAATTCAACGAGATGTGGGGAGATGCCGGGGACACGCCAAATGCCGGACTGTCACGGTTCGGTTCGCGCAAGTCCGACAACACTCCACACCGTTTCGTGATCGGGGGGCGGGAAGTGGAAAGTTATTTCAGCCCCACCGATCGGACGACGGCCCACATTATCGCGGAAATCGAACGCGCACAACACTCGGTGGCGTTCTGCCTCCTTACGCTGACACGGACGGACATCCGCACGGCGCTCACGGGAAAACGGGGGCTGGGGCTTTCGGTGCGTGGAGCGCTGGACAACAACACCGACACGGGGACACAGTACGCGTTCCTGCTGAGCGGTGGAGTGGATGTGAAGTTGAAGTCGGGGACATCGGGATTGTTGCACCACAAGTATGCTCTCATTGACGCCGAGGATCCTGCATGGTCCCCGGTCACGCTCACCGGGTCGCACAACTGGTCCAATTCGGCGGAAACCACGAACAACGAAAATCTCCTCATCATCCGGGATCATGCTGTGACAAATCAGTACCTGCAGGAATTCGCCGCACGGTACTACCAGTTCGGGGGGTCTGACACGATTCGCGTCGGCGTTGACATCGGGGACCCGTCGATCCCCGCGACCTACGCCGTGGCGCAGAACTTCCCGAATCCCTTCAACCCGGAAACATTGATCAGGTACCAGGTGCCGGGCGAGGCACAGGTAACGCTGGCGGTCTACGACGTCCTGGGTCGGGAGGTGAGAATTCTGGTGAACGAACGGGAGAGCGCCGGAACGTACCTGCTACGCTTCAATGCGACCGGGCTCGCGAGCGGTGTCTATCTCTATCGGCTGACAGCAGGCGGATTCTCGCAAACACGCAGGATGGTTCTGCTGCGTTGATTTTCAGAGAAGCCTTTGTTAAGTTTTCCGATATGCGCACCCACTCGGTGGAAGAAATCCGTCGATGCTTTTCCTCCTCCACGGATTTCAACGAAATTTTTGACGTCTTCCAGAGCGCCCTCGCGCAGAAGCTGAAGGACGTTGAACCCTACCGGGTGCTCTTCTGGAATCCCTCCCTGACACCCGATGAAGTGCGGCTCTTCGGCGAAAAGCTCGCCTCGGAATTTCCGGACATGGCGTACGATGTCTTCCTGTGGCTTGCGAGCATTTTCGAGGTGACATACTCTTCCAGTGACAACTTTGAACTTGCGGTCCATTATTACCGGCGGGCGGCACAGGCGAGACCAGAAGAAGTGGATCCGTACCTTGACGCCTGCGATTGCCACGACCCCGACCTCAATATCCCTCCCCGTATGGCGCTGACGGAATTCCTGAAGAGCGGACTCGAAAAAGTCAGGAACCCCGCCGCTCTCTATCGCCGGCTTGCGTACTTCGCCGAGCTCAGCGGGAATCCTGACGCTGCGGAGGAGTACCGGCGCAAAGCGGACGACGCTTCTCCCGAGCCGCCCGAGTGAAGCCCGGACGCGGAGTCAGGGGTACCAGCTTCGTCCTGGGAGCGGCCTTTCTCTGGGGGATCTCCGCCACCTCTGCACAGTATCTGCAGGGTCATGGGGTGGGCACGATCCTGATCGTTCAGACGCGAGTCACGTTCTCCTGCCTCGTTCTGCTGGGTGCCTGCCTCCTGTTTCGCCGGGATCTCTTGCGTGTCCGGCTGCGCGACCTTGGACGTTTCGCGCTTCTCGGGGTTGTCGGCATCGCGGGGGCTAATTTCACGTATTATGCAACGATGAAGCAGAGCACGGTCGCCACGGGAATCCTCCTCCAGTACCTTGCGCCGCTCGCCGTGGTGAGCTATACGGTCCTCGCTGGCGAAGAGTCTCTCACCGTGCGGAAGGTGCTGGCTGCGCTCCTGTCGCTCGCGGGATGCTATCTCGCGGTGGGAGGGGCGGGGTCGGCCGGGCTTATTGTGACGCCCGGCGCCCTTGCGACCGGGCTCCTTTCGATGTTTTGTTTTGCGTTTCTTACAGTGTTCTCCCGGCACCTTCTTGTACGCACGCCCACCTGGACGGTCATCCTCTACGCGCTCTGCTTTGCATCGCTCTTCTGGCTGGTTGTCCACCCGCCTGATGCCCTTCTGCGGGAGCGGCACGATGTCACGACGTGGGGTGCGCTGTTTCTCCTTGCGTTCGCATCGGTGTTGTTCCCCTACCTTCTCTATTTTGGAGGCCTGCGGAGAATCCCTGCATCGCAGGCGATCATCACGGGAACGGCGGAACCCGTAGTGGCCATCGTCTCCGCCGCGGCCCTTCTCGGGGAAGTCCTCGATACCGGGAGGATCATCGGGGCGGCGATCGTCCTCGGGGCGATCATTTTTCTCCAGACCGGGGAGGGAAAGGAGATGGCCGGACGGACCGGCCGGGACGTATTCAGGAAAAGGGAATTCCATGGCTCGTAGCATGCGACGCCTGGAAAAAATTGCCCGGGTGCTTGCGCACCGTCAGCCGGGCCTGACAGTCGTCATGGAGAATATCCATGACGCGCACAACGTCAGCGCCATCTTTCGAACCTGCGACGCCGTGGGAGTGATGACCATTGAACTTCTCTACACCGTGGAGAAATTCCCGCGCATCGGGAAGAAGAGTTCATCGAGCGCAAACAAATGGGTGAGCCATCGAAGGCATAGCTCTGTCGAAGAATGTTTCGCTCTCCTGCGCGGAGAAGGAACGCGGATCCTGGCCACCCGCCCGGGGTCCGGGACGCGGACGGTCTATGAACTCGATCTGACGCAGCGTACCGCGTTCGTTTTCGGTAACGAACACCGGGGAGTCTCCGAGGAGGCGGCGGGGCAGGCGGATGAATGCATCCAGATTCCTATGTTTGGAATGATCGAGAGTCTCAATGTTTCGGTTGCAGCGGGTGTCTGCCTGTATGAAGCGTTGCGGCAACGACTTGCGGCGGGGCTGCTCGACAGGGCACAGCTTTCCCCCGAACTGCTCGCGGCACTCGAGTCGGCGTGGCGGCAGAAGTAGTCGCCGCACGATGGTTGCATTCTGCAGCCTCAATATGTATATTTTTTGAGAGACCGCGTTGTCGTTCCCGTGCGGCCGCCGACAATCCCCCCACTCTCACGTGATGGTTCCATGGGCAGCGCAGAATCAGAGAGCGTCAGTTTCCTCGGTCTGAACTTTATCGTGATCGGGGTCCTTCTCCTGATCATCTTCACGTATTTCGTCCTGCTGATCCGCAAACGGTGGAAAGCCGGATTCCTGCACAACGTCGAACCAAAGAAAGAAGAGAAGAAGAAGTAAAGGGTCCCTCTTCACCTGCCCGCCGACGCGCTCTGCGTTCACGCGGGCCCGACAAGGTGGTCACCCGGCCACCTTTTTTCGTCCCTGGGAAATAGCTCCATGGTCAAGAAATGGCTTCTGACGATTCTTGCTGCCGTTCTCATCCTGGGCCTTCCGTGGCGAGAGGGGACCGCCCGGCCGGCGATGCCAGCCCTCAAAACGAGCGCGCGCCTCGTCGCCGACGTCGCGTCTGTGGAGCCAGGGACTACCTTCAACGCGGGGATTGTCCTGACCATGGCCCCCGGCTGGCATACCTACTGGAAAAACCCTGGCGAATCAGGTCTTGCCACCTCTCTTGCCTGGACTCTGCCCGAAGGTGTCCGTGCAGGGGAGATTTCCTGGCCACTTCCCGAAAAAACAATCGAAAGCGGAGACGTCCTGACGTACGGATACAGCGGCGAGACCATGCTCATGGTCCCGATCACTGTACCCCCGGATCTCCCGCCGGGTACGCTGCTGCATCTGAGGGCCCGGGTGAACTGGCTGGAATGTGAAAAGACCTGCATACCCGGCGCCGCAACAGTTGACCTCACGCTCCCCGTTGTCGATGGTTCGCCTCGGCCTATGAACCAGGACCTGTTTAGGAGGTATCGCCAGCGCGTGCCCCAGCCATGGACCGAGACGCTTGGTTTCCGCATTGAGTCGGTGACGGTGGGAGCAAATGCTCGTATTACTCTCGTTCCGAACGTGGCCGTGCGGGATCTTTTTCCAGAGCTTCTGGAAGGCTTCGTCGTCGGACGGCCCTCGCTGGAGCCCAGGAGCGACGCAGTTGTTGCGAGCATCCCGCTGACGCCGTCCGATCCTTCCGGGGCGGTGACACGGCTTCGCGGAGTGCTCATCTTCGACGACCAGGAGATGGGGCACCGCGGGGTGAGCTTCGAAGTTCCGGTCACTGCGGGAAACGCAACTCTCGGGGGAGGAAGCCTGCTCGATCAGACGTTCGAAGCGGGCCGGATTCAAGAGCAACATCGGTCGCTCCCGCTCTACCTTCTGTTCGCCGTGGTGGGCGGCCTAATCCTGAACATCATGCCTTGTGTCCTTCCCGTGATTGCGCTGAAGGTCTTTGGATTGGTCAAAATGGCGGGTGATCATCCGGAGCAGGTGAAGAAACTGGGATGGTTTTTCTCGGCGGGAATCCTCGCCTCGTTTCTGGTTCTCGCCATGGTGGTGATCCTGCTCCAGATCGCCGGGCAGCAGGTCGGGTGGGGATTCCAGTTCCAGGAACCCCTCTTCGTGATCGCGATGAGCGCGATCGTGTTCGCTTTCGGCCTCTCGCTCTTCGGAGTGTATGAGATTCGCGTGCCGGGCACGGCAATCGCCGGCGTCGAACGCGTGGTGTCAAAACAAAACGTGGAGGGGAAAGGAAACACTGCTTCGTTCTGGGAGGGTGTGTTTGCCACTCTCCTCGCCACACCCTGCACGGCCCCGTTCCTCGGCTCGGCGCTGGGATTTGCCTTCTCGCAGCCGTGGTGGACAATCCTTCTCGTCTTTTCTGCGGTCGCCTTCGGCATGGCGCTTCCGTACCTTCTTCTTACCACCAAACCCACCTGGATGAAGTACCTCCCGAAACCGGGAGCATGGATGGAAACTGCGAAGCAGTTTATGGGATTCCTGATGATGGCAACGCTTCTCTGGTTGCTTTATGTGCTTGGGAAACAACTGGGCATTGAGGGCGTCATATGGACCGGTGCGTTTCTGTTGTGCATCGGCATCAGCTGTTGGCTGATCGGGCGGTTTGCGACGCTTACCGCCACAAGGACGAAATCGCTTGCCACGTGGGCTGCGGCTCTCCTTATCGCCGTGGGAGGATATGTGGGATTCCTGGAAGGGGTCCTCGACGTTCGCCGCGTGATCGCCGGTGCGCCTCCTCTCTCCAACTTTTCCGGAGACTCCGGGATCCGCTGGGAACCGTTTGCGCTTTCATCTCTTGAGACCCGCCTGCGAGAAGGAAAGCCAGTCTTCCTGGATTTTACGGCTGAATGGTGTCTGACCTGCAAGGTCAACGAGCGGACAGTTCTTGCCGATCGGGAGGTGGTAGAAAAGCTGCGTTCCCGGGGGTTGGTGACGATCAGAGCCGACTGGACGAACCGGAATCCGGATATTACACGCCTCCTGCAGAAGTTCGGCCGCTCCGGCGTCCCGCTGTACGTAGTCTTCCCGGCTGGCCGGCCCACGCAGCCCATCGTTCTTCCCGAGGTGATTACGTCCGGAATCGTCATCGAGGCGATTGACAGGGCGCTTGGGCCCCAATGAATACGCCGTTCACGGTTCTCCGACCGTCGTAGCGTTCCTTTCCCTCTTTTCTGATGAGCATTCCTATGTCTCTGCTGACACACTCTGGGTCCTGGCAGGCGCTGGCGCGCCACGCGAATGACCTGCGATCAGTCCGGATGCTTGATCTCTTTGCCGCTGATCCGCACAGGTTTGAACGTTTCTCGCTGAGGTTTGGGGATTTCCTGGTTGATTTTTCGAAGAACCGGATCACCGAAGAAACGTTCGCTCTTCTCATTGCCCTTGCGCGACAGGCGCGGGTTGAGGAGTGGCGCGATCGGATGTTTGCGGGAGAACGGATCAACGTTACGGAAAACCGCTCCGTTTTGCATGTTGCGCTGCGCAACCGGTCGAACCGACCCATGCTGGTCGACGGGGTCGACGTGATGCCCGCGGTCAACCGTGTCCTGGGGCAGATGCGGGAGTTCGCCGGGGCCGTCCGGTCCGGGGCATGGAGAGGGTACACCGGGGCCTCCATCACGGACGTCGTCAATATCGGCATCGGGGGGTCGGATCTGGGCCCCCTGATGGTAACCGAGGCCCTTCGTCCCTACGTTTCTCCTTCTCTCCAGGTTCACTTTGTTTCCAACGTCGACGGCACGCATATCGCGGAAACGCTGAAGGGCCTCCTTCCCGAGACCACACTCTTCGTTATCGCTTCAAAGACTTTTACGACGCAGGAAACGATTGCCAACAGCCTCACTGCCCGGGAGTGGTTCCTGGCGAGTGCCCGGGACCCTGCAGCCATCGCGCGCCATTTCGTGGCCCTCTCTACAAATGCGGCCGAAGTGCGCGCATTCGGCATCGACACGCGCAACATGTTCGAATTCTGGGACTGGGTGGGAGGGCGCTATTCGCTCTGGTCGGCGATTGGTTTGTCGGTTGCACTGGCGGTCGGCATGGAACGGTTCGAAGAACTCCTCGCCGGTGCGCATGCGATGGATGAGCATTTCCGTACTGCCCCACTGGATCGGAATATCCCCGCGGTCCTCGCACTCCTCGGTGTCTGGTACAACAATTTCTTCGGGGCGGAGTCCCATGCGATCCTTCCCTATGATCAGTACCTCCACAGGTTCCCCGCCTATCTGCAGCAGGGTGACATGGAGAGCAACGGGAAGAGCGTTACGCGCGCGGGTGCACGGGTCGAATATTCGACGGGTCCGATCCTCTGGGGTGAACCGGGGACCAACGGCCAGCACGCATTCTATCAGTTAATCCACCAGGGGACGAAGCTGATCCCTGCCGATTTCATCGCGCCTGCCGAGACTCACAATCCTCTGGGCCGGCATCATTTCCTGCTCCTTTCGAACTTCTTTGCCCAGACGGAAGCGCTCATGAGAGGGAAAAATGAAGCGGAGGCACGGCGTGAACTTCAGGCGGCGGGGCTCTCCGGCGACGTGCTGGAGCGTCTGTTGCCACATAAGGTTTTTGATGGAAACAGGCCCACGAATTCGATACTGTTCCGCCGGCTGACGCCGCGGACGCTCGGCACGCTGATCGCCCTGTATGAGCACAAGATTTTTGTCCAGGGGATTGTCTGGGACGTCAACTCCTTCGACCAGTGGGGCGTCGAACTGGGGAAGCAGCTGGCCGGGAAGATCCTGCCCGAGCTTCAATCCCCTGTCCGCGTCGAAAGCCACGACTCGTCCACCAATGGCCTGATCAACTACTACAGAACTCTGAGCGGTCTGGTGTGAATCATCAGCGGACGCGGTGCCGTTCAATGAAAAGTTCATCTTTTTTCCCTATCTTTGACTGTATTGAATCCTAGCACCCGATGACCACGACAACCAGTTCCTTAAGGCCCATGGATCGTCTCCCGCGTCATCCCAGCCTCAGTGCACTCGATGAACTCTGTATTGCCACGATTCGCTGCCTATCGATGGATGCTATTCAGAAGGCGAAATCAGGTCACCCCGGGATGCCCATGGGTATGGCCCCTGCGGCGTATGTACTCTGGACTAGGCATCTGAGGCACAATCCTGCACACCCGGACTGGCCGAACCGCGACCGTTTTGTCCTCTCGGCCGGACATGGCTGCATGCTACTGTACTCTCTCCTCCATCTCACGGGGTACGATCTTCCCGCCGACGAACTTCAGAAGTTCCGGCAGTGGGGAAGCAAGACGCCCGGCCATCCGGAATATCTCCTGACCCCGGGCGTTGAGGTGACCACCGGCCCCCTCGGCCAGGGGGTATCGAATGCCGTCGGGATGGCGATCGCGGAAGAGTATCTGGCAGCGTATTTCAATCGCGACGGATTTCCGGTTGTGGACTACCAGATCTATGTCATTGCAGGAGACGGCTGCCTCGAGGAGGGTGTTTCGTCGGAGGCAAGCTCGCTTGCCGGTCATCTTGGCCTGGATAACCTGATCGTGATCTACGATGACAACAGGATAACCATAGACGGGGAGACATCGCTCTCCTTTACCGAAGACGTCGCGAAGCGGTATGAAGCGTATGGCTGGTTCGTCCAGACGGTTGGCGGGGATGGCAATGATATGGATGCCTTCGAGCACGCCCTTGTGGCGGCAAAAGCCGAGAAGCAGAGGCCGTCGCTGATCAAACTCCGGACGCACATCGCGTACGGGAGTCCGAACAAACAGGATACCGCTGAAGCACATGGTACTCCGCTGGGAGAGGAGGAGATTGCCCTCACCAAACAACGCTACGGCTGGGATCCGGACAAGAAGTTTTTCATTCCGGCGGAAGCTCTCGAGCACTTCCGCAAGGGACGGGAGAAGGGGACCACCCTCCAGGCAGAATGGCAGAAGCTGGTCGCGTGCTATGCTGCAGCTCATCCCGACCTCGGGCAGCAATTTACCGGCGCCCTGGCGGGTCGCGTGCCGGAGATCGAGTCGCATCTCCCCGTCTTTCCGTCCGATACGGCGATGGCAACACGCGAAGCTTCCGGCAAGACACTCGATATGTTCATGCCCCATCTCCCGCTGGTCGTCGGCGGGTCGGCAGACCTCACACCCTCCAACAACACACGATTCAAAGGTTCGCAGCCGTTTACCCGCGAGAACCGCACGGGTCGGTATCTCCATTTCGGTGTGCGTGAGCATGCAATGGGCGCAATCCTTAACGGGATTGCAGTCAGCGGGATGCTGATCCCGTACGGCGCGACGTTTTTCACTTTTGCCGATTACATGCGCCCGGCCATCCGGCTTGCGGCGCTCTCCCACTATGGGAGCATATTCGTCTTTACCCATGACAGCATCGGTCTGGGCGAGGATGGACCGACGCATCAGCCGGTGGAACAGCTTGCATCGCTTCGGGCCATTCCAGGCCTGGTCACGCTCCGTCCCGCGGATGCCAATGAGTCCGTTGCTGCGTGGAAGTTCGCCGTGCGGCGCAGAAACGGACCCACGGCCCTGCTGTTTACACGGCAGAAACTTCCCGTGCTGGACCGGACCGTGTACCCGCCGGCGGGAGGCCTCGAGCGAGGAGCGTACGTGCTTGCCGATGCGCCGGAGCCTTCGGCACTGCTGCTCGCGAGCGGGTCGGAAGTCCACCTTGCGCTGTTGGCGTATGCGGAACTCCGCGCCGCCGGGATAGCCACCCGCGTCGTAAACATGCCTTCGTGGGAACTCTTCGAGCAACAACCACCCGCGTACCGGGAGGAAGTCCTGCCGGCTTCCGTGACGCGCCGCGTTGCTGTGGAAGCAGGGGTACGGCAGGGATGGGACCGGTATATCGGCACGACCGGAGTCTTTATCGGAATGGTGGGCTTCGGAGCCTCCGCCCCGTACGAGATTGCCTACAAGAATTTCGGGATTACTCCGGAACGCGTTGTCGCAGCCGTGAAAGGACTGGTCGGATGAAGATCGCCGTCGCCGGTGACCACGCCGGATTCGATCTAAAACAGTGGCTGGTGGCCGAGCTGCGAAAAGCCGGCCACGAGATTGTCGACCTTGGGACCGGGAGTTCGGCCCCCGTGGACTATCCGGATTTCGCCAGGGCAGTCGGTCGGGCCATCGTGGACGGGTCAGCAGAACGCGGTGTCGTCGTCTGCGGCAGCGGGGTGGGGGCGTGCATCGCCGCCAACAAAATCAAGGGCGTGCGGGCAGGGATGTGCCACGACACCTACTCTGCGCACCAGGGTGTGGAGCATGATGCGATGAACGTTCTCTGCCTGGGCTCGAGGGTGATCGGCACGGCCCTTGCGCTGGAGCTTGTCGAAGCTTTCCTTGCCGCCCGATGTTCAACCGAAGAACGGCATCTCCGCCGCCTCCAGAAGATTCTCGATATCGAATCGCGCGGGCGATAAGCGACGAGGGATCGCATCTCCTCTCCAAATATCCACGGGTCTCTATGAACGTTCTTCAACGTCTCGAACAGCTCGGCCAGAGCATCTGGTACGATAACATCAGCCGCTCCCTCATCCACTCGGGAGAGCTCGAACGAATGGTGAAGGAAGGTCTTCTCGGCGTTACCTCCAACCCGACGATTTTCGACAAGGCGATCACGGGGAGCACAGACTACGATACGCAGATTCGCGAACTCCTGAGAACCATGCCTCCCCCGGGGATCCCGGAGTTAATCCAGGCACTCATGGCGACGGACATTCAAACGGCGACTGATGTTCTCCGACCCGTCTACGATCGGACGCGTGGCCGCGACGGCTATGTGAGTATTGAGGTCACTCCCACCAAAGCACATGACACGCCGGCGACAATCGAGGAAGCACGGCTCCTCTGGAAGCGGATCGGGAGACCCAACCTGATGGTCAAGATTCCGGCGACCCGTGAAGGACTGCCGGCGATTGAGCAGACGCTGGCTGAGGGGATCAATATCAATGTCACGTTGATCTTCTCGGTCGCACGGTATCGCGACGTGGCGGATGCCTACCTCCGTGGCATGGAGCGCCGGGTCGACGCTGGACAGCCGCTGGCGGGTGTGGCATCGGTGGCCAGCGTGTTTGTTAGCCGCGTGGATACTCTTGTGGACGACCTGCTTCGCAAGAAAGCTGGAGCGGACGCGGAGCGTTTCCAGGCGTTGATGGGGAAGGCGGCCGTGGCAAACTCGAAGATGGTGTACGCGGCTTTCCGGGAAGCCTTCTCCGGTGAGCGATGGGAACGACTCCGGAACCGGGGTGCGGCGGTTCAGCGACCGCTCTGGGGGAGTACAAGTACGAAGAACCCTGCCTATCGCGATCTTATCTACGTGGATCCATTGATCGGCAGAGACACTGTCAACACGGTTCCCCCGGCGACCTATGCTGCGATTCTCGACCACGGAACGCCGGCGCTCACCGTGGAAGCAGATCTCCCTGGTGCCCGGAAGACTCTTGCGGACCTCGCCGCGGCGGGGATCGACATGGACAGGGTGATGAAAAAACTCGAAGAGGATGGCGTGGCTGCATTCGAGAAGTCTTTTGACGGACTTGCGAAGAACCTCGAACAGAAAAAAGGGGAGTTCCAGTCTGCGTGACGGGGGCTCCGGTGGCCGGAAGAAAACGATGAAAAGGGTTCTGGGAATTGATGTCGGCGGCAGTGGCGTGAAAGGAGCAATTGTCAACGTGCAGACGGGGCACCTCCTATCGGAACGCTACCGCGTGAAAACACCCCGACCTGCAACTCCACGTGCGCTGGCTGCTGCGATTGCCCGCATCGCCGCGCATTTTCACTGGAAGGGCCGGATCGGGGTCGGAATGCCGGGGCCTCTGAAGGATGGGAAGTTGATGCTTGCCAGAAATCTGGATAGGTCATGGTCCGGCATCCGCGCACATGTGATCTATTCCGAAACCGCCGGGCTCCCCGTTCGCGTGATCAACGATGCGGATGCAGCGGGACTTGCGGAGATGAAGTTCGGCGCCGGCCGGAAGAAGCGGGGTACTGTCGTTCTGATCACGCTCGGAACCGGGATTGGATCTGCGGTGTTCGTCGACGGAAGACTCCTCCCGAACACGGAACTGGGACAGGTTGAACTCAAGGGAGAGCGTGCAGAGGAACGTGCCGCTGCCCGTGTCCGGAAGGAACAGAATCTCACCTGGGAAAAGTACACAAAACGCCTGCAGGAGTATTTCGATATCGTGCAGATGCTCCTGTGGCCGGATCTGATCATCGTTGGAGGGGGCGTGAGTCGCAAGGCGAAAAAGTTCATTCCGAAACTCAAACTCCGTGCGTCCGTCGTCCCTGCGCAAATGAAGAATGAAGCGGGCATCGTCGGAGCGGCGCTCTACGCGGCCACTCCCCACCGGCAACCCCCTCATGAGTATCAGAGATCGGTGACAGTACGCCGCACGAAGATTAGCGAATAGTTTCTTGGCGAAATCTCAAAACCTTCCTTTCTCCACCCGCACCGTGTGCTTTTCCCCCCCCTCGAATCAAGAGCAATTGAGCCCCCCGGGGAGTTTTTCCCACTTTGTCCAGTTGGCAGCAGATTTGCATGATTCCCTTTCATAGGTGCCGTGGGTGGGAGAGATCTGTTGAAAACGCGAAACGCCTACAGTATGCGAAAAGAAACGGGGCGGCATTTCCAGGCAGCCAGGTTCGCAGAAGAGGGAGGTCGAGGGTGAAATCTGCCTCCGTTCTTATTGCCGATCGGGATGCAAGGCGGGTGGAGGGTTTGCGCAGGCAACTGGTGTCAATTTCCTGCGGCCCGATCCGCTGTGTAAGCACTGCTGCGGCTGTGCCTGAAGAAGTGAACCGGATGAAGCCCGACCTTCTGATCCTGCTCGAGGAATGGGCCGCAGGTTTTGATCCGGGCGCTCTGAACGGACAAGCGGCTTCGGCGATTCTGCTGTTGAGGCCGGGCAAGCGAGGCCGGCGGAAGGATGCGGATTTCCAGAACCGGGATCCTTTCCGGACCCTCGTGCATCCGGCGACAGATGAAGTGCTGCGATTGCAGGTGGCAGGCGTCCTCCGGGCCTTTGAGCAGCAACGACAGGCGAGGGAACGGCAAAGACATTTTGGAGCCCTTGCGTCAATCGTATCCGACTATGCATACTCTCTCACCGTCCGCCAGAATGGACAAATGGTACGTGAGTGGTCCACCGGGACCCTGGAGACTATGACTGGATATTCCGAGGGGGAGCTCGATCAACGCGGCGGCTGGAGGGCTCTCGTTCACCCGGACGATCTCCAGCTTGCGGAAGCACAGCTCCGGATTCTTCTGGGTGGGCAGGAGGATGATCGTCGCTTTCGCATTGTTGCACGTGATGGGACTGTCCGCTGGGTGCGCCACCATGGCCGGGCGGAACGGGACAGGGAGACCGGTCGGATTTCCCGGATCGTGATTGCGGCCACCGATGTTACATCCGAACACACGATTGCCAGAGCGCTACGAGAGAGTGAGGAGCGGTGGAAGTTCGCGCTGGAAGCAAGCGGGGATGCTGTGTGGGATTGGGATGTTGAGACAGGAGAAGTGTACCATTCCGACCGGTGGCGCCAGCTGACGGGGAGCTCTGAAGAGGCCCCCGCGCGGGCCGTCTCGGAATGGACGGAACGTGTTCATCCGGAGGACCGGAAGAGATTCACCGAGAACATCCGCCGGTACTTCCACGGTCTGACGCCGGAATACGAGACGGAGTATCGACTGAGAGGAGCCGACGGGACCTACCTCTGGGTTCTGGACCGTGCAAAAATCGTCGCCTGGACGCCCGACGGAAAACCCAAACGTGTCATCGGCTCGATGGCCGATATCACGACGCGCAAAGAAGATGCAGACCGTCTCGCCCGCACGAATGAGTTCCTCCGCGATATCCTGGAGAGTTCGCCGACCGTGGCGATCATCAGCACCGATCAGGAAGGCACCATCAGGTTCTGGAACTCCGGAGCGGAGAAGCTTCTGGGATACGAGGCGACATCCGTAGTGGGTGCGGAACGGCTGAGCGCAATTCTGTTCTCCGGCGATGAGGAAGCGTGCCGGCTTGACGAAGAAGTGCGCTCCCTGGTGATGACCGATGCCCAGACCCTGAGCCGGATCGTTGCCGTCCGCCGGCACGATGGGTCTGATGTCTGGATGCGAACCACCATTTCGCCCCGGCTGGATGCGGGCGGACATGTCAAGGGTCTTCTCGTCATCGGAGAGGACCTGACCTCGCAGGTCGAAGCGCAGGTGGTGAGCATGCGGCGCGAACGCGAGCTTCGACTGCTGGCATTCACCCTGAATTGTGCCCGCGAAGGATTCTGTATTACTGATCTTCGGTACCGTATTCTTTACGTCAACGAATCACTCAGGGTGACCTATGGGTACGCCGAAGACGAACTCCTCGGCCAGTCCATCCGCGTCCTGCAGGCACCCGGGATTCCACGGGAAACGCTCAAATCCATAGATGCGCAGACACGTCAGGGAGGCTGGAGCGGTGAGATTCCCTGCAGGCGTAAGGACGGGGTAGAGTTTCCGGCGGAAGTCTCCATCGCTGTTGTCCGGAACGACGACGGCGAGCCCGTGGCGCTCGTAGGTGTGGCCCGGGATATCACAGAACGGGTTGCAGCAGCGGAGCGCATTCACAGCTCGCTTGCGGAAAAGGAGGTCATGCTCAAAGAAATACATCACCGCGTCAAGAACAACCTGCAGGTCATCAGCAGCCTGCTCAATCTTCAGTCGGCCCAGGAACAGGACCCGGCCATCATTGCCGCCCTCAAGGAAAGCCAGGGAAGAGTCCGGTCGATGGCCCTGGTGCACGAAGAACTGTACCGTTCGACCGATCTTGCTGACATCGACATGGCCAGTTACGTCCGCAAGCTGACAAACAACCTCTTCTTTGCCTACCGGTCTGCCAGTACCCGCGTGACGCTGGATATCGACGTCCATGATGTGTACCTTCCTGTAGACGCGGCGGTTCCCTGTGGACTAATCATCAACGAGCTGATTTCCAACTCGTTGAAGTACGCCTTCAGGAAACGACAGAATGGTGCGATTACAGTGCGTTTCCAGCGGGCGGGAGAGTCCTTCCACCTCATGGTCGGTGACGACGGCGTGGGTCTCCCCTCGGAACTTGACATCGAACACTCGGAATCGCTGGGCCTCCAGCTTGTGTCAATTCTTGCGAAGCAGCTCCGGGCATCGCTGGAGGTGAATCGTTCCCAGGGAACCTCCTTCATTCTCTCGTTCACGTCCCAGGCAAAGCGCGCACATGCCTGATATGCCGGTGCGGGATCCCGCACTTGAGTACTTCTACTTTGGCTTCTATCGTGCCCTGCGGCGTTTCCGCGCCGCGACCGTAGCAGGGTGGTGTGTTGCGGGTGCGGGCTTTGCTGCACTCGCTCTCCGGTGGGAACCGGTGTGGAGCGGAGACCTGACGGGCGGAATCCTCTGCGGGCTCCTGATTGTTGCCGGGATTTCCCTCGTCCAGCAGGGCGTCACAGAGCTATCATACTATGTACAGATTCCGTTTCCCCACCCGCCCGCCACCGACGGGGCTGAGGGAAACAGCCGCGCTGTTGCAGAGTTGGCTGGCGTCATGGAGGATGTGGAGGAAGGAGGGTGGCAAGATGCCGTACGGGCTCTCACTTCTCTGCGTGCCTTCGGAGAGCAATACGGTCTTGCTGAACCTGACGGAACGCCCCGGAAACCCACCGCCGATCACACTGATCACTGACACAATGAGGATTCACTATGGGTAGCCGCGTTGAGGAGTTCAATGCGTTTCGGTCCCGCATGAACAAACGGGTCCTCGAGATCGACAATAAAGCCATCAAACGATTCTTCGGTGTCGACACACTGACGTACGAACCTGGAGCCCTCGACGCCAGGACAAAAGAGCTTCTGGGACTCGTGGCATCCATGGTGCTACGATGCGATGACTGCATTGCCTATCATATCCAGAAATGTAAGAAAGAGGGCGTGACGGACCCGGAACTCTACGATGCCTTCAGCGTCGCCCTGGTTGTGGGAGGCACGATCGTGATTCCCCATCTGCGCCGGGCCGTCGCGTTCCTCGATGAACTGAACTCCCAGGAGAAACCGTGAGAACTTCCGTTTTCCTCTTCATCCTTTTGCACCTGGTATCATCCCGCGGACAGGCACAACAGGAGAGTGCGGGTCATTGGGAAGGCGATATTCAAATCGCTGGTATATCGCTTGCGATCCGCGTCGATATCTCCGTATCGAGCGATTCGTTGCGTGGAACGATCGACATCCCGCAGCAAAATGCCGTTGGCCTCTCCCTGCGGAAGGTGCGCATGGTACAGCACGCACTCTCTTTCGAGCTCCCCGCGGGACCGGGCCTCGCGAGCTTCGACGGCACTGTTGAGGGGGATACCGTATGGGGGGCCTTCCGACAGGCCGGAATGACCGGGACGTTTCATCTCCATCGAGGAGCCGCGGCCCTCTCGAAGCCGCCCGCCCCAAAGACCCCCCCTCTCTATGCATTGCATGAGGTCAGCTTTCCGAACGGAGGTGTCTCCCTTGCGGGAACGCTCACTATTCCTTCTTCGCGGGGACCTCATCCAGCCGTGATCCTGCTGACGGGAAGTGGCGCTCAGACGAGGGACGAAGACATATTCGGGTTCAAGGTCTTTGCTACTCTTGCCGACACCCTGACCCGGTCGGGCATGGCAGTACTTCGGTTCGACGATCGTGGCGTGGGAGCCTCCACCGGCAGCCTGGTTGAATCAACCACCCGCGACTACGCGAGTGATGCCCGCTCCGCATTTACGTTCCTTGCGACCCACCCGGCAATTGACAGAACTCGTATAGGCATCCTCGGGCACAGTGAAGGGGCGGTTGCGGCCGGCCTCGCCGCAGCAGAAGAATCCGGAGTTGCCTTTCTGGTTCTGATGGCGGGTCCTTCCATGCGTGGTGACAAACTGATTCTGGGCCAGATCAAGGAACTCGGCCCTTCGGCGGGAATGACCCCGACCGAGATCGGGGAACAGATGTCCCTCCAGCAGCGTGTGTACGACGTGCTGCGATCAGATGTCGGCTGGGATTCTCTGCGCGTGCTCCTGGTCCGGGATGGCCTGCGTCGGTCTTCGGGGATGGACTCTCTTGTTCGCCTTCAGGTCGAAGGGAAAATTCGTTTGATGAAGTCGCCGTGGTTTCGCTGCTTTATTGACCTGGATCCCGCCGTTGCGCTCCGTCAGGTGTCCGTCCCTGTTCTGGCGCTCCTGGGAGAGAAGGACATGCAGGTGCCGCCGGCTGCCAATCGGCCAATCTTTGAAGGACTGAGGGACAAGGAGGGGAGGAAAAACTTGACGATTTTGGTGGTCCCCGGTGCCAATCACCTCTTTCAGATTGCAGGCACCGGGCACCCAGGTGAATATGCTACGCTGACAAAGGAGTTTTCGGGGGAGTTCCTTGGTGCGCTCATTCCCTGGGTCGCGAAACATGCGGGTTTGCAGAGGTGAGAGTGGGGAGCCGCTGTGCGGCACTGGAGATCCCGCCCATTGTTGCCCGGAGTGAGAGCGCCAGATCTTCACGCGCACCGAATGTGCTGCGCAAACCGCCATGCCCGGAATTGCCCCGATGGGCTGAAAGGGGGAGAGATACTTGAACCGACTCGAGACTACTCTGGCTGACACCGTACAACGATAGAAGGTGCCAGAGAACCCCTGGCTTGGGAAGGCAGACATTCCGTTCCCACCGTTCGACCCCAACCCACGAGTAGCCGATCAACGCCGCGACCTCCTTCAACGTAAGCCCGGCGGCCACCCTGGCAGCTCGCAATCGATCTCCAAAGGTGGCGAGATGCCTTCTCCCAAGGATGATCGCCTCAACCGACCGGTCGAGTTCCCTGGCCCGCCCTACTGACACGACCGTCCCTTGATGAACCAGCTGCCATGCGTACTGCCGGGACACTCCCATGTGCCTCGCAAGGTACGACACCGTGATTCCCCATTGCTTCATCTTCCGGCGGGTGCGGGCCAGCAACTCGCTCACCTCATTGGCCTTCCGTTGACCTTCCATGCCCTCGCTCTCCCGGTTGTCCTCCTCATATAGTACGTAGGAGATCCGGAAAAGTTGGGGGGAAAGTCGTCTGTCTGCAAGACTGGCAGACACTGCAACGGGGGATTGGCTACCGGTAGTAGTTCTTATTCCATCGGTGACGCCGCAGCACGGCAAGGAGGGGATCGCTCAATCGTCGGCCGTCGGAAACCCCGCAGTTGGCTTCCGCGTGGAGGACGGTCCGCATTCCGGGGATAACGGTCGAAACCTCGCGCCGCTGAAGGCAAAACCGGAGGGCGAGCTCGGGAAGAGTCTTGGCCTCACCCCCCAGAGTGGCTTTCAAGGGATCGATGTGTTCCTGGACCTCTCCTTTTCGGTCCCCCCGGAAGTACCAACCCCTCCAGTCACCATCCGGAAAGAACGAATCTGCCGTGATTGCGCCCGTCAAGGCGCCTTCATCGAACGGGACTCTCGCAATGACGCCAATGTTCAGCGCCTGGGAGAGGGGGAGTAGCTCATCCTCAGGGGTCTGGTCGAAGATGTTATAGATTACCTGAAAGCTATCGATCAGCCCCGACCTGGCCACCTTCAGGACGCTCTCGGGCTGGTGGTCGTTGACGGAGATACCCGCGAACCGGATCTTCCCCTGCTCCTTGAGGCGTGCGACGGCATCGATCCATGCCTGCTGGCCCGTCCAATCGTCCAACCAGACGTGAAATTGCTGCAGATCGATTGTCTCAACTCCGAGGTTTCTCAGGCTGGTTTCTGTGCATTCGATGATATGCTCAAAGGGGAAGGCCTGTTCCAGGGTTGTCCCGGGGCGCGCGGGCCAGCGTTGGTTGATTGGAGGGACCTTCGTCGCGATCGTGAGTTTTTCCTTCCGCTCGCGGACGAACCTCCCAACTAGTTCCTCGCTTTTCCCGTCCCCGTAGACCAGAGCGGTGTCGATGAAGTTCAATCCGAGATCGACCGCCCGATGGAGTGCCCGAAGCGACTCTGCTTCGACAGCTCCTTTCCACATTCCTCCGGCGATCCCCCAGGAACCATACCCAATCTCAGATACTCTGATACCGGTCCGGCCAAGTGTGCGGTATTCCATCGGGGTCCTCGCATGGTCATGAGATTTGTTGGGATACGTTGCCGGGCAGTCTCTGCCGGTCTTTGAGGTCACTCTGGGTGGTCACAGCAGCCTTCGTAGCCGCCCCTTGCCACCCTGTCTCAGGATCCACCGAATTCCCGGGTGGCCTGAAGCATTGCCAGATAATTCTCGAAATTCACATACTCCGGGATGCTGTTTCCGGATCCCACCATATATCCGCCAAGGCCGCCGGCAACTTCGAGATTGCGGCGGACCACTTCCCGAACTTCTGCCGGGGTACCCCTTGCCAGAAGATCAACATCCACGTGCCCAATGAGGCAGAGCCGATCCCCAAATCGTCTCTTGATTTCTTCCAGGGACATGGCTTTTGGTTCGATGGGATGGAGAGCGTCGACGCCGCAGTCGATAATATCAGGGAGAACGCTGTACACGACCCCGTCGGTATGGTAGATCAGTGGTTTCCCGTGCGATTTTGCGAGATTTCCGATCTTTTTGAGCCATGGGAAGAAGTACTTGTGCAGAATCGATGGGGAGACCATGAGGCCGTCGGTGTAGGCGATGTCGTCGCTATACCAGAGTACATCGACCGCGTTGGATTCGGCAAGGTACTCGAACATGCTAACGACGAGGTTTCCGAGAGTGGTGTTCAAGCGCTCGACGAGGTCAGGCTGTTCGTAGATTGCCATGGAGAATGTTTCGAACCCCATCATCTCCCAGGTCATGGTAAAGATGTCACCGTATTGTCCCACCACTCCCATTCCGCGGGGGAGGAGAGGCCGGATCGCTTCGAACCGTGAATAATTGAAGTCAGCGGTTGATGGGAAGGCGTATGCATCGAAGTCGCCGGCAGTTGCGATGACTCCTTTCCCTTCGGAGGCCCATTTCCGGAAGAGTGTGCCGTCGGGATTATATGTCACATTGGCAGTCTGTCCTCGCTTCCCGGGGTCGAAGTCCGCGATCGGTTGGAGCTTGACGTAGTCGTACCCCGCCCGATGCCAGAACTCCACCTCGTCGGCGAGAGTAACGATGGGGTGACCGATGAACTTCTCTTTGATGCGCGGATGGACGCCGAGCTCGGCCAGGGGAACGTAGGGAGCCGGACGTCTCCTGAGAGTGTCGATGAAGGTATGGATGTCCGGTCTCATGGATGTAAAGAAAATTTAATCTGCAGTTCTCGTCGCAACGCCCGACCTTTTTCGTATATTCTGTATGAAGGCATGGGAGGAGCGAGCCGTCACATGGCGGCCGCGTTGTGTCTCGAATCACATCTTGCCACTGCCTGGTACATTATACTGAAGCAGCATTGTTGGGGGGATACTTGACATGAAGATCTGGAAGATTGCAGCCCTTGTTGCATTGGCGACAATTCCGTTGCTCCTGCTCTCGCAGAAGAAGAAAGCTCAGGAGCCGGTCTACGGGGATTCTGACAATATTTTTGAGAACGAACTCTCGTCCGACTAGCGGGCGGAAGGGCGTCACGGTCACCATCCCGCCGCAGCGGGCCGGCGGATGAGGGGAATTTCATCCCGGAAGAACGGGTTACGGGCGTTCACGCTGGAACGCCCGTTTTTTATCTCCCCTGCCCCTCCAACCATCTTGTTGGACAAACGCGAAGGGGCCGGCGCTCGCACCATCAAGGTATTCTCCCCAACAGTACGAGTATTTGCCGGTTGGTGCGGCACTAGAAACTGATCTTCCCCAGTCCTTCTTCCCCTTCTCTCCATTTCGATGTGGCGTGTTTGTCGCAGGTGCCGGGGCGCATCTTCTCCGTGAAGTACTCTACCGCTGTCGTGGGGCAGTACGGCGTTGCCAGTTTCTTTGTTTCGACGCAGATCGTGTCCTGGTGTACACCTGCCGGTTTTGTGAAGTATTCGAGCGGCATAGCGAGATTCGGATCGTCGTAAACAGCCTTCATGAACCGTCCCCATATCGGTGCCGCGGCGCGTCCCCCCTGTCCGTCCCAGTTGGTGAAATGCACACTCCGGTTGTCGAACCCGACCCATACAGCCGCGCTCAGATGCGGTGTGTACCCGACGAACCACGCATCGGCGAAATCATTTGTCGTCCCGGTCTTGCCTGCCGCCGGGTAATGGAAGAAACTGCGGACGCGTGCACCCGTTCCCGCCGGATCGTCGACCACGCTGCGCATCAGTGTGGTCATGATGAAGGCAGTCTCTTCGCTCAGGACTTCACGCTGCAGCGGCATGTTTTCCTCGATGACGTTCCCGTCCTTGTCTTCGATCTTGAGAATGGAGATCGGTTCCACGTAGACCCCGTGATTGGCATAGACGCCAAAGGCTGCGGCGAATTCAAGAGGCTGCACCTCTCCGGCGCCGAGGGCAAGGGATGCGTAGGGGGGGAGCGGGGACGTAATGCCCATCCGTTGTGCGTACTCGATTACGAGATTGATCGGGGCGATCTCTTCGACGGCCCGGACGGCGACCAGATTGATGGACCGCCGGACCGCGTCGCGGATTGTGACCTTTCCGCCCACATCGCCGTCGGCGTTGGAAGGGGTCCAGCGTGACCCGTCCGGCATCATGATGATTACAGGCTGGTTCAGGATTTCGTAGGTTGGCGGATAGCCGTTGTCAATTGCCACGGTATAGACGAATGGCTTGAACGCGGATCCCGCCTGCCGCCGAATCTGGGTCACGTGGTTCAACCCGTACTTGAACTGCTTGAATTTCGACCCGCCCACCATGGCACGGATCCCGCCCGTCTTCGGATCGACGACGACGAACCCTACCTCTATTGTCTGGGCGATACGCTTCATCGAGTCGACCCAGGCTGGGCTGGAGCGCAGGGCTGCGTAGATGCTGTCGCGCTGGGCGGGCGATGGCGCCTTGCGGTACTCTGCCGAGGTGCGGATCGCCTGATCGATGACGCGCGTCAGGGTTTCCCGTTCTTTCCCCCAGTCCCAGAGCCCGTCGAACATTTTCTGGTATTCGGCCAGGTGTTCCTCCACCGCCTGGTTCGCATGCTGCTGCATCCGTGTATCCAGCGTTGTGTAGACGGTCACCCCGTCGCGGTAGATGTCAAACCCGTACTTTTCCGCCTTTTGCTGAAGTTGTTGCCGGATGTATTCGACGAAATGTGAGGCGATGCCGGCACTATTGGCGCTTTCCGTGGAAAGCGATTCGGATTGTTCTTCCTTTGCCTCTTCCGCCTGTTCAGGAGTGATGTAGCCGTACTTGATCATTTGCCCGAGGACGATGCTGCGACGCCTCTGGGCGAGGTCCGGATGCCTCCCTTTGGGATCGTAAAACGCCGGGCCCTTCACGAGCGCGACCAGGGTTGCTGCTTCCCCCAGAGTAAGGTCGGCCGGGGGTTTCGCAAAATACACCTGGGACGCCGAGGCGATGCCGTATGCCCCACGGCCGAACCAGACGACATTCAGATAGAATTCGAGGATTTCGTCTTTGGTAAAATTGCGCTCCAGCTGAATCGCGGTGATCCACTCCCGTAATTTCCGCGTGACCGTGTCGAATACATTCTTGTCGTCATGGCCGAGGTACAGATTGCGGGAAAGCTGCTGCGTGATCGTGCTGGCCCCTTCCCCCTCGGCGAACCGAAAGGTGATGACATTCTTCACCATGGCTTTCATGAAGCGGACGACATCGACACCCCAGTGGCTGTAGAAGTTCTTGTCCTCCGTGGCAATGAGCGCGTTGATGACGGTGGAGGGAATCTCCTGCAATCCAACGTGAGACCGATTCTTGATGAAGAACTGGTCCAGGACCGCTCCATCGGCGGAGAAGACCCGCGTTGCCAGCTCCGGTTTCGGGTTCTCAATCCGTTCGAGCGATGGAAGGCCGGAGAACAGGTACACCCCATAGGCGGTAATCACGCCGAGGAGAATCCCCCCCGCCAGCAGCAGGGTCGCGGTCTTTCGCGAGAGCCTTTTCTTTCCGCCGCCCGATTTCCTCCGGCGGTACTCAGGATCATTGAAATATCGCTCCATATCCTCCTGCTCAGAAGGTAGTTCGTTCGTATCCGCCATGACTTATCTCCGCGGTTCATCCCATGTGTGGAGCGTGATTGTACCGTCTTTCATCTCCGCGAACGTGCGGTGCGCAATCCAGTCTCCGAGATTGATATATACGCCTCCTCCGATCTCCACTTGAACCGGCCGATGCCGGTGGCCCATAACCACGATATCCACCCCTTCCCGGATCTTCTGTGCTGCAAAGGCCGCCATCGCCTCCTGCTCGCCGTAATCTTTGGCGGCGGTGTACGCACGACTGGTTCGGGATGAACCCCGGGCAAGGCGCACGCCCACGTCGGGATGGAGCCACCGGTACATGCGGATCGCGAAGCGGTTGCGGAGAACCGGTTTGAGAAACCGGTACCCGATGTCCTTCTCGGCAAGGCCATCGCCATGATGGAGAAAGACGCGCTTTCCATCGATGGCAACCTCGAACGGATCGGGGTGAACGCGGATGCCCAGCTCCATCGGGAAGAAATCATCCATCCAGAAATCATGATTGCCGGCAAGATATTCCACCGGAATCCCGCGGTCGGTAAACTCCTGTAGCTCGGCAAGCGTCCGGTGAAAACCCTTGGGAATCACGGTGCCGTACTCAAACCAGAAATCGAAGAGATCCCCAACGATGTAGAGGCGCTCTGTCGCAGGCCGGATCGCCCTGAGGAACGCCAGGAGGTGGTCCTCCTTTTGCTTCTCTGCATCGCGCGGTCCCAGACCGAGATGGACGTCTGAAATGAAGTACGTTGGCATGCGGGAATCGTGGAATAATTATCAAAGGTAAAGAAAGAGGGGGGGAAAGTAAACCCTGTGCCCCGCCGGCCGGCATGCGGTGGTGACGCCGGTCAGTCTGGCCCGCCCGTACGACCTCGGCAGGCCCGCTGGAGCGCACAGCGTGTTGGCGGGCAGACGAGGATCACGATGCCGGGTGTCGATTGGGCTCCTTCACGCCCTGGAGGAGTATCAGGCCTGCGAGGAAAAAGAGACCGATGCTCAGTGCTGCTATCCGTTCGTTGGTCAGATCCGCGATGACGCCGTACGTCAGGGGTCCTATCACTGCGGACGCCTTCCCGCAAAAACCGTCGTAGAAGCCGAAGAATTCCGCCTCGCGGCCGGGGGGGGTGAGGAGCGCCATCAGGCTGCGGCTTGCGGATTGCGTTGACCCGATCGCCACGCCGGCCAGAAGGGCCACGACGTAGAAAAATCCCTCGGACTGGACGAAATAGGCGCCGGCTACGATCCCGATCCAGAGTAACAGCGTAACGCCAATGGTCCGTTTTGGTCCGATGGCGTCGGTGATGACACCAAAGACGACCGACCCCAGGATTGCGGCGGTCTGGACAATGGCGAAGAACGCGATGATGCCGGCATCGCTCATTTTCAATGTAGATTCCGCGAAGATGGCGGCGAAAGCGATGACCGTGAGGATGCCGTCATTGTAGACGAAGAAGGCAACCAGGAACCGACTGACCGAGGGATGGCGCTTCTCTACGAACAGGTCCCGCAGGGTATCGCGTGCGCGTGCGAACCCCGCGCGGAGGAGAGAAGGGGGGGGTGAGCGATCGAGCGACGGCTCGTGCAGTGAGAAAAAAAGGGGAAGGGAAAACAAGAGAAAGAACGCCGCGGCCATGACGAAGGTCAGCCGCACGTAATGATAATAGTCGGGACGGGACGACTCAGGAAGGATGAGAATGACCAGCAGGAGAATCGCCAGCGCTCCAAGGTACCCCATAGCGAATCCATATCCGGAGACCCGGCCGTAGCTGCTTCTGGTCGTCAGGCCGGGAAGAAACGCATCATAAAAAACGAGTCCTCCTTCAAAGCCTATATTTGCGACGACAAAAAGGGCGATCCCTGCCGCGATCATTCCCGCTCCCACGAAATAGAGGAGGGCTGTGCAGAGCACGGACGTCAGAGTAAACAGGAGCAAGAAGCGTTTCCTGTTCCGTGAGAAATCCGCCACAGCTCCGAGCGGCGGCGCCAGCAGCGCTGCGAGCACCATTGACAGGCTCACAGCCAGTCCCCAGAGCCATCGCTGGCCGCTGGCGACATAGTTGGTGAAGTACCGTGAGTAGATGACCGTTACCACCACCACGGAAAATGCGGTGTTAGCGAAGTCGAATAACGTCCAGGAAAGGATCTGCCCGCGGGAGGCGGAGCGATGGCTGGGGGAAGTGGAATCAGAAAAGGGGGCGTCCATGCTGATTCACGGGGTCTAGGCGGACGGCCCTTTGGTCTTTCGCGAGGAGTGCCCGTCATAGAGGCCCCTGCCGGCTTTGGCCAGGCCGCCGGAAGCTCTCATTTCGTTCAGGACGGCATCCAGAACGCCGTTGATGAACTGGCCGCTGCGCTCGGTGCTGAAAAGCTTGGCGAGTTCGATCGCTTCGTTCATCGAAACTTTGGGAGGGATTTCCTTGAAATAAATCAATTCGCAGATCCCCATACGGAGGATCAACCGGTCAAGAATTGCGATGCGCTGGAAATCCCAGTTTGCCACCTTGGCCCGGATGATCCTGTCGATCTCTGCCGCATGGCTGATGGTGTGGAGCACGAGTCGTTTGGCAAAATCATAGGCGGGTTTGTTGTCTTCCAGGCTGCTGAGGATGCAGTGGATGACATGATCGGGCGGATCGCCGGAGATCTCGTGTGCGTACAGCGCCTGGACTACTTTTTCGCGAACAATGCGTCGTCTCACGTTACCCTCATCAGCTCCCGTTCACTTCTTGAGTGTCACCCGCGGCCCGCGGTGAAGCGGGTGGAGGTCGACCAGGACATCCGTATTGAACACCTGGCGAATCCGCTGTTCGGTGAGCACTTCCGCGGGTGTCCCGAGTGCCACGAGCGTTCCCGTCTGGAGCACAGCCACCCGATCACTGTACGCCCCTGCCAGGTTAAGATCGTGCGACACGGAGACCACGGTCAGACCGGAGGCCGTGTTCCGATTCTTGATCAGGCGGAACACGTCGAGCTGGTGGCTGATGTCCAGGTGCGCGTTGGGTTCGTCAAGGAGGAGGATCTCGGGTTGTTGCGCGAGCGCACGGGCAATGAACGCCCGCTGGCGCTCGCCGCCGGACAGTTTGGTGATGGGTTGATCGGCCAGATTGTCGATATCCGTCAGCGCCATCATTTCCCGGGCGATCGCGCGGTCGCGCGCGTTCTCAAACGCCATACCGCGCGTATGGGGTGCTCGTCCCATCAGGACGATTTCGTAAACGGTAAACGGAAACTGGATCCCGCCATCTTGAGGAACGAACGCAATCCGGCGCGCGAGTTCGGTGCGCGAAAGGCGGCTCAGGAGCTTGTCGCCGAGAAGAATATTGCCCTGCTCGGGAAGGAATATGCGGTCGAGCAAGCGGAGCAACGTAGTTTTGCCGGACCCGTTCGGTCCGACCAGACTCAGGAATTCCCCTCGTTCAACAGAAAACGATACGTTGCGCAGGATGGGAACCGTGCGATGATAGCTGAAGGAGACGGCTTCGACGGAAAGAGCGTGCATGTGGGAGAACAGCCTGAGCGCCGGTGGAACAACGAATTCATTCAAAGCTACGGAAAAGAGGCCTCCAACGCAACAGCTCTTCCGCTGCAGACTCCGGGCGTTCTTTCAGGTCTTGCGCAGGAGATAGATGAAAACCGGCGCCCCGATCGCTGCAGTCACCGCCCCGACAGGGATTTCGACCGGCGCCAGGATGGTGCGTGCCAGGAGATCCGCGAGGACGAGAAAAATGGCGCCCGTGAGGAAAGAAGCTGGGAGCAGCAGGCGATGATCGGGCCCGAAAACCATCCTGCAGATGTGCGGGATGATCAACCCAACGAATCCAACCACCCCGCTGACCGATACCACCAGCCCGGTAATAAGCGAACCCACCAGATACGACACGCGTTTGACGGTGCGGACGTTCACACCCAGCTGCAGTGCCCCTTCATCTCCCGTGGCAATCAGGTTGTAGCTCTTTGCCATGGAGAGGAGGAACAACGAGGAAAGAACAACCAGCGGGGCGACGAAAATCGTTGCGTCGGGGGTGGCGCTGCTCAAATTGCCCATCAGCCACAGAAACGCGTTGCGAAGCTCCCGGTCCATGATGGCGATGATCAGGAGAACCACGGCATTGAAGAACGCTCCGATCATCACCCCTGCCATCAAAAGGGTGTGCGTATCCATCTGCCCCCGCCGCTGGGCAACGCTGTACACCATGACCATGACAAGTGCGGATCCCGCAAACGATGCCAGCGGAGTTCCGATGGTTCCCAGTGAGAACATCAGCGCAAGGAGAGTGCCGGCAGTACCGCCGCTGGAGATGCCAAGGATGTACGGCTCCGCAAGGGGATTGCGCAGCAACGCCTGAAACACAAGGCCGGCAACGGAGAGGCCGGCTCCGACACACATTGCGAGAAGCAGTCGCGGGAGCCGGATGCTCAGCACGATCATTCGTTCCGCCTCGGTCACGCCCTCGGCACCCACCAGTGTTCTGAGAACGTTACCCGGAGGGATGGAGACACTGCCGATAGAAATTGCCAGAAGCCCGGTTGCGAACAGGAGTGCGGCCAGCAGCGCAACGACCGTGGCCAGCCGTCGCATCGTCAGGGGGGTGTGATGAGGGGAACTGATCCGAAACATAGTCTACCGGGAGGCTTTCTTTGCCCTGCGCCTGGGGGTTCCTGTGCGTTTTCCCCGCGGAGAAGGAGCGACCACAGGATTTCCGGTGACGATCTTCCACATGTCGGCCACGAGATCTGTAATACCCGACTGTGTGACTGCGGATATTCGATGGAGCCGGGTCTTTCCGAACCGGAGCCGAGCCACGGCACGGATTTGCGCTTCGGGCACGGCATCCATCTTCGTCAAGGCTATGATCGAGGGGCGGCGCGGGAGGTCCCGGTTGAACGCCGCAAGCTCCTCGAGCAGGATGTCGTAGTCTTCGTTCGGGTCGTCACGCGTGGCATCAAGCAGGAAAACCAGGGCCTTCGTCCTCTCGATGTGTCTCAGGAACTGGATCCCGAGTCCCTTGCCCATATGGGCTCCCTGGATGAGTCCGGGGATGTCCGCCACTACGAAGCCACGTCCTTCCTCGACGCGCACGATGCCGAGGTTGGGAACGAGTGTTGTGAAGGGATAGTCTGCGATCTTCGGCCGTGCCGCGGAGATTACGGAGATGAGCGTCGACTTCCCTGCATTGGGAAGCCCTACCAGCCCGACATCGGCGAGGAGCTTGAGTTCGAGGTCGATCTCGCGTCCTTCACCATCCTCGCCGGGTTCGTAGTGCCGGGGGGCCTGGTTGGTCGAGGTGGCAAATGCCGAGTTTCCTCTCCCGCCCCGACCGCCGCGGGCAATAATCAACTCCTGTCCATGACGGGTCAGATCCCCGAGCAGGATGCTCGCTTCTCCTGCGCGTACCATAGTTCCCACCGGAACCTCGATGACCGTATCTTCCCCGCCCCTGCCGGTTTTGCGCGATCCCGAACCATGACCTCCGCTCTTTGCGCGATACTGCCGGCGATACTGGAAATCGAGAAGGGTCGTCAAGTGCTGGTTGGCGCGCAGGACGACGTTCCCGCCCCGTCCCCCGTCACCGCCGTCCGGTCCTCCTTTGGGGACGAACTTTTCCCTCCGGAAACTGATGATTCCCGATCCTCCATCGCCGGCGCGCACAAGAATGTGTGCAGTATCGATGAACTTCATCCGGTGGTATCAGCCTCTCTGCTGAAGCGCTGTTGAACGAGGTCGGTGAATTCAACGACGGTTCCGCTGAACGGATCGAGACGATTGATGAAATACACCTGCTTCAGATAGGCGGCCGCTTCATCCCACGTGTGCAGCGTGTTCAGCGTGGCGATGACCCCGAAGAAGTATGCCTGGTCTTTGTTGAAGACGTGGCGTATGAATCGGTGTCGTTGCTTCTCGCCGATGAGACTCCTCAGATCGGGAAGCGATGCGGTGCCGTCTCGATCTGCCACGCCGGGCGATACGTCTTCTTTCACTGCCGCCGGGAATGCCGGAGGGACCGGAACGGGTTCGACCGTTGCCCGCCCTTTCTCCGCCGCAGGATCATCCTCGGATTTTCCTTCTGCGTTCCCCTCTTTCTTCACCGATTCAAGATCCTCAACCAGCTGGCGGAGCTGGTTCAACGAGAGTGCTGTCGTGTCCCGAAGGCGACAGATACTCTCCACGTATTCCTTCAGGATCTTCAGTTTCTTGTCGTCGAAAAAGGCAAGGATCGGTGCAAGGGGGACCGGCTCATCAAGCCCGGCATTCTTTAATAGCAGGAAGTCGCAGAGAGGCTTGACGAGCAACGCAAACTCACGAGGGGAGTGCTGCTGGATGATCTGATCGTCGATGCGTGCAAGGAGCGTTCGGAAGTCGGCGCGCGCAACACGCGTGGCGTGTCTCCGCACGAGAACCTCCTCGAGGAGTCGCCCGAAATAGGCGTAATCGGCACAGTACGCAAGCCGGGTCTGCAGAGTTTCGAGATCTACCTCCTGTTCCTGTTCGAAAAGAAAGGATTCGAGGGTCCATTGCGGTCGGGTGAGATAACTTTCCGTGAAAGCGACCGCTTCCTGGAGAAGGTTGAGGTATTGATCTCGGGACATCTGGTATCCGCCGGCGAGACTTCGCAGGAAGGTCAGGCGGAGGTGTGCGATGCCGGGGGCGTCCGGATGCAGCCGTCCGAAGTGCGGGAGGTGCCGGAGATCATCCTCGAGGAACGAAACGACCTCTGCGAGGAGATAACGCTTCACCCCCGGGGGCATGCCGGCATCGAGAGCCTGTTTCAGCAGGATCTGTGGCGAACTCGCGATCGAACGGTCGCTGAGGAGAGCGACAGCCTGTTCCACAAACGGTGAGGTCATAGTCAGTTGGCTTTTTTCTTCAGGACAAGGCGGACGCGATCGATTTCCTTGCGGGCCGCGGTCTTGAAAACTTCGTCGATGCCGCTCCGGTCAATAATCTGCTGGTACATGGTCAGGGCCTGATCGTAGCGGCCCATCTTTTCGTACGCCTGTCCCGACATGTAGAGGGAATTCGCGGTCCAGTCGATCTTTCCCTTTTTGGTTACAAGGTAGGGGACCTTCAGGAAGTCAAGAATCGCCTGCTGGTAGTCACCCTTATTGTAGTTCGCATCGGCAATATAGTACCGGATTTCCCCCTCCAGATCGCTCCCCGCTTCGTCGAGAAGGGACTGGAGATGAAGAACGGCCTGGTCGTAGTAACCGAGCCGCTCGTACAGGATGCCCACCTTGATTTTCTTGTCGAGCTGGTCGTCATTCCCCGGGAAGCGCTCGAGATACTTTCTGGTGAGCGCAAGTGCAGCATCATACGTTCCGGCGATTTCATAGGTCTCGATCAGATTGCTCATTGCGAGGGGGAGCAGGGTGGGGTCCGCCTTGGGGTCATCGACGATCGTCCGGTACTGTTGTACTGCCTCGTCCCAGTGTTCCATGGTATACGAGAGATTTCCCAGGGCAAGATGGGCTCGCGCCGCGATCGGCGCGTCCGGGTAATTGGCCAGGAGGGTGTTCAGCTGTTCGATCGCTTCCTTGGGCTTTGTTGTTGCCTCAAGTGTCCGTCCGGTCCAGTAGAGCGCTTCCGGAGCGGCAGGGGTATCATCGAACCTGGAGAGAACGAGGTGATATGCCTGGAGCGCTCTGGGAAAGTCCTCCTTCCGGTAGAAATAGTTACCGCGTTCCAATTCAAAGGCGGCACTTTCGTTCCGTGCATCACGGTAGCGTTTCGAAAATACTGCGATCTCCTTTTCAGCCTTTGCCATCTCGTCGCTCTTGAGGAAGGCAAGGATCATCCGGCTATGGTACACGAGCCGTTCCGAATCCGCGCGTGCCGAAGGGAGAAGCAGGGCATACTGCCTGGCTGCGTCTGCGAAATCCCCGTTTTCGTAGAGCAAATCGGTGATCTCGGGAGTGGCCGCAGTTCCGGGGGCGGAGCCGGAGGCCTGCTTGAAATAGGTCGTCGCGTCGTCGAGAGCTCCCGCGCTCCGCGCGATCATGCCGAGGGTGGTGTAGGCCTCGCCCGCATGAGGGCCGGAACGTTCGGATGCAAGGACCTGGAAGAGGTAGCGTTTCGCCACGTTGAAGTTGCCGCCGAGATACTGCGCCTTCCCCATTGCCAGAAGGAGGTCAGGTCCCACAGGCTCTTCATGGAGCAGTGATGCGCGCTGCCGCTGGATCAGCTGTTCGTACAACTCGTTGGCCTCGTCGTAGTTTCCGTTCGCGAGGGAAGCGTCGGCGAGGTCCCGGGTCGCGGATGCCGCATCATGTGTATAGTAGAACCGATTTTCCAGCATCCGGTAGTAGGTGATGGCCTGATCTGTCTTTCCGAGCCCTCGCGCGAGTGTACCGAGGGTAGCGGCAATGCGTGCGGCGAAGGGGTTTTCCGGATTGTCGTCGAGCATCCCGGCGCCCGCCTGGAGGGCAGAGTCTTTCAGGCCGGCAGAGAGCAGCAGCTCGAAGAACCTGTACCCGGCTTCGAGGCCGGCAGGGGAGGAGGGTGCAAGGCGGATGGCTTCGCTATAGGCGACACGGGCCTGCGTTGTGCTGTCAGCTTTACGGTAGAGACCGCCAAGCGTGGTCAGCAACACCTCCCGGTGCGGAAACGACGGGAACCGTGATAGGATCTCCCGTGCTGCACTCCGGGCTTCTCCCAGTGTGGTGGATCGTAGAGAAAAAAGTGCGAGGGCGGTTTCTTCCGCTCGCTCACCGTCGGCCTCGGACGCAAGATAGTCCTGATACGCGCGGATCGCTTTTGTCCGTTGCGAGGCATCCCGGATGGTGAGATAGTCAAACGCACGAGCGCGGAGATACCGGGCTTCTCTCGCCTCCTGCGGAGAGAGGCCGATTTCGAGAGCCGACTCCATCTGCCGAACGGTTGCATCATAATTCTTCAGGTCGGAGAAATAGATCTCTCCGAGCCGATACGCGAGGCCTGCCCGGTTTTTCTGGGCCACGACATCGCCGAGCAGCAGCGCGAGTTTTTCAAGGCCCGCGTCTTTGTCCTTGGCTTCAAAAATATCGATGTGGCGCAATCGTTCTTCTGCCGTTCGCCCGAACTCCGATGCCGGATAGCGCTGGAGGAGCAGCCGGTAGAGCGGCACTGCTCTGCCGAACTCCTTCAGTTGTTCGTAACAGCGGGCTGTCCCGATGATGGCGTCGTCCACGAGCGGCGATCGGTCGTATCTGCTGAATACCAGCGCATATAGTTCGGCGGCCTTCCGGATGTCTCCCGCAGCTGTCTCCGCCAGTCCCGCAGCTCGCATGAGGATTTCGGGAGTGGATGGATCGTCAGGGGCCTGCTCCGTGAAGGACAGATAAAGCTGAATTGCCTGTGCCGTGTTTTTCTGCTCTTCGGCATTGAGACCCAGGCGGATCTGTGCACGGCGTTTCAGCGAGTCCGGCGCACCGGATTTCAGGAGACGCTGGGCGGCCTCGTTGGATTTTCGAAAATTCTTGCCGAGGGCGGATTCCCGGGCAATTTTCCAGAGGAGCGGTGCTCTCCGCTCGTCTCCGGTCACGAGAGAGAGATAGCGTTCGTACGCCGTGACCGCAGCCGCATGATCCTGCAGCGCTGCCGAGGCGTCTCCAAGCCCGAGCACAGCGTCACACGTCAGTGCTGAGTCGGGAGAGGCTTTTTCCCCGGCCGCTTTACGGAAGTTCTCTGCAGCATCACGGTATTGTCCCCCCGCCGCGAGCAACCGCCCGAGGTGAACATAGGCGCCCTGAATCGCGGAAGTGGCTTTGTATTTCTGAATGATCTCCTGGTAGTTTGCCCGTGCCAGCTCACCCTTTCCGGTGGCCTGCTGAATGTTACCGAGGAGGAGGAGCGCCTGGGCGCGCGCGTCGGGTGAGGGATCTCCTTCGGTGACGCGCTTCAACTCCGATTGCGCCTGGGAAAGGTTCCCTTCGTTGAAGTAGATCGTCGCCAGACGGGTCCGGGCGGTCAGAACGGCAGGGCTCGATCCATACTCCTGAAGGACGATGCGCAATACCCGACGGGCGTCGTCTCGTTCCCCCGCCGCCAGGAAAGCATCGGCCGATCGTACCATGGCCTCGGGCGCAAGCTTACTCCTGGGATGAAAGACCTTGACGCGCTCGTACGCAAGAGCCGATTCATGCGTGTTTCCAAGTGCGGCATAGGCTTCGGCAACTTTCCACCATGCTTCCGGCGCTTTGGGATGGTCCTGGTAGGTCAGCGCGAACGTTTGAAAGGTCATCCGCGCATCGTCGAACAGCTTCAGCTTCTGCTGCGTCAACCCGAGGGAGAACCGCGCTTCCACTCCCTGGGCGGTGGTCGGGTATGAGGCGATAAACTGCTTCAGTTGCTCGACGGCGAGGTCGAACAGGCCGTCATTGTAGAGATTGATGGCCAGCTTGAAGTCGGCGTTCTCCTTCGAATTCTGCCCGCTCCCCGTCCCTTGAAAGAGGACGAGGACCAAGAGCAGATGACTGACAAAGCGGCGACCCATGAAGATTCCTGCGCGGAGATGAAGAACACGTCGAGTAGAAAAAGTACGACATTAAATCCTGCTGTGCAAGCGCACAATCGGCGAACTCCGGAGAGGTGTGAAGCCCATGGGGGTGACCGGGAGATTTCCTGGCGCAGTGATCCGCATCCCTAAATCCATCCGGCCTTTCTGCAGAGGGCGTGGCCGTCTGCGCGAGCGCGGGCGATTTGACGCTTGCGTAGTGCATCGAGGAAGGTGGGATGAAAACAGATCTTCCCCTTCAGGCGGGCGAGCAGTTCCTTCCCGAACACCTTCCGAAGACCGGCGTGCGACTCCACGGCTTGATGGTGAAGCCGACCTAGGTGCTCTGGATCAACAGAGCGGCGAAGAAAATTTCGGAGCGCTTCCGGCCTGCGACCACAACATCCTTCACCGACCAGAGTCCATACCGCGCGTCGAAGTCGTGGTGCGCCACCAAGGGTGGCTCGTACTTCTTCATGAGGACTTTGATCTGCCCGAAAATCTCGGCAAGGGCTCCGGAATCGGGTCGCCGTTTGGATGGAGGGATCATGCCGGGTTTTCCTTTACTCGTCGTGAGATGTCCTGAAGGGAGGTCCAGCTCTCCATCAACTCGGGGACGTACTCGGAAGAAGTGACGAACGTCCACAGGTATGCGACAATCGAATAGATATTCCCGGTGGTGAAATCGTCGAGATCGATGGCGATGTAGAGAACGACGATGAAAATCGCCAGCAGGGCGATCCGGACAATCCCAAAATTGAGCGCTCCCCAGTTGGCGATTCTCATCTGAGGCATCGCCAGTCTGGTGTAGTACGAGCGAATGTTCTCGACGTCGCGCCGCGCAAAGACGTCGTAGGCCTGTTCCTGCTGATCGTGGACGTCCGCCTGGAGCCGGAGGATGCGTCTGTTCGAAAACCGGGTCATGAGGCCGAGCGGGATGGCAATGACGGTGCACGTCATGGCGATGCGCCAGTCGAAGAAATAGAGCGCCGTGATTGCTCCGCCGATGGCAATGAACTGCTCCAGCAATTCGGGAAGGCGGTACTGGAAGAAGGCGATGTATTCCCGTGACAATTCCGCGCGGGCGGCTGTGCGGGAGAGAGGATCATTCTTCTCGTGGCCGAGCCTGGCGACATTGGTGGCGATTTCGGTGAACATGCGGAGATAGATCCGCTGGTCTACCGAACGCCGCACGGCCCCGACAATGGAATTCACGAGAAAAACGGCGATCCAGATCAGGAAAGGGATCAGAAACGTCGCTTCCTTCGGTGCGAACCCCTTGTCGATAAAGGCGTCGATGACGTTGCCGAACACTGTGGGCTCCACAATCCAGGCGAGCTGTTCGACCACGACGAGCCCGACGGCCAGAGTGATCCCCCGGCGGAAACGCTTGAAGAGACCCAGGAGATCCATACCATTGCGGTTGCCGGGCGTCATGCGTTTGAAAGGAATGTCATCTGTGGGAGATTACTCCAGGGATTTTCAGCCCGTGCCCGGGAGTGGAGACCTTCGATATATTCCCTCGCGTGGGCGAGATCATCGGTGCGAAAGAGAAACACCACTTCGTCCGGGTCATCCGCGGACTGCCAGAGGTTCTCGAGGTACAATCCGTGCCCGGCGTGTTCGGGGGCATCCGCGCGAAGGATCGCCCCGATGACATCCAGTTTCACACCACGAATTCTTGCCAGAACATGTCCCACGGTTGTCTTCTCTCTGTGAAAAGGGTGAGCCGGCTTGGAATCTCCGCGCCCTGGACAGTTCCTTCGTTGAGATCGTCGATTGTGGCGTTCCGGAGCCGGGGATTGGGAGACTGAGCCCTTGCCTCCGCGAGGTTTTTCTCGTTCACAAAGTCCTTGAGCTGTCTGTACTCCGTGAACGCATGATGGGTCCCGGAGGAGGCAAGAGATTTTTCCCTCTGAGCAATGACGACATCAAGAAGAACCTCTGCCCAGTCTTCCTCTGTCTCGCCGTGCCGGACTTTCCCCATCACCTCGCGCCCGTCCGTGGTCCCCCTCCGTTTTCACGAAACTCCAATCGGGCGCGTAATTCATCCCGAGAATGCGCAAACGACGATTTCCGGGAGGGAGGCAATGATTGAGGTTCCAATTTGAGTTTTACGAGCTACTCTGTCGGGGGTTTTCCCTCACTGTTGCCCCTTGGGAGCCCCGAGGATGCCAAGCAGGAGTACCGTCATCACTCCGCTCAGCGTGAGCGCCAGGCCAGTATAGGTCATGACCTTCTGGTTTCCGAAATAGCCGAATCCCAGAAGAACAACCCCGGCGAGCATGGTGATCGCCGCAATGATCGTTCGGACTGGCACCTTTCCGGATTGCGGGTTTTCCCGGTGTCTCATGTCAAGATTCCTCCCAGCGTTGTTCTTCCATCGTCTGCGATCGCGCAGATTGCCGGCCAGCGATTGCGCAGCAGGTCTTCACGCATACTGAGCAGAGTGACGCAGCCGCCTGGCAAGCTCGCGGAGCGGGCCGAGTGCCGACCGATAGCCGATGGTGATCATTTCTTCGGCCCGGTCGAATTCGAGAAAGCGGACCGAACTCAATGGAGGACGAAGAAGGATCTCGGGCCGTTCGATCAGCAATCGGCTCTCGGTGATTTGTACCTGCATGATATGAAGCGACCCCAGCAATACTTCGACCATGCCGGGCAGCCGCTCCTTTTCCAGCCAGACACGGATCCGGTTGACGGCCGGATTGTGTGATGTTCGAAGCCCTTCGTTTATTCGTTCAGCTGCCCACGCATAGTTTTTTCCGCCGAGTCTGGCCAGAGCGCTCTTCTTCATTCCCCCGGTCCGCGGTCTGCGACGACGCGTCTTGCCGGCGACGAGGTCATGATTGAGGTCCACTGCGATGACAATATCGGCGCCGAGCGCACGGGCGGCACTCACCGGCACGGGGTCTGCCAGTCCACCATCCACGAGGATACGGCCGTCATGGCGCACCGGCGAAAAGATGCCCGGGACAGAAATGCTTGCGCGGACCGCGTCGATCAAGTCGCCGTGGCGAATCATGACCTCTTCGCCGTTCGTGAGGTCCGTGGCAACGGCGCAAAACGGGACCGGCAGCTGCTCAATGGCATTCAATGGCACGTGGGCGCGCACGAACCCCGCAATCTTCCTCCCGTCGATGAGTCCGGATTTCGGGAAGACCGGGTCGAGCAGCGTGCCGATCCTTCTCCAATCGATCCTCCGAAAGTCCTGTTCAAGCGTGTCAAGATGGCCGGATGCATAGACGGCGCCGATCAGCGCGCCAATGCTGGTCCCGGCAACCACGTCCACGTTGATGCCAGCCTCTTCGATTGCGCGAATCACACCAATATGGGCCAGCCCGCGCGCTGAGCCGCTTCCCAGGGCAAGACCGATCGTCGGCCTGGACTTCCAGAATCTCTTCGATTTGCCCAATGGAGGCTTCACCGGGTTGCTGCCGTGCTGCAAAACTCCAACAATTCTACCGGCGCCCCGTTGTCAACGATCATTGCCACACGAACCCCTTCCGAAGGAGAGCTCACTTCACCAAGAAGCGTCTGCCCGGCCAGTGCGGCCTCCAGGTCGTCGACTTCAAAGGCTATATGTGGTACTGTGCGAACGAGGTCCGAGACCGCACAATCGGGATCGAACCGCATCCACTCTATCCCGTACGGACTGGTTTCAAATCCCGACACATGAATCTTCAAGTGTTTGAGATGGATTTCATTCGGCCTGGGGATGGTCGTGGGGATGCCGAGGTGATGGTAACGCCACCCCCGTTGAGCTAGTGCCGCGGGTGGTTCATGGTCCAGACGCCTTTGCACTGCGGGGTCAGTTGTTTTCATAGTCTCCATGTTCTTCTGGGGGTGAGCTGCGTTGCACCATGGTATGACCCGCCGGGCAATCCGGTTCTGGCAAGGTGAGCGATATCCTTGTTTTCGAGAATGTGCTTTGGAGAGCCACCCTCGACAACCCGAATCATCGCAAGCCCAAGGTCCTTCAGAGTGCAAACATTCGTTGGGGAGAGGAC